>OIXL01000526.1_pt1 | contig 18607 bp, 17 predicted proteins | sample 1587761 | NCBI WGS metagenome assembly OIXL01 (sample SAMN03283246) | human gut metagenome | biome: human-associated habitat; material: feces | host: Homo sapiens | place: Peru | collected 2012 | reverse complement strand
ACGGTAAGATGGATGGAGTTCTCGTGGAGATTGTGCCAATATACACCCGTGGTCAGATGACCGAGGGCATAGAGGTGATCGTGTGCCACCATCTTTGGCTCGCCAGTGGTTCCCGATGTGAAGTACATCAGCAGGGTATCCTCATTAGAGTTTACATGTTCTGGGCGAACAAAAGGAGCACATTCGTTCCATTCCTTCATCCAGTCGTGGAAACCTTCCGGGATATCCGGACCGATACTGATCAAAGTCTTGACAGTAGGACTTTCTGGCATAGCCTGATTAACCTGCTCTACCACGTAATCATCGCCGCAGCAGATAATCGCCTTCACGCTTGCTGCATTGTTGCGGTAAACGATGTCGTGCTTGGTAAGCATGTGGGTGGCAGGGATGGCTACAGCGCCCAACTTGTGGAGACCGAGCATGGCGAGCCACCACTGATAGTGACGCTTCAGAATCAGCATCACCTTATCATCGTGACCGATACCGAGACTCTGGAAGTAAGCGGCAGCCTTGTCGCTCTGCTCCTTCAGGTCCTTGTATGTGAAACGGATTTCCTCACCTCGTTCGCTTGCCCAAAGCAGCGCCACGTGGTCTGGTTTGATCTTTGCCCATTCGTCCATCACGTCGTAGGCAAAGTTGAAATCTTCTGGTATGATAAACTCCAGATGCTCCTTGAAGTCTTGCTCTGAAGTGAATTTTGTCTGTTTAAGAAATCTCTCAATCATAGTTACTCTTCTAAATAATGATATAAGGAAACTTAAATGATGATGCAAAGGAACTTGGCTGGCTCACCATTAAGTGAGCGGAAACAATGCGACTTTCTACTGTCGAAGTAGATGCTGTCGCCTGGGTTCAGCACCATTACCTTCTCTTCGATGGTAACTTCCAGCTGTCCCTCCAGCACATAGTCATATTCCTGTCCGTCGTGTCCGTTCTTGTTCGGCTTCTTGTCGCCTGGCAACGGATCCACCTGTACCATGAACGGATTCACCTTTCTATCCTTGAATCCTACGGCAAGGCTCTGGTATTTATACTGGTTGTTGCGGTCTATCTCCGGTCCCTGTCCCTTGCGGGTAACGTAGTATCCCTTCATGCGAGGTTCCTCGCCGAAGAGCAACACGTCGAGGTCGATGCCGTATCGCTTTGAAATCTTTGAAAGTCGATACACGGATGGGTCGGCTTCTCCCGACTCAATCTTGAGATAGTGGTCAAGACTGATTTCGCAAAGTTCTGCCACTTCCTCAGCTGGAATGTTGAGAACCTCACGGAGACCTTTCAGTCTTTCACCGATTTGCTTGATAGCTTCGTCCATAATCGAATATTTTATTGGTTGTTTTATCTTTTTCCTGCCAGCAAACCATTGATCACTGCGCTGGTAAAGCCGCCCTGTTCCATGGTGTTGAGGCCCTTGATGGTGCAGCCGCCAGGAGTAGTAACCTTATCAATGGCAGCCTCTGGGTGTTCGCCAGTTTCCTGAAGCAGCTCTACGGCACCCTTGATGGTCTGCAAGACTATCTTCTCGGCATCCTTAGCCTTGAAGCCCATCTCTACGCCGCCTTCCACATTGGCTCTTACATAGCGCATGGCGTAAGCGATGGCACACGACATAGCGGTGGCAGCAGGGAAGAGGCGTTCTTCCATGATGAGGCTTTCGCCCAATTCATCGAAGATTTCTGTAATCTGCTGGATTTCTGTAGCAGATGCATCTACTGGAGTGATGAAGGTCATCGACTGCTTGTAGGCGATGGCGATGTTCGGCATCACGAGGAAGAAGGTTGGGGTGATACCATCCTTGTCTAACCACTCCTTGATGTTGGCTGATGGCACACCGGCTGCTACCACTACGAGTTTCTGACTCTTGTAGTTGAGTGCATCTTTGATACCCTTCAATGTCTTCTCCACGCACCATGGCTTTACTACCACGCATACGATGTCTGCGCCGTGGCAAGCCAACTGGTTGTCGAGAGTTACGCTGGCTCCTTCGCTTGCGAAGTGATCCAATACTGGTTGGTTATGGTCTGATACCGTAATATCTGATGGAGTGAACTTCTCGCTCAGCAAGAGTCCTTCTGCCATAGCACCGCCCATAGCACCTGCTCCGATAATTGTTATTTTCATTGTCGTCTTATAGTTAAAATGCAATTACGGTGCAAAGATACTACTTTTATCTGAAAATAGCGTGTTTATAGACGATTTTTTAAGAAAGTACGCTTGTTTACTGACGATATTTTAAGAAATTTGCCAGTTTACTCCCATTCTGGAAGTATCTACGTCCTTGTTCGTCTTCTCCTTGCCTATCTTACAGATGATGGAGGTTTGCCATTCCCACGTACTTGAGCAAGGATGACCGACGTAATGAACAAACATGCTCGGCTATGCCGGGCACATTTGTCCGAGGCTTCGGGCAAAACTGGGCAACGCCTTTGGTGAATATCCCCGATGCCATGAAGCTGGCTAAAGAACCCTGTTTGCTTGACTAGAGCGTGGCATTAGGTGGCATTAGGTGGTAACAAAAATACCACTTATTACCACGCGTTATTTGTTTATAATCAATGGGTTAACTTTATGTGTGGCAAATGTGGCAATAAAAATATAAAACTTTTTTGTGTATAGGGAACTTGCTGAACAAAGGAGATGTGCAACTTAATAGTTTCTTGACGATAAGAGTATGAGTCGTAACTGCCGAGTAGTTGCAAGGAATCTTACCGGATAGCCTTGCGCTCCTCTTGAAATAGAGTAAGTGTTAAATATACTTGGAAAATAAGTATATAAAAACAAATAAACTTAAATTCGATGGGATTGTTTTCCAACTTGTTGCATTTCTTCTTATCTTTGTTTCGATTTTTAGCTTTAAGTATTAATTTAATAACAAAAAATATATGAAATGTAATAAGACTTATAGGGTAATCAGATATTCCGAATAAAGATAAAGATGCTTTGAAAATGGGAATAACAGTTGGTTTTGCCAGTTCTAAATTTTGGAAAAGTGAATAATGTACTAATGGGTGTAGAATATGAGATGCAAAATGTTGGTTGTGCTGATGCTAGTTTGTCTTGCGACATCAGCACAAGTTTGGAAAAGTGGTGAAGAACGTAAGGATAGCTTGGAAGCAGGTTACTTTTATTCTTTAAATGGAACGAATCCTAAAGAAGAGACAATTGAACTAAAAACTCATGAAACTACAATTCAAAAGCATGATGGGGAAGAAATATATAGGATAGATAGAGAGGTGAAGTATCTTGTCAACAGAGAGCATGGAAAAGTTACGGTTTTTCGGAAAGTATTGTCTTCCCCAAAAACAAAGTTCGACTCTTCATGCCAAAAGGAGCAATTATTTCCTGACATGACCTCAAAGTTACAATGTGCCATGTTGCAACCAAGGAAAACGAAGCTTGCGGACTTAAATAAAAAGAAAATACCATGCCTGGTAACGGAAAAGGAAGGAGAGGCTGTATTCTATATAGATAAACTGGCATTAGCTGGTGGAAAAATTGAGGATAAATTCATGGGAATAACCATGAACTTTAACTTCTTGGCTGAGACTCTTGTGTTTAAGTGTATCAACCAAAAGCCATGTTTGGGCAACTTGGATTCTATTGTTTCGAAAATATCATTGCAATCCTCGTCTAAACACGATGGTTCTCATTTGATAGAATTGGTTGAGACCATCAAACTACAAGAAATCCATTAACTTTGCTGACAAGAGTGCCGATAGTTACACCGTTTCTTATTGTCTTTGCAATCTCAACTACAATAAACGTGGAGTTCGAACTGTATTTGATAAAAGAGTTCCAATGCCTTAAAGAAGAGCAAAAGCAGATAGAATGGTCTGCCAAGCGTGAGCTGTCTAAGATAAGCTATCGTATTCATACGGATGCAATCAAGGCAAATCTCATCCCAGCTGAGGTGACTCGTGAACAGGCTGCCCTGAAATATGTCGATGAAGCAGATGTCTTGAACATCGTCATGTTCGGAATGACCGCAAGACGATAGCCATCCTGCAAATGAAGATTCTTGAAGATACGGGAGGAAGGAATCTTTTGCAGTAGAGTTTATCGTTGCACTTATTGGCAATAATACCAAGTGTAACTCCATCCAATACATAAATTCTTGAGCATTTCGCCACTTTTGCGTTAAAATTTCATCGCAAATTCTTTATTACCAATACTTTTGGTTAATTTTGCACCCCAAATTTCAAGATGGTGTGTCATAATTTACGACAACCCCTCTTTGAATTGTAATAGTTCACGGATTGTTAAACTAAAAATAGAGTAAATAAGAAACAGACATTACACAAGAATGAAACGCGAAGGGCGTGAGCCGTTCTTTCCTACCATCAGCTATGGTGCGAAGATAGGTAAGGTAATGGCACAGTTGATCTATTCGGTAAAGACCTCTCGTCCTTCATATAGTCAATTGAGCAACAATGTATCTTATATGAATCGATTTACTCGCCAGACTGGTAATCCTTATCGTTGACAACGAAACCAATCACAGAGTGGAATTATCGGGTGTATGGAAGTTCATCCAGTTTATGGTCAACTACAAGGACTCTCGCAATGCCATCATCTATTGGGCAGAGCAAATTCCTGAGGACGAAGCTATTACCATGATAAGTCGTAAGAACGTGAAGAGTCTCAAGAGCATGACCGCCTACATCAGTGCCGCTCCAAAGATAGGCATTTGGGCGCCACAAATCAACTTGGGCATGCAGAAACCCTGGTTCATCCTCCATACTGATGTGGCATCTTATCGCTTGAACCGTCCTATCTTCATGGGCAACTTCAACAATGCCTTCTCCTTGCCATGCGGCATCACCCTTGACGTGGATTATCGCTATCAGTTCAATACCACACGTAGCAAGTACAAGGGAACTGGTGCCGGCAATGCGGAGCTGAATCGACTATAAATATCTTTTATTATTTTTATTCGAAAGTAGAGACATTTAAGGCGATTTTTCGAGTTATCGGGCTAAAAGGCTACAAAAAGTTTGGTTAATCAAGAAAAATACCTTAACTTTGCCACCATAATTAAAGGGAATAGCTTATGAAAGGTAGAAGATATCCTCTCGGAATACAGACTTTCAAGAATATCATAGAAGGAAATTATGTATATGTAGATAAGACCGACTTAATCTATGAGTTGGTGCATGAGAAGAAATATTGCTTTCTGAGTCGTCCTCGACGATTCGGAAAGTCACTCCTTGTCACAACCCTACAAGCCTACTTCGAAGGAAAGAAAGAGCTATTCAAAGGACTAAAGCTGGAAGCTTTGGAAAAAGATTGGGAGAAACACCCCGTTATCCATCTTGATCTTAGCAAGGGGAAATACTATAATATGGAAAGCCTGATAGAAACTCTTGATAAGATTCTTGAAACATACGAGGATTTATACCAAATAACTTCTGTTAGTACCGAGGCTTTTAATGTCCGATTGATTCGCATCATCAATGCCGCCAAGCAAAAGACCGACAGGAACGTGGTTGTGCTCATCGATGAATATGATGCGCCGATGCACGACTCTATGAAAGACAAGGACTTGCAGGACAAGATACGTGACATCATGCGCAACTTCTTCAGTCCTTTGAAGTCAGAAGAGGACAATCTTCATTTTGTCTTTTTAACTGGTATCTCCAAGTTTAGCCAGCTGAGTATCTTCAGCGAACTGAACAATATCACGAATATCAGTATGTGGGATAAGTACAGTTCTATCTGTGGCATCAGCAAGGAAGAGCTCTTGGAAAATTTCCACGATGACATAGAGGATTTGGCGCAAGCCAATGATATGAACTATGAGGAGGCTTTAGCTGAGCTGAGATATAATTACGATGGCTACCACTTTAGTGGGAAAGGTGCCGATATGTATAATCCTTACAGTATGTTCAATTGCTTAGAGACCCATGAGTTTGATAACTATTGGTTCTCTACGGGTACTCCTACCTTCCTGATAGAACTGCTTCAAGAGAAAAATGTCGATATGCTCCAGTTGGACGACATTTGGACAACCTCCGACCGCTTCGATACTCCAACAGAGAAGATTGTTGACCCTGTGCCGGTATTATATCAAAGCGGCTATCTCACAATCAAGTCATACAATCGTTTGGCGAAATTATACAAGCTTGCCTTCCCTAATGAAGAGGTGCGCAAGGGCTTCTCCAACAGCCTCTTCCGCTATTATGCCCCAGACGGCATGGGCGACCGTGATGCTATCTACATGGCATGGGCAAAGAACTTCATCCTGAGTGCCGAGGACAATATGGAGGCATTCCTCCCTCATCTCCAGACTTTCTACAAGAAGTTCCCATATACATTGGTCAACAACAACGAACGCCATTACCAAGCCGTGCTCTACACCATATTGTTAATCCTCGGATGTGATGTTACTCCAGAGGTGCCTACATCTGATAGCAGAATCGACATGGTGCTGAAAACCAAGCGCAGCGTCTATATATTGGAACTTAAATATAAGAAGGATGCTGAGGCAGCGATGGAGCAAATCGACAGCAAGGACTATCTCGCTGCCTTCGCCGATGACAGCAGAAAGAAATACAAGGTGGGCATCAACTTCTCGGAAGACCGTCGAAGTATCGATGACTGGAAAGTGGAGGCATTGGCATAATACTGCTATTTCCGTTAAACAATTATAAAAGATTGGAGTGGCGTGGTTTACATATCAATATTTTTAGTACCTTTGTAAACAGATAAAAGAATAAGCATATGTTGACAGAATTGGAAGTATTTGCCAAGCGACTGCGCCAGGCAAGAATCAAGGAAAAGCTATCAATGGACGCCCTTTGCGAGAAAGTGAAAGGTGTTGTGTCCAAGCAGGCAATCTCAAAATATGAGGCTGCCAAGATGATGCCGTCCAGTTCTGTCTTGATAGCTTTGTCAGAGGCATTAAAGGTAAATTTGGATTACTTCTTCCAGCCATTCAAGTTTGATGTAGAAGAGATGCAGATTTCTTTCCGCAAGAAATCGAGTGTTCGCTCGAAAGATATTGCCGCCCTCAAAATACGCATCCAAGAGGAAATAGAGCATTATCTTGAAATCGAAGAAATCCTAGGCAAAGAGGCTGCTATATACAATAAGGTGGAAAGCGGCATGGTTCTTTCTCTGCCTAAGGATATGGTGAAATGCGCCCAACAAGTTCGTGAGCAATGGCAACTGGGCTTGGATCCTATAGCTAATGTACAGGATATTCTTGAAGCTAACGGAATAAAGGTAATACCGATTTCCGGACTTGAAGGTTTCGACGGATTGAGCGGAATGGTAAATGGCATGCCTATCGTAGTCTTGAACAAAGATATGAAGATGGCTGAACGCCTGCGCTTCACGGCATTGCATGAGGTTGGACATTTATTGTTCAACCAAAATATTTCCACCACTTTGAGCGAGCATGACAAAGAAAAGATGTGCCATGCTTTTGCTAGTGAAATGCTTTTGCCAAGTGATGTCATTACCAACGCGCTTGCAGGGAAAGCCAAGCTTTCGCTCAACGAGCTTATTTTCCTTCAGGAGATGAATGGTATATCTATAGATGCCATTATGTATAAGCTCTTCCAAATGGGTATCGTCACGGAAAAGCGATACAAGAACTTCCAGATTCGCAAGAGGATGAGCAAGGCTTTTTGTACTGCGGTAGAGAAATCTCGGTACACCGAGGTTCTAAAGGATACCCGCTATACGGCGATGGTATATAGTGCGTTGGCACAACAGTTGATAACCACCTCTAAGGCAGCCTCTATGCTGGGATGTTCAGTGGCTAGTGTGCGTAACAATGTAAATGTCATCTAGCCTATGGAAAAGATAGTCGTAAGCGATACAAATATATTCATCGACCTGATAAGTGTAAACTTGCTTGACGGCTTCTTTAGCTTACCATGGGAGATACACACCACGGATATGATAATGAAGGAGCTAAAAGACTCCAATCAGAAAGCAGTGGTAGATGCTTTTAGGCAACTAGGTAGCTTGAAAGTTAAAGAGTTCGACGGAAACGAAATGCTGGAACTCATGCGAATGCGAAAACGAGCCTTAGAGTCTTCTAACGCTAGTATTCAGGATTGTTCGGTGTGGAAGCTGGCAAAGAATCTAGATTGTTCTCTTTTGACAGGCGACAACCGCTTGCGCAAGGTGGTACAGAAAGATAATGTAGAAGTTCATGGCATCCTCTATCTCTTCGATAAGATGCTGGAACATCAAGTGATAAATCATGAGACGGCAATCACCAAGTTGCAAAGTCTCTTCAGTATCAATACCCGTTTACCAAAGGACGAAATCGACAAGAGAATAGAAGTTTGGGGGCTGTCTATGCATCAATAATATTCCAATAGGTGAAGTTTTAAAAAACTCTGTTATTACAGATTTGGATTGACAGGAAAAAATAAAAGCGAGGGGTAACTTAATAGCAAGCTACGCCTCGCTTTATTTATTGTTGTTTATGGGATAAAGCATCCTTCTTTTACATGGCTTCTACTTTACTATTTCCGCATACCTTTTGAACAGCTCTGCCACTCCGATAGGTTTTCCCATATTTTCAAGTGCGAGTTTCACCTCTATCCCTTACTCAACAGCAGCAGATTGTGCGACCACGGCAAAAGTGCAACGGAACGTTGCACTTTCTCATTATGCCCAGCGTAACGTTCATAAAATTTCTTCATGTTCCAATGTTGATATGGTGAAACACCCATCTTTGGATAGCGTTCTTTCAGGTCTGCTGACAACCGTCTTACAATGCTGTCACCATACCCACTTTCAATCTTGCGCTCATGAAGTATTTTTTATACACCATTCCAAGGTGAAACAAAAAAGCAGCAAACCGCAAAGGGCTTGCTGCTCATGATAGGAGTGTTTCCTGTATCTTTTATGGGTTGTATATAGCTGAAGAATTCGTCGGCTATTCTTGCATTGTCTCTTCCTGTTGGCAAAGGTAATAACTTTCTCTTAAAGCGCCAAGATCGACAGCTAAGAATGTATTCGGCTGCCGCTCTCATTCTTCTACGCTCGGCATAAGCATTGTCTAACTGGTAAAAGTCCCGAGTATGTCCTAATAGTGGGAATTACATAGCCAAGGGCATGGACGTTTATTTTGAGATACGGCTTTTTCTTGCGACAAAACGTTAAAAAATCATATTCAATTCTTCATTGCAATTATTTTTTGTTATTTTTGTACGCAAATTCCATTATGTGAAAGTTCTGCTTTTACCTTTGGATTCAAGTTCACTGATTGTCAAACTAAAAAATAGAATAAATAAGAAACAGATATTAAACAAGAATGAAACGCTAAGAACTTGGTGATTCCAAGAATTACCATTTTTCGACTGAGACTAAGAACTGAGGTAGCAATACCTTATTATATTAATCCAGCGTTTCCGTTCTAAGACTTTTAAGATATTGAGCTTTTAGCTCTTGTTCTCTTGTATCGAATACCGCCAATATTCACTCTACGAGAACAAGCAGATTGAAAGGTTCATGCCATCTATGGCGTGAGCCGTTCTGTGCTTGTTGTAGAGTAGGTCACTTGGCGGTAACCAGATACAAGGCAAGCCACGAACGGTTCCGCCTTTTTTTATGACCAAACGATATGAAACTTTTCAAAGGCTTTATGGCTTTGTTTATCATGCTGTCACTCTTTTCGTGCAAAAATGAAAATGTTGACATGAGTAGCTACATGCAAGAGCGCGATTCCATCATGCAGGAAAACAAAGCAAAGACACAACAACTAGACGAACTCAATGGCGTATTGGCAACTATAGCTACAGGATTGGATAGCATTGCCATTCAAGAAAACATTCTTTTTAACAATAAAGGACGTGATGGTGTCATGCTGAATCGTCAACAGATAGCAGCCAACCTAAAAGGAATGGCAGATATTCTTGCTCGTCAAAGAGTTAAGATCAAAATGCTACAAGATTCATTGGCAAACAAGAAATCATCACAAGGAGTCGAAAGGCTGCAAAAGGTTGTTGAATTTCTCAATCAGCAGTTGGCTGAAAAGAATCAAGTCATCCAGTCTTTACGTGCTGATTTGAATAATTCGAAGAAAGATATTACACAACTTCGTTCTTCATTATCAGCCATGCGTACCAAGGCAAATAACGCTGAACAGAAAACAAAAGTATTGAGTAATGCTCTGTCAAAACAAGATGAAATCATCAACGAATGTTATGTAAAGATTGGTACGAAAAAACAACTTTCGGCAGCAGGACTCTTGAAAGGCGGATTCTTGCAAAAGAAGAAAGTCAACTATGAAGATGTTGATAAAAGCAAGTTCAATGCCGTTGATATTCGTAAGTTCCGTGAGGTTTCTTTGCATTCAAGCAACCCAAAGATTCTGACACCACAACCAAGCAACCGTTCTTTCCATTTTGAGGAAAGTGGCGACGGCAACTGCACGCTTGTCATAACCAACCCTACTCTTTTCTGGAGTGTAAGCAATTTTCTGATTATACAACTCTAAAAAATATACGATTATGATAAAAAAGATTTTTCTATCAGTACTTCTCTGTACAGTTTGTATGTTCGGTTTGGCTCAGAGCCAAACTGTTACCCATGTTGTTCAGCGTGGCGAAACTCTCGAAAGCATCGCTGAGTATTACAAGGTGAGTGTTGAGGACATCAACAAGGCTAATCCTAATGCGGATGGTATTGTGTATGTGGGGATGAAGTTGAACATACCGACAAACTCCAACACCTTTATTAAGAAAGACATTGCAGTTTCAAAAGATTATCAAAGAACTAACGAAACATCTACAACGAGTCAAGTGGTTACGTCTGCCTCACAAAGCACAAAGAAGAATTACTGTGCAAATAAAACATCCACTGATTTAAATGATTATTCTCTTTATGGCTTATTTTATCGTGCTTCTTTTGAGGATGCAGGAACAGGATTTTATGGTCTTGGTGGAATTGTATTTGCATCTTCTGGATGGGGCCTAAACTTTTACATTGGTGCAGATTATGGATTAGCTGAAAAACATTATGAAGGTGTTTGTTTTTACATTGGACCTTCATATGGCTATAACTTTAACAACATCTTGTTAATGGGTTCTCTTGATTTTGTAGGTATTTATGCAGGACAAGGTGAAGGTCAACAAACAGGAACAAATCATAAGGGCGAAACACATACATACACTGGCACAAAAAATAAATTTGGTTGGGGAATAGCTCTATCACCACAAATTGGAGTAAAATTGAATAAAGTAACTCCATATTTGGGCTTAGACTTCAACTGGACTAAAGATGCAAAGAAAATAGATGTTGGTTTCTGTGTTGGAATTGGATTTGATATTTAGAGATTATGATACGTAATAAAAGAACATTATTCACATTTTGCATATTACATATTGCGTTTTTGACCTATGCCCAAGATGCCATCATTTACCGTGATGGTCGTGTGAAGTCTGTCAAGATCATTCAGACCAACAATGACAAGACGCTTTTCAAGGAATCTGGCAACAAGAAAGCCTCTGAGGAATTTGTGGAGAATACAAAAGTGTTCATGTTAAAGTTCAAGACACGTGGAAATGTCGTGTTCAACGCTAATGGCGAGCGTATCCTCACGACTTCTGAACATACGGAAATACCGAAAGATGCCATCGTTGTATATTACAAGGACGGAAGAGAAGTTCCTGCCTATAATCTGACGATGGATACAAGTACCGTTTCCTTCAAGACAAGCAAGAAAGCCAAGGATAGACCAATATTCTCACCAAAGTCGGAAGTATTTATGATACGTTATCCCGATGGCACACGTGATATTCTGACGAATCTTGCAGTTGAGGAACAACAGCAGCAAGAGCGTGAGGCTGAGGAAGCACGATTGAAAGCGCAGCGTGAGGCTGAAGTGACAGATTCTATCAAGGCTGCAGTAATAGAAGAAGCTGCATCCGCAACAAATCCAAAGAAAGCGACTATTGTAACCAAGAAAGGGGTACGTATGAAAGTTTGGGTTTGTAGCGACACGCCAACCATGGTTTCTTACAAGAAAGCCAATTCTGCAAAGGCTGCTATCTTCAACATGAGCAAAGCTAAGATTAAGAATATCATATACTAATCAAAAGTAACACCTCTATGAGAAAATATGATTTTATACTGGTTATGTTCATTTTGCTATGTTCCAGCTCCGCTAAGAGTTGGGGACAAGACATAGTGAACTTGCACCATATCGTACAACGTGGCGAAACCATTGAGATTTTGGCGGACAAGTACAGACTAACAACTGATATATTGAAAGCCGTCAATCTTAGGATTGACACATTTTATACGGGTATGGAAGTATTAGTCCCTGTGGATAAAAAGTATATGGGGTTGCGGTCTGAAGATGACAGCGAAACAATCCTCAAAGACATCGCTGGATATTTTTCTGAGTACCAAGAAGCATCACGTGTATTCAATGCTGGTGACTACAAGAAAGCAGACAAGCTCTTTGAATCCACAATTCGAAATCATGGGAAATATCTACCATGCGAAGAAGCCTATTTCGGAAGAGCCATGTGTGATTACAATCGTAACAAATGGAGTTCTGCAATCGAAGGCTTTGCTCAGGTTATCAGTATTGATGAATGTCCTAAGGAGTTGCGTGAACAGAGTCGCAGTTTGAAGGCTAACGCCGAAGAAAGACGAGAGGCACGAAGCCAACGAACAGCCAACTTCTTTAGTGGACTATTCCAAGTTGCTGCTGAAGTTGGTACAGCATATATGGCAGCAAGCCAAGCTAATGCAGTACAGGGAAGTTATAATTATCCTTCAATGGCACAGGGTAAAAGTTTGGGAACCATGAGCAATGCCGAGTTTACGAACTATGTAAACACAAGCCTCTACCAACTTGCGAACTATTCCATGATGCAAGTGGAGCAGCAATGGAAGCAAGAGGAAATCCAAATAAAAACAGGATATGCTTCTACCTATCGTCAGTTGCATGGTGGCAAAGAACCTTCTGCGGAAGAAATACAGGCTGCATACAATAATTATATACAGACCAAGGTTAATGGTTACAAAACTGTTCAACAGGCAAGTAGCGGAATGTATGACAGACAATTGGGAATAAGCGATAACAGTTCCAATAACTCTAAAAAGAAGACCGCATCAGGCTTTGTTTGTTCGATTTGCTGTGACACTCATGTCTGCCAAACTTGTAATGGTTCAGGCTGGCAAAATGGAATGGGAGACAACCATGACCACTATGGTGCTGGTATCAACAAAATTCCTTGTGGAAATTGCAGCAATGGGCGTTCCAAAGGAGATGGAATTTGCCATTACTGCAAATAAAAGGCTAAGCAAAGGTTACTTTTAGAGCATTTAATGCATCATCAAGTATAACTTAAAACAAGAATAATGATGAAATCAAACAAATTAATTGTGCTGTTGATGTCTTTTGCCATTGCAGCAATAACACCAATGTTCACTTCTTGTAGCAGTGATGATAATAATGAAGAAGAGAACTACTCTCCTGATGGAGAGAATTCTAATAGTGGCAAGAAGCTATCTGGAGTTATAAACGGACATGAAGCCGTTGACTTAGGGTTAAGTGTAAAATGGGCTACTTGTAATATTGGGGCAACAAAGTCAGAATACTCCGGTAATTATTACGGATGGGGAGATCCTACAGGGAAGAAAACATCCTCAAATACAAATCACTATCCTAATTCAAATCCCCCTATTGATATCAAGAATACCAAATATGATATTGCATACAACAATTGGGGAAAGAAATGGCGCATGCCCACCGACAAAGAAATGCGCGAGCTTATTTCAGAATGCTATTATACACATAAAGTTGTAAATGGAGTTAGCGGTCTTCAATTTAAGGGAAAGACAGGTGGTATTATATTTCTTCCTTTTTGTGGTTATAGAGATTACTCATCAAAAATTAATCAATCCGATTGGGGGAGTTATTGGACTTCTACATTAAAAGATGAAATAAATTCCAAATGTCTAAAAATAACTTCTGGCGGAGATTCTTATGCGACAGTAAGTGAAAGTTTGAGATGTGATGGTTTGTCTGTAAGAGCCGTAACAGATAGCGATTGGGAAGAAGATGCAGAAATGGATGATAACAGCACAGGTGGTTCTACTTCATACGAGAAGCCAGACATTGCTTTCAGCGATTTTACAGCTTATCAAACAAAGTTGAAAGTCGTATATAAGATTTACAATAAGGACAAGGCAAAGGTGACTTCTGCAAAGGTTTACTACGGAACAAGTTCCAATCCAACAAAACCTGTTACCGCAACTGTCTCCGGTGTCCTTATTACAGCAAATATATCTGGGCTGAAAAAGGGAACAACTTACTATGTAAAGTGTATTGCTACAGGTAAAGGTGGTACTACAACTACTGGTACTACGAAAGTTATAACAAATTACTAAATTAGAAGTTGCGCACGACACGGATTTAGTGCATTTTGTATGAAAAAAATCCAATTACTTTTGATATTGTTCATCTGTTCTATATTTTGCACATCATTTATTAGTTGCAGCTCTTCTGATGACGATGATGAAATTTTCGTGGATGATGGTGATGGAACTGATGATAATTCTGGTGGCAACAGTGATAATAACGGCAATACCGGTAATAATACTAATAAAAATAAATTGGTCGGCAGCTGGTATTATGTATTCTATTATGACAAGGAGACAACACATCATCTATATACATTTGATGACAATATGCACTATACTTACCAATATAATTCTGGAAAAACAACTTCTTCTACAAAAGGTATATATCATTATACTACTGACAGCATATACTTTAAGCCAGACAACGGTAAGGAGTATAAGAGAAAAATAAATCTGTCTTCTTCAAAAAGTATAATGATAAACAGTATAAAATACCACTCAACAAAGCTTTCCTCATTAGAAAGTGGTGCAGTTCCTGCATCATCAGAAGACGCTTTAGAGATGGAATGCTATTATGATGAAAAGGGAGATGTTACCATAGGTATAACACCATTTTGGGGAATTTCTAAATTTTACTATTCGTTTTCAGAGAAGCCCAATGATACAAAATCAGCAAGGACTTCTCACTTCGAAAAAACGTATAAGAGTTTGAAACTTGGGACCAAATATTATCTTACAGCGTATGCTATAGATGAAAAAGGAATAGAACATAAATCCAAAACCATTGACATCGCAACTATCGGAGATGCTGGCAATACGAACTATTTCAATTTTAACTATAAAAGCTACAGAATAAATCGTGCAGAAATGTCTCAAAGACATGGATATAGTGGAACTGGAACAGGAAGCAATACGAAATACCTAACATTCTATTGTTCAGATGATACATATGTTGAGTTCGATTATAATGTAGCTGAATGGGAAGGAATAAACAAAGAATGGGGAGAGGGAACATATAAAATATCCCGAAACGGTGGATATTATAAGTATGGATGCCTTGCCAGGATAGATGGAAAGCTAAAGAACCGCTCGAATTGGAACTTTACAGGAACTCTTACTATAAAAAGAAAATCCAGCAATTATTATACTTTTGATTTCTCCTTGGAGCAAATGAAAGGGCATTTTGAAGGTTCTATCAAATAATCATTTAAAAGTTGCGCACGACACGGACTAAGTGTATAAAACGCTGAGAAAAATGAAGTAGTTTTCCTTGATGTTCCTTTTGGCTATTATTGGGGGATTATTTACAGGATGTAGTTCTGACGATGACAACAATGATTCATCAAGTAACGAGAATCTTATCGGATATTGGATTCGATTTGAAGAGAACGGTCAGTACTTAAGGGAATTAGGTTTCTTTGCCGATGGAACCTGTAGCTACACTGAGGCTTTTGAGCCAGACGATGATAATGACGAAGAACCTTTTTACGAATTTGCCAAAGGCACATACTGCGTAAATGGCAATAGGTTGACAATGCATTTGACATTTGGTGATGAGACAGAAGCATGGACATACACCATTAAATCTGTATAATAATAGAATCTTCTTGTTTTGATAGATGAGGAAGGTGATACTTATAATTATAGATATGTAGAAGCAGACTAAAGATTTCTTAAAAGTTTATGGAATAGTAGCCATAGTTTTTTGTGGACCTATGGCTGTTTATTCCCTCAAGAGTTCTATCCAGAATGTTTGGCTTTCTCCCTTTTCATATCCCCTGCCTTCCCATTTCTTGGCGAAGGCAGCGGCAGCAATTTTCTGTTGTTTCTCTGTCATGTTGGTAAGTGAAGAGGGAAGAACGAAGAGTGAAGAATTCATCAGTAACTCTTGCGTTGTCTCTTCCTGTTGGCAAAGGTAATAACTTTTTCTTAAAACGCCAAGAGCGGCAGCCAAAAAATGTATTCGGCTGCCGCTCTATTATTTGCTTTTGACATTTGCTTGCTCAATCAATCTTTTTTTCCTCACTAAACGCCTTTATCTCGTCTGCAAGGACTTTCTGTAATTTTTCTGTTGGTACTATCAACCGTAATATTCTTATAAGTTGTAGAGCCGTGTTGTTATTGGGGTCTGAAACAGAAAGTATGCGGCGTATATGCGACCAACTAAGATTGTGAACACACGTGTTCACAATTTGTATTTCAGGGAAAAGGAGATAGAAACGCTTGTAGTAGTCTAAATTGCGTTTATTATAGCTCGCACCATATCGAGGTGTGATTTTCAGAGCGAGGTTCTTGATGACTTCTGCTCCATATTCTGCACGCTCTTTACCCTGCTTTTCCTAAAAGGGGAACAAAAAAGCAGCAAACCACAAAGGGCTTGCTGCTCATGATAGGAGTGTTTCCTATTTCTTTTATGGGTTGAGTTTTCTTTATATCCTTATCTCAAAGGGTTTATACTTCCTTCAATACAGTTTCCAATCTTCCGATGAAGTCATCCACATTCTCCTTGGTCAATACCAACGGAGGGAGGATACGAAGGATGTTGGTGCCGGCGCAACCGGTGAAGCAGTGCTGCTCGTGGATGAGCTTGCTGCGAACTTCCTTGTGAGGAATATCGAGTACGGCGCCTACCATCAAGCCACGGCCACGAACCTCCGTGATATGGCTGTTGCGCTTCTGCAACTCCTTCAGCTGGGCGATGAGATATTCACCAACCTCATGCGCATTCTGTACCAGGTTCTCCTTCTCGAATACATCGAGAACGGCGAGAGCGGCAGTACATGCCAGATGGTTGCCACCAAAGGTAGTACCCAGCTGACCATATACAGGAGTAAACTCTGGAGAAATCAATACGCCACCCATAGGGAAACCGTTACCGATACCCTTGGCTACGGTGATGAGATCTGGCTTGATGCCCAACCACTGGTGAGCGAAGAACTTACCGCTTCTGCCATAACCGCACTGGATTTCATCGCAAATCAGGAAGGTGCCGTATTCCTTGCAGGCAGCCTGTAATCCCTGAGCAAACTCAGGAGTTACCATGTTGCAACCACCTACGCCCTGAATCGCCTCAATGATACAAGCACATACATCGCCCTTGGCAAGTTCCTTCTCCCAAGCCTCCAAATCGTTGATTGGAAGATAGGTTACGTGACCATTATCATTGATAGGAGCGATGATCTTAGGATTATTTGTTACCTCTACGGCAAGGGATGTTCTGCCGTGGAATGCCTTCTCTATAGAAAGCACGCGGGTTCTTCCGTTGGTGAATGAAGCCAGCTTCAAGGCATTCTCGTTTGCCTCAGCACCAGAGTTGATGAGGAAGAACTGATAATCTTCATAACCGCTAGCTTTGCCCAGACGCTCTGCGAGTTTTACCTGCAACTTGTTGATGACAGAGTTGGAATAGAAACCCAGATTGTTCAACTGGTTGGTGAGCATCTCTACATAGTGAGGATGGCAATGACCGATGCTGATAACGGCATGACCGCCATAGAGGTCGAGATATTCCTGACCCTTGTCGTCCCATACCTTACAGCCCTTACCTTTTACTATATTAATATCGAAAAGAGGATATACGTCGTATAAATTCATGTTGTTTTCTTATTTTATATGTGATTGAAGAATTTATATATGATAGAAGAACGAATGATTTTTCATCCGTTCTTCCGAATTCTTTTATCTAAAATGCTGATGGCTTGAGTTTCAAACCTGCTGTCTGGTCGAGACCAAACATGATGTTCATGTTCTGAACAGCCTGACCTACGGCACCCTTCAGAAGATTGTCAATGCAGGAAGTAATCAGGAGCTTATCGCCATACTTATCCACATGAACCAGGCACTTGTTGGTATTCACCACCTGCTTCAGGTCGATAGCCTTATCCACATAGTGGGTGAACTTGGCATTCTTGTAGAACTCCTTGTAACCTGCCACGATTTCCTCGATAGGCTTATCGGTCTTCACTACTTCTGTAGCGAAGATGCCACGGGCGAAGTCGCCACGGTAAGGGATGAAGTCGATGGCAGCATCGAGATAACCCTGTGTCTGCTTCAGACTCTCACGAATCTCTGGCACGTGCTGATGGTTGAATGCCTTGTAGATGCTCATGTTGTTGTTGCGCCATGAGAAATGGGTAGTGGCACCTGGCTTCTGACCAGCGCCGGTGCTACCGGTAATGGCATTGACAGAAACATCGCTGTTGATGAGGCCCATCTTAGCAGCAGGCAACAAACCAAGTTGAATGCAGGTTGCAAAACAACCTGGGTT
>OIXL01000525.1_pt1 | contig 18645 bp, 11 predicted proteins | sample 1587761 | NCBI WGS metagenome assembly OIXL01 (sample SAMN03283246) | human gut metagenome | biome: human-associated habitat; material: feces | host: Homo sapiens | place: Peru | collected 2012 | reverse complement strand
CAGTCATAATGACTATCTGGCAAAGAACCGTGCCAAGACCCTTACCGATTATGTTCGCCGTATGGTAGCCCTGCCAACCCAGCTCTTCACCGTTTCTTCTACGGCAGAGGATTGGGATGGTCTCCGCAACTATCTCAAGGAGAGTAATCTGGAGCATAAGGCAGAGATTCTGGCAATCGCCAATGATGAGAAGATGGATCCGGATGCCCGTGAGCAGAAAATCAAGAAGCTGTATCCATCAGAGTATCGCTTCATGCTTGATACCTGGTATCCTGCTCTCCGCCATTCCGACTACCGCATCACCTATAAGGTAAAGCCATTCGATGTGGCTGAGGCAAAGGAGATTATCAAGACCAAGCCACAGCAGCTCAGTCAGGAAGAGATGTTCCTGGTGGCTCAGACCTATGAGCCTGGTAGCAAGGAGTTTAACGACGTGATGGAGATTGCCGTCCGCATGTTCCCAGAGAACGAAACAGCCAATCTCAATGCTGCCAATACCCGTTTGAATGCCGGTGATGCCGATGGTGCCAAGGCTTATCTTGACAAGGCAGGCAACAGTCCTGCGGCTCAGAATGCCCGTGGTGTATACGAGGCATTGAAGGGAAATGACCAGCAGGCTCGCTATTACTTCAGCTTGGCAGCCAAGGCAGGTGTCAAGGCTGCTCAGGAGAATCTGGAAAATCTATAAAAGGTAATAAATAGGAATAAAAATATTAATCAAATTAAATAAATCAATTATGAAAAAATCGTTATTGTTTTCCGCAGTATTGGCTGGTCTGATGCTCGGTTCTTGTTCAAGTAGTGATGACTTGAATGGTGGTAACACTCCTGCTAATCAGGATGGTAATGGCTATGTTTCACTTTCGTTGAATTTGCCTACACGTAGTGGTTCAATGAGTCGTGCTGAGAACGACAAGTTTGATGATGGACTTGCTAGCGAGTATGCTGTTAATAATGGTACCTTGCTTCTGTTTGAGGGTGCTAATGAGGCAGATGCAACATTTGCTGGTGCGTATAATTTAAAAAATTTGAGTATGAACTTGGTTGGAACTACTACTGATAATATTACTACTACAACCAAAATTACTCAAAAAATCAAAAATGGATTGAGTACCGGTACTAATAATTTCTATGCTATTGTTGTATTGAATAACAATGGAACACTTACAGTAGATGATACTAATGCTACTTTGAAAGTAAATGGTGAGGATTTTGGTTCTGCTAAGAAAATTTCAGATTTGCAAAGCTTAGTGCTAACACAGAATGCTTCTGATTTTAATAGAACAGGTTTCTTGATGATGAATGCTCCTTTGTCAAATGTTAAAGGTGGAGAAACTCTTCCAACTGGTGCTGAAATCTCTGTTGCTTCTAAGATAGATAAGGATCATATCTATGCTACAGAGGCTTTGGCTAAGGCTAATTCTTCTGCAACTATTTATGTAGAGCGTGCATTGGCCAAGGTAGATGTTACAGCTTCAAAACCTACAGGTAGTTTGGATGATGATGCAACTGTATCATATAAGGTTACGGGTTGGGTATTGGATAATACCAATAAGAAGACCTATTATTTGAGAAATACTTCAAATTCTTCAGAGTGGCTCTCTTTGAAGACTACATCAACAGTTCCTACAAAGCCTTATCGTTTTGTTGGTGATGCTCCTATGGAAAGTAGTGTTCAGTTGTATCGTACATATTGGGCACAAGACCCTAACTACGACGTTCAGCTTAGCACCCTATCTGACCATTTCAATACAATAGGTAATACTGCGCCTACATCATCATCCTTGAAAAATCTCGGTGAACATGACTACTGTTTGGAAAATACCTTCTCAGTTCCTCAGCAGAATCAGGATGTAACTACACGTGTTATTATTGCTGCTCAGCTTAAAGATGATGGTAAGACTTTCTATGTAGTTAATGACAACGAGAGTCAGTTGCTTGATGAAGATAATATGAAGAAGGCTGTTAAGAGTGCATTCTTGAACAATACTGACGTACAAGCATGGATTAAGACAGGCTTGAAGGATGGTCAAAAAATTGATGAAGGTGATTTGGATGTTGCTGATATTACTAACGCTGGTAACAACAAGCCGACAATTACGATAAAATCTACAAGTGCAGACAAATATACCTCTAGTACTCTTCCTGCAGTTGATACTAAAATTCAGGCAATAATGGATGGTATCAAGGTTGCTACTTATGAGAATGGTATTTCATACTATCCTGTAAGAATTAAGCATTTTGGTGACGACTTGACTCCATGGAAGAATGGGGAAACTCCAGAACCAACTGTAAAAGATGGTGCCTATCCTTCAGCTCACCAGAATGCAAACTATCTCGGTCGTTATGGTGTACTCCGTAATAACTGGTATAATATTGATGTTCAAGGTATCAAGAAACTTGGTTCCCCAGTTGTTCCTAAGGTTACTGGTGATACAGATGATGAATTGGCTGCTTACATCTCTGTCAAGATCAACGTCCTCTCTTGGGCTAAGCGTACTCAGGGAGCAATTCTCGGTCAGTAATTCGATACATTATAAGATAAAATATATAAAACAATAATTGATTAGCGATATGATAGCGCAGAAGATAAATAAATGGTTGAAGGGTGTCATGGCTGCTGCCATGACCCTGACAGTCGTCACCTCGTGCAACGATATGTGGCACCAGGACTACAGCGACTGCCCTAATGGTGTATATGTTAAATTTAAGTATGATTACAACCTCCAGCGTGCCGACATGTTCAATGACCATGTTGGACAGGTAACGCTGTATGTATTCGACGAGAAAGGAAACTATATAACCCAACAGACCGAGACGAACTCTGCGCTATCATCGCCTCTCAAAGACCCAAATTATGTAATGCACGTCGAGAACCTACAGCCAGGCAAATATCAGTTCCTTGCACTCGCAGGACAGAATGCTTATGCTGAACAAATGGTATCCGGCCGCGCTAAGTTCGTTCGTACAGAACCTGCTAACGGCAGTGATATCAAGAAGTTAGAGGTAAATCTCGACCACCAGAACCGTGGTGACTATGATGAAGTAGAGAATCATGCCATGCCATTGGATACTCTTTGGCATGGCAAGATGCTCGAATCTGTTGAGGTTTCTTCATCCAAAGCCGCCTATGCTACTATCCCATTGGTGCGTGATACCAAGAAGATCAATGTGGCGCTTCGTGACCTTGACTCTCCACAGGATATGGATGTCAACGACTACACGATGACCATCGAGGACCATAATGCCCGCATTCTTTGGGATAACTCTCTCGACGAGAGCCGTAAGGTTGTTTATACTCCTCATGCCACATGGAATACTGTTGACGAAACAGAGCAGGGCAAGATAGCTCATGCTGACTTCATGACCTCCCGTATTCTGAAGCACGATGATTACAAACAGGATGGTCATCTCCTCATCAAGAGTAAGGAGACCGGAAATACAGTAGTAAATGTAAATCTTCCTGACCTCTTGAGTCGTCTTCGCACCAGTGAGGAGTACAGTTACAGTGCACAGGAATTCCTTGACCGTGCCTATGATTACAAACTTCAGTTCTTTATCCAGGGTGGCAAGCTCAAGTATTGCTACATCACCATCAGCGTGAATGTACTGAGTTGGAGCAAGCGCATCCAGTTCGAAGAACTCCATTAAAACTCTCGAATCCAAATAGAATCGAAAATAAAAAATATTAGTCCTACTGGCTTCTTGTAAGCCCTAAAATATAAAGTATATGTTTAAGATGAAATCGATAATCCGCTCATTGCTAGTCCTTTTACTGGTAATGTCCTTCACGTCCTGTGTGAGAGACAATATCAGCGACTTTCCTATTGCGAATGATAATAGTAAGGTGTTTTTGTCTGTTTCTATAAACGTAGCTGGTGAGGACTCACGAACAACAAGAGCGGAAGATTATTATTTTGAACCAAAACCTTGGGGTGGCGAATCGGGTAATGGTGATCATAGAGGCGAAACTTATGAGCGAACAGTAAATAATATGTCAATGTTGTTCTTCCATCCTGCCAAGAATGATTTGACAGATGGCGAGGCAAGAATAGAAAAAGTAATCTACTTCCCTAATGTGTCTTCTGATGGCACACGTACATTAGCAGTAGAGGTAGATTCGAAGTTCTTGAATGATACTAAACTCCGTTTTTTAGTTGTTGCTAATGTTGGTGATTTATCTGCTTATCAAGGACGTAAGTTGTCTGATGTCCGAGATCAGTTGATTACTGATGTTTTTAATCGTGCAGATAATGCAACGTTTAATAAACAAGGAGAATTAGATGGCTATTCTACCTTCGTGATGTCTTCTCATGGACAGAGCTCATTGACATTTAAAAGTGGATCCGGTACGGAGGAGGATCCTTATCTTATCGACCATATGATAGAGCGTTTGGCTGCAAGAATAGACATCATGCCACATACTGAACTTTATGAGTTTAATAAAAAAACTGGTCTCTGCAAATATTGCTATAATGTTAAGCAGGGTACTGATATAATTGGTGGTTTTGTACTGGAGTATGTCCGTCCTTATAACGTATTGACTTCACAGGAATATGTCTTCAAACGTACAGCTACGGATGCATCATTGGCTAATTTAAAGTATCTTGGACTGGAAGAAGATGATGGAAATAATCAGAACACTAATTATGTGGTGGATCCTACCTCTCTAAATAAGAGCGAGGCTACTTTTAAATATCCTAAGAATACAGATGAGTATTGGGCAAATGCAACTTATGAAGATTTCTATCAAACACGTATTGCACATAAAACCCATACGAATTCTATAGGTGGAAAGGCTACTTTCAATCCGGAAACCGACTATTATATCCTCGATTACGTAAAAGAGAATACCTCTTTTGATAATAATGAGAAATATGCTACAGGTCTTGTCTTTAAGGGTAAGTATTATGAGGCAGAAGACTGGGATGCTACAAATGTAGAGCCTAAGACTGGTCATGAATCGAACGGAAAAGACAAGGCTTACACCTACGTCATTCGCCATAGCGACCCAACGGGAAATGGTACAACTAATGATATAATGCATTACGGCATAGTCCGCAATAACATCTATCGGGTTCGTATCGATGGAATTACTGGCAAGGGACCGGATGGAATGAAGGTAACCCTCAACGTGAGAAAATGGGCAACCTACACTCACGACGAGACTACAATGTAAAAACGAAATAAATAGATAAACAGAAAGTATAGTTTGAACTTAAACTTTCAGAGAAAATGAAAACGATTAAGACGATACATACGGCATTGATTCTGATGGTGCTAGCCTTTATGACGGCTTGCTCCACAGATAGTGCTGACCCTATACAGGGAGACAGTGGAGGCGATAACCCAGGCGACAAGATTACCGTCCACATGACTCTTTCTACGGCTTCTTCTTCCGGAACCAGAGCTAGTTTGTCATGGAATGATGGCGTAGATGCAGAAAACATGAAGAGCTGGGTTGTAGCCTTTGTAAAAAACGGCAAGGTTGTTTCTTTTGCAGAGAACACCAATGTTTTGGATGGTCATCGTATTCAAGATGAGGTTACGATAAAAGATCTTCCTAAGAATGCCACCTATCAGGTTTATTCCTTCGCCAATCTTACTTCCACCGAGCTAGGCATTAAAAAAGATGCAGAAGTTAATTTCGACAACATGAAGTGGAAGATGAATGGCAATGGCTTCGATGTGAATGCCACAGACTGCAAAGGTATTCCTATGAGCAATAAGCAGGTAGTGACGATAAATGCTGCAGGCAAGCCAAATATCACAGACCTTTGGGTAGTAAGAATGCTGGCAAAGGTTACTTTAAAGTTTAAGAATCCAAGTTCTACTCCTTTAGTAATCAATGACATTACTTTGAATGATGTAACTTCAAATCCTTCAACTGATGTCAGTAAAGATTGTAATATCATGTTGTTGCCAAAGCATTTAGAAGCTTCAGGAACCTCTGGTGCTATTGGTTCATCTAGCCTAACTGGTGCAGATAAAGATGAGGTTACATGTATTCCGAATCTGGTAGAGCAGGCTGCAACGGAGAATTATAAATATACGCTGTCTTCACCAAAGACGATACCAGCAGATACAAGAGAGTATAATACAGAGAATGAGGTTTCATTCTATGTGAATGAAAGCGTAGCGGGCAATACTTCCAAGTATTTCATCATCAATCTGAATACATCAGCAGGAGTCAAGCGTTACGCCCTGTTCAAGGATTGGACAACGATAGCTCGCAACGACCATCACATTCTTCAAATCTCATTAGATGATTACAAGTTGAAGTTTGATGTTCAGTCTTTCACAGCCATCGGTCTCTATCCATCCATAACAGATAACGGAACCACTCTTTCCTACACCTGTTATTACCCGGAAGAGGAATTCCATATCCAGCCAAAGCTAGTTAAAGCAAGTGAAGACCCAAAGGTAACTAGTATCGACTATACCAATGTAAAATGGGAGTTAATCCAAGAAGATGGTATGTCAGATGCCACTGCTGTCGAAACGAATGCCAAGCTGGTTTTTAAAACTCTTCCAACATGGAATCCAACCAGCCGCTATTTCGAAGGTATCTTCAATGATGACAAAGCCGACAAGAAGAGTGCCCTCTATCAGGTCACAGTCCCTGTACCGGGTGAAACGGACAAGTCTCTAACATACAAGATACTTTTCACTAAGGATTTGAGTAGCTTTGCTGCTCGTAAACATTATACACGTAAATACTATCGCTATGAATAAGATTAAAAACATATATCGTACTCTCATCCTCCTCCTTTCATTGGTTTTGATGCCAGTGGAAGGATGGGCTAGTGATGGTTCATATGTAAAGGGTGACACTCCATTATCATTGAGTGTTTATATAAAGGATAAATTTAATTATGCATGTTTCTATTTTGAGAAAGGTGGAGTGAAACTTGATATATCAAGTTGGGAGATTTTTAATGATCGTAGTAGTGGTAATTCTATAAAAAAAGACTCTTATGAGTGGGATGGTCATATGAAAGACAATCATTATGTGTATTATGATAAAACTAAGTATTCATGGGGGAATCCTTATAAAGAAATTTTTGAGTATAAATTAGATCCTAAAAGTTTTGATATCCATAATTCAAAACTCGTTCTCCTTCTTTCAAACGATGCCAATCTCTTAACCGAAAAAGAGAATCTTGCAGGCGTCAAAAAGATGGAATTTGATTTATATACAGAAGATGGCTTGAAGTCTTCTGCGATTAAGTATGGCAGTAAGTCATCACCTTTTTCCACAGCAGAAAGTACTTCTATAATCCCAAAAGCTGCGACCTCAACCAATGTTACTTTGCCAGATTTCAATGCAAAGTATTTGCGTTGGCAGTTATTTGAGTCTGAGACTGCTACCACTCCTGTTGCTTCCATAACAGATAAATTGAGTAATTCTTTATCAGCAGTTAAAGGTTCTGATTTGATTTTCTTTAGTGCAACCGATATAGCCAATGAGGAAGACCGTACTGTGACCTTTGATTTCTCGAAACTTCCAGAAGGAGCAAATGTAGAGAACTATGTCTTGAAGTGTACTTGGGCAAATAATGACAATGATGAAGCCAAGGTGGTAACAGATAATAAAGGAAATACCTATATTCTTCAGGAGCCATCTCTTAATGGTGAATATTCCTTCAAGTTTGTAAAGCAGGAAAAACTTGATGCGCTTTCTTTGGAACTTTCTGCAGACAATGGAGCAGCTGTATCAAGTCATGATGTAGATGCAATATATAAAGGCGGAAAACTTGAGGTAAGTTTGAAAGATATAGTTTCTGATATCCTAACTGATTTTGGCGTAGCTGATAAGAAAGATGTCAGCAAATTCTATATGCGTTGGGTATTGGCTGATAAGGATGGCAAAATCATAAGTGCTAATTCTAATAATGGTGCTTTGGCTTTGCGCAAAACTTCTGAGAGTGTGGGGTATTACACCTTGCTATCGACTGATGGTTCTTCTTTGTTACCTAATGGATTGGATGTAACTTTCGAGTTGCCTTCCGGTTCTTCATGGTCTTCTGATATGAAGGTATATTGTTTGTTGAGCAATGATCTTACAGGATATGAGGCTCAATATGGGGTTATAACAAAAGAACCATCTGCTTTCAAGAGCAAGATAAATGTAAAGCTCTATTCTCCAGATAATCTTCCATTTAAGCATTATGAAGGTATCGCCAATAAGAAGGGGGACTGGGATATGGTGAACGGGCATACCTATCAGAAGACCCATGAATGGGAGTATTATTATTATGTTGATGGAAAAGAATACGATAAGCAGATTCTCTTGTCCCTGCCATTCCAGAGGTATGAGGGAGATGGTAATGATCTTGAACCTCGTGGTTATTTCCGTTGGTATAATTATAATACTGATGAAGGATCAGAACATCTTAAGGTTATTGGTGATGGAACAACAAAATTATTCATGAAGGGAAATAGGGGATTATTCGCCTATAATATCGGTGCACATCCTACTAGCAATAGGATAGGTGTTAATTATAGTACTTCCCATGTTGACGATTCATGGGAAGGGGAGACCATTGCCTGTGATGTAAGTAGATATATTGACGGAATGGATGAGTCAAAGACTTATCTGCTCCATGAACCAACTTTGTCTATTCGTTACATCTTCCATATTCTTCCTAAAAAGAAGATTGCTGATGATATCATGACTGCATTATGTAATCATGATGATGGTGATTATACTTATGAAGATAATAAGAAGGTTACATTTGGTTATAAGGATGAAAACTCAGTAACAACATTGCGTTTGCAATTGAATGATATTTCTCGATACTCATTTTATCCGATGACACCTGCTGGCTTGAAAAAGGTTGTATACAATAATGATATTAATGAAGATGATTTTGATAAGTCAAAATATGTCTCTGTTCCTTCGTACGGTTCTATCGTATGGCGTATTTATGATGTTTCTAAAACAAAATATTGCGAGTTACAAGAGAATAATAATGATAAGCGCTTTCTTGATTTAAGTGAAAAAAAATTGAAAGATGCTGACTGGTATAATTTAAAAGGTTTGCCTATTGCTGCTGAGGATAAGCCGGTTATAGATAAAGGTATTCCTGTATTTGTTGTAGCTTATTTGAAAGTAGTAAACGATATGTGTCCTGTAGCTAACTTTGATGTTCGTTTTATGGGATTCCATCCAATGACGCATAAGCAGATAACTGCTGAAGGCTATAATAACAGAACCATATCATATCTTGATGAGCATTATCAAAAAGCCACCAAGCCTATTTCATTTGACGATGATGATGATGAACAGACGGTGGCAGCCCCAACAACTCCAGATGACAACCAAGACCGATTGCCATCAAGATGGGATCGACGTGCCTATAGCTTCGTATATCGTGATTTGATAGACTATGATGCTACTGGTTATTCTGTAAGTATTGGACATTCCCCACTTCATGGAGATTATGGACTTTATAAAACTGCTAATATTTCTGGTATTTCAGGACATAGTTATGCTACTGGTGAGGATGGTTATGTTTGGTGGACAGATAAAACCTTGCATGATCGCACGTACGAAATGACGAATGGATCTCAGAACGGACACTTCCTTTATGTGGATGCTTCTGATGAGAGTCGTCAGATTGCCGCTGTAGATTTTAGGGCAAATCTCTGTACGGGTATGCAGATGATATTTTCTGCTAATGTCGCAGATATGACTCATGCCGATGAACTCCCTCAGGTTATGTTTAAACTTTATGGAGTGAATTATGATGCAGAAGGAAATATACAGAGTCAAAAACTGCTTCATTCTTTCTCGTCTGGAGATTTTAAAAACAATATCGACAAAAATAGCGACGGAAACATAGAAAAAGCTACATGGTATCAGGTTTATGGTAAAATTGTCATTCAGAAGGAATCTGGTGTAGAGAATTACTCTGATTTTAGAGTTGTCATTGATAACTATTGTCAGAATACTGATGGTGCCGATTATGCCGTAGATGATATCCGTATATATATCGAACCTGCTAAGGTCCAGGTACTCCAGGAGAAGCCGACATGTAGCAATGCAGCAACTGGAACCATCAAGCTGAAGATACGTGCTATCCACGAGACATTGAATGCAATCTTGGGGCATCAAGATACCAAAATTTATTTCCGTTTAGTGGATGAAGATGGTAAACCTGTTTCTGGTAAAGGACTTTATTCATATACCTTACATGATATAAATAAAAATACGACGACGAAAGTTGATGGTGATGAATATGGTACTGTAGACGTATACGATAAAGAGGAAACGTGCAAGAACTTTGAAATCGATGGTACTAATATGATAGAAGTAGACAGAGAAGGTGAAACCTATATTGTGATTAGCAATAAAGACTATCCTTTGACTACAGGTAAGAAGTACTACGTATCTGTATCTACCGAAGATCCAAAGTCTGGTAAGGCAAATTGGGGCTCACCTGCAGAAATTTGCTCGGTATATAGTGACTGGTTCGAAATGGTTAGCCAGCATCCAATCATTACTGATACTAAAGGTAATATCGTAACGGATTATAAGATTCCTTGCAATGCTGACAACTATGAGGTTAAAATCAAGGGACAATTGACTACAACTGACCCTCGTAATGGTGGTAAGATAACATTGGATAATGTTAAGTTCTTCTGGTATCTTGGTAGTACAGCTGGGAAAATTAAGTTGAACGAAATAGCCAGCAACGAAATCACCATCAGCAAGGAAAAACTTCCCTTGGGTAAAACTTATCAAATCTATATGCAGCCTGAGGGAGATTCGAATGATGATGGCTATATTCCATACAAAATCAATGGTACAATCTATCTGTTGTGTCCAAGTGCTATACCGGTAGATTTACGTGTGATGAAGGATGGTCCTAAGCTTAACTTCGGATTCAATGATGTGGATTATCCTTTCAATGATGGCAGCTATGAGGCATCGCTTCGTATTGGTTTGCCACAATTGAAGAAACTGAAGGAAGAGAATGGATACTTGAAGGTACCTCTTCATAGTGCTACGATGAGAGATGGAACAGCTATTACTGAACCTCTTACTTTCATTGATGATAGTAAAGCCCCTGCTGTTAATTCGAAGAGCGTAATTGTTGCATCTACGAATGATCCTTTATGGGAAAAGAAGCTGAATACACCGGTTGCTACATTGGAGAACGAAGAGCTGCCTGCTTTTAATAAAACGACTCAGGCTACTCTCAACCTCAAGTTTGAAGATGATGCAGTAGAGAATTTCCACGAGGGATATTACTATGTTCTCCGATTCGTTTACGAGAAGAGAGCTGCTTCTGCGGGAACTACCAACTGCCCTGGCGAGTCTTATCTCAAGCTGAAGATTGTACCGGAGTTCATTACCTGGACTCCTACTGCGGATGGCGGTATGAATGCCAACTGGAATAATGATGATAACTGGCATCGCTCATCTTCTACAGAATTGTATGATGATAAGTATACAGATTATCTGGCTTATGGAAGCAGTATGTCGGGTACGCCAACTTCTGCAAAGGATATTCCTACTCAGAACAGCTATGTGCCAATGAAGTTTACCAAGGTAACTATCGGCAATCTGAATGGTTTGCCATTCCCTGACCTCGGTAATGTGGTTTACCGTAGCACCAATCAGATTGCTACCAAGCTGACTAACGGTAAGGGTAATGAGGCTACGAAGTATATCCAGTATGATATCATGGCGTTCTGGAATGAGGCAGATGCCAATAAGGGATTGGAAGCAGGTAATCTGAAGTGTGAGAAGTTCTATGGCAATACCTGTCATCAGATTTACTTCAAGCCTCAGGGCGAGCTTCGTGACCAGTGCTATCTGGTATATGACAAGGCTTGGGTAGAGAAGGAGCTGGTGCCTAACCAGTGGTACACCATGGCTTCGCCTCTGCAGTATATCTACGCAGGTGATATGTATGTGCCAGCAAGTAATGGACGACAGGAAACCAAGGCGTTTACGGATATCAACTTTGATGATAAGACTGCTGATGGTACTACAGCTGTGTATAGCCGAAGTAAGTATCCGGTTTATCAGAGAGCGTGGATGAAGAGCGGAGTAGAGGAAATCTCTCCTAAGGGAGATTATTCTGCATCGCATTATCCGGATGGAGCAGCTCCAGGTGATGTTGATATGAATCTCGGCTACTGGAGTCACGTATATAATAAGGTGGATGAGAGCTATGCCGCAGACGGAACCTTCGGTGGTTTCTCAATCAAGGCGGGTAATGCGCTCTTGCCGAAGAGACCTACAGATGGTACTCCATTGCCAAATGCGATTCTCCGTTTGCCAAAGGCTGATACCAGCTATCAGTACTACGATTATGATGGAACAACGACTTCTGGCAGTAAGAAGGGAGATGTAACCAAGCCGGATGTATCTGCTATCGTTTCTTCAGATAAGAATAGCACTGGTCATGGCAAGCTCCTCGTTGCTTTCAATAACGATGAGAAGCATCTCGCAGAGAAGACTCAGAGTTTAGGAACTGATAATAACAGCGGATTCTATCTCGTTGCCAATCCATATACCTGTTCTATCTCAATGGCTAAGTTCTTCGAGGCTAATACTGGTTTGCAGAAAGCTATTTGGATTGTAGAGAAAGGTGATGTAAAGGCTATTTCCAATGAAGAATTGGATAAGAAGAACTACGCTATCCAGCCTACCCAGTCGTTCTTTGTTAAGAAGAATGTTGGCGCTACTATTACAGAAGTAAAGTTCACTTCTACGATGTGTGTTGACCGCACCATTACTCCTGGCCTGTTGATGGCATCTGATTATGTAAAGAGCATTGAAGCGACGACTGAGAATTCCAACGGCCAGATTTCAAAGGCACGCATCGCCTTGCGTCCGGAGGCTTCTGCCGACTATGATGACCAGGAGGATGTGGAACTCTTGTATGATCAGAACCTCAAGGATGTTCCGCAGGTCTATACCGTTGCCGGTAACGAGGCGGTGGCTGTGAATGCAGTTCCTGAGTTGTCCTGGATTCCGCTTGGCATCGTGAGCCAGCAGGCAGAAGAGGTTTCACTTACCCTGAAGGGTGTGAACAAGCTCGATGCTCCTGTTTATCTCTACGATGCTGCATCGGCAAGCTTTACCGAACTTCATGAAGGCGAGGCTGTGAAGGTGAAGGCGGGTGACCACGGAAGATACTTCCTCACCCAGACCCGTACCTCAACCGGCATCGACCGCATGGAGGCTGAAGAGCAGAGTGCACCGGTGAAGGTTTATTCACCAGCTCCAGGCATGATTGTTGTTTCTGCCTTGGGTGGTGAGAAGCTCGACAGGGTTCAGGTATTTACCTTGGATGGCAAGATGGTTCACAGCTATCAGTTGCCTGATAAGCAGAGAATGATTCTCCGTGTTCCATCCGGAGTATTTATCGTAAAGGCATCCACCCAGTCCTGTGCTCAGGCTAAGGGATTGAAGGTTGCCGTAAGATAGAAGAAGCTTGGTTTGACAAGTTTATAATAGTTGATAAAAAACGAAAAGAGGGTGCATCATGAATTTATGATGCACCCTCTTTTATTCGTATATTAAAGATATATTGTCGGAAAAGACAGTATATGTTTCTGCGTTATTTAGTATCTCTGGCCGCACAACTGCTGTTGTGCGCTTGCATAACAGCTGATATGCGCTCGCACATCAAGTGTTGTGCATGCGTTGCCCAACTGTTATGCTCTTTTTATTTGTTGTTTTGAAACATGGCTATTTCACGTTCAAATGTAGAAATAATCATTTCTAATTGAGGGTGTAAAATAGGTACAATTATTGATACGTAATTTGGACAGCCTTCATCTATAACTGTTGCTGTTCTAATTGCATATTTCTTTTTCTGTTCATAGCCATTAAACCAGCGTAAAAACAATCTGTCTCGTTGAGCCTGTTGTTCATTGGCTGTATCACAAATATATAGAAGGATATCTGGATTTTTTCTGAAAAATTCTTCTATAACAAGGATAACCGTTTGTTGAATCTTTTTGTCATTGGGAGATTTTTTCCTACTTCTGTTTGTTATGCGAAACCAATAGGCTTTTAGATTGAGCATATCATCTAATTCAAATGCTATTGAATAGAGGATATTATAGTCTGTTTTAAACATAATCTCCCCTTCTTCATACCAAACAGGATATGGAGCAAGAATATTGATTTGGCTTAAATCTAAGGTTTTCATAGTTTAAGCCAAATCATAAAGATGTGAGTCATTTACAAGTTTTATCTGTTCTTGTAAATCATCTAATTTCTTGTTCATTTTATCTTCCCATTCTTGTTTGCGCTTTTTCTCCCGACGCATAGCTGCCAAGAAGGTTTCTCTTGTAAATAAAACATTGTCTGTCATAATCTTTGTCTTTAAACGTAAATCTGCCTGCAAATATACGCTGTTTTTTTGTAATCTCCAAACTTTTCCTGACTTTTTTCTTCCTTCTCTATATGAACAAATCCTTCTTCGGCATATCTGACATGAACTGTTTGCGGAGCTTCTCGAAGAATGCCATGGAGTCGTTGCTGAAGCCGTGACCCTTCCAGGTGGAGGTGTTGGTGATGAGAATCCAGCACTGGCCGTCAGGGTACTTCAGGACAATGGCGGAGGTGCCGGCAAGAGAACCGGTACGAATCCACGGACGATTGCTCTTTGGCGTGTAGTTCCAACCGATGGAATACTGATGGTCGGGCTGCTCGGTAGTCATGAACTGGATGCTCTTCTTGCTGAGGATGTCCTTGACATGAGGCATACCGTCGATGCTGGCGATGAGACGGCTCAACTCGGCTGCGGAACCACACCATGCTCCGGCACCGGAGAGGCGAGGAAGGTCGGTATCGCCATAACATTTTTCAACCATTCTGCCACTGTTGTTGTATTCATATACCGGGATACTGCCCTTGTGCATGTAATACTTCGTCTCGTTAGGCCGACGGTCCTTATAGTAGGTGCCGGCAATATGCATATCGTAGCATCCGGCAGGCTGGAGCACGTACTTCTGCATGAAGTTCTCATACTTCATTCTGCTCTTCTTCTCGATGATCATGGAGAGGATCATGTAGCCCAGATTGCTGTAGCATTTGCCTTCGCCCGGAGTATAACCCAGATGACGCTTCAGGAGAATCTTGAGCAGCGTCTTATGGTCAGGAGGAGTAGTGAGATGGTTCTGCATCATGATGTAGCGGGTAGAGGATACCGGGTCGCCGGCATAGTTGTTGAAACCAGCCTGATGGCGGAGCAGCTGCTCTACGGTGATATTGTAGTAGCGCTGATCCTTGATGCTGTTGTTGTAGGTGGTATCGTTCAGGATTCCCTTAGGTCCGAATACCTTCTCGTTCATCTTGAGCTTCTTCATCTCCTGCAGTTTCATGATGCCAACAGCAGTGATAAGCTTTGATACAGAGGCGAAGCGCATCAGCATGTTCGGTTCCATTCTGATGCCCCTTTCCTTATCTGCCCATCCGAAACCGCGGGCATAGAGCAGGGAGTCGTTGCGGGTGATGACAAGCTGGGCACCGTTGATTTCCCATCGCTTGAGGTATCTCTCCACGAGTGAATCCATCTTATGGTATTCCTTTCCATCGGTGAGTGCATTGCTGATGGAATCGTTGATATGTGCCTTGGGGAGCGTATCCTTTGCCTTTTCCTTATCCGAAGATGAGGTGCAGCGCGATACGCAACTATGTGTAGACCATGCGATGATGGCTGTGAATGTGAGCAATATGATAGCTATTCTTTTCTTTCTGAGTCTTCTTGCCATATTAAATTTGATGATGTCTTTTAAAGTTTACGGCTTGCAAAGATACTGCAAAGAGATGAATTGGCAAAAAAAATAAAGTTAAACATCTACAAACGTGATCGGTTTATCAGAATTTTATGTACCTTTGCACCTGAGTAATACTTGAAGAGGTAAATGAAAAAGGTAATTAAAAAGGTTTTAAGATCCTTCTTATATATAATAGGTATGGCAGGGCTTGCTCTGTTGCCCGACATCTGGCTCTGGCATCTGGGGGTGAGCGAGTGGCCTTGGGTGCTAGCCATTCTGTGGTGGGTGCCTTCCTTGCTGCTTCTGCTTGCCGAGGTAGGACTGCAGATGGGTTTCTTTCATAAGCTTTCCGTCCGCATTCTCTTTACCACGATTCTGTTTTCGGTGATGCCCAAGGTGGTATTCATCCTCTTCGATTTCATGATGCCGTGGTTCTTCGCCCTTCTTCCGGCGCTGGCACTGGCGGGATGGTTTGCCTTCGGATTCATTGAGGGCTGGAAGCGGTTGGAGATGAGGTATGTGACCTATGAATCGCCTGATCTGCCACCCTATTTTGACGGTTACCGTCTGTTGCATTTCACTGATTTCCATCTGGGGTCTTTCCCTAAGGACAGTGACTTTGTGCAGAAGGTGGTGGATGCAGCCAATAATGAAGAGCCTGACATGATGCTCTTTACGGGTGACCTGGTGAACAATGATGCCAGGGAGGTGGAACCTTATCTGGAGACGCTGCAGCAGCTACATGCCCACGATGGCATCTTCTCGGTATGGGGCAATCACGATTACTGTGAGTATGGCAACAATCATACGTTAGGCGGACTGAAAAACAACTGGAAGCTGCTCTATAACTATCAATGCCAGTTGGGTTGGCATCAGTTGATGAACGAGCACTATACCGTGAGTCATGGTATGGCTTCCATAGATATCATCGGTGTGGAGAATGCCGGACAGCCTCCTTTCAGCAACCGCAGCAAATTGCCAAAGGCGATGAAGGGACTGAAGAAGGAAGGATTCAAGATACTGCTGACTCATGATCCGCATCACTGGCGCAGAGAGGTATGGAACCGACCTATCCAGCTGACGCTGGCAGGACATACGCATGCAGGACAGTTGCAGATAGGCAAGTGGACACCAGCCCGTATGGCATTCAAGGAGTGGGGCGGGGTTTATCGCAAGGGTAGCCAGATGCTGAACGTTTCATCGGGCATCGGCGGTTCCTTTCCGTTCCGATTGGGAGCATGGCCTGAGATGACGGTAATAACGTTAAAAAGGACTTTAAAATGACGTGTATACGTTAATAAAATACAAATACTCTCTTAAAACACAAAGATTGTGGTAAATATTTGCCGAAACTTTTGTGAATACGAATAAAAATCGTATCTTTGCACTAGTTTTCGCATATATTTGGGCAAATGGGGGGTGTCGAGAGGACTGTACTCCATTTGTTTTTTTTTATTTAGTTCAAAGAAAATGAAGATTCCAGTAGAAGAACAATATAAATTCGTGAAACTATCACTTCCTGATGGTAGCAAGGCAGAAGGACATGAAGTGTTGCTGCATGCCTGCTGTGCGCCTTGTTCGTCAGCGATTGTAGAGTGTATGCTTCGCAACGGCATGAAGCCGACGGTATATTTCAGCAACAGTAACATTTATCCCTTACAGGAGTTTGAAATTCGCAAGCATGAGCTGATGCGCTTCCTGGAAGCGCAGGGGGTGCCGTATGTAGAGGATGAGTATGACCATGAGGAATGGCTTGCCACCATCAAGGGATTGGAACAGGAGCCGGAAAGGGGCAGCAGATGCTCGGCTTGCTTCCTCTATCGTTTGAAGCATGCAGCAAGGTATGCGCAGGAGCATGGCTTTCATCTTCTTACTACTACCTTGGCTTCTTCCCGGTGGAAGAATATCCAGCAGATAGATGCAGCCGGACATATCGCCGTAGATGGTTGCCCGGACGTTGAGTGGTGGGACATGAATTGGAGAAAGGGCGGTTTGCAGAATCGCCGAGGAGAATTGCTGAAACAGAATGAATTCTACAACCAGCTATATTGCGGTTGTGAATTCAGCATGAGATAAGATTAAAAAAGGCTGCTTCCCGCTTCGGGAAGCAGCCTTTTATCGTATTTATGAAAGACCTGTAATTTCACCATTCACCACGTCAATACGCTCAGCCTGTGGGCTCTTTGGCAAGCCAGGCATACGCATGATAGGACCAGCGATGACTACGATCATTTCAGCACCCATGTTCAGGGTGATGTCGCGAACGTGGAGTTCGAAGCCTTCTGTAGGACCGTAAGCCTTGGCATCGGTAGAGAAACTGTACTGGGTCTTGGCAATACAGATAGGGAACTTCTCTGCACCCAACTTCTTGATCTCATCAATCATAGCCTTTGCCGAATCGCTCATGGTTACGCTGCCGGCACCATACAGATTGAATGCTACCTTCTCAATCTTCTCTTCTACAGAATCCTCATCAGCGTAAGTGAAGTAGAGTGGAGCAGATGGACGCTCATCGATGGTCTTCACTACGAGCTCTGCCAATTCCATCGCACCCTTGCCACCTTCGGCGAAGGCACTGTTCACGGCGAATCCGCAACCCATCTCCTCGCAATGCTGGCGCAATACCTCAATCTCCTCGTCGGTATCAGTAGCAAACTTGTTGAAAGCGATGACAACGGTCTGACCGAAGCTCTGAAGGTTCTTCACGTGCTTGTCGAGGTTCCAGTAGCCAGCTTCCATACCTGCAACGTTTGGCTTTTTGATATCTTCCTGAGCCACGCCACCGTGCATCTTCAATGCCTGGAGAGTAACAACGAGAACGGTAAGGTCTGGCTGCAGACCGGTCTTGCGGCACTTGATGTTGTAGAACTTCTCTGCACCGAGGTCAGCACC
>OIXL01000523.1_pt1 | contig 18682 bp, 16 predicted proteins | sample 1587761 | NCBI WGS metagenome assembly OIXL01 (sample SAMN03283246) | human gut metagenome | biome: human-associated habitat; material: feces | host: Homo sapiens | place: Peru | collected 2012 | reverse complement strand
GCTTGGGACGATATGAAACTTTGCGGCATCGACATCGACAAATGCGTCTATGAGAGAAAGTGGTATTACTTCCCCCACGTGTTTGAGAAAGACTACGCCGACGGCTGGTACGAAAAAGTCGAAAGCATGCAAGGTCAGCTCAATACATATTATGCCGGCGAAATCATGAGCTTCGGCGATATGGAAGAAACGGTGCAATACTCCAAAGACCTTGTCGCAAGATTCTTTTAATACGGTTGTATAATACAAAGCGCGGACGTTTTGTCCGCGCTTTTATTTTTCGTTTTTTTTGAAGAAGAATGACTTTATCGTTAATTTTTTTATCTTAAATCCGCAATGTCATAAATAAGCCTTTCGGTTTTATCCCACCCGAGGCATGCGTCGGTGATGGATTTCCCGTAAATTTTGCCGTCCGACGGTTGCGAGCCGTCTTCGATATACGATTCGATCATCAGCCCTTTCACCATTTTCCCGATACCATTGGAATAACGCGTGCTGTGCAACACTTCTTTTGCGATGCGCGGTTGCTCGTCGAATTTTTTTGCCGAATTCGAGTGGTTTGTATCGACGATGACGGCGGGATTTTCAAGCCCGCTTTTCGCGTACAGATCGCAAAGTTTGATAAGGTCTTCGTAATGGTAATTCGGGATTGCCTGTCCGTTTTTATCCACCGAACCGCGCAGAATCGCGTGCGCGAGCGCATTTCCCGCGCTGTTCACTTCCCACCCCGAATACACGAACGTATGCGGGTGCTGCGCCGCGCGTATCGAATTCATCATAACGGACAAATCGCCGCTTGTCGGGTTTTTCATGCCGACGGGAATATCGAGCCCGCTTGCCGTGAGCCTGTGGAATTGATTTTCAACCGACCTTGCGCCGACCGCAACGTACGACAATACGTCGGACAGATACAGATGGTTTTCGGGATAAAGCATTTCGTCCGCGCAGGAAAATCCCGTTTCGTTAAGCGCCTTTATGTGCAATTTCCTTATGGCGATCAGCCCTTTCAGCATATTTTCGTCGGCGTTGGGATCGGGCTGGTGCAGCATTCCCTTGTAACCATCGCCGGTCGTGCGCGGTTTGTTGGTATAAATGCGCGGCACGATGACGATTTTGTCGGCGACCTTTTCCTGCACGCGCCTGAGCCTTGAAATATAGTCGAGAACAGCGTCCTCTCTGTCGGCGGAACACGGCCCGATTACCAAAAGCAGGCGGTTATCCTTCCCCGAAAAAATGTTTTTGAGCGTGGCGTCGGTATCTTTTTTGTGTGCCGCAAGCGCGTCGTCAAGCGGATACATCGCCTTGATTTCCTGCAACGTCGGCAGTTTTCTTTTGAATTCGAGATTCATTTATTTTGTCTCCTTTGCGTCTTTGTCAAACACTTTGCGGCGCGCCGTGGATTCGCGCAGCGTTTCTCTTATTTTTTCACGATTATCGTTTTTAATATCTTCTTTCAGTTGGTTGAATTTTTCTTCAAACAGTTCCATTTGTTTTAAGAGTTCGTCCTTGTTTGCAAGGAAAAGTTCGCTCCACATTTCGTCGTTGATTTTTGCGATGCGGGTAAGGTCGCGGAAGGAATCGCCCGTGTATTCGGCAAGATGGTGCGACTTTTTGGATACCATCAGCGATACGGCGATGCAATGCGTCAGATGCGACAAAAACCCCACCGTTTCATCGTGCTCTTCGGGCGAAAGCGACGATATCCTTTCAAAACCGAGCGCGCGGCCGAGGTCTTTCACCGCCTGCACGTTTTCATCGGTATTCTTTTTCGTGGGCGTCACGATGTAATTTGCTCCGACGAAGATTTTCGGATCGGCGTTTTCGACTCCGCTGACTTCTTTGCCTGCCATCGGATGCGCCCCCACGAATTCCAAGTCGCCACGAAGAATTTTCTGCACGTTTTCGACGACGAACGACTTCACACCGGTAACGTCGGTGATAAGCGCGCCTGACTTTATTGATGATTGATATTCCTTGATCCAGTTTATGAAATCGTGCGGATACAGCGCAAAAACGATAAGGTCAAAGTCTTTTACGAAATCTTTTTTCACGCTTGTCTCGCCAACCCGTATCAGCCCGTTTTTCAACGCGTACTCAACCGAACTTTTCTTTTTGTCGATTGCGCCGACGAAGTATCCTTCGTCCGACAACGCCTTTGCGTAACTGCCGCCGATAAGTCCAAGCCCTACGATCAGGATTTTTGTGTTTTTATCGAATTTCATATACGTTTACTCCTGCTTTTTTTATGACGCGGAAGAAATCGGGATAACTTTTGTTTACTGCCTCCGCCCCGTCGATTTCAGCGCCAAACACTGCCGCAAGCACCGAAAGTGCCATTACGATGCGGTGGTCGTTGTGTCCGCAAAGCGGCACAATCGGCGGTTTAAGTTGCGTTTTTTCAATTTCAACGCTGTTTTCGTACACTTTAACATTTGCGCCGAATTTTTTCAGTTCATCCGCCATAACGTTTGCGCGGTCGCTTTCTTTCACCCTTAACCGCCTTGTGTTTGTGAACTTTCCGCCGTTTTTATATGCGGCGTACGCAAAAAGTATCGGCGCAAGGTCGGGACAATCTTTAAGGTCGATTTCGGCGTTTTCGCCGTCCAGCGCGTCAAATGCGACGCTTGAAAATCTGTCGCCCTGCACGCTGTTTTCGTTGAGCCCCGAAACGCTTATTGTCCCCACAAGGCGGGAAAGCGCAATTAAAAACGCGGCGTTCGACCAGTCGCCCTCAACTGTAAATTCGCCGGGCGAAAGCCGTCCTTTTCCGTTTATTTCAAAAAAGTTTTTTTCGGGTTCCGCAACGTCCGCGCCGAAGTCTTTCAAAACTTTTATCGTCATATTGACGTAAGCGCGGCTTTCGACATTTCCCGTGATTTTAAGCGTGCTTTTGCCGGTAAGCCTCGACAATGCAAACAACATTCCGGTTGTATATTGACTGCTGACCTCGCCGCTTATTTCGTAATTCCCCGCCGAGAGTGTCCCGTTTACTTCGATTGATTTTTCGTCGGATTTTATTATTACGTCGCTGTTTTCAAAAAGTTTTTCGTATTCCTTTATCCCGCGCGCAAGCAGTCTTTCGCTCCCTAAAAACGTGCAGTTTTTCGCGCCTGTCGCAAGCACTACGGGGATAAAAAACCTCAGCGTACTGCCGCTTTCTTTGCAGTCGAAAACCGCGTTTTCGATTTGCTTTTCGTTTGTCGGAATAACGGTCACGGTATTTCCGTCTTTCGTTACGCTTCCGCCAAGTTGTTCGATGCACGAAAGCGTTGCCGAAATATCGTCGCTGTCCGCAATATTTTTTATCACGCACTTTCCGCGCGACAAAACGCTGCCGATAAGATATCGGTGAGCAAAACTTTTTGACGGCGGCGCCGAAACTTCGCCCGACGTTTTTGACGGCAGAATTTTAATCTTCATTATTTATAAGATGATTTTTGAGCGCGTCCATCGCGATAAGGTATCCGTTAAGCCCTTGCCCTTCGACGGTGTCGATTGCGACCGCGCGGACGAAACTTATCTGTCTGTACGTTTCCCTTTCGCTGACGTACGAAATATGCACCTCGACGGTGGGTATCGACACGGCTTTCACGGCGTCGGCAAGCGCAATGCTCGTATGCGTATATCCCGCAGGATTGAACACAATGCCGTCAACGTGCAAAAAGTACGCGCGCTGGATTTCGTCGATGAGCGCGCCTTCGTGGTTCGACTGGAAAAACTCGACCTCCACGCCGATTTCTTCCGCGTGCTCTTTGACCTTTTCGACAAGGGTATCATACGTTTCTTCTCCGTAAATTTCAGGCTCTCTTATGCCCAGCATATTGATATTCGGTCCGTTCAGAATAAGAAATTTCATAATAAAACTCCTTTTATTTTTTCGACGACGTCGGCGATTTCGCCGTCTGCGGGGATTACCGCGTCCGCGCACGACTTATAAACGTCGTATCTTTTTTCAAAAAGATTTTTGAGTTTTTCGGTGTCTGACGACAATGGTCTGTCGGCAGTTGCGACAAGGTTTTCAAGGCTTCTGTCCAGAAACAAAATTACGCCGTTTCGTCTGAGCGCGCGGACGTTGTTTTCGTCCAGCACCGCGCCGCCGCCCGTTGCGATGACAAGTCCGTTCTCTTTTGACAATTCCTCGATTGCAAGCCGTTCTTCCTTCCGAAATTCTCCTTCGCCGTACTTTTCAAAAATATCGCTTATGGATTCCTTCCGTTTTTCAACCACGACGTCGTCGGTGTCAATAAACTTTTTGCCAAAAACTTTTGCAATTTCTTTCCCGACGGTCGTTTTCCCGGAAGACGGCATACCGCAAAGCACGATATTGCGCTTTTCTTTCAGTATGCGGGCGTACGTTTTGTCGATGACGCTCTCGTCCGCGGTTTTATCCAGAAACAACGCCGACGCATAAACAGCCTGCGCCACAAGCATATACAGTCCGCCGCGCCCTTTCGCGCCGATACTTTCGGCGTCAAGCACGAAATTTGTGCGAAGGGGGTTGTAAACCGCGTCGATAACGCCCTGCAAATTTTTGAATTTTTTAACGTCGACGGGCGTTTTGTCTGCATTTGGAAACATTCCGACGGGCGTCGTATTTATGATGACGTCCGCGCCCGAAAACTTTTCGTACGCTTCGTCGTATGTCACCGTGTCCGAAGACTTTTTTCTTGACACTTTCACGATTTTTTTCGCGCCAAGGCTTTTTGATACCTCAACGGCGGTTTTCGATGTGCCGCCCGTGCCGAGTATCAGAACGGTTTTGTTTTCAAGGTCAAGCCCCGCGCTTTTGATGAGCGCGCGCATACCGAAAAAGTCGGTGTTGAATCCGAAAAGTTTTCCTTCCTTTTTGACAATCGTGTTCACCGCGCCGATTTTTTTTGCCTCGTCGGATATTTCGTCCAAAAACGGAATCACCGCCTGCTTGTAAGGAATCGTAACGTTTATGCCCGAAAAATCGCGTTCTTGAAAAAAGCGCGGCAACTCGTCCTCGTCGATTTCAAAAAGACGATAATCGTAGTCCGCAATGAGTGCGTGTATTTCGCGCGAGAAACTGTGCCCGAGCGGTTTTCCGATAAGCCCGTATTTCATTTTCCGATACCTTTTGTCATGACGTCCGCGCCGTACTTTTGTTGCAGAAGATCGGCGACGGCAAGCGCTGCGACCGCGTCGATAACGGGACAAATCCTTCTTATTATCGCGGGATCGTGTCTGCCGCGAATATTGATTTCGGTCTCTTCGTTTTTCAAAAAGTTTATCGTTTTCTGCGTTTTGTAAATGGACGGCGTGGGCTTCACGGCGCACTTGAAAATCACGGGCATGCCGTTGGTGATGCCGCCGTTTACGCCGCCGTTGTTGTTTGTAATCGTTACGACTTTTCCGTTTTCCAAAGCAAACGCGTCGTTTGCGGCGCTTCCTCTCATCTTTGTCATTTCAAAGCCGTTGCCGAATTCCACACCCTTAATGCCGCCGATTGAAAACAGCGCGTGCGAGAGTATGCTTTCAACGCTGTCGAACCACGGCTCGCCGACGCCTTCGGGCAATCCGATTATTGCGGTTTCGGTGACGCCGCCGACGCTGTCACCGTCGGCTTTCGCTTTTTCGATTTCTTCCTGCATCTTCTTCCCTTGCGCTTTGTCGATAACGGGGAATGTTGCGGATTTAACGGTTAATATCTCGTTTTTGATGTCGTTAAACGGCTTATCCTGCACGTTCGCACATTCAATGATGTGCGTCGCAATGTTAATTCCGATGCTTTCCAGCGCGCTTTTTACAATCGAAGCGGCAGCAACTATCCCTGCCGTTACGCGCCCTGAAAAGTGTCCGCCGCCGCGGTAATCTTCATATCCGTGATATTTGCAAAACGCCGTGTAATCGGCGTGCGACGGCCGCGCGATACCGTAATCGTAGTCGCCGCTTTTCGTATTTTCGTTTGGGACAATCACGCAAATCGGAGCGCCCGTCGTCCTGCCGTCCTTCACGCCGCTCACAATTTTGAAATTGTCGTTTTCGCGGCGCGCGGTGTCCGCGCTTGTCGATGGAGCGCGCCTTTTAAGGTCTTCCCTTATCAGGTTTTCGTCAACGACGATTCCCGCCGCGAGTCCGTCGATAACCGCGCCGACGCATTCGCCGTGACTTTCGCCGAATACGGTAAGCGAAATGCTGTTTCCGAACGTGTTTTTCATTGCTTTTTCTCCGATATTAAAAGTATTTCTTCCGCGGTGCGGTCAGAAAATCTAAAACTTCCGATTTCGTCGACGTACACCGTCGAGATTTTTCCGCCGCTCGCTTTTTTGTCGTGCGTGATATACGGCAGAAGTTGCGCCGCCGTTTTTTCGGTTCCGACGGGAAGACCAAACTTTGTCATAAGGTTTTCAAGGCGTGTTTTTACGCCGTCGGAGCATGCGTACAGCATACCCGTCGCAACGCATTCGCCGTGCAAAAGTTTACCCTGCTCCGCGCTTTCGATTGCGTGTCCGACGGTATGGCCGAAGTTCAGAACCTTTCTTAATCCCTCTTCTTTTTCGTCCTTTTCCACGACGGCTTTTTTGATGAGTATCGACCTTTCGATGATTTCTTTCACGTCGCGTTTCACGTCGGCGTTTTCGATAAATTCAAAAAGCGATGCGTCCGACGTCGCCGCCATTTTTATCGACTCCGCAAGCCCTGCGTAAAATTGTCTGTCGTCAAGCGTGCTTAAAACGCGAGGGTCGACCACGACCGCTTTCGGCTGATAAAATGAGCCGACAACGTTTTTCACGCCCATAAAGTCGATTGCGGTTTTCCCGCCGATTGACGAGTCCACCATCGACAAAAGGGTTGTCGGCACGTTGTAAAAATCGACGCCGCGCATATAACACGACGCGGCGAATCCGCCGATATCCCCGACAACGCCGCCGCCGACAGCCACAACGCAATCTTTCCTTGAAAACGAGTTTTCAAGCATAACGGAAAGGATATGTTTGAAGTTATCGAAATTTTTGCTTTCTTCGCCGTGTTTAAGAGTCACGACAACGGGGGTTTCGCATTTTTTCGCGACTTTTTCGGCGTACATTTCGGGCACGCCGTCGTCGGTCAGAACCAGAACCTTTCTGTTAAGGTTAAGGTGTTTTTCCGCGTCGTCAAGCGCGCCGTTTTCGACGATGACGTCGTATTTTTCGTCAAGATTTACGGGTATAATCATTTTTCGTATTCCTCGTCCGAGAAGTAGCTGCCGACAAGTTTCAGCTTGGCGCAAAGCGCGGACAGCTCTTGCATAAGTTCTTTTCCGTTTTGCGTATTGACGTTTCCTTCCGCCTCGATGTAAAAATAGTAATTCCATTTCAGGTTTTTCATCGGACGGGAACGAAGCGCGCGCATATTGAAGTTGTGTGCGCCGATTATGTTCAACGCGCTTGCGAGCGCGCCCGATTCGTTCTGCACCGTGAACACCAGAATAAAGTTTTCGTTTTCTCTTTTCGTAAGGCAAAACGGCGTATTTTCAACCCTTGAAAACGCGGCGAATCTCGTCGTGTTGGTTTTCACGTCGTTGACGCTTTTTTCAATGATATCGAGCCCGAACACGTTTGCGGTTTCGTCGGAGGCAATCGCGGCAATCGTTTTGTCGCCGCTGTCTTTAACGAACTTTGCGGCAAGCGCGGTGTTGGAATACGTCTTTACCTCAAAATTGTTTTTCTTTATGAAATCCGCGCACTGCATGAGCGCCTGCGGGTGGCTCACGACGGTTTTTATCGTGTCGACGCTTGCACCGGGCAATGCCAGAAGATTGTGCGTGATTGGCACTTCGATAACCTGATTTATATGCAGATCGCCCGAAAACGTCAGATCCATAACCTCGCCGACTTCCCCGGCGTAACTGTTTTCAAGCGGAAGCACGGCGCAGTCGTAGTCGCCCTTTTCGACGCCCTCGTACGCCTCCGAAAAAGTCGCGCAGGGCTTGTACGTCGCGGTCGGGAACATTTTCTTCGCGGCGATGTGCGCGAACGCCCCCTCAACGCCGCAGTACGCGACGGTCATATTCCGAAGCAGCGATTCCTGATACTTACAGGACACGTCGATCGTGTTTCTGATGAAATCGACGTAATACGGTTTCAGGCTTTCGTCCGTGACGAATTTTGAATTGCGTTTTGCGACTTCCGCCTCGCGGGAAAGGTCGCGGACGGACAGACCGTTGTCCTTTTTATACACGGCAACGTCTTTCACGGCTTCCATTCTTTTCTGGAACAGCTGCGCCATTTGTTTGTCGATTTCGTTGATTTCGTTCCTTGCGTCCAAAATATCTTTCATATAAACCTCTGTCTTTTCCATTATAATCAATTTTGATTATAAAACCATCGTTTTTTCACATATTTCGCGCTGTTTTCCGCATATATTGCAAATCGGCGCGGTTTTTCGTATAAAAAAAGCGATTCCGCAAAGGAATCGCTAACTTACCTGAAAAAAAAGTGCGTCGACTTTCAGCGTCCCTTGCAGAATGAAACGTTGTTTTGAAAGTAATAGTAATAATACTTGTTTTCGACGAAGTTTTTCATAATACGCCCTTTTATATCGATATGAAAATGATAATGCGAAATATCTTTTTTGTCAACTCATTTACGATGCCAACGGATAATAATACGAACTTAGGTTTTACGCCGTGTTTTTGACTAATACTGCGTTACGCTCACGGCTTATACGGTAAAGTATTAAGCCGCTCGCGTGCCTTGTCTTATTCTAAAAACACGACGGAAAACTTGTTCACAACCGAAAACGCCGAGATTTCAGATGATTTTTGAAAAAGGCGAACGCGGTTGTACTTTATGTACTACAAGCGAACATTTTTCATAAAAGCGCCGAAATATCGACGTTTTGGCAACGTTCGTATTATTATCTGTTGGTATAGCAAAATCAACCTTGTTCGTTTTCGGTTTTCTGTGCCTTTACGGCGTTGTCGGAAGGCTCCGTGAAGTCTGAACTTAGCGTAACTTCTTCGACGGCGGCTTTTTGTTTTCTTCTGAACAGTTTTGAAAAGTCGGTTTTATCGACGACTTTCTCTGTCACCAGAAGAAGCGACGGCAGGACGAACAACACGATAATTATCGACGTCAGCGTGCCTACGCCCAGCAACAGTCCGAGTTGCGCCACCACACCCGACGACAGCATACTCATAACGAAGCCGGTTGCCGTAAGAATGACGCCCGACGTCAGAATTGTCGGGAACACGGCGTTTGTTGCGGCAGCCATTGCGTCGTAGCGGTCGGTAAAATCTTTCCTTATGCCGCGGTATCTGTTGGTAAGTACGATTGCGTAGTCGATTGTCGCGCCCATCTGTATCGCGCTTATTATAAGGTAGCCGATGAATGAAATCGACGTCTTGGACAAGAACGGAATCGCAAAGTTGATGAAAATTCCGCCCTGAATCGCAAGAATAAGGATTATCGGAAGCGAAATATTCCTGAACGTTATAAGCAATATAACCAGAATGAACAAATCGGTGAACAGACACACCATAAGGTTGTCTTTCATAAAGTATTCGCTCATCTCATAGCACACGACGCTTTCGCCGGTGATATATCTTTCCTCGTAAAAGTCGGACACGCCCGATTTCAAGGTTTTGACAAGTTCAAATACGTCGTCGTCTTCCACCCCGCCGTTGATGTTGAACGTAATGCGGGAATAGTTTTCGGATTCGAGATTAGCCTTTGCAAAGGAAATTTGTTTGATCTGTTCAAGATACGCAAGCTTTTCGGGATCGTCCCCTATAAACCTGGAAATCGCGTCGAACTTTTCGCGGACGGCAAAATCCAACAAATCAATAAGTCTGACTTTGGCTTTGCTTGGTTTGGTACCTTCGGGCAGATATTTTTTGACGTAATCGTCAAACCAACCCTCGATTATAGGTTTGATAATCAACGGACTTACGCCCGCGTCGGACGGGATTTTGTCGATTAAGTCCCCGATATCCTTTTTCGACACCTCGTCGGTAAGATACAGCGTTTCCGAAGAATCCGCGTCGATGAAAGAATACACGTTGATTGTCGACAGTGCGGTCGTCTGCGATTTGTCGATAAGGTCGAAAGACTCCACGTATTTCACAAGTTGGCGTTCTTTTTCGGCGTCGCCTTTCGGCACAACCACGACAAGCGAGTTAAGCGTACCGAAGCCCGTTTCTTCGATGACCTTTTTCGGCGCGACGATAAGCGAGCCGCTGTTGTAGTTGAACGAATATTTGTTGAAACCTTGCGCGACTCCCGCAAGGATTGCGATAAGCAAAAACGCCGGCACGATAACTTTCCTTGCTTTGACGATTGCGCGGGCGGGCTTCGTTACGTTCGGCACGAAAGATTTATGACGGGTTTTTTGAATAGGCTTGTCGAAAATCACGAGAAGAGCCGGCATAAAGAATATGACCGTCGCCATCGAAACGACGATACCTTTTGCAAGCGACAATCCGATTTCCGCGCCGATTGACAGCGTCATCAGCATAAGCGCGGCAAGCCCCGCCACCGTCGTAAGGGAACTTGACAGAATTTCGGGCAGCCCTTTCGTAAGTGCGGTAACCGTTGCGGTTTTTGCGTCTTCGCCGTTATCCCTTTCTTCCATATAGCGGTGCAAAAGGATAATCGAGTAGTCAAGCGACAGTGCGAGTTGCAGCACGAGCGCGACCAGATTCGCAATGTAAGAAATACCGTTGACGAACAAGAAATTCGTCCCCATGTTTATCGCCATCGCCGCACCGAAAACGAGGATGAGCACAATCAGTTCGAAATAAGTTTTCGACGTGAACAGCATAACCAGAAGAATAATCACGACGATTGCGATTCCAAGCTTCATTATGCTTTGTTCGGTTTCAAGCTTTGTGTAGTATGAAAATGCAGATTGACCGGATAAATATGCTTTTTCGTCGGATAAAGTGTCGATTACGCCCTTTACCGCGTCAAACGCACCTTTCGTCGAGTCATAATCTTTCAGCGTTACGGTATAGAGTGCCGAGTTGTTTTTGTAGTTCATACTCTCAACGTAAGTAACCGTCGCGACGCCTTCGACTTTTTCCAGTCTCGTTTTGATTTCGCCTGCTTTTTCTTGCGTAACGTCCTTTACCATAACGTACGCCATACCCTTGTCGTCAAACTCTTTTTTCAGAAGGTCGAGAGCGGTTGACGAATCGCAATGCGCGGGCAGATACCCCGTCAGGTCATAGTTGATTTTCGTATGCGGAATCATCACCGCGCCGAATATCGACAGCGCGACGAACAGCACGAGAAACACCCATTTGAGTTTTACGATACCTTCGGGAATTTTTTTCAGACCGTGTGAAATCTTCGATAACTTCTTTTGCATCCTCTTTACCTACACAGAAATTACTTAATGTTATTTTATATAAGATATGATAAAAAGGCAACAAAAAACAGCCTTGCAAAGGCTGCTTTTTCAAAATTATTTTCGGGATTTTCAGAATTTGACGCGCGGGTTTACGTAGCGTCCGTTTTTCAAAGACTTCTTAATCGAGATTGCGTTTTTCGGGCATCTTGACAGACAACCCAAACACATATCGCACTTTTCTTTTGTCCATACGGGCTTTCCGTTTTCGATTTTTATTGCGGAAACCGGGCAAATGCTTTCGCAAAGTCCGCAATTTACGCAGTCGTCGGACGCCGAAAATTTTGTTTTTCTTCCGCCGAATTTTTCGTAAATCGGATACAAAAGCGCGGTGTTGAGTTTATAAAAACCACCTTTTACGTCGTTGAAGTCGCCCTTTTCCTCGTTCCTGATTTTGTCCGCGATAACGGCGATTTTTGCGTCAAGCGTGTCAAGTCGTTTTTCCGTTTCTTCGACGGATTCGATTTTGAACATCGGGCAGAAATTATCGACCGCGACAACGCCGAACACCGCGTCGGGACGCACGTATCTTTCGCACACGCCCTGCGCGTTCCCGGTGCTTCCGCCGCATTCGAGAACTATCGCGAAATATCTTCCCGCGGTTTTCAGGGTTTTCAGAAAGCCTTTCACCGATTCGGGAATACCCCAGTAGTACACGGGGCTGACAAGGACAAGTCGTTCCCCGTCCCCTTGCAAAAATTTCTCGTTATCGCGGGTATACGCCACAATATTTTTCGTTTCGTCGCCTGTTACGTTTGCGATTTTTTCGGCAATATATTTCGCATTGCCCGTACCCGTAAAATATAAAATCATTTTTCTCACCTTCCGTTTGGAAATATTATATCCCGCTTTTTGCGATAAATCAATACCGCGCGCGCATTTTTTGTTGTATAATCCAAGTATGATTTACAAGGGATTTCTGCCGTTCTTCGACGAAAACAGCGAAATATTGATTCTCGGAAGTTTCCCGAGCGTCATCTCGCGCGAGACGAACTTTTATTACGGCAACAAACAAAACAGATTCTGGAAAGTCTTGGCAGAAGCCTTTGGCGAACCCACGCCCGAAACGATAGGCGAAAAGCAAGCCCTGCTTAAAAACCACAAAATCGCCCTTTGGGACGTCGTTGCCGAGTGCGAAATAACGGGCAGCCTTGACAGCACTATTAAAAATTATAAGGTTGCGGACTTACGAAAAGTCCTTGACAAGGCAAACGTCAAAAAAATTATCTTAAACGGCGGAAAGGCAAAGGAAATATTTCTGAAAAATTACAAATATCTTTCGGATTCCGCCCTGTTTTTGCCGTCCACAAGCCCCTTAAACACCCGCTTTGACAAAACAATCTGGCTGAACGCATTAAAAACCGCTCTCGACGATTAGTTGCATTTTATTGACTTTTCCGCCGCCTTGGGACTATAATTTTCCCGAGGTGATTTTATGAATATCGACGATTTCAAAAAAGCAAAAATCGAGGCAATGAAGGCGCACGACAAAGATACCGTCACGGCTTTTAACGCGCTCATAAACAAACTTATGCTCTTCAATATCGAAAAACGCAGCAAAGGCGAGGAAATGTCCGACGCCGACTACGTCCAGATCCTGAAAAAAACGCAAAAGGAACTCTTTGAAGAAAAGGACGCCTTTGAAAAGGCTGGCAGAGCCGACACCGTGCTGTCTTTGAACAACCAGATCGCGGCAATCGAAAAGTATCTGCCCAAAATGATGAGCGAGGACGAAATCAGAGCCGTCATTATGACCTTGCCCGACAAATCGGTGCCAAGCGTAATGCGCCACTTCAAGGCGGAATACGCCGGCAAATGCGATATGGCGGAAGTCAACAAAGTCCTGAGAAGTTTATAATTTTTCACGCGCCCACAAAAAACGACCGTTCCCACGGTCGTTTTTTTAATGTAAATTCGTGTAACGCTCGTTTCGTCGTTACGAAACACCCTATTCCCGTTTCCTTCCGTACGAAGTACTATGTCATTGCGAGAGGAAAAACGGGGACCCCGCGGGATACTGTGTACCCGTGGGGAAAAGGAGTATGCAAGCATAAGACAGGCGATTGTCGCTTGCAACAATCGGTTGGTCAAAAGAGAAGCATGCGACGCGTGGCAATCTCCCGGAAGGGTATCCGCTTTTTGTTTTCCCCTGTCACGCCTGCTTTTATTGTTTTTTGCACTACTGTCAATATGACACTCTTGCCATATATATGACCGACCGTAATAATTTTCGGAATCATATAAATCATTAAATTATGTTTTTCGTTGTATTCTCTTATATGGTTTTCTGCATTTGATTTTCTTCATTTATAAAACAATATTATCGTGTTACTCTGCCCTTTGACAAACCTGATATTGATTGAAAAAACCAAATTATATGCTATAATATACGTGCAACGACCACAAACTTATATCGTTCATACCGTTTGCAACTTTACAATCGGGAGTCAATATTGAAGTAAAGATGAAAAGCAAAAGACAGCAAAAACTATACGACCATTATAAAACCGTTTTCGGGGAAGAGCCGATTTTCAGTCTGAAACTAAAAAAGAACGTCCTGCCGACGGATATGAAGCCGATAACGACGCTTGTTTTCAAACCGACGGACGAAATGCCGTTTTGGAAATTGTGTACAATCGGCGCAAGCGATTATCTGATGCCCGAGCGAGATATAGGCTTTGGGAGAAAGGCGAATCGCCGCAATGAGTATATGATGCTTATTTCGCCCGACGTCGATATTCGTAATCCTTCGGACGACGAAGACGCGCCGACGGACTGGCTATCGTTAAACTCGCTTCTTTGGGCAACTGCGGAATATGCGTTCAACGAAAAAGATAACATAACCGTTTCGGACACGATAGATATGGGAATCGACGGGAAATACTGCGGCACGGTACTTTTATTGCCAGAAATATTAAAATCGCCGAGTACAGTTAAGTGCTATGTTTCCGAACATAAATACATCAGTATATTTCAGGTAATGCCGATAACGAGAGAGTTGCTTACAAAGAAACTCCGGAAGAAAGTGGGCGGTATTTATTGGCTTATGGAGCAGTTCTATACGCACGATGACGATTACAAACTTATATCGTCCAAACCGTTTGCAACGTTATAAAATAGGAGACAATATGAGCACAAATAGCGATAAAATGAAAAGATACGAACGGCTCGCCGTAAAAAAACCGAGATACTATGCGCTTATCGGCGATTTGTATATGGAAAATGCCGATTTCAAAAACGCGGCGGTTTATTACAAAAAGGCAATCGAAAACGGCGTTTTGGCTTATGCCGCGCTCGGCGACACGTACGATTACCGTCATCAATACAAAAAAGCATACGACGCATATATCAAAGGCGCGGAAGAAGGCGAAACCGAATGTTTCGTGAGCGTTGCGTATTGTTATCAGAACGGACACGCCGTGAAAAAAGACTTGCAAAAAGCAATCGAGTACTACGAAAAGGCGGCGAACCTCGGCTCGGCGCTTGCGGCAAGGAATCTCGGCGATTTGTATTATTTCAATACGCCGATTGAAGATTCCGAGATTGAAAACGTTAAAAACGCGTTGAAATACTACGAGCGTGATTTTTATCTCGGCGACGTTCAAATCGCAAAAAAGATAGGCTTTATCTACTTAAACAATGAAGAACTGAAAGACGTTCCCAAAGCCATAGAGTGGTACGAAAAAGGATTGAGCCTCGGCGAATACTCGCTTAATTTCGATTTGGCTTACGTCTATCTCAACGACAGGTTTGTTCCGCACGACTACGAAAAAGGTTTGAAATATCTTTTGGACGGCGTTCACCACAACGATCCCGAAAGCCTTTATTTGCAAGCCCGCATATACGAAGAAGGCTTGTACGACGTTGAGCCCGACGAAAAAAAGTATATTTATTATCTTAAAAAAGCGGCGAACCTTTGTCAGGACGACGCATTGCTTGACTTAGGGTACTACTATTATGATAAAGGCAAATACGACGATGCGCTCGATTGCTTTGCCTCATCAGATTTGAACGTTGTCGGATTATATTGGGCAATGGCGACAATTTATGAGGCAAAAAAGAAAGATTACAAAAACGCGCTTATCTATTATCGTATGGCAATGGAAGATGATTATCCGGACGCTATCGAGAGAATGGCGGAAGCGTATCTCGGCGACGAACTCGGACTTGAAAAGGACGAGAAAACCGCCCTTAAACTTTTCAAACGAGCCGCGAAACTCGGCAACGCCGCCGCGCAGTATAATCTCGGTATGGCGTACGCTTGCGGATACTACGGCGTAACACCCGATAAAGATAAGGCACTTCATTGGCTGAAACAGAGCGTTAAAGGCGAAAATCCGTCGGCGTGCCTGCAAGTTGGGCTTTATTACTACTACACCGTCAAAACCGAAGCGGCTTATAAAAAAGCCTTTGAATTATTTACCGACGCATACAATTTCGGCGAGAACGAGGCGATTATCAATATCGGACTTTGCTATCTTCAAGGCAACGGCGTGAAAGAAGACAAAAAAGAAGCGGTTAAGTGTTTTAGGACTGCTGCTGAAAAGTACAGTTCGGGCGTTGCGTATCACAATCTCGGAATCTGTTATGAAAACGGATTCGGTGTGAGAAAAGATTACAAGAAGGCAATCGAAATGTACGGCAAAGCGGTAGAGAACGGCGAAAAAGCAGGACTTGAAGGAATTAAAAACGTTTATTTGAAAATGGATAAAGATAAGAGCAAACTATGATTACGACTTCACAAAAAGCAAGACTTTGCGAAATGGCGCAACAACTGAAACCGATTTTTGAAATAGGCAAAAACGGTATCGGAGAAAAAGAAATTATCGACATTTCTATTGCTCTCGATTCGCACGAACTTATTAAAATATCTGTTTCTCACGATGCGCCAAACGATGCCAAAACATTTTTGAATGCGATTTGCGCGCTTACAGGTGCAGAGCCTGTAACAATAAACGGAAATGATGTAGTGTTTTATAGGCGTTCTTCGAGCAATGATATAAATCATATTGAGATTTAATATCTATAAAGTAAAACGTTGCCAAAACTAAAAAGGCGCAAACATACAAGCATTAAAAACCGATAATTTGATGAGATTGTGGTTTTCTCGGCGGGTTTTGAAAATCCTAGTGTACGCGGCGCACACTGCGCTTTTGAAATCACGTTATCGCGGACGATAACGCTCACTCTTTTGCTTGTGTGCGCCTTTTCCCCACGGGTACTCAGTATCCCGCGGGGGCCCCGAAAACGTCACTTTTGAAATCGCGTTATCGGGGGCGATAACGCTCACTCTTTTGCTTGTGTGCGCCTTTTCCCCACGGGTACTCAGTATCCCGCGGGGTCCCCATTTCTCACGGATTTTCAGGTTCTTGGAAAAACTCAAAAAGGCGCAAATTATCGGTTTTTAATCGCGTCGACGGGTTTCTTTCGGGCAATCCTAAGTACAGGTATAAAGCTTGCGAAAAGTGCCGTGGCGATGCAGCCCAGAAGGATAATTCCGATCTCGCGAATTCCGTAACTTAAAAGGGTTATCGGCAGCCCGTAGGTTGCGCGCAGGGACGAGTTTACAACGGAAACCACAACGCCGCTTCCTATCGTCGCAAGCACGAATACGATAAGCGAAATCACAAGCGCCTCGTTAAAGAATATGCCAAAAACGTCACTTGAACGCGCTCCGACGGCTCGTAAAATGCCGATTTCGCGTTTTTTGTAAGATATCGACGCCGAAATGTAAGTCATAAACAGTATGACGGCGAATACGAAAACACCGATGCCGACGTACAACAGAATTTTGGCGACGGCTGCAATTATAGAGCCCACCATATTTTCCGCCGAAACGACGTAGTTGACCAGTGAATACTTGACGCCGTCTTCGCTTTTCATTGAAAACTCGACAACTTTTTCAAGGTCGGATTTTGAAAGTTTTTCGCCGTTTTCGTCGCGCAAAAGCGGGCAGTGGTAGGATTCGGGAATTTCCCAGCCCATTGCGCGGTATACTAAAATTTGGCGCGCCGTTGAAAGAAGCAGGTCTTCGCCGCGAACTACTTCGGTAATTTTCATGGCGTGGTCGTCGGCAACAACGGCAAGTTCGTATGACGGCTCGCCCGACTTTCTCCACACGAGGAAATCGCCGAAATCTTCCCCCGCAACGAAAGAATGTTCGCCCGAGCGGTTGTCTGTAAACGTAATTGTCTCGCCGTCGGGGACTTTGAACCGCCAGTTTATCAGCTTTGGGGTTTCGATTTGTTGAAAATCAAACTGCTCATTGCGCAGTTGCGGGGGGAAAATACGCTCGGTTTCGCAAAAATCGAAAATGCGTGCGGGAAATTTTGAGATTGCCTTAATTTCGCTGCGCGACGCGTTTGACGGATACACGACTTTTTTGGTAATCAATTCTTCCATCACTTGCCAATAGTAATCCAAACGCTCGCTTTGGCGGTATGGCGCGTATTTGCCGCCAATGTTGTAGCCCTCGTTGCAGACTATGTTTATGGAGGCTAAGTCTTTGATTGTCTCGTCAATAAGTTCTTGCGAGCAACGTTCGGAGTCAATGTCTTCAATGCGCAAAACTAAGTCGCCGTTTTGCGCTTTTGCGCGCTTTTGAGCTGTTTCAAAGGTTTTGGCGTGTCCGATGTGCAACAGTCCCGACGGCGTGGGAGCAATCCGTCCCCTGTATTTTTTTGCGCTGTTGGGGAAATTGGCGTCCAAAAAGTCGCGCAGGGCAATGGCGGTTTCAAAACCGATTCCCTCAACCTGTCGAAGCTGGGCAACGGTTGCGGATTTTACTTTTGCTATTGTGCCGAAGTAATTGAGAATAGCTTCCTTGCGCTTTTCGCCGAGCGGCTTGAAATCGTCCAAAATACTTTCGCGTATTTTTTTCGAGCGCAGCTGTTCGTTGAAGGAATTTGCGAATCTGTGGGCTTCGTCGCGGACTCTTTGAAGCAGTTTCAGCCCTTCGTTTGTGCGCGGCAACTTTATTTCCGAAAAGTCTTCCAAAACGATAGTCTCTTCTTTTTTGGCAAGACCCGCTATAAACGGTTGCGGAATGCCCGCTTCGTCAAAGGCTTTCATTGCCGAAAAAACCTGTCCCTTGCCGCCGTCTATCAAAACGATATCGGGCATTGGGGTATGTTCTGCAAACAGGCGTTTGTAGCGGCGCGAGACAACCTCGTGCATGGCGCGGAAGTCGTCGTTGCCAATGAAAGTTTTTATTTTGAAATGTCTGTATTTTTGCTTTACAGGCTCGCCGTCTTCAAAGTGAACCATACTTGCAACGCAGAAACTTCCCGAAATATGCGAGATGTCAAAACACTCTATTACGCGCGGC
>OIXL01000521.1_pt1 | contig 18716 bp, 17 predicted proteins | sample 1587761 | NCBI WGS metagenome assembly OIXL01 (sample SAMN03283246) | human gut metagenome | biome: human-associated habitat; material: feces | host: Homo sapiens | place: Peru | collected 2012 | reverse complement strand
ATTTGTGCCATTACGGACCGATGAAGGCGCAACGCCTTCTCAATCCGTTCCTTCATATCCTCTTGGTAATCAAAAAGTTTGATTTCCTTCATTGCTTACTTTCAATTTGCTCTACAAGTTCCTCCAAGTAGTTGGTGTCCCAATTGCGCCAAATCAATTTTCTGACATACCCATCCAATTCCATAGCGAGTTTATTGTCCTCAGTCTCTGTATCTTTAATCTGGTAGAATTCATCATACAAAGAATTACGCATACTCGACATCATGAGAAAAACAGTAGAGGTTATCAGTAGTCGTTCTGTTTTGGCTTCTTCTCCTGCTATTAATTTATCACCAACAGCAGGAACATATTCCTCCAAGTATTGAAAGTCACGATCTTTGGCAAAGCCAACATCCTTCAAGGCTTGTTGTTTTGACATGATTTCGAAATAAAGGGCATTACAGAAAGTAACAAATTCCTTTTCATTCAGCGATTCCATAAATGTCGGTATGTAAATATTAGTTGGATATGCCTCCATGCAAGCTGGCATATCTATTTCCTCTGGCAACTCCACTCCCGAAGCCTTACCGTCTTCTCTTGCAGTCGATATAATCTCGCCTGTCTCAGGATTCCTGGCATCCAGATAATTGCCGAAGTCAAAGTTCTTGTCTATCTCGTCGATACCTGTCAACTCCTTCAGTAATATCTTCGGCTGCTTGGCATCACTCTTCATGATTTCCTTAAACACGTCCACGCTTGCCATGCACAGATTACCTACGGCAGAGGCAAACGCCACGTTCATCAGCAGATTGCCATGCAGCAGGTCATCGAACTTTTCTCCATAGATGCGCATGGAGATATACCATTCCTTGGGATTGCCCTCAAAGCCGATGGTGGAGATGTGGATGTCCTCAGCTGTATCAGTATGCTGTCCATACAGACTGCTGATGACAGGATATTTCTTCCGGAAATGTTTTTTGATGATATGCTCATAGCGGTCATAACCGTTTTCTGCAAAGTCCAATACATGCGCCCATCTGCAGCATGCCATGATATATCCGTCATGGTTCAGGAAGTTCATGTTGAAGTACTGGTGCTCGTTGATTCTCACCGTCACCTCCAACTGCTTGTTGGTCTTTTTGTTGAACGCAAACGTACCTTCAGACGGAAAATCCAAAGGTACACTGGTTGTGAACACTGGTAAAATTATAGGTGCTTCTCTCATTGTTTCTGTTTCATTATTAGTGTAGTTGATAATTTACAGGAGTGATTTCTCCATGTCGTTTGGCTCACGAATCACAGCCATCGGCTCTCCTTCAAATGGTGTCTCTGGCATCAAGTCCATCAACTTCTTCTTCATGCCTCGATGATTGGGGTATTGTCCTGCTGTCTCTTTGATATAGCGGCATACCTCCTGGCGTTTCTCCTCGTGGTTCCATATCTTGACAGCTTCCACCAGGGCTTGATAGCTGTCGAATATCAGTTTCCCAATACGTCTTTTGTATTCGCCTACTAGTTCTTGTATGTCATCACGGTTGATGAGCAGTGGTATATGCTTGCACAGCGTCATGGCGATGGCATACGCTGCATCGGGTCTCTTCTTCTCCAATATCTGTGGAATGGATTTCTTGTGCCATCGTTCCAGCAGACGTAGCAGAGCCATGAAGTCATCATTGTCTCTTGGCTCAAAGCTTACTTCCTGCATCAGATATTTGGAGTACTCCTCTTCATAGTTCACGCTTAGCCCTTTCGGAATATAGTTGATTCTCGGTCGTTCCATCTTGGCACGATACCGTTGCTTCTCCCTGGACCGTTTCCGCTGCTCGTCCCATTTGATGCGCAACAGCTTTTCTTCCCTTATCTGGAGTTCAATATCCCTGAACTCAGGTGTATTCATCACCTCTTTCTTCAGATGCTTCTTGATGACTTTTTTCAGATAGCGTCGCCATGCCTCCTTGTTCTCTTCGGTAACGAATGGCGGACATTGCTCACCATAGAAGGTGTGCCAGGTGAATGGCTCGAAGTCGAGGTGCCAGAGGAAGGATTTGTGTTGGGTGTTGTTTGGATTCATAAGTTTTTTTCTTTTCAATTCGATATGGCAGACATTGTTTTTCTACAAGTCTTCCTCACTTTCCTCTCTATTGGGCAGAGCAACTTGTTTGTTTATATGTCTCATGTTTCCCGGATGCATTCTATTGTCATTAGAGACCAGTTTTGTATAACCTAAGAGTATTAAATCCTTTGTTTTCGCAATATTCGCTTCGGACATAATACCATTTGCGTACATTGTTTTCAATGTATCAAGAGTATCCCCAAAGAAAAAAGAATGTTTATCCAATTCTGACATATATTTTCTTACGACATCATTCCATCTGTCTGGTTGCTCATGTATTATAATGCAAATCAAAAGGTGCTTTATGACAGAATTTCCCTCAGATGCAATTTTGTCAAATATCAATTGAGCCAGTTTTGAAGAATAGATGTTGTCTTTATACCAAAGAACCAAATTTTCAGGAATAGCCGCAATGATAGCTAACAGCAGTCTTTTAGGGTCATCTTTAAGTTTATCAAACCCTTCTGTTAGTTTTAAGCTAAAGCCATCGTATCTGGCAACACCATCCTTAGCCAAAGCAGGTGCCATTAAATATATTACTCGTATTGTGTCAAACCAAGCGTTTGTTATTGCAGTTAAGAGTTCTACTTTTTTCTCTGGTTCTATATAATCACTATTTCTCAATGTCTTAGAGGCTATACCTATCATTTCTTGCAAATAGTTTACTGAATAGTTTTCAAATACTTTATAAACAGCTTGATGAAAAGGTGTAGAAGGATTATAGTTGTTATCTGTAACAGCGTCTTTAATTTCATTAGGCAACTTTGTCTTTTGAAGATTATTCTCTAACTGCTTGATTGCCTTCTTAACTTGTTCGTCTGTTGTTTCAAGTCGTAACCGAGAAAAAGGATTGATACCTTCAGGCATACCAACTTTTTCATGCACAGTCTTTGAAATAAGAACAATGTCTCTCTTCACAATGTCTGCTGCATCGTTTCTTGTTCTATCACTGCCTGTGTAAAACTCGATAACTTCAGGATAATGGGCATAATTTTCCTTGTCCAATATAAATTGGGCAAAGTCTTTACTCTTAGACATTCGCATTGCTGCAAAATAGTATACCCAGTAAGCAAACCGAAATCCATACAAATTGGTTTCATACTGGCAAATTATATGATTTTTGAGCAATAAATCAAAAAGATAGTTGACGTCTATTGTTATTTTTTGAGTACGGCAAAAATCGTATAGCTCATCACTGAATTGTTGGGCATTGAAGTAAAACTCTTCTTTTCTTATCATCAGTTCACAATAATACCCAAGGGCAAACTCGCAGTCTTTTACATCTGGTAAAGATTTATAGTGTGGAACCTCCTCGTTGTCAAAGATGATTCTCAATACTTTTTCTATTACAGCTGTTCTATTTACGGGATTCTCATCAAAAGAGTTGCTGAATACCTCCAACAAGGTGATGCAATTCAATGGCGTGCGGTGCATGTTAAAGTTTTGGATGTCGTCATCCAATCTTTTCAACACAATGTCATTCTGCCCTATATGCTTGTACCTATTGTATATCTCAACCATGGAACGGATTTGGCTTGTTTGCAATGGAGCCATATACAATATAGCAAAATCAAATTCTGAAGTTGCTACATTTTCAGTCTCAACCAACGTTTTTTCCAACATAGGACATAATATAAGAATCGGTATTTGAGGATAGTCTTGCGTTATATTTGTCAATATTGTTTTGGCATCCTTGTTGGAAATCACCCAATTATCTATAATGATGCGCTTTACATCCTCTCTTTTTACATTAAAAGCCTTTAATTGAGCATCAATAACTTTGCTCACGGCACCTTTTCTTATTAATCCACCATCTATATAAAGGCAAAATTCTTTGCGCTCTTTCCATTGCTTAAGGATGAAGTGCCATGCAAACGAACTTAATCCATATTGGGCAGGTGTGATAATCTTGAGATTATTAGGCGTGTCCATAATGTCTGTTTCATCATACAGATTATCTTTTTTGAATCTGTAAGAGCGATCGAATCTTTCCAAACTGAAGAAACGGTCTATCCAGATAAGCGGTTGGTCTCCATATACGTTCATTGTATCCCGAAAACGCTCTTCCATCTTAACCGTAATTGGATCTGTAACAAAAGTCTTAGGACTGTCAAACTTGATAACTCCGTCTTCATCTTCTGTGAAATCAATACCCTTGCGGAAAGAGTTGCGACTGGAGAACCATTCCCTATATGTTATCTTATCAACTGCATTATCTTTCAACTCTATAATACAATATCCCAACTTGTCAGTTTTGTCAGTATAAAGCTGTGGAGCCATACACCAGATGAAACTGTCTGAGTTATTATTGTTGCATAGGATATTTTGCTCATGTGTATGACCTGTCAGAACCAAGTCAAAATGTAATTTCACAATCTTTCTCAATTCAGAAGCTGCCCATTCCGTTAGAAATTCGAATGGATGATGTAAGACCAGAATTTTCTTTTTGGAATTAACGTTTACCCATTGATACAATGCTCTTGTTGCGATATTTAATCTTCCCTTGTCATCCTTTAGCAAAGGATAGGCTGAATCGTCAATTCCAGCAAATGAAGTCAGCGAAGAATTTAGACAATAAACACTCCATTCATCGTTCAATTCTATCTGATAACCAATGGAATTGTAATGAGGACATTCTAACTTTTCTTTCAGAAAGTTCTCGTAATTCCCAAATTTCTTTGTTAACAAATTGGCCTGAGTCTCGCTTTCCAACAAGTCATTGAATTTACATTCGGTAAAGTCTTGACTGACAATAGAAGAGTAAACGATTTTGTTTTCCTCTATGCTTGTTCTTTGGATGTCGTGATTTCCTGGAACGCAAATGATATGTTCTTTCTTGATACCTAATGCCATAAGTGGAACTATCATATCATTCCAGAAATTGTCATATGATTCTTTATCATCAGCCTTCTGCACCAAGTCTCCACCAACAAAGACAAATGCGTCTTTGTGCGGAATCTCTTCAAGTTGCTTTTTTGCATCACGAATGAAGGCATTGATGACGACACCTTCATTTTCTGCTCTTTTACCAGTAAAATGGATGTCCGATATGTATAGGATTATAGTATTCATAATTATATTCTTTTTAACCAATTTATAATTTTCTGCAAAGGATTATTGTTATGCAAGTGGCGTTCTTCTGCCACGTGTGCGTTTTGTAGTACATCGTTTTCTGCCTCTAACAGGCTTTCTTGTTCTCTATCTTCAATAAAATAATAATACGCCACTATCACTTCCCTTATCTGCGTATTGGCACATCTTCTGGCTTCTTTTGCCAAGAGTTTCACGATAATATATGAAATAAATGTCATTACGACGGCTCCGAGGATACTAACTATAATATTCTCTCCCCACGAGGGAATCAGTACGCCACTCCAGCCACCCAACCATTGACAGAAAGTATTACACCATTCTTTCCACACAGAGAAATACTTAACCAAAATCGTTGCTGCAAGAATGAAGACGGGTGGAATCAATCCTTCATATATAGCTCTCAGCACCCAAGAACGAGAAGCAAATACAAATCTACTTCGGCAGTCTTCGTCTTGCGAATTATCCAATCTCATCCACATATAGGAATAGGCTGCACTATTATTATCTTTCATCAGTTTCTTGATAGTCTCACCTTGGAAGTCAAAACACTGGGCTGTTTCTTGAAATTTGGATTTAAAATCCTCATCATTCGTTTTCTTATCCCCAAAGTGCTTCATCATCCAATATCGGAACTGCTTACCAGCTATCCAACTTATCATCCCCAACACGTATGCTATAACAATACAGATTATTATAGATACCGTTACCTGGTCTTTATGAAACACAAAATCTTTCAAGCTAGGAAACGCATATACCAACACCCCCAACATGGTTGCACCAGATACCAAATACGACATATCAAAGATGTTCAATGCTCCTGTCACTGTATCAAATTGTTTTTGAAAATCCATAGCCTTAATTCTATTCTCCTTTTATCAGTTCAAAATCGTAAGCCTTCTTTTCCTTGTAATCCACGATTCTGTAATTCTCTCCATCTTTCTTTACGTTTGCAAATTCTCTCACTGTAACATTCATGACATCAAAAGAATTTCTTGAAATACCAACTATATGATATTGCTGATGATCGGCATAATCATAGAAGATAGTATGTCGCCCAGCCACATAGTTTTTCTTATCATACCGGAAATAGAACAAGCGAGAATTAGTCATTGATTCAGACAAAAAAACAAAATGTTCTTTAGTCTGTTGACAATACAAGGTAAATATGCCATGCAAATCCTTTACATTCAGATATAATGCATAGCCAGCAACTATGACACTCAGATTCGCTACCGTCATATCTCAACCTCCAAATTTAAAGTATTCGCCATTCTTGATAAAATCCTCAAGGATATGCATACGTTCCGTATAACCATATCCTTTTTGCTCCAGATAGGTTGCAATACGGGCATACTCAATATAGATGTTCGTCATGAAAATGCCAGGATCATCACTTCCCACAACTATCGGTGGTGTCAACATACCTTCTTCATCAAGATCATCACCAAGCCATTTTTCCAAATGATGCTCTTTGCTTTCATGATAAAAACTGATAGCAGTGTTGCTCGTCAACAAGACTTCCAAGGCGACACCTTTCAAGGCAATCTTGTTGAGCACCAGCTTTTGAATATGATATAGGTTTTCTGCCGTAAAAAGACCTTTCTCTATATCCACGTCGCAAAACTTGTTATATTCTGTCTTTACTTTTGTATCAAAATGATACTTCCGGTAAAGTCTCTTTGCTGCCGTATCGTCCTTGAACATTTTCGTCACTTTTTCCATCTCTGCAAAGTCAAACTTATCTATATGGGTGTAGCCACGAAGGATGTCACCATCATATTTTCTGAAAACCCAGGCATCCGTCATTTCCTTGATGCTGTTGAATGTGCCATAGATTTCCTTATGTAAATCCATAATCCGATTATGAAGTTTGGGCAGCAACTGTATCAAGTCGTTATATTTGTTTTCATTGCCGGAAATCAAATCGTAGGCAACAATCAAATCGTCCAACCATTCGCCCTTTCTCATTTTCACCGTCTTTCCAATACGGTTCATCCAGAGCGAAGGTTCTATTCCTGCCGCCGTACCATGACCGATACGGTCGCCTTGTTCCATATCCAAGAAATCCACAGCTTCCACCATCATTCGAAGACCGCTCAACAAGTGAACAAAGTCCTCACCTGCATGAAAAGTAATCTGAATGTCTTTCTTCCTTTCTCTCCATTTCTTGCGTAGCCAATGAAAGGTCGGCGCAAACACCTCAGGTCCGGCATCCATCTCATTGGCTGCGGCATCAATGCCCACAACCTCACACTCTTTGATTTTCTTGTATGAAGCATATAACATCATCAAATAGAGTGCATGACCTTTTCTACGAATACCTTTACGTACCTCCCGGTGCCTTATCTGCCTGTCTGTTGGTTTTGTATCTTTCTGCTTGATAAAGTGAGCCACCAGTTGAAATTTGGGAGCAAAACCTTTGCCGAACTTATCCGCCAAACGCTTCTTGTAACTTTCGTATCCATTTATGATACCCTGCACTAAAGCTAGGTTAGCATAGAGTGTATCCTTTGGTGAAAACCGCCCCTCGATATGCTTCAGAAACAGAAAGTCATTGTCGTAGCTCAGTTGTCTTAGACGGCTTTCTATATTCTTTTCCTCATGTCGCCATCTGAACCCGTTTTCTGTCACCATTTGGAACTGCTTGAATCCCTTTTGCCATTCCTGCTGTACCATCATCTTGTGGATACTGCCAAGAATCAGGATGAGATGGTGAAAGTTCTTCACGGTTTTCCCATCCAATTCTCCAGCGTCCATCAGTTTGAGAATTTTCAAATAGAAATATGCCCCGACAGCCAACTGCGGATTGTCATTTTTCCCGTATGAAGGATGCCAATATTCGTATGGAAAAGAAAAAGGAACTTTTCCCTTGGAATATTTGGGAATCGTATGAATGATAGTATTCAACAGTTTCTTTCCTGCCCGTATCCTGTTCACAAAGTCATTCAGAGGCACTGTTGTCAACTGCTCCCTCTGCATCCTCACGAAATACTTGTTCCAGGCAGACTTGAATGAAAATATCCATTTCTCCACATTACCTATTTGCGTCCACCAGATATAATCAGTCTCAGCGGTACCGTTGATATGGATATGCAGATCTATCAATCCTTGTTCATCCGCCACCATCTTTTCAAGGTTGCGGTTGTATGGGCGTTTGGTTGCAGTGGAAGCAAAGTTACTCTTCAGTACTTCACGAAAGAACTTACACTCATCCTTTTCAAACTCCGAATCATCCAAAAAGAAAGCTGCCTCTATCAACAAGGGAGGAAATACCCTTACCACCTCCATCCATTCGTCAAGCATATCTTTCTTTACGTACAGATTACCTTTCAAGTACATCAAGTAACGCTTCGCCAAGTATTTCAACGATTTGACGATGAGTTGCGACAGGCTACACTTGTCGTCACAGCCTAACTCTCGCATTTCCTCCTCAAATGAACCTTCAAAGCAATAATCAGGTTGGTACACATCCTTAGCCTTGCCAAGCATATAGAGCCGTCGGCGTATATCAGCCATCGATGTTTGCTCACCATGCTCGTAGGCTACTAATGTCCACACATCACTAAGGAGATATGCAGAAAACGGAAGTCTCATGATATATTTATTTTGAAAAATCTAAAAATACATAGAAAGGATAGACCTCTGTTTGATTGACATCTTGGAATAATTTTGATGAGTTGTTTTTCAATGCATCAATTTGTTTAGAAATTTCCATATCCTTACGATTCAGTCTTGACAAATCTCTAAGAATAATACGTTGTGAATATTTCAAAGAACGTAGTTTTTCTGCGATTGTATCCTCGTCTTCAAAAGCCAAATCCTCAAAATTTCTCTTTTCCTTGCGCAAATCACTCAATTGCTTTGCCAAAAGTTCTCTTCTTTTTGCAGAAATAGTTTTCTTTGCCAGCTCATTGGTTATATTCTGAATTTCCACCTCTTTATCAAAAAGATTATCTAAATTATCACGTTCTGCCTTTAAAACAAACAGATTTTTAAGATTCTCCTCTTTCTTCGCCTCAAGAGTATCCTTTTGCTCAGCTAAGGCAATTTGTTGACTCAACAAAAAGTAAAGTTGGTTACTCTCAACATATTCTTTGACCACTGCTTCTGGCACATCTTCTTTTTCTTCTATTATGTTTGTAAATTTAAGAACACGTTCTGCGACATAACTTTGCAGTAGAGGACAAGAAATCATCCATTTGGCAAAAGAAATCTTTTCTTGATGTTTTTCTAAGAATCTTTTCCAATAGTTGTACATGAATATATCTACAATTTTACCATCATGTCCCAGTTCTATACCCTTAACCTCTCCATTTACAATGCAATCTTCTACGATACAAGCATTCCAGAATGCAAGAATATAGTTGGAAAAACATTCTCTCATTTCAGCACTCTCATTGATAGTACCATTTGGTGTAATGTCATTAAGAGTATAGTACATTCTCGTAAAGATTCGATCCAAGTTATAAGGTGTCAACCTATCCACTTGACTATAGTCCGAAATCCATTGCCAAAGTATTTCCACATAATCATCAATTGCCGTAGAAGCATCCTCGATATTAAAATTTATCTGAGTTCCAACTTTGTTTCTCAATTTATTGCCAGGCTTCAAGTCATTTGGTTCAATATACGTATGTATTTGGGCCAAATGCTGCAACTTGGCTTTAATAACTGCCTTACGCTTCTCTCCATTCTCATCTTCTTCTACATTGATATTTTCCGTCACTCTCAATATCTCTGCGATAGCTGCAAACAGGCGATAAATCGAACAAAATTTTGTTTCAGACATATCAGAAGAAATGGTTCTCAATTGAATCAATCTTACCAATAATCCCTTAACACCATTTTGGAGAACCAGGTCTTTATTAATAGCAAATACCCCCGCCATTGTATTCTGCAAATTGCTCTCAGGACGGATGCTCGGTATCATATTCATTTCTGCATTGGCATATGCCAACACATTACCCAATAGTTTATTGGTGCCTGAATCATAGTATATGTGGGCAAAGTCATTCAACTTTGAGCCATCTTCTCCCAAAGAAAGGAGTACCTGACGGATAAAAGACACACGGACCAGAAAATCAAAGGCTATGGATGGATTTGTATGAATCTGGCGAGTACATGAAGTACATAAAGCCAATATGGCATTGTTCAAGCTGTCATCCTCCATATTGGGCATCATGTGACTGCCTGTAGCCACAATCTTGTTGTCTATCAAAAATTTCATAATCCATCCAGCATACATGGATGTCTTTGCCATCAAATGCTTATTATCTGCGGCATATTGATTGATATACACCTCAAATACTTTCAGCAGCTTATCCGTCAAAGCAATCTTTTTCTCTTCTTCCGATAGCTGAGAGTTGTCACGCAAAAAGTCATCATATACAGAAAGCAGTCTATATTGGTTTCTGAAAGGCTGTCTAAGAACATGATTTACAAAGGTAGCCTTATCCGTCTCATCCATGCTGATGACATCCAGATATGAGAAAATATCCTCATAGATTACCCTCAAGTCTTGGGTCGTACCATTGGAGAAACATATTGTCACAGAGTATGATTCAGCCTTATTCTTATCTTTTCCTTGGTTGGTAATGATTCTGTTATAACGATACTTTTCATACACATTATCCAAAAGAATGCGATATTCAGGCTTTATCATCTTTTGGAGATACTGAGTTTCCAAACGGTTCACCATCTTACGATAGGCTGCCCGTTTACGGTCGGCGGAAGCAGAGTTATCACATTCCTTCTCCAAAAAGTCTTTTTCGAAAAACTTCCAATAATTCTGTCTGATTGTCATTCCATAGAGATTGGCATCACCAGTCATCACGACAATAATCTGTGGCGAAGTGAAATAAAGACGGATGGTCTCCAATATCTCAAAAGTCTTTTCTATGTTCACATCGCAGTCGTCAAGGATAAACAACAGAGACTTCTTGTTAAGAATACTCAGAGCCACATTGATATACTCATGGAATCGGCGTTCCAAGTCCTTTGCCTTCATGGCAAGGTTCACAAAGTTATCAGCCACATAGTCCGCATCCGTCCAATCTGCATACATGCCCAACTTTCCAACGCCGTCAATGATTGGCAGAGCCTCATACAAAGCTGATGTTGCTTCATCAAAACGTCTTTTATCATTCTCTTTATAATCTTCCATCAAATATAAAAACTTGCCGTGGATGGAAGCCAGGAAGCGAATCATAAAGTTCTCCTTTTTCTGAATCTGGTTAGGCTCAATCACGTCTATGACAACGAGTTTACTACAGTCGATTCCATGATACTCGCCTTGGTTTACATGCTCGCGAATCAACTTCTTCAAAGACTTTACGAAAGTTGTCTTACCAGCACCTCGTCTTGCAAAGATGGAGATGACATCATTTTCCGACTTTATCTTTTGGGATGGATTATATTCTCCATATTCCATCCTCTCTTTAATGATTCTGCAAATCTCGTCAATCTGCCTTTGGTGTATCAATGCTTTCTCATCGCATATCAAACCATTTTCCTTCATCTTCTTCATGTCGATGAAGGTAGAATATCTTCCGTCATTCATAAGCTTGTAAGTTTTTGATTGTTATTATTTCAAAGTGCTACTAGGCTCCATCCCCAAAAGTAGTTCTTTATAAAAAGAGGAGAGGGAATCATTACCCATATTATTTTATATTATCGGCATATCAGCAATCCCACAAGTATCCTCATCACATAATAATCACATAATAAAGCCCACCCCATGCGGTCCCATCCCGCAAAACATGGCGAGGGCTTTGATGCCCCGCCAACCTTAGAGCGAAGCGGTTTCGAGCACCGGAGGGCGGTTACATCCTCTCTTTTCGGGCAAGAGAGAGGCTTGGTGAGAGATGTGGAGTCCTCCTTGGAAGGAGGAACTAGGTAGTTCGAAGAATTTCGCTTTCATCCTTCCCATAAGCCCCATCCTTTGCTTCAAAGATGACGCTAGGTTCATATACCTCAACCGTATGCCATGCCCCTTTAGGCACCTGACAGGCATAAACTTCCTCCTTGGGATTAAGATGAATTCTCTCAATCTCTTGATAAGAGACCTTTCTTATGGTATCCTCACCATCCTGTAGATACGATACCACCTCCTCGTATATCACTTCATCCATTCTACCACAAAGACAGATGACACTCTCTGATGAGTTTGGATGGCGATGTATCGCCACTTCTGTACCAGGTAGCAGAGCATTGAGCATTCTCTGGCTTTGATCCTCAGCACTTGTACGAAGATCATAGTTTTGGCGCAAGCGAGGATTCTCCTTTGCCTTGGCAAAAAGAGAATCCAAGAAATCTTTGTTTATTTCCAATGTATTCATGATTCTTATTTCTTAAGAGAAGCAAGATACTCCTCATGAAGATGATAATACTTCTTCTTAAAAAGCACATAAGCGAGTGACAACACAAGCAATGTGCCCACAAGATACATCCAGTGACACGCTACATTATCAGGACACAGATAGATGAATCCCAATGAAATCACCAACTGCATAGCCATATACAAGGAAGACACCTTTACATGACCGATCTTCAATTCATTTGCCATCAACTGGTAAGCATGCTTGCGATGAGCCTCACCCAGATTTTCATGCAACATAATGCGATGAACAATCGTAAGACAGCCATCCACACCATATACCAACAGGAAGATAAGCCATGTAACATCTTGAGTCTTGATGATGACGTTGCCCAGGAGAAACAACATGATAAAGGCGATACCGATAGATCCCACATCACCAGCAAAACATTTCGCCTTACCCTTTGGTCGGAAGTTAAAGATACAGAATACCAATGATGCGAGGATGGTAGAGACAACCAAGCTCTGCTCCATATACTCCTCATTCATATTCACCAATGCCAGAGGTACCAATACCGCCAGCGAATAACCAGCCGTTATACCATTGATACCATCCATGAAGTTGATGACATTCGTAGCCCCCACATATACGATGAGTGCCAGGATAACCACCCACCACATAGACCAATGCAAGATATCCAGCTGATAGAAAGCCAGGGCAGCAGAAGCAAACTGCGCCACCAATCTCACACTATCAGGCAGCGAGCGGATATCATCTACAAAGCTGATACCAGCAATCAATGTCAAACCAGCCAGGAACCAAGGATAAGGGAATCCGAAGAATCCACTCCATGCCCAAGCCCCTATCAGGAAGATGATGCCACCACCCCTCAACACGATAGAAGAGTGTGATGAACGTTCATTCGGCTTATCAATGATATTACACTTATCCGCAATGCGGAAGTAGATAAGTTCTGCGATAAGAAGCAAAACAAAAATAATGATATATGTAGTCATAGCTATATGTGAAGTTTATCGGTGGAGTTATTAAAGTTTCTTTCTTAACTTTTTCCAAATGTTCTTAGGCAGGAAGATAAACAGACAAGTGAACCAAGCTGTAAACACATTCATTCCAAGCACCAGCTTATACATCGCTACGACAGACTTCATCTGCTTCAATTTATTAGAAGTTTCTGAGCCGGCAACATGGCGATATTTCCATAAAGCCTTCGGATAGGTCACCAAACAATCAGTATCCCTGAGATACATCATCCACAGTCCCCAATCCTCTGCTCGTCGAAGGTTCGGCATCAATTTCTTACCAAGTATCTGAGTATCAATCATCACACCTGGAGTACCTACGTTGCAGCCAGAAATCATACTATTATACGTCTGTTTTTCTTTCTGTTTCATAACGTAATATGGCACCAATTTTTCATTGGCATCCTCATACCATGTACATGTAAACGGATAGTTATTTTCCTCCATAAAACGAATTTGCTCCTCTAATTTGGTAGGATACCACCAATCATCAGAATCGCAAAATGCCAAATAGCGACCTTCTGCAACCCTAATTCCAACATTACGGGCAAGACCAGCTCCTCCATTCCTCTCTGTTTTCATCACTTTTATGCGATTATCCATTGATTTCACATTCTGAAGAACAGAGGCTGTTTCTGGTGCAGGACTACAGTCATCAACAATTATCAATTCCCACTCTGTATAAGTTTGGGCTATAATTGCCTTTACCGTTTCTCTAATATATTTATCCGCATTATAATACGGCATCACTATAGAAACTTCCATTTTATCTAAATAATAGATTTTTTAATTTTACATAATTACTACCGAGAATAGTCTTTATTATCTTTAAGACAGCACGTTTACAGCGAAGTAGGATTCTCTTCTTTGAACTAGTTATGATAGACATAACATATTCAGTAGAACTATCTGAGAGCAAAACATATCGTCCAATCACCTGCATATCATTAAAATAAGACACTTTAGTAATAGGTTCTGATGTATAGATATATCTTATACCGTATTTATATGCATTGGCTAATACCCGTTTAGAAGTATCTCCATTAGGAATTGAAGCATACTTTATTGGCTCTCCAAGAATACGACTAAGGATTTCAGTTGAACACTTCCATTCGTCCTCCACCTGTTCATCGGTCAAAGTATAAAGATGTTTGTGAGTATGAGCATGTGAACCTATAATGTGACCTCTTGAATGAAGATCTCGGATTTCCTCTTCATTTAAGAAGGTGTTTGTTCCTACATACTGAGTTGTTATAAAGAATAATCCTTTAAAACCATATTTTTCAAGTATAGGAGCTATTACCTGATGAAACGATTTTCCTCCGTCATCAAATGTGAACACGACATGATTCTTTGACAGATGTGTAAATTCACAATAATCTGAAATTGATTTAACATGCTTCTCAAACATACTTGCATTCATTTTGTATGGCAAGTCACGTTCTCTTTGAAATCCAGATTCATTTGTATCATGAACAAAAACATCATGATACATTAAATTTATTATCATCTTATTTTCTCTTAAAACCAATTTTATCAAGGAACCAAACAATATACAATCTATATTTAGCAACAAATGACCCCATAAACAACTTTCTGTTTTTAATTTTCAGCATAGCTTCATATGGAGCCAAATCTTCCTTATCATAATACTTAAAGACCGTTGCCTCAGACTTTTCTTTTTCCCACTGTTCTTTAGAAATCTTGCCTTCTTTCACATTTTGGATATCATAAATTTCATCCATATAGTAAGAATCACCATCAACTACAGTTTTAATTTTGGAATAATCAAGACCGAGTGAACTATAAGCCCAAGCTAGAGGAATATTGGCACCTGCTTGGAAAAAGAAATGAGATGTACCATCATTTCTGAGATTTACCTCAAAGAAATAAGCCTCATCTTTAACCATTCCATACTCTACGCTAAAAAGGCCATAATAGTCGATTCTTTCAAGAAATTGAGCAATATGTTCAGTATTCACACACTTTGGAATACTTGCAGTAATAACGCCATGTGAACTTTCGCCTGTACCACAAAAACGATCACGTATTAAAGCACCAGCCAAGCATGTTTTACCATCCATCATTCTTGCACCATAAATTAATATGTCCTTTTCTTTGGGAATATATTGTTGTAGCAAGAATTCTGAATCATGACGAACAAATCTCAATGTATTTTTAAGTTGTGCAGGCGTTGTGCAAACCTTAAATTTAAATTCATTATATTTTCCAACTGTCTGATGGCTAGGTTTCAGTATACATGGGAATTTCACATCTGAAATATTTGTATTCCAATTGCATATTTTTGTCTGAGGAACTAAAAAACCAATATCTTCAGCTAATTTTCCCATAGCACCTTTATCATCATATTTCTGAACTGTGCCAGGCTTAGTTGTTCCTGTAATTGTAAAATACTTCTTAAGTTCGATGCTATGCTCATCAATAAACTCTGCTATCAAATCATTTGAATTTATCAAAACTGCCTTATCTTCGGTATTTGCACAATGCGTCATAAGATAATTATACCCATCTTCAATCGTAAGTGCTTCCACAAAGTTTGTGCAATACTTACTCACTGTGGCACAATTTGCATTTCCACGATAGGCAATAAATAATAACTCAAAGTCAGATTTGGCAAATTGTCTGCACAACCCCAGGACATTGTAGTCATCAACACCCCAGATTATAACTCTTTTTTTTGTTTCATTCATATTATTCAAATAACTTATTAAATTTCTCTTGCACAGCTTCATTGCTGTAATTTTCTTTAAAGAGTTTTAATACATAATCGTTGATTAAATCCCCTTTAAAACTATTTATTTTCTCTATAAACTGTTTATCTGTATTACAGAGTCCACCTATCTTCTCATAGTTGCAGTCAATACCTTGGAAGCATTCATCAGTTCCAAAGATAGTCTTTCCGTAACTCATTGCTTCAATGGTTTTGGTCTTCATACCACTTCCCTTGAATAAAGGCACTATCACAAAAGAAGCACCTTCATATACGGAAGATAAATCATCAACGAGTCCTAGCACCTCAACTTTATCTTTCAGTTCATCTGGGAGATATGTAATTGTTTTGCAACATGAACCAACGACCTTGATTTTTTTATTAATATAAGGTGCTACATGCTTAATAAACCATTCTATACCCTCATTATTTGGAAAGAAGTTTGAACCTACAAACAAGCCATACTCTTCTTCCTTTTCAATATTCTTTAAAGTAACCGATGGAGAAGAAACTGGTATGATAACATCAGCACATTTGCCGAAAAACTTTCTAAAAGTACTAGAATCTCTTTGGGTTAATCCTACCAATGTTGATGAATAATAAACGGATTTCTTTTCATTTCTTTTAACACAAAGATACTTCAGTTGCTCAAGAAGGTTATATTTATAGGTCTTTGCTCTTTCTTGATACAAAACTGTTTCTACGTTATGTCCAAAAATAATTAGTTTTGTCCCTGTTTTTGCTATAGACTCTGCCAAATGTCCACTTGTAGTTCCTTCCTGGAAAACAAAATCATACTGACCAGTAATAATCAGGTCAATTATTTTTTTTTCATCTTTATAGCTTAGTATAAGATTACCACCTGTCAATGCTGAATACAAAGCACTCATTTTCGATTGCATCCGAACTTGGCAGATATGTAAATCTATATTAGGAACACCCTTAATCAACTTTAAATTTCGATTAATACAAGACATACCGCCTCCAACTTGATTAGAGACAATACTAACATATAATACCTTCTTCATATTATCCTATTTTATCAGTTAACTCTTCATTTGCTCTTCTGTAATCCTCTGGAACACCTATATCGATAAAATATCTATTTTGGATTATTCCGAACAACTTGCCAAACCCACATTGAGTTTCCAAGACTTCTTTCTCAAATGAAAATTTCTCAGGAAGTACATCAAAAATAGGATCCAACTTATTGATTATATACACACCTCCATTGATAAGCCCTTCCTGACAAAACTCCTTCTCTTTGAACTCAACTATACGGTTATCTACTTGATCTATGATTACACGACCATATCGTTCAAAATTATACATTGGCTTTAAGGCCAATGTTACTGAAGAAGGATAAAGTCTATGACATTCCATAAGCTTATTGAGATTTACGTCGAAAAATGTATCTCCATTAAGAACAACAATATCAAATGTCGTTGTTTTTTTCAACGCCAACTTTATTTCACCACCAGTTCCAAAAGGTTGCTCTTCTACAACATAATCAAACTCAAAAGGAAATTCATCCCTTACTTCGTCAATCCATCCTTCGATTATATTACGAAGATACCCCACAGAGAGTATTACCCTATTTACATCATACCGTGTTAAGTACTTGAGAAGATACCAAAGAAACGGTTTCCCAACTACAGGAGTCATACATTTTGGCACCTCCTTAACTACAGAATGAAAGCGTGTTCCTAGACCACACGCAAGTATAATTACTTCCATCGTATTATGTATTTCATTTTTTAATTAAGTTAGAATGTAAAATTTTTTATTTTCTTGCTTCTTCAGAGAATCAACACAACCAAAATCAATACCGATTTTGGTTGCAAAATCCCAATCTACATCACTATCCACAATCATAAGAGTCTTTGAAATTTTTACATCATGTAAATCATGAAGTATATCATCAAAGACACCTCTTTTTGGTTTCCTGCGTATATCATCGTTGATCAGAGAAGAACAGAAATAAATATGAGCTATTCTGCCACCATTTTTCCATACTGTACTAAGTCAATGGATAATGAAAACCCAAATTATATTTCATACAATCTTTTCGGTACTTAAGTATCTTAGCAGGAACTCCTCCAACGATAGCTAGTGGAGGAACATCTTTAGTAACAACTGCGCCTGAAGCAACAACAGCTCCTCTACCGATATGGACACCGGGAAGAATAGTTGCCCTACTAGCAATCCAAACATAATCATCAATTATGACATCTCCTCCCTTATTGCCATACATAGGGTCATCATAATCATGTTGTTCTGTCCAAATATTAACATCCTGTGCTATATCTACATTAGCACCAATAATTAACTGCCCACCTCGTCCGTCTAATAAAACACGTTTATTAATTACTAAAGTTTCGCAAGTGAAAATTCACAAGCGTGATTTAACGTAATTTTGGAATAAAAAAGGCTCTGAAGTTTGT
>OIXL01000519.1_pt1 | contig 18720 bp, 17 predicted proteins | sample 1587761 | NCBI WGS metagenome assembly OIXL01 (sample SAMN03283246) | human gut metagenome | biome: human-associated habitat; material: feces | host: Homo sapiens | place: Peru | collected 2012 | reverse complement strand
CCAAAGCCGGCACAACCGAACAGTTCTCGGAATTATATTTTGCAGAAAAAAGCGATGGTCTTAAAAACGGAATTCCGTGAATCAAAATATAGCCCAGCATAAATGCCAGAATCAAAACCGTAACAGAAGCGCACGCATAAACCAAAAATCTTGAAAAACTCTTTCTTCTTTGAATTTTATGGGGCGCCTGCCCCTCGGTCGCATTCAAAAGCGTTGCTTTTGCTTGCTCCCTACCCCCTCTAACAGGCTCAAACGCCGCCTGTAACGACCGCTCATTTTTCACCGCAAATCCTAAATCCATTTTCTTTTCCTAAAATAGCGTCAGTGCGCTTTTCCAGACAATCTGCTTACAATATTGAACGTCAAATTTATCAATAGAATAAACACAAACAGCACAACGCCGGTTGCAATAAGGGCTTCCCTGTGCAATCCAGTCGCATAACCCATTTCCAGAACAATGTTAGCCGTAAGGGTTCTTACACCTTTAAGCACAGAGTCAGGTATTCTCGCCTGATTTCCGGCAACCATAATCACCGCCATAGTTTCACCTACAGCCCTTCCAACACCAAGAATAATTCCGGCCAGAATCCCGGATTTTGCCGCCGGAAGCATTGCGCAGAATACAGCCCTTTCATGGGTTGCTCCAAGCGCGCGCGCTCCGTCGTAGTAGCTTTCCGGAACAGCCCTGAGCGAACTTTCGGAAACGCTTATAATGGTTGGCAAAATCATCATTCCCAGCAGAAGGCTTGCCGTAAAAATACACGAACCGTTTCCGCCAAAAACATTCCGCATAAAGGGAACAATCACCATCAGGCCGAAGAATCCGTACACAACGCTAGGAATTCCCGCAAGAATCTCTATCGAAGGTTTAAGAATCTTATAAAGTTTTTCCGGACAAAACTTTGCAAGAAAAACAGCCGTCATCAGTCCAATCGGCGCGCCAAAAATAACCGCGCCAAAAGTAACATAAAGGCTTCCGACAATCATTGGAAAAATCCCATAAAGATCGCTGCCCGGCTTCCACTTCAACCCAAAGATAAAGTCAGGAACACCAATCTTTTTCATTGCAGGAATACCATTAACAAAAAGAAACAAACAGATAAGCAAGACCGCAACAATACTGAACGCCGCCGCCGCAAAAAATATCGCTTCAAAAACTTTTTCTCTGGTTTTGCCAGCAACAATCTTTATGTTCATATTCAAATCCTTAAAAGTCCTAATGTCTTAGTTGGGCTATTTAACCTTAATTCCGAGTTTTTTTGTAAAAAGAATAAAAGCGCAGGCAGATTTGCAATTTGTGAAGATTTTTGGCGATTAAATTAATTAAAGTGCGGAGCACCCGAATTAATACAAGCGTAGCGCGAGCCAAATCCATCTGAGCAAATTGGAAATCTGCCGAGAGCGTTCTTTCGTAATTTGTAAAAAAAACTCGATATTCAACCTAAAAAAATAAAAAACAACTTTATTCTTTCAGGATATACCGGAGCGGAACTATTTCGTAGCCGGCATCAAGAATCGCGCTGATAAGCAAGTCAAGATTGTCGTACAGATAGCTTTCCCTTGTTCCGCGGGAAATTCCGATTGTAACAGGAACGGCTTTTTCGCCTTCTTTTAGATTTTCTACGTAGGACTCTATCAGCTCGCCCGGACACAGGTATTTTCCGCTTCCATTAACAGCCTGCTCAAGTGTAACTGAGTCAAAAACTGGAGTCTTTATATCAATATAGTCATATCCTGCTTTTTTTCCGTCCTGAATAATTTTTTCAGAAGCGGCATAATACGGAGCGTGCCACATAAGAGAAAGATCCTTTCCTGTAACCGCATTGTATTCATCCTCATTTCTAGCCAGCCCGCGGCGAACATAGTCCTCGTCCAGCAGAAATCCCGGTTGTGTCAGCACTGAGGCGGAAAAAAACATCGAGGCACATTCGTTTCTGCTCAAAGAAATCTGCCTGGTTTCATTCGGATAACGGCGGATAAATTCTCCGTTCAAAAAGAACGTCCCTGTAACAAGATACCGATTCAAGGTGTAAAGGACGCGCGGCAATCCATCCGCATTGTCGTACGCATCGAACACCAGCGCAATTTTTTTACGCTCCGGAACTTTTTTTACGCTTTCGGAATAAACCGGCCTTGTGACAGCTTTTCCAACAAGAGTCCGGATGTAAAGAGCGTTTTCAAAAAGCGGATTGGCAGTCTCGCCGCAAAAAAGGCGGTAACGTCCGTTTCGGACAACATTTTCACGCCTTGAAACTTCCGCCTCTTTTTTTGTCCAGGTTTTCTTATCTTCGTTAAAAACAAAGAATTTTCCGTTTCCTGCATCCGCGGTTATCTCGCCATTGTTCCAGAATCCGTTCACGGCAGAACTTACGGCAAGAACCACAGGCTCCTGCCCGGAAATTTTCCAGCTTTTTATGGTGCGGTCGCCGCCTATAATCAAAGTAGAAGTGTTTTCCCACAAAAGGGAAACAACATTTTCACCTTCAGTTCTGTTCACCCGCTTCCAGTTTTTAGTGTCATAAATATAAACCGAAGAACCTGAATAAAAGGCGCAGTACTTTCCGTCTGGAGAAACCACAGGTTTTCCGGAATCCGAAATATCAAGAAATTTTGAAAGGCGGTTTTCCAGATGATAAACCGAAGATTTTATTTTCTGACCGCCATAAGGAAGCATCCGCATCCAAACAACAGGCGCGCCGTTCTGATCCCAGATAATCTCACTTTCCAGCAGAGATGCGCTTAAATCAACGTAAGGTCCTGAATAAACTATATCAAGATAGTCGCAGGTGTTTCTGTTTATTTTAAAATATGTAAAGATTTTTCCGTTCTGAATAAGAACCATTGAAGAAACGCTGTTGTTCACACTGAACGTGTCTTTTGAAGCCATGAACTGGGAAGGAAGCCTTCCTACAGTCCGGCCTTTCCCGATTATTCCAGAATAGAGTCCCAGCGTGTAAAGTTCCTTTGAGCTTATTTTATAGACTAAATCAGAGTCGATGTACACAAGAAATTTTCCGTCAGTCCAGTTCACAGAATTAATTGTGCCAGGTCCGATTCTGCGGAATTTTTCGTCAACTTCAACACCCCGCGCCACGGCGGAAGGATTGCAGAAATACACATTTCCGTTTTTTGCATACACCATGACCGAACTGTCAGAAGCCCATTTTACAGGAACATTTTCATAGCTGAAGGAAGTCTTTTCATCAAGACAAATTTTCCTTGAAGAATTTACATTTTTAAGAAAAAGCTTTCCTGTCGCGAATCCGTCTTTTTCAGAATAACAAATCCATTCACCGTCAGGACTTACGCTCACTTTTGAAAGCCGCATAGAATTCACAGGAATTTCCGGAGAATATTTTTTCCATTCAACAGATTTTACAGACGTGTCAATCCATGCAGTTCCATAGCGGTTTCTTACCTGAAGGATTTTTCCACCGCTCAAAAGCTCCATCTGCTCCGGAAAGCATGAAACCATCACCGGAGTTCCACTGACCGCGCCGTCTTCTATTTTTGCCTTGAACAAGGAACGATATGAAAACGCGCCCGGAAATTCCTGGCGCACTGTGAATAAAATTTCATCATCTTGATTTATGTCCGCATCGCCGAATTTCACTCCGGCAAAACAGTCAAAACCTGCAAAAAGCAGACCGAGCAGAAAAATTGTCTTTTTAAAGAAATCCGTTTTTTTCATCTTATGCTTCATATTATATCCTCTCTTTCAGGATGACCAGATTCTATTTTATAACACCAAGCGGATCCACGAGTTTTCCGTTCTTAAATACAGTAAAATGAAGGTGCGGACCTGTCGAATATCCCGTTGAGCCTACCAGCCCGATTCTTGTTCCCTGGCTTACCCACTGACCTTTTTTTGCAAGAATCTTTGACATGTGGCCGTACAATGTCTGGTATCCGTTTCCATGGTTTATTATGACATAATAACCAAAAACTGGTGAAGTGCCGGAATATGTAATTGTTCCGCTTGCCGCGGCAAGAATCGGAGTTCCTGAAGGACAAGCCATATCAATACCTGTGTGGTTTGACCTTGTTCCTGTGAACGGATCGGCTCTTGGACCAAAATGGGAAGTCAACCTGTAGCGGGTTTTCAGCGGAGACCTGAAAAGTTCTCCCATAGCCTTGGAAAGCGCCTGCGGCTCAAGTTTTGCGCCCGGAATAAAAATAACCTGCCCAGCCGCAAGATCGGAAGTCTCAAGCTCATTAACATCAAGCAGATCTTCCATGGTGACGTTATATTTTAACGAAAGCCCCTGAAGGCTGTTTCCTTTTTTTACCGTATAGAAAAGTCCGTCTATCGAAGGAATTTTCAACTTCTGCCCGGCCCTCAACTGACGCACATTGTCAATATCGTTGACCGCAATCAAAGTGGAAATGTTGCTCAGCCCGAATTTTTTAGTAATCGAGCTTATGGAATCCCCGGGCTGAACTTTATATGTCTGAAAAGTAACCGGCTGGCAAAAAAGTTTTTCCATGTCTTTTTCAGAAATTTCTGTTCCCAGAAGAGTTCCGTCAGAAGAATATTCAGTAGTTCCTTCAAGCGCAAGCTTATTCATAAGCCTGCTGAGCATTGTCATTTCGTATTCGTAGTTGTCTTCCAGCTTGACAATTCCTGCCGTTGTATGAAAATAGCCTGCAATCTTAAGAGCAAGTCCTGCGGCGCCCGCAAGAACAAAAAAAATCAGCGCTGAAAAAACAGCCTTTCTCGCATTTATTTGAACGAATGTGCAGAAAGAACCCAGACTGCGGAGAAAAGACAGAAAATCAGCAGAAGAATGAGTTTTTGCGCGGACACCTTCCTGAAAATTCAGTTCTGAACGCCCTGAAAAGCCAGCCCGCCCTGACAATTTCCTGCGCGAAGAGCTACGGCCGCCAAGGGTTTTCTGTAAATTTTCCTTTAATTCCTCTGCGAAACTAAAAATAAATTCAAAAGGAGAAGAAGACTGTTTAAATCCTATGCAATTTACTATTTCCATAACTTCTCTATCGACATAATGAAAACTGAAGTTTAGAATTAAAATCGGCAGGAAAAATGAAACCAGAAAAAAAATTTTACAGAGAAAAAACATTTATATTTCTTTGCATTGCGGCGGGAATTGCGGCAGGAATAATTTTAAAATTTTTTGTAATTGACATTCTTCGCATTTCTGGAACATCCATGGAACCGGCCTTAAAAAACGGCTCCAGGGTTGCGGTAAACAAACTTGCCTATGGACTTGTAAAACCCTTCCGCGGAGAATTTTTTTTTCAATGGAACGAACCTGAAACTGACGACATAGTTATTTACTTGCATGACAACAAGATAGTAATAAAAAGAGTCGTGGGCGAAAGCGGCGACCTGCTAGAATTTTCCGAAAATTCAAGGTACACTGTAAAAATAAACCAGAAAGAAATTTCACTGACGCCGGTTCAGTTCCAGCGCATGAAAAACTTTGAAAAAATACCCGAAGGCTATGTTTTTACACTAGGGGACAATCAAAAGAACTCTGTAGATTCAAGGGACTATGGATTTGTTTCGGTCAAAAATATCATGGGGAAGATTATCGGAAAATGAACGGATTTTTCAACAAAACAGCATTAAAGATTGTTCTCGCCTTCTTCTTACTGTTCTTTTTATATATTTTCTATACTTTCATAAAACTATCGACGGCGACGCCGGGACAAATCTATTCAAAAAAACAGACCGTTGAGCGCGGCTCGATTGTCGACCGGTCAGGAAAACCGCTTGCCGTGCAGACAAGTTTTTATAATGTGGGAATAACAACGAACAGAGTAAAGGACAAAGAAAAGGAGCAGTTCGCCAAAGACCTTGCGCCATATCTTGACATGAGCAAAGATGAGCTTCTTAGAATCATGCAGCGCGCGGAAAATTCCAGCTTTGTTTATCTAAAAAAGAAAATTGACCAGAACACATACACCGAGCTAAAGAAAGTCACTGCGGAAAAAAATTATCTTTTCGTAAGTTTCGACAAGATTCCGGGCAGAGTATATCCTGAAAACGCGCTGGCTTCACAGCTTATCGGCTATATGGGCGACGATGGCAAAGGCCTTGCAGGAATTGAATATTCAATGCAGGAAGAACTTCAGCCTGCAATAAATCCTGACTCAGCAAAACTGCCGCAGGGAAAAAACATTTACCTTACGATTGACGCAAACCTTCAGTATAAACTGGAGCAGATTGCGCGCGACACAATGAAATCAACGCAGGCAGAAAGCATGATGCTCTTGTGTTCCGATGCAAAGACCGGAGAAATACTTTCATATATAAGCCTTCCAAGTTCAAACCTGAATGAATACAGCATGTCTTCAATAGAACAGACAATTGACCGGCCTGCAATGACCGCGTACGAACCGGGCTCTGTGTTTAAGATTTTTACAGTAGCCTCATTTTACGACGCGGGGCTTATAACCTCAAAAACAAGTTTTCTTTGCGACGGTGTTTACGAAAACAGAATCCGCGGCGGAGAAACAATAAGAATCAAGTGCCTTGACCATCACGGCTGGGTTACAGCGCGCGAAGCCCTGAAATATTCCTGCAACGACGCAATCGCGCAGATTTCAGACCGCGCCTCCGACGAGACATTTCTGGAAATGATTCACAAGATGGGATTCGGCTCAAAGACAGGCGTCGAGCTTCCGGGCGAAACAGCCGGTTCTGTAAAAGACACGAACAGCCGCCTATGGTCGGCGCGCTCAAAGCCGACAATGTCAATGGGACAGGAAATAAGCGTTTCTGCGCTGCAAATGGTTCAGGCCGCAAGCGCAATCGCAAACTACGGAATTCCTGTAAAGCAGACTGTAATCAAAAGAATAACAAACAGAGACGGCACTATCGCGTACGAGCATACGCCAGAATACAAGGAAAGAATTTTTAAGGAATCAACCGCAAAATATGTTCTTAGCTGCATGGAAACAACCGCCACTTCCGGAACAGGAAGCCGCGCCCGGCTCAGGGACATTTCCATCGGAGTAAAAACCGGAACCGCACAGATGGCAGACAAAAAAAACGGCGGATATTCAACGACTGATTTTCTTTCAAACTGCATAGCTATTTTTCCGATTGAAGAGCCGCAGATAATTCTTTACATCGTTGTTGAAAAAGCAAAGGGCGAAACCTACGCAGGAAGAATCGTTGCGCCTGTAATCGCAAAAACTGCCGATGAAATAATTGACCACCTTGGAATGAGCCGCGGAGATGCCGCAAGCCTTGAGCACAGCGGAAAAATCACAATCTCTCCGGCAAAGCCACTTGAGCTTGGAACAAAGATTCCCGACTTTACGGGAAAATCCATGCGCGACCTGCTGCCTCTCTTCAACAGAAAGGATATTCAGGTAAAAATAAGCGGTTCAGGCTGGGTAAAATCACAATCACCTGAGCCGGGAACTCCAGTAACGGAGAATATGCTGATTGAACTCAACTTGGAATAAAAATCTTTCGCTTTTTAAGAATCGTTTTCCTGAGCTTGCAAAAGCAATGGAAAAACAGATTGTTTTTTTTGAAAAAACTATCGGCTCTCAAAACGAAAAAGAACTTCTGTATCCATTCTGGGAAGTTTTTAATGCAAAAAACAGAGACGTAACTGCAAAAGAAAATTCTATCCAGATTCATTCGGCGTACAATCCGCAAAGGGAAGCTGAAAATTTAATAAATTCAAAAAAAGAAGAAATTCAGACCGCAGAAGCAATTGTTTTTGAAGGATTCGGGCTTTTTTACGCGCCGATATTTGCCGCCGGTCTTTTTCCGCAGAAAACAATCATTCTTGTAGAGCCGGACGTGAACCATTTTCTTGCGCCAATGATTCTTGTTGACGCAGAGCCGCTTTTTCAGCACAAATCAATAATTTTCGCATGCGGAGCTTCATCAGAACAGGCGATAACTTTAATAAACCAATATGGAATTTTAAACAGCGTGTTTTTTTCATCGGCGGCACAAACGGCTCATGCGGCAAAATATTTTTCAGAACTTTCAACGCTGATTCAGCGCAACAAAGAAAAAGAAAAAATCAACAACGCGACTCTGGAAAAATTCCGCACGCTTTGGTTCAGAAACTCAAAACGCAACATCGGAAAATCCGCGCTTCTTGAAGGCGTGAACATTTTCAGATTGCGCGCAAAAAATCTGCCTTTTCTGGTGCTTGGAGCCGGACCTTCGCTTGAAAAAATTCTTCCGCACTTAGCAACACTGAAAAACAAGATGGTCATTGTCTGTGTTGACACGGCGTTGCGCGCGCTGCTTCAGCAGAATATTCAGCCAGACTTCATCGTTCTAACAGACCCGCAATACTGGGCATACAGACACATCGCCGGACTAAAAAGCCCGGAAAGCATATTGATAACAGAAAATTCGGTTTATCCCACAGTTTTTAAATTTGAATGCAAAAAAATCGTTTGCGCAAAAAGCCAGATTCCGGTCGGCCAGTTCTTTGAAAAATTCTGCGGCGAACAGGGATATTTAGGTTCGGGCGGTTCAGTAGCAAGCTGCGCATGGACATTTGCAAAATTCTGCGGCGCAAAAAATATTTTTATGTGCGGCATTGACCTTTCGTTTCCAAAAAATCAAACCCACATAAGAGGAAGCGCCTTTGAACAGAAAATTCACACAGACTCAACAAGAATAAAGCCGGCAGAAACCGCTTCGCTCCCGCTTCTTTTCAGCGGAAACGTTTCCGTGGAAAAAGATTTTTACGGAAATCCTGTGCTCTCTGACCAGCGGATGAAAATGTTTGCCTGGTGGTTTGAAAGCAACATTGCCGCAAGCCCGGAAACAAAAACGTTCACGCTTTCACCGGAAGGACTTTACATTCCAGGCGTTGAACCTTTCAGGCTGGAAAAACTTATGGAACTGCCGGATATTCTTCCGCAAAAAACAGAATTCCTTTCCGCCGCGCAAACTGCGGAAGAAAAATTCCGCCGCGAACAGGGATTCAAGGCTGCGGTGAAGGAATTCAATGCGGAACTCCAGACCGCCATGAATATCTGCATCGAAGCACAAAAAAATCTGAACCGCCCGGACTTCAACGCTGAAGAATACAAAACACGCCTTGCCAGCCTGCAAATCGCCCCGGTTCTTGCGCTAGTTCCATCCACAAATTTAAGTTTTCTTCCAGAAAAAGCTCGTAACAGCCAGTTCTTCGCCTCTATCGAAAAATTCTGCCGGGAATATTTTTTGGATACTGAATCAAATGTGTAATCATTTATATTCTCAAATTTATAAAAAAAGGAGAGCACTAGAACTATCCACAATTATTTTTTTCATCCACAACATTTTGACAATTTCTCGAAAGCGTGAGATAATATTTATCACAGATTTTTAACAGTCCTAAGTCTGAACGTTTATAGCAGTTTTTAAAAGCGGTTCTGTAAAATTTAAAATTGTAAAAAAGATGAAAAAAGCATTTCTTTTAAAAATAATGATTTTCTGTTTGTGCTCACATTTCTTTGCGGACGTTGCAACTTCTGTAAAGAGCGTTTGCGTCTCTGAAAGTCCATTTTGTCTTTCTAAAAAAAAAGACGGAGCATTGCTTGGCACGGGAATTTTTTTGTCCGGAGCGGATTTGCTTTTGGACAACGTTTTAAAAATCAATCGGCAGACGTTTGACGAAAACCGCAGTTTTGAAAAAAAATCTGTAAACGGTTTTGACAGACTTTTTATGAATGATTACAATTTTCTGCTCGACAAAGTTTGCGGAAACATTTTTTTGTGTTCTGCAATGGCATCTCCGATTTTTATTTTGGGAAAATCTCAAAAAAGCGAATGGAAAACTGTCGTCTTAATGTATACCGAAACTCTTTTAATCGCGAATGGAATTAAGGAACTTGCAAAACTTTCAATAAACCGTTACCGGCCAATGTGCTATTTTGAAAGCGGCGATTCTTACGATTCGTACAAAGATAACGGCGATTTTGCAAATTCTTTTCCGTCAGGACACTCAACAATGGCTTTTGCCGGAGCCGCTTTTTCGAGCTATGTTTTTTGGAAATATTTTCCTGAAAGTCCGTTGCGTTACGCTGTTTGCGCCGGAAGTTTTTCTTTTGCAGCCGCAACAGCCGTAAGCCGCGTTTTGTCCGGAAATCACTTTGTAAGCGATGTTGCTGTCGGAGCGTTGATTGGTTCTTGCACAGGATTTTTAGTTCCTTTTTTGCATCAGTCTAAAAAAGCAGAAAAAAAAGAAAATATTCAGGTTGGAGTTTTGCCGAACGGTTTTTTGATGAGGCTCAGTTTTTAATGCAAGCTTTATTTAATTCAAAAAAAGATTCAGTTTTAATCTGTTTAAGAAAAGGTCTGCCGTTAGTTGCAAAAACAAATGGTACTTTACACCTGCAGATGTTCGGGCCGTCGCCGCGCTCCGCCTATGATATTGTTTTAATTGTATATTCCTGCAAAGACACTGCCCGTGTGCCGTTCCTTGATTGCGGTACAATTGTCTGTTACTAAAAAGACCGGTGCGTGCTGCACCTTCATTGCGGTTCCGGCAAAGCCGGAATTGGCGCAGTTTTTGCGTTAAGGAGCCGAAGGCGACCAGCAAAAACTGTGACAAAACAAGTTGTCCGCACGAAGCCGGAGTTATGTTGTTCTTCTTATTTTGTTAAAGATAAATTGTAATTATCGATTGCCTGCATTCTGTAAGATACAGAGGCTTCATTTGTAATTCCAAAGGCTAATAGAGATATTAAACTCAATGAGCCGGTTATAATTTCAGCATCAGAATCATTTTCGGAGTAGTAACTTGCAATTCCCGTGCCTATAAATGAACCTATAAGGGCATAAGTAATACATTTCCAGAAAGTTGCTTTTTTCATCAATTTTTTATTTCCTTCAACTGGAAGTAAAATTTTATTCAACTCTTTGTTTGTTAATGGAACCTCCGAATCGGCAAATTGAAATGTATCAAATGACGAAAATCCCCATTTTTTGTAGTGGATTATAAAGTCTTTTGTTTCTGAAAAAACAATGGGATTATCTATGTTGTCCATTGCCATTGATTCATTATTTTTATTTGATTCCTGTGAAAATAAGAAATTGACGGCAAAAAATGAAAAGAATGCGCAAAATAATAATTTTATGTTTCTCATTTATTTGCTCCAGCTGACTTTTATGGATATACCACCTGCCTTCCAGCCGGCAACTGCTGACGAAACGCCTACCGAAACTGCTCCTACGACACCTCCCGGAATGTAGCCTATAACCGGAAGTGTTATTCCTCCTATGGTTGAACCTATTTTCCAACCTATAAATGCTCCGATGGCACCAGAAATTGCCGCGCAACAAATATTTTTTGCTTTCTTACGAAACCATGAGCCTATACTTCTTGCCGCCTCATCATTTTCTGTATAGTAATCAATTGCGGCAATTGACATTTCAGAGAAATTTATGAAGCCTTCATATTCTTCTTCCGACAATGCCGATTTTGCATCATTTTCAATTTCTTCGATATTAGAAATTGTATCTTCAACAGATAAGGACTCATCATTTATGATATTTTCGACTTTTGAAATATAAGCAGCTGCAACACTTGAAATCAATTCATTTTCAAGAAGAAAATCTGATGTTGATGTATCTTCTGCCACCTCAAGAACTTCAGAATTGCATTCTGTTCCAGAAGATGCACTTCTGGAAAATGAAACTGCATTATTTTCTAATGCGTTTTTAAATTGGGTTCTTAAAACATTTGATTTACTATTATTGGAATTGTTTATGCCGACTGTTTCTATGTCGTTAAAATTTGAACAGCCAACAAGAAAAGCAGAAAAAATAACACTAAAAATAATTAACTTTTTCATTCAATTCTCCTTTTTATTGTCGAATGAACAGCCGCTTCCGCCGTTTACGGCCAGCAAGCCATTTGTATCCAGCTGCAAAAAATCGTCTAAATTGAATTTCATACTTTTTTACCTTGATAAGAATGGTAAAAAAATCACTTTGATTTGTAAATCAGTTTTTATACGAAATAACCAAGTTCACAAAAAAATAACCGAAGTTACTAAAAAATAACTTTGGTTACCTAAGGTTTTAACTTGATAATTTTCAGAATTTCAGCTATCTGGAACTTTTTTGAATTGTTTATCTTTCGTAAACCCAGACTAATTCTTCTCTTATGCATTCTTCTGGTGTCCACAAAACAGGACCGCCAATACCTCGATGTATATAGTCAGTTTTTATCCATCCGCTTCCAGAATCTGTTGTAATATAAATCCATCTGTAATCAGCAGTTATGCAGGTTGAAGATACGGTCTTGTCTTCTGAAATAGAATATAAACAATCAGAAGATTCAGAAGGCAGCTTTAACACATTTTTAGGTGAACTACCAGAACCTTCGATTGTATAATTTTTTACCAGATTCAAAACAGTAACAATGATTCCATCTACATTGATTTTTTCTTTAAAGCTAAAATCGCCATTTTTATACGGATTTTTTGACAAAGGTATATAACCTTTTAGTCCTGAATCCAGTTCTACCTCTAATGAAGTTTTTTGACTTTCATTTGAAAAAAGAACTTTCTCTATTTGAAGAATATCACCTTTTTTTGTGATATAAGAATTTTTCTCAGAGCTAGTAGTAAATGGTTCTGTATAAATTTTAATTTTTTGCTCAGAAACGGATATCCTCTGATTATGAATATATGTTTCAATTTTGTTTGCGTTGCATGAATTAAAACATAAGACTGTTGCAATTACTAATAATATTTTTTTCAATTTATGACTCCTTTGTATATATTTAGCATGGCTGGTGTTATCCCGCCAATCATGCTTATGAAAATTACTTTTCAGAAAATCTGTAAGTAACAACTTCGTCTTCGGAAATAAGCCTGCCTACATAGGCACCTATGATAAGTGCTATTTTTTTCATATTAACAACCCCCCTCCGATTTTCATTTTATTGTTTTATCATAAACAATTTCATCTGTAGAATCAAACTGCATATGAAATTCTGGATTTCGGGCGGCAAGAAAAATTTGAAGCCGATTATCTTTGAGTTTCAAAAAATATCGTTTATGATTTTCCGATGTGTATAAAAACAACGAAGGTTTATCATCCGAATAAGTCGGTTCTAAAATAATTTGATATAAATTATCTTTTACCTTAAGAAAATCGTTTTCCACTGAAAGATCCTTTGATTCAAAAAAAAACAAAAGCTTATGTGCTATATAATTAGCTATAACTTTGTATCCATTATAATTTTGAACCTCAGAAATCCTTATATAACGAAAATTGTTTTCATCCATTATGATTTTTTCAGATTTCTCATCTAAAAATTTCCAATTGTTAAAATCAGAATCTTTAATTTCATAACCATCTGCATACTTTTTTGTAGAAAGACATTTCTGTCCGCTCAAAATCAAAGCATCGTAATGCGTCTTGGCAATCTCATTCAAAGCCTTTTCATGGGACTTATATTTTTCCAAAAATTTTATGTAATCTTCCGGCAAATAAGTTCCACAAAAATCAACCGGAACATTTCCAAGCGTTTCAGAAAATCCAGTAGAAAGTAAACCTATAAAAATCAACAATATACAAAACAGCTGTTTTATTTTCATAAAGAATCCATATTTTAATTTTACAAAATACATGTTTATGATTGACAATTTTTTATTCCTTCAAATCTTCAGAATAAAATATATTGCCTTTAGTGTCGATGATGGCGTCTTTTCCGTTGATTTTTATTATTGCATAGCCATTTACAAATTGTTCCGCATAGTCAAAATCTGAATCTGAAATTTTATTTCCATAATGTGATAAAAAATTATATTTTTCATTTTTGTCATAAACACAAATCCACCCATCGGTGTATACGGAATCTGACAAATATGGCAGTTGATTTTTGATAATGTCACCGTTCAAATTGTAAATAGTTCCGGAAAATCTTTCAGTTGGAACAAAAGCATAGCCTTCGCTGAAATTGCAGTTAAGACTCGGGCAATATCCTCCGCTTGATTTTTCATAAAAAATCGGGCATAAAAAAACAAAATCACCATTGTTGTTTATAAATCCAGATTTGCTATTTGTAATAACTGGCATTAAACCTTGTGTAAAATTAAATGCACAGTCAATCAAATCTTTTGCAATGACCTTGCCATTTGAATTTATAATGCCCTTGCCACGACCGTATGCCATAGCTCCGTTAATTTCTGGAAAGACTAACGGCCTGTTTAATTTTTCCATTTGCTTTTCAATCTTTTTTCTTTTTAAATCAAGATTATAAATTGCGCCCTCAGAATTATATCTGACGGAAAAAGAATCTGGATGTTCTGATGTGTTTTTTACTTGAAATATTTCATGCGCATTATTCAGTTTTTTTTCTGACCTGGATTTGGCATTTATTAAGATAAAATTTATTCCAGATTCGGTTTGTTTCATATCAAAAAAATATTCGCCAAAAATCGGCTCTATATAATCTTCTGCGGCTCCATTCCAGCAAATTTTTCCATCAGAATTAATTATGAAGCAAGCATTTGATTCTGTTTTTGTATTGAGGTAAAAGTATCTTTTATCATTTGATGTGGAAATGTGTTTGTATTCAGCACTCACTATAATTTTCAGATTGTTGTCTAATACTCCATACAGATTATTTTTTTTATAAACAGTCAGTGATTTGCTAAAAATGAAGCATGGAAATACAAAAAATAGATAAATAAGAAAATAGTTTCTTGTTTTATAGACCATAGTAATCAAAATCCTTGTAACATGCGCAATCTCCACTTCCGCCGTTTACAGCCAGCAAGCCATTTGTATCCAGCTGCAAAAAATCGTTTAGATTGAATTTCATACTTTTTTACCTTGATAAGAATGGTAAAAAAATCCGTTTGGTTTGTAAATCAGTTTTTATACGAAATAACCAAGTTCACAAAAAAATAACCGAAGTTACTAAAAAATAACTTTGGTTACCAGCAGGGCAAACGCATTATTGCGCGTTGCGGAATGAACTGTCTTTTTCTCCATGCCGCCCAGCAGCCCCGTTTTTCCACGGCACTTCTCTCTTCCGCACGCATCCAATTTTTCCGCCAAAAACAGAAAATTTTTCTAAAGTAGCGCGCAGGAATCCCGATAATATAATTACAGCAAGTTACAGACGTGTAGACATCCAGACGCCTGTAAAATTTGTGCCTTCAAAATGGAAAAAAATCCATTAAAAAACTTGAAAAACGTGTGAGGTTTTTCAAGTTTTTTTTTGCCTTCACGAGCCTACCGTCAAAACATTAAAGATTTTTAGATTTCTTCCGATATTCTAAAGGGAGCATTGTCTATGAGTTCAAAAGTAAATATTAACGAGTTAAGACCTGATTTAACTTTTAAAAGCGATCTTATGCTTGATGAAAACTTTATACTTATTCCTGTAGCAGTTCCTGTTACTGAATCGCTTACAAAAGCGTTGAACGAATGGAATTTCAAAGAATTCACCTGCAATGCGGACATGAGCCTTGGCGGCGACATGGGTCTTCCGGTTCAGACTGTTGACAAGTCAAGACAGGAAATAGCAAAAATTCAGGCAGAAGAAAAGGTAAAGAACTCCCTTAAGCACGCATTGGAACAGGCGAATTCCGGAAAATTCGCAAACACAGAACGCTCCCGGCTTGAATCGGTTCAGACTGTATACAACGAATACATGAACTACATAAATTCAGTTTATACAGATTATGCGACAAGAAAAAAAATAAACTACCAGGAACTTTCAGATACTGTAAAAGATTTGTGCATCTTCATAAAGGACAACAAACGCTACGTCCTTAGAATCACGCCTTCCGCGTCAGAAAGAAGCAAGAATTTTCTGGTGATTCATTCAATGCGCTCAACGGTTCTTGCAATCACGCTTGGACTAGAGCTCCATATTCCAATTTCAAAACTTATTGAGCTTGGAATAACAAGCATTCTTCACGAAATAGGAATGCTGCGCCTTCCTCCCCAGCTTTATATGTCAAACAGAAAGCTTACGAACAGCGAGCGGGCGCAGATTTCAACGCACACGCTGCTAGGTTGCGCAATCTTAAAGGAACTCAACTTTCCGCTTAGCATTCAGCTCGGCGTGCTTGAGCACCACGAAAAACAAAACGGAAAGGGCTATCCGCAGCATCTTACTGGCGAAAAAATTTCCAACTACGCAAAAATAATTGCTGTCGCATGCTCGTTCGAGGCCATCACCGCGCCGCGCCAATATAAAACCGCACGGACAACATTTGACGCAATGATTGAAATGCTCAAAAACGAAAACCAGCAGTACGACCCGACCGTAATCAAAGCGCTTCTTTTCAGCCTTTCTCTTTTCCCGATCGGCGCTTTTGTATATCTTCAAAACGGAAAAATCGCAATCGTCTCAGATGTTTCACCTAACAACCCGAAAAATCCGATTGTGCAGCTTATAAATGAAACAGAACCTGACGGCTCGCCAAAAACAGTCCAGACGGACAACAACTTGAACAAAATCGTAAGGGTTCTTACCAAGGAAGAACAGGCAGACGTTCAAAAAACGCTTGATATGCAGCGCAAGATGACAAACCAAGCGGCAGAACTTACAAATGCGCTGGAAAACGCAAAAGAAAAGGAATATGAAGACAAACAGGGTTTCAGCTCAGTTGATTTAAGCGAATTCAACTGATTCATGCAAGCGGCACGACATTCAGGAACCCGCTATTCTATAAGACTAACTGAAAAACGCCCGGATTTTTTCAACGTCCTCGTTGAATTTTTCATCAATAACCGGCGGATGCTCGTTAAAATACAGAATCTGGTCAAGTTCCTGCTGTGTCTGAGCGCCCCAAAGCGGCACAACATTTTCATATTCATGCAAAAAACCATAAGCCAAAGGAATTGAAGTAAGGATTCCGCCACACAAAGGCTGCATCGCAATAAAACCTATGTCATTTTCACGGCAAAGCTGAACCAGCTGGCGCGTCCGGTCAGAACTAATCATGCTGAACGGAAACTGAATCGTATCATACAGTCCGCCGGAAATAGCTTTTTCCGCAATATCAAAATCTGTTGTTGCAAGCCCAAAGCTTCTTATCTTGCCAGAATTCTTCAGGGTTTTGAAAGCAGAATAAATTCCGTCAATTCCGTTTTCTTCAGGAATAAACGAATCTGATTCATACTGATACAAGTCAATTGAATCTGTGTGCATTATGTTCAGGCTTGTCTCCAAATCGCTTAAAACTTCCGCACCGCTCTGCGCGCTTGTCTTTGAAGCAATTACAACCGATGAACGGATATCACCCAAGGAATCGCCTAAAAGTTTTTCGCAGTCAGGAGTATTCCTTGAAGTGTCAAAAAAATTAATTCCATGATTATATGCGCTTCGGACAAGTTCCGCCGCTTTTTCAGCGTTTCCAGCCTTTGTCAAGGACATCGCGCCAAATGCCACGCGAGAAATCATAAGGTTCGATTTTCCAAGCCGAACATATTCCATAAAAAACCTCCACGCAATTTTAGAATCCGTCAGAATCCGTAAGACTTCATCAGAATCCTAAAATTGCAGCACGACTCCCCGGTTTTATCTGTCTTTTCTTTCTACAGGCTTATATTCACGGATTGCCTTCTGAATAAAAGGAATCAAATCATCAAGATGAACGCGCTCCTGCTTCATGGAATCGCGGAAACGAACCGTAACAGTGTTGAACAGCTCGTTCTTTGAGCCATCGTCCTTTGTCTCCTGAAGAGTATCATAGTCAACAGTCACGCAGAAAGGAGTTCCGACTTCATCCTGACGGCGATACCTTTTTCCTACAGTTCCTGAAACATCAAAATCAGTTACAAAATCTTCCTTTAAGTGATGCTGGATTTCTTTCGCCTTTTCAGCAAGTCCATCTTTTTTCATCAATGGAAGAACCGCCACTGTTATCGGCGCAAGGCGCGGGTCAAGATGCAAAACGGTTCTGTAATCTTCCTTGCCTTCTTCTGTAGAAACATTTTCCTCTTCGTAAGCCTCGCAAAGGAACATCAGGAAGTTTCTGTTCAAGCCGGCAGAAGTTTCAACAACATAAGGAATATATTTTTTGTTTCCATCTTCCTGGTCGATATAAGACATATCTTTTTTAGAATAAAGCTGGTGCTGTGAAAGGTCAAAATCTGTGCGGGAATGAATTCCTTCAATCTCCTCAAAGCCAATCGGGAAATTATATGTAATATCGTAAGCGTCTTTTGCATAGTGGGCAAGCTTGTCGTGGTGATGCCATTTAAGCTGTTTTTCCGGAATACCGTACTTAAGGTAGAAAGCCCAGCGCTCTTTTCGCCAGCGCTCAAAAGTCTCATCCTCTGTTCCAGGCTTGCAGAAATATTCCATTTCCAGCTGCTCAAATTCACAGGTTCTGAAAATAAAATTCTTAAAGATAATTTCGTTTCGGAAAGACTTTCCAACCTGCGCTACACCGAAAGGAATTTTCATTCTGTTTGACTGAACTATATTCTTAAAGTCCGTAAATATTCCCTGACAGGTTTCCGGGCGAAGATAAATAAGATGAGAGTCATCCGCAATCGGTCCCTGGTAAGTCTTGAACATAAGGTTGAACTCGCGGACTGCCGTATATTTTCTGTTTTTTGAACCGCAAGTCGGGCAGTTGATATTTGCGTCGATGTAAACTTTCATCTCGTCGTGTGTCATAGTGTCAACCGGTTTTCCAGGATCTTTATCCGGATTTGCGGCAACAAAATCTTCTATAAGCTTATCTGCACGGTGGCGGGCATTACATTCAAGGCAGTCAACCATCGGATCTGAGAAGTGG
>OIXL01000515.1_pt1 | contig 18893 bp, 17 predicted proteins | sample 1587761 | NCBI WGS metagenome assembly OIXL01 (sample SAMN03283246) | human gut metagenome | biome: human-associated habitat; material: feces | host: Homo sapiens | place: Peru | collected 2012 | reverse complement strand
ATATGGAAGCGCCGCGGAGGTTTGAAACTAGCGGTTTTCTCGTATCGCAAACCTAATCCCTAGCTACCAGTCACTAGTCACCAGTCACCTGTAATGCCTGACTGCTAAGCTCAGCCCTTTGTCCAAACAAATTAAATACGATTTTGCAATAACGCTTACAGAATACGGGGAAAGTGGCTGCTTTGGGCAGCCGCCTTTCCCGTTTCTATCAAGGAGAATGATTTATGGTCCCGATTTTTGAAAAAGGAGTCAATATGGAGGGCAGCAGTACGAACCAGCATATGTTCCGAAGAGAATACTTCGGCAAAAGCCTCTCGACTCTCTGCGGCGGATTCCTGGTCGTCCTGACGATCGCCATCGGCTGCTTCCTCTTGGCGAAAGGCATGCTTTCGTTTACACAGTTTCATCACTCGGTGAGTGAGTTTCTCTTCTCTCCGGTTTGGAAGCCGACGGATACCGAAGTCGGCGGCGGCCAGATCGGTGCGGCGATTTACATCTGGGGTTCTATCCTGACCTGCGCGGTCGCACTGGTCATTGCCATCCCCTTCAGCCTTTCTACGGCGATCTTCATGACGCAGATTTCGCCTAAAATCGGAGAAAAGATCATTCGTCCGGCGGTAGAAATCTTCGTTGGGATCCCATCTGTTGTTTACGGCTGGGTCGGGCTGGTCGTTCTGGTACCGCTCATTCAGAAGGTATTCGATCGCTCTCACGGGCAGTCGGTGCTGGCGGCAGCGATCGTGCTTTCCGTCATGATCTATCCGACGATCACTTCCGTCTCTGCCGATGCCATCCGCAGTGTGAATCAGAAGTATATCGAAGGCGCTTATGGCCTTGGCTCTACCCGCTGGCAGATGATTTACAAAGTGCTTCTCCCTGCTGCGATGTCCGGCATCCTGACCGCTATCGTGCTCGGCTTGGCTAGAGCTTTCGGTGAAGCACTCGCGGTCTCCATGGTCATCGGGAAGATGCGCGCATTCCCGAAGAGCCTGCTTGACCCGACGAACAACCTGACGTCTGCGATCGCTTCCGATATGGGCGGCGCGATGGATGGCGGCGAATTCAATGCAGCTCTCTGGTCCATGGCGCTTCTGCTCTTTATTGTGTCCCTTCTTTTCATTCTGATCATCCATCTGATCGCTGCCAGAAAGGAGAAAATCTGATGAACCCGAATTCTTCCCTTTCGGCAGACGAGCTTCGTCACGTGAGCGGCTCGCTCAAGCGGGCGCATATGTCTGACAATCTTGCAACGGCTGTCTTCTACGTGGTATCCGGAGCCTTCGTCCTGCTTCTCATCGCCTTTACGATGTATGTGGTCTGGGGCGGCATCAAAGCCTTCCGTCCTGAGATCTTCTCTTTTGAAGCAAATGGCATCGGAAATCAGTTTTTCAACACTGTCTATCTCGTTTTCCTCTCTCTTGTAATTTCTGTACCGATCGGTATCTTTGCCGGCGTGTACATGGCAGAATATGCGCCGGAAGGTCGCATCATCAATGCTCTTCGCATCGCCATCGAGACATTGTCCTCTCTCCCTTCGATCGTAGTCGGCCTTTTTGGCTACCTGGTCTTCATCATCATGGTCGGTTCCCAGTGGAACCTCTTCGCCGGGGCGTTGGCGGTGTCCGTCCTGTCTCTGCCGCTTATCACTGCGACCACCTATGATGCGCTGAAAGCACTGCCGCATGGGTTTAAAGAAGGCAGCCTTGCACTGGGGGCGACCCACTTCGAGACCATCTGGAAGGTCATGCTGCCGGCAGCCATCGGACCGATCGTGACCGGCATCATCCTGGCAGCCGGACGAGGCTTTGGCGAAGCCGCCGCGCTCCTTTACACTGCAGGCATGAGTACCGATATCAGCTGGCAGGTGTGGGATATCACCTCTCCGGTCTGCCCGCTGAATCCGTTCCGCCCGGGGGAAACCCTGTCTCTGCAGGTCTGGGCGTCCCGCACCGAGGGCGTCGGCGGATCCGCCGCTGATACAGCAGCAGCAGCTTCCGCTGTCCTGATGCTCATGGTCCTGGCCTTCAGCATCGGAGCCCGCCTCATCAGTCACTACATTACTAAGAAAACAGAAGGAGAACATGCATAATGTATTATAATGGAAATTCCGTCGCGGTCCCGGCTCCTGCCGAAGCACCGGCCATCTCGGTCTATAACAATATCAGCTTCGACTGCAAGAATGTCGATCTTTACTACGGCTCTTTTCAGGCGCTGAAGGGCATCAATCTTCGCATTGAAAAGAACCAGATCACCGCACTCATCGGGCCGTCCGGCTGCGGGAAATCGACCTTCCTGCGTTCTCTGAACCGCATGAATGACCTCATCCCGTCCTGCCGCGTGGAAGGAGAGATCCTTCTGGCCGGTGTCGACGCCTATAAAGATATCGATCCGATCGTGCTTCGTCGTCATGTCGGCATGGTTTTTCAGCAGCCGAACCCCTTCCCGAAGAGTGTCTATGACAATGTTGCTTATGGTCCCCGACTGAAAGGGATCACCAAGAAAGCGGATCTGGATGAGATCGTAGAAAGCAGCCTGCGTCAGGCTGCCATCTGGGACGAACTGAAAGACCGTTTGCATAAGTCTGCCCTCGGTCTCTCCGGCGGTCAGCAGCAGCGTCTCTGCATCGCCAGAGCCCTTGCCGTAGAGCCGGATGTTCTCTTGATGGATGAAGCGACCTCTGCCCTCGATCCGATCTCTACCGCGCATATCGAAGAACTCGCTGTAAAGCTCAAGGAACGCTACACGGTCATCATGGTCACTCATAACATGCAGCAGGCACAGCGTATCGCTGACAAGACAGCCTTCTTCTATCTTGGTGAAATGGTCGAATACGGCGAAACCAGACAGATTTTCGAGAATCCGCAGAAAGAACGGACGATCCGTTATATTTCCGGTCACTTTGGTTGATTTCATATGATAAAATAAAAAGGAATACTTCACCGGCGGGTCAGAGACGATCAAGGTCTCTGGCGTGCCGGCTTTTGGATAGCATAATAATTAGAAATGAGAAATTAGAAATGAGAAATGAAGGAGCGGCGCAAAAAATAATAGGGCGCCGCATGGGGTAAGATAATTAAGGAAACGCTGATTAAATCGCAGAATCTGATTTGGTATGTATTTTCATGCAATGATTCGTTATAACCCTCCTTAAATAGCTCGCTATTCGCGCCCCCTATTTCTTGCGTTGTATGAAAATACAAGAGCCAAATCAGACAACGATTTAATCGGTGTTTCCTTCATTCGTTTCGGCGCTATATAATTTGTGCGCCGTACTACCATTTCTCATTTCGCATTTCTAATTTCTCATTGATGCCTATTGCTAAAATTGAATGTTTTCGATCATGAAACAGGAGACAAATCATGCCCTTAATTTACTGTGTAGAAGATGATGAAAGTATTCGCGAGCTGGTGAGTTATGCACTCCGGGGACAGGGGTACAAGGTCGAAGGCTTTGGTGATGCCAATGCGCTGTATGATGCACTGCAGAAAAATATACCTGACATGCTGCTCCTTGATATCATGCTCCCGGGGGAGGATGGGCTGACCATTTTGAAGAAAATGAGAGCACCGGGGAGCGGAGCGATGCAGACGGTCCCGATCATCATGATGACGGCGAAAACGAGTGAGTTTGACATCGTAAAGGGGCTTGACTGCGGAGCAGATGACTATGTGACGAAGCCTTTCGGCATCATGGAGCTGCTCTCGCGGATCCGTTCGGTCCTTCGCCGAGCTAAAAAAGCGACGGAGCCGAATAAGAAGCTACTCTCTTATGGTCATATCGTCGTCGATCAGGAGCAGCATATCGTCACATCAGGCGGAAAAGAAATCCAGCTGACACTCAAGGAATTCGACCTGCTCTGCTATCTCTTGCTGAATAAGGGCATCGTCCTGTCTCGTGACCAGATCATGCAGTCGGTGTGGGACTCTCCTTTTGAAATGGAAAGCCGTACCATCGATATGCACATCATGAGCCTTCGTCAGAAGCTTGGGGAAGAAGGCTCTCTTATTCGCACGGTCCGCGGCGTGGGCTACAGGCTGGGGGATAGAAAATAGGGGGAGAGGATTCTGGGTTATCCCGTGGGCGGGGCGCCCATGGATTGCGGATGAAAGCCTCTCTTGAATGAGAAATTAGAAATGAGAAATGCGAAATGGTGGTGCGGCGCATAAAAATTAGAAGCGCCTCGGAGGTTTGAAATTAGCGATTTTCTCGTATCGCAAACCTAATCCCTAGCCACTAGTCACTAGTCACTAGTCACCAGTCACCAGTCACCAGTCACAAGTCACTCAAGGCCACTCATCCCTAATCCCTGATTTAGAACCTATTACCTATGGGGCATGCATAGGCGGCCATGCTGCTCTATTTTATATTTCTGCTAATACAACTCACGTAGGAGAAACACATGAGAGGAAGAATTTATAAAAGTCTGCTCTTTATGGGCATCATATCCGTGGTCGTGACGTTTATACTCTCGGCCATCTTATATTACCAGGGGATGCAGGAGCAGATCAGTGCAGAGCTCGGGCGCACGGCGCGTGTCGTTTCCGGTGCGATTTCCAGAGACAGGGAAGAGAGCAGCATCGAGTATCTGGACTGGATTTTCAAAGACAATGAACGTGCCATTCACATTGTCTGGCTCGATACCGATGGCTCTGTCATCTATGACAGTGACCACAAAGAGGAGGATTACAAGGCAAGCGGCGAAGTGAAGGCGGCATTTGCGACAGGCAGTGGACACGAAGTGCATAAGGACTCCTTTGACAAGCCGAAGAGCTATTATGCCGTCAGAGCAGATGACGGCACGGTACTCCGGCTTTCAAGCGGACGCATGGTGAATTACAAAGGCTACTCCTCCTACTTGCCGGAGATCTTCATCTTCCTTCTGGTCTTCACCGTAGGCTGTCTGGCTGCGGCGGAACGGGAGACGGAAAACATTTTGAAGCCCTTCCATCTTTTGGGAGAGCTCGTGCAGCGTATCATGAAGGGGGAAAAGGTAGACGCGCTGCCTCCTGAATATAAGGAGCTGCGTCCCCTCATCCGCAAGGTCGAAGAGCAGCACAAGGATATCGAGAATTATATGGAAGATATCGAAGAGGAAAGAAATACGATCCGCATCGTGGTCGACACCATCACAGACGGCATCATCCTTCTGAATGGTAGCCGAGAGATCATCGATTACAATAAGACGATCGAAGATATTTTCCATCCGAACGAAAACAAGCGCTTCCGCCGTATAGCAAGCCTGTATCATGATGAGGACTGGCTTCGCGTCATCGGCAAAGCCTACCACAGCGAGGGGAAGCAGGAGTACACCATGTGCCTCTTTGATAAGCCCTTCCGCATGGTCATGAATCGGATCGAACTCACTGACGGAGAATCCGGTCTTCTCATCGTACTTCGTGATATGACGGCTTCCTACATGGCTGAAAAAATGCGCCGCGAATTTTCCGCCAATGTTTCGCACGAGTTGAAGACACCGCTGACTTCCATCAGCGGGTTTGCAGAAATGATTGCCAATGGCATGTACCAGAAGCCGGAGGATGTGCGTCTCTTCGGCAGCCGCATCGTGAATGAATCACAACGGATGCTGACACTGATCGATACCATCATGCATCTTTCCAAGATCGAGGAGACAGAGACCACCATCACATGGAAGACTGTCTCTGTGGACAGCCTTGTGCGGTATGCAGCCGATCTCATTTCTCCGCAGGCAGATGCCAAGCATGTCAAGGTACATGTGGATACAGACCCGCTTTACACCTATGGCAATGCGGCACTTCTCTCCGAGCTCATTATGAATCTCTTGGACAATGCAGTGAAGTACAACCATGAAGGCGGGGATGTATACGCACGCCTCTCACCGGAAGGGGAGGATAAGATGATCCTCACGGTATCGGATACAGGTATCGGCATTCCGAAGGATAAGCAGGGGCGCGTCTTTGAGCGCTTCTACCGCGCCGAAGAGAGCCGCAACAAAGCGACCGGCGGCAGCGGACTCGGACTTGCCATCTGTAAGCATATCGTAGAAAAGCACAAAGGCATGCTCTCTATCGAAAGTACCGAAGGGGAAGGCACGACCGTCACCGTCATCCTGCCCAGAATGAGCGAAGGCGACGTGGATCGAGAGCAGGCCGAAGCCATGACGGCAAAGCAGGAAGCGGCAGACGCAGAGTCCGGCCGTCTTGCCGCCGAAGAAGCCGAAGAAGACAGAAAGGCCATCGAAGCTGCGGGTGATGTCAAAGGCGAAAAGGCGGGAAAAGACGTACACCATAAGGTCAAGAAGCCGAAGAAAGAAAAAGAAAAGAAAGAGAAGGGACGGAAGAAGGAAGAAAAGAAGAAAAAGTGATTTGTGGCTGGTGACTAGGGGCTGGGGGCTAGGGGCTAGGGATTAGGAGTCTCAAGTGACTTGTGACTGGAATGCCAGCTCAGGGCACCACCATTCCTAATTCCTCATTCCTAATTCCTCATTCGCGCAAAGCTTTCATTCATAATTAGTGGACGGAGCTGCCCGAGGGGCTAACCCTGAATCCGACAACCTTTATTTTTTTACTTGACGCGCACTGATTTCTGTAGTATCATATCCCTTGTAATTGATTGCAAGCAGAAGTCATCCGCTTCTCACCTTACATGGCGCAGGCTACTAAGGTTTACGTATGAACTCAAGGCGGACGGCACATGCTGTCCGCCTTTACACTTGCAATGATTTCTATTTCGGAGGTGAAAAGAATAGGTAAGGAACTTCGCATCAATGAACAGATCCGCGCCAGAGAGGTGCGTGTCGTCAGCGATGCAAATGAACAATTGGGGATCATGACGCTCCATGAAGCGATTCGCATGGCGGAAGAAAAAGGACTTGATCTCGTAGAGGTGGCACCGAATGGCCGTCCACCCGTATGCCGTATCATGAACTATGGCAAATACAGATATGAACAGCAGAAACGTGATAAAGAAGCCAAGAAGAAACAGAAAGTATTCCAGATCAAAGAAGTCAAGCTTCGTCCCAATATCGAAGACCATGATTTCTTTGTCAAACTGAAGAATGCGCAGCGTTTCTTAGGTGATGGAAACAAAGTCAAAGTGACCATCATGTTCCGTGGCAGAGAAATGACCCATCCAGAACTTGGACAGGATGTTCTCGACCGTTTCGCTAAAGAACTGGGTGATACCGTTGTTCGCGAAAAGCCACCGAAATTAGAAGGGCGCAACATGACAATGATCGTTGCCCCAAAAGCATAACAAAGGAGAGTACAAAATGCCGAAAATGAAAACCCGTCGCGCTGCGGCAAAACGTTTTACTGAAACCGGATCCGGTCAGTTCAAGAGAAACAAAGCATTCAAGAGCCACATTCTCGAAAAGAAGTCCCCGAAGAGAAAGAGAAACTTCAGAAAAGCAGCACTGGTTTCCAAGTCTGATTACAAACGTGTAGCAAGATTGCTTCCAAACGGCTAATAAGGAGGATATAAGAGAATGGCAAGAGTAAAAAGCGGCGTTACCGCTCATGCAAGACATAAGAAGATTCTGAAACTGGCTAAGGGCTACAGAGGTGCTCGTCACACCCAGTTCAGAAAAGCAAACGAACTGGTCATGAAGGCTCTCTACTATGCTAGAAGAGACCGTAGATCCAAGAAGAGAGAATTCCGTAAGCTCTGGATCGTTCGTATCAATGCAGCAGCTCGTCAGAACGGCCTGACCTACAGCAAGCTCATCGCTGGCCTGACCCGTGCTGGTATCGAAGTGAACCGTAAGATGCTCTCCGAACTCGCTATCAGCGATCCGGCCGGCTTCACCCAGATCTGCGAAGCAGCTAAAAACGCTTAATCCATAAAAATCCGTCTATGACGATCTGTCACGGACGGATTTTTATTTTGGGCAAAGGGCGCTTAACCGTAAGAATAAAAAGTGATGGGGGCTCTGTGAAGCCTCTTCCGCGATCCATCGAAATAGAGCCGGTCATTTTATGCTATAATGACAGCAAAGATCCAAGCGAGGTGATGCCAATGACTATACAACAAACACTCACGTTCCTTTCCATGAAGGGGCTGCTTCATGAGGATGAATCGCTGACCATCGCAGGCGGGGAAGAGGCAGCGTCGATCTCCCTAACTTTGCCGCACCTTCTCATCCTGAAGGATGTGACAGAGGAGGGAAGGGCCATTCTGTCATCGAGACTTTCTATGCTGTATGAGAAGGAGAGCACACTCATCCTTCTCTCTTCGGAAGGCCATATTCAAAGGCTTACTATCGATGAATTCAGGCATGACCAGGGGAAGGAGCCATTCCTCTTTCTTTTTGACAGTCGCAAAGCGAGGGGGAAAGAACCTACGCCATTCACATTGTCTCCGCTCGAAGAGACAATGGATGCGCTGCTGGCACCCGGCGGCTGCCCCTGGGATCGCGCGCAGGATCATACATCGCTTCGCACCTATTTCCTGCAGGAGGTCTATGAAGTGATCGATGCGATCGATAGGGACGATATGGTGAACCTGAAAGAAGAGCTGGGCGATGTGCTGCTGCAGATCGTCTTTCATGCGCGCCTCGCGGAGAAGGAAGGCTTCTTCACCATGCAGGATGTCGTAGACGGTATCAATGAGAAAATGATCCGCCGGCATCCCTTCGTTTTCGAGAAAATCACAGTGGAAGAGACCAAAAAGCTCCTTGGGGACTGGGAAACACGGAAAAGATTGGAAAAAAACCGTAAATATCTGCTTTCCGGCGTCTCAAAAGACTTGCCAAGTCTGCTTTTAGCATGTATAATTCAAAGGAAAGTTGGTTCCCATGGACTGACAGAAGCCCTCGAGGGTGGCGCACTTCCTGTGTCTTGTGCTGAAGAAATCAAGGCAGCCGTAGACGGGAAGGGAGCTATTGACAAAGAGCTTTCGGCGGGGCGTTTCCTTTTTGCGTTAGACCGTGTAATAAATGCAGAAGGGGTAGAGCCTGAACTGGCTCTCCATCGCTACGCCAGATATGTCATGGATCAGCTGAGAGCCTTTGAAAAGGGCCTTTTCCAGAGAGAGAAGAGCCTGATGGACATCTCGCCCGAGGAGGCTCAGGTCTTGTGGCAGGATTTCTGCCGAAAGACGGATACATCAGCGCTCCCCTAGCCCATTGGAGCTGAGAAGCGGTGTGCCTTGTGCACCACTCTTCTTTGTTGGCAAAAGCCATCATTATTAAAGGAGGATGTTTAGTTATGAACAAAACAGAACTCATCACTGCTGTCGCTCAGGAAGCAGAAATGACCAAGAAAGATGCTGAAAAAGCAGTCAAGGCTGTCATCGATGTCGTATCCGGTGCTCTTGCCAAAGGCGAAAAAGTCCAGCTGATCGGCTTTGGTACTTTCGAAGTCCGTGAACGTAAAGCTCGTGAAGGCCATAACCCGTCCACGCAGGAAGTCATCAAGATCCCGGCTTCCAAGACTCCGGCTTTCCGCGTTTCCAAACAGCTGAAAGAAAAAGTCAATGTAAAACCGGCTAAAAAAACCAGAGCTAAGAAAGCAGCTAAGAAATAAGATGGTACAGGAGATCCCCTTGCGGCATGAGCCGTGAGGGGATTTTTTGGTTCAGACTGTGGCTCGAACCAGAGTCACACGACGCTCCTAATCCCTGGGGAAACACTGATTCAATCGAAGAGGCAGATTTTACAAGAACTTTTATACATGATTTCGTCATGCCCTTTCTTGAATAGCTCGATACGACTTGTACCCCAAGCCCCGCCCATTTGCGCCTTTATGATATAATCGAAAGTGGAAACGTATAGAAAGGGAGAAACGAAATGGAGATCGCTCGTAAGTTTTACATCATGACGGCCAGCATCGGGACGGGGCACAGCCAGGCGGCGCGTGCGATCGCGGAAGCAATCCAACGCACGCATCCTGCGGACTCGGTGCAGGTGCTCGACTTCGTGTCCAGCAATCTCTTCTCCATCGACCATATCATCAAGGACGGCTATCTCAAAATGATCGATGCCTTCCCGGAGATGTATGACCATCTCTACAGTGATTCGCAGAGTAGCCGCTTCGGGCAGCTCTCGCAGAAGATGCTATCCCTTTCCTTTAAGCGCAGGATGAAGAATCTCATCATGACCACGAAGCCGGACGCGATGATCTTCACGCATCCTTTCCCGGCAGGGGCAGCAGACCTTCTGAAGGCGGAAGGCTCGATCTCGATCCCACTGCTCGGCGTGATCACGGATTTCGATATCCACCAGCTCTGGATCGACCGCTATCTTGACGGGTATTGTGTCGCGACGCCGGATCTGAAGGACCTGCTGGAGACGTATGATATCGATGGCAGCCGCATCCATGTGACAGGTATCCCGGTGCGCCGCGCTTTTTACGAGAAAGCGAAGGAGAGAGAGCCCTTTGAAAAGGGGACGGTACTCGTCATGGGCGGTGGTCTCGGGCTCGGTAATGTCGTGGATAATATCGCCCGTCTCGATGAAGTGGAAGAGATCTCGAAATTTATCGTCGTGACCGGGAAGAATATCAGTCTCTACGAAAAAGTGGCTGCTCTTGCCGAGAAGCTAAAGCATCCCGTGGAGCTTCACAGCTATACAAATAAAGTGGCAGAGATGATGGCAAGGAGTGAGATCCTTGTGACAAAGCCGGGCGCACTTACGTGTACAGAGGCGATGGTGATGCATCTGCCCATGGTGCTGGTCAATACGCTGCCCGGACAGGAGCGTGCGAATGCCATGCATATGAAAAACCTTGGCTGCGCGGAATGGGTGAAGCGGGGAGAACTCGCAGACTCGGTACGTGCTATCCTTCGTGACCCGCTCGTTCGGAAGAAAATGGCAGATGCCTGCAGCGTCGCTCCGAGCGGCAGTGCGGATCAGGTGGCGAAGGTATTATATGATTTGGCAAGAAAGCAGTGACGGATGACCGGTCGCAGTGACTGCTTTTCGCGGCTTCACTGCTCTCAATTCTGAAAGATGTGATACACATGGACTCTTTATTCGACATGTCCCCGGAGGCGGGGAAGCGGTATGCCCCCTTGGCGGATCGCATGCGCCCCAGGCGGCTTGAAGACATCGTCGGACAGGATGCTGCCGTTGGACGGCAGTCTTTCCTTTATCGCATGATAGAGCGGGATACGATCCCATCACTCCTTCTTTTTGGCCCGCCGGGATGCGGGAAGACGACGATCGCATCGGTCATTGCGGAAATGACAAAGAGCTGCTTCATCAAGGTGAATGCGACCTCGAGCGGGATCAAAGAGATCCGGGATGTTGTTTCCAAAGCGAAAGAAGAGCTCTCGTACTACCAGCGGCGGACGATCGTTTTCATCGATGAAATCCACCGTTTCAATAAGGGACAGCAGGATGTGCTTCTGCCCTATGTGGAGGATGGGACATTCATCCTCATCGGCGCGACGACGGAGAATCCCTATTTTGAGATCAACGGGCCGCTGCTCTCCCGTCTGCGGCTGATCCATCTGAAGCGGCTCACTGATGAAGCGATCGTCTCGGTGCTTCATCGTGCGCTCGATGATGAAAAGTATGGGCTGGCGATTCATCGCTATACGGCAAAACCGGAGGCGCTTGCTCTCATTGCCGCCTACGCCTCGGGAGATACGCGCGTCGCGCTGAATCTCTTGGAGCAGTCGACATCCATGCTGATGGATGGAGGCTCTCTGACAGAGAAGGAGATCGGCGAGGTGGCAGGTGTTCAGATCTCCAGCTATGATAAGCAGGGGGACTACCATTACAATATTGTTTCCGCTTTCATCAAGAGCATGCGGGGGAGCGATCCTGATGCAGCGTTGCACTATCTGGCGCGTATGATCGACGGAGGAGAGAAGACGTCCTTCATTTCAAGGCGCATCATGATCTGTGCGGCGGAGGATGTAGGTCTGGCAGATCCGCGAGCGCTGCAGGTGGCGGTATCAGCGGCGCAGGCGGCAGAAATGGTCGGTTTTCCTGAGTCGCAGATCATCCTTGCGGAAGCCGTGCTCTATATTTGTCTGGCGCCGAAGAGCAATAGTGCCTGTTCCGGCATTTTTGCCGCTGAAGGGGAGGAAAAGACAAGGAAGGACTGGTCCATCCCCGCGCACCTCATGGACTCGCACTACAGCGGAGCGAAGAAGATGGGGCTTGGCATCGGATATAAATATCCTCACGATTTCGGCGGATGGGTAGAGCAGCAGTACCTTCCCGATGAGCTCGTAGGACACCAGTACTACAAGCCCCGCCCGCTCGGGCAGGAAGGCGACATGGTGCGCGCCTGGTGGGCGAGAAGAAAGGGAAGTAAGTGACTGGTAGACTAGTGACTAGTGATTAGGGATTAGAAATCTAAAGTGACTGGTGACTAAATACCACCCCCGCTGAACCCTCTGAACCTACAGAACCCGCTGAACCTCTTTCACATGCAAGCAAAGGGCAGCACGCCCCACGGGCTAACCATGAACCTAATAAAGGAGATATAACCATTTATCCATGAAAAAGAAGACAGCAAGCCGGAGACGGACGACGAGAGTGCAGAAGAGCGAGGAGAAGAGCTATGAGATCACAGGTGTGATCCTCTTTCTTTTCGGTCTTTTCATTCTCTTTAGTCTTTTTAGCGACAGTACCGGATTTTTCGGAGATATTACGAATAAAGGCAGCCATTTCCTCTTCGGATTCGGCGCGCCTTTCTGCGCCCTTTTGATGATGTTTTTCGGGGGGCGCTATGCCGTGACATCGAAAGGAATTTCCTGGGACAGGCGCGTTGCGCTGGTCATCCTGCTGGTGCTGCTCCTCTTCATGGCGGTGCATCATTTTCTGGTTCCTTTTGGAAGAGAAATGGATATCCAGTCGATCCTCACCTATGGCGGGATCGTAGGGGCGGGATTCTGCGTCTTTTTCCATGACGCGATGGGATACTGGGGGACGACGCTGGTGCTCCTCGGGGCCATCGTGATCGATGTGCTTATGCTGACGCACTGGTCGCTTTCGCGTGGCGCGCAGAAGGTGGGCTCGAAGGCGCAGGTGCTCGGAAAGAAAACAGGTGAGAAGATCGAGGCCGCAGCCACACGGCTCAGGGAAAAGAAAGCGGCGCTGGATGCTGCGAGAAGTGCTGCCCGGCTGGAAGTACTTGATGATAAGCCGACGGAGTTCATTTACAAGAAGAATGAAGAAAATGCGGCAGAATCGCCGGATGAGGAACTGCCGGCAGAAGATATGGCGGTCCCTGCGCAGATGCCGGATGCAGAAGAGCCACCGATTTCCTTAGAAGAGCCTATAGAAGAACCTGTCCCAGAAGCAGATAAAGAAGCACAGGAAGAGCCGTGGACGCCAGAGGAGCCGGTCAAGGACATGGAAGAGCCGCCGATACCTCCGCTGCCGGAAGCGGAGGAGGAAGTGCCAGAAGAACCGCTGGAAGAACCAGCTGAAGAGCTGGCTGGGGAAGAGAAGCCGGAGGAGGACATTCATCCGATACCGCCAGCGCCCGTCTCAGCAGACCCGGCTCATCCCGCACCAGCTGCGGAAACGGGGCCGGTGTATCAGTTTCCTCCGCTCTCGCTTCTTCATGCGGGAACGGGTGCGGGACAGGGAGAGGCCGATGCAGGACAGAAGGCAGCACTCATCGAGTCGACGCTTGCCAGCTTCGGAGTCCGGGCGAAGGTCGTTCACTACAGCGTGGGGCCGACGGTGACGCGTTTCGAGCTCAAGCCGGAAATGGGTGTCCGTGTGAGCAAGATCGAAGGACTTTCGAATGAGCTCGCCATGGCGCTTGAGGCGACACATATCCGCATCGAAGCCCCGATCCCCGGAAAATCTGCGGTCGGCATCGAGATCCCGAATACGAAGGCGGCTTCTGTGCCGCTTCATGATGTGCTTGCCAGCGATGCCTTTCAGCATGGCAAGGGCCACATCCTTGTGGCCTTGGGAAAGGACATCACCGGGAAGACGGTCGTGACCGATCTGGCGAAAGCGCCGCATCTTCTGATCGCAGGCTCGACCGGCAGCGGCAAGAGCGTGTGCATCAATTCCATCATCACGAGCATCATTTATCATAGCCGCCCGGATGAAGTGAAGCTCATGCTCATCGACCCCAAGGTGGTCGAGCTGTCTGTCTATAATGGCATCCCGCATCTGCGCACGGAAGTCGTGACGGATATGAAGAAGGCGCAGGGCACATTGAATTGGGCTGTCCGTGAAATGGAGGCCCGTTACCAGCTCTTTGCCGGGGCGAAGGTGCGAAATATCGAAGGGTATAATAAGCTGTATCCTGACAAAAAGATGCCCTATATTTTACTGATCGTCGATGAATTTGCCGACCTCATGAACGTCGCGGCCAAAGAAGTCGAGGTCCTGATCCAGCGTCTGACGCAGAAGGCGCGTGCCGCAGGCATCCATCTGATCCTTGCGACACAGAGACCGTCAGCCGATGTCATCACCGGCGTTATCAAATCCAACATTCCGAGCCGTATCGCATTCATGGTCGAGTCGGGTCTTAATTCTCGCATCATTCTGGATGAGGGCGGTGCAGAATCGCTGCTCGGCAAGGGTGATATGCTCTTCAAGCAGGCGGGAGCGCTCAGTACTGTCCGTATCCAGGGGGCATTCATCTCGGACGAAGAGGTCGAGGATGTGGTGAACTATGTCAGGGCGGAATGCATCCGTCAGGAAAGCCATGTCGTCTATGAGCCGATCGATCTTTCTATCCCGGAAAAAACAGAGAAAGAGGACGAAATGGTCGAAGAGCAGGATGATCTCATGCTGGAGGCTTCGGAATGGGTGCTCGATACGAAGCGTGCTTCTGTCTCCGCTCTCCAGCGCCGATTCCGCATCGGGTATACCCGGGCCGGCCGTCTTATGGATACCATGGAGCGCCTCGGTATCGTAGGCCCTGCGGAAGGGGCAAAGCCAAGAGACATTCTTGTCGATAAGGAGCAGCTTTCTGATATTCTTGCAGGCGGGAAGAAGGAGGAGCCGCCGGACTAGAAATCGGTACTTCACCTGCATGGCGTTTTCTGAAAAGAGCGCCATACTTGTGACTGCGGATGGGGGACCAGCTGCACGTTTTCTCCGCTTCTCTGATAGAGCCTGTATCGAAATGAGGTGATCCATCTTGAAACGTCTATGCTCCGTCTTACTGTTTCTCCTGCTGGCAGGCGGTGCTTTTTGGGGGATTCTCCGCTATGCGAAGAATCTGGAAGCAGAGCGGCGCCAGGAACAGCATCCTGTGAGCAAAGTCGTCGTGCTGACGGATCTTTCACCGGATGTGCTGGATCCGGTGAAAGACGCTTTTTATAAAGAACAGGGGCTTGCTGTGGAGATCTCCTATGTATCTGGCGCAGATCTATTAAAGAAGACCTCCGCTGAGGAAAAGGCAGCGGATGTGGTGATCACCAGTCAGGATATCCTGATGCGGATGAAAGAGAACGGAGAGCTCGCAGCCTATTCATCCTCGCGTACAGATACGGCGCTGAATCTTTTCAAGGATGAAGAGGCGTATTGGACAGGTCTTTGGGTGGATCCCATCGTGTTTGCGGTGAATCCGGATTTTCTTAAGAAGCAGAAGCCATTTTCCTATACGTGGGCAGAGGTCTTCACGAGGGAAGAGGCACAGCTTTCGATGACGGACTTCATCGCAGCCGACATGTCGAAGGATCTCCTGATGTGTCTCATTGAGCACTTCGGGCCGGACTATGCGATGGAACTCTTGGGCAAGGCACAGCAGCATCTTGTACAATATGGGAAGTATCTCTCTACGCCGTCCCGTATGGCGGCGATGGGAAAGTGCGACATCGGGATCTCCGGGCTGAATGAAGTCCTTCGCACGAAGCGGGAGAAAATGCCTGTCATGATCATTTATCCGGAGGATGGCGCTCCCTGGTACCTTTATGGGACAGGGCTTCTGGCAGAAAGCGCACATCCTGAGCGGGGCGAGCGCCTGATAGACTGGCTTCTGGACTCGGCGAAATATAAAAGCATCATGGAAAAGAACGGGAACTACTTCATCTATGTGAATGATGATGCGGCGGAGCCCGATGCGGCCGGCAATGAACTCGTTTTTTGGGAATTAGAAAAAAGATATCTGGATGAAGGCAGAAAGGATCTGCTGAATCTATGGGGAGAAAAAGTACGATTTGGAGGAACAAAGAAGTGACGAAGAAATTAGGATTTATCAGCCTGGGCTGCTCGAAGAACCTGGTCGATACGGAAATGATGGTGGGCATCATGGAGAAGGCCGGCTATGAACTGACCGAAGATCTGGCAGAAGCTCATGTCATCATTATCAATACCTGCACATTCATCGATCCGGCTAAGGAAGAGTCGATCCAGACCATTCTGGAAACCGCGGAATACAAGAAAACAGGTGTCTGTGAACGTCTTGTGGCTGCCGGCTGCCTCTCACAGCAGTACAAGGAAGCGCTTGCGAAGGAGATCCCGGAAGTCGATATTTTCATCGGTACAGACTCCTGGCAGGATATTTTGGATGCCGTGAATGAATCCTATGCCAATGGCGGAGAAAAGGTGTTTAAATTCGGCACCATTCCCTGCGCGAATGAAGAGCTGATCCCGCGTGCCTCGCTGACGCCGAAATATACCGCCTATGTGAAGATCGCTGAAGGCTGCAGCAATGGCTGCACGTTCTGCTACATCCCCTATGTACGCGGGCCGATGAGAAGCCGCCCGATCTCTTCCATCGTCCATGAAGTGAGACGTCTGGCGGCTGAAGGGGTGCGTGAATTCAACCTCATTGCGCAGGATCTTTCCTGCTACGGACGCGACCTCGGGACGAATCTCGCAAGCCTCCTTCGTGAGCTCGTCAAGATCGAGGGTGTGAAGTGGATCCGTCTTTTCTATCTCTATCCGACCTACTTTGATGATGAACTTCTGGACGTCATCCTGCACGAAGATAAGATCTGCAAGTACGTGGATATCCCGCTGCAGCATATCAGCAATGCCGTGCTCACTCGTATGCACCGCCGCGATTCCTCGGAGAGCATCTATGCTCTTCTTCGGAAGCTCCGCGCTGCCAGACCGCGCATGACCATCCGCACGACGCTCATGGTCGGATTCCCGGGAGAGACAGAGGCTGATTTTCAGGAGCTCTGTGACTTCATTCGGGAGATCAAATTCGACGATATGGGGGCCTTTACATTCTCCCCGCAGGATGGTACGCCTGCGGCACGCATGACAGATCAGATCGATGAAGAGGTGAAGGAAGACCGTTACCATCAGCTGATGGCGATCCAGGCCGGAATTTCGGAAGAAAACAATGAACGCCTCATTGATACCGACGCGGAAGTCCTCGTCGAGGAAATCATCGAGGATGGCGAGGGACATAGACAGGCCAAGGGCCGTACGTCCTATCAGGCACCCGAAGTCGATGGGAATGTGTATATCGACAACCCGAGAGATCTGAAACCCGGCGATTTCGTGAATGTCCATATCATCGACGGATATGCGTATGATCTGATCGCAGAAGTGAAGGAATAAACGGTTCAAGGTTCAGGTGTATGGGTTCAAGGCTCTCGTGGCGGCTTCGCCGCCAATAGTTAGGCAGGGCGATGCCCGAAAGCAGCATGCAAGCCACCAGCCGCCGGTCACTTTTACCCTGATCCCTTTTCTTCCTACAGCCCATCAAGGAGAATATGCATGATCACTGAAATCATTACCACTGGCACCGAGCTCCTGCTAGGGGAGATCGATAACGAAAACAGCCGTTATCTGGCGGAGCTCATGAATGAACATGGATTCACTGTCGCCTTTATGACGACGGTGGGGGATAATACGGAGCGGATGAGAGCGGCCTTTGCTACGGCACTCTCCCGAGCAGATCTTGTCATCACCTCGGGCGGCCTTGGTTCGACGCAGGGAGACATCACGAAAAAGATCGGAGCCGAGGTACTGGGGCTTCCCTATGTTCTCTTTCCGGAAGAGGCAGTGCGTCTTGCTGCGTACTACAAAGAAAAGGGACGACCCTATCTGCCCTCTTTATCGCGCCAAGCGTGGTTTGCTGAAGGCGCGGAGCTCCTCAGGAATGAAGCCGGCTCTGCCAGCGGCTCTCTCCTTTCGCATCACGGGAAACTTCTGGTACATCTTCCCGGACCTCCTTTTGAGATGAAGTGGATGGCAGAAAAACACATGCTCCCCTCACTTAAAAAACGGTTGGGAGAGATGGGGACGATCCGCTCCATGGTCCTGCCGATCCCCGGCAGGACGGAGGCGGAGATCGAAGAGACCATCATGGACCTCATCCTGGCGCAGGAAAATCCCACCATCGCCCTTCTTGCACGACCGGGGTATATCGCCCTTCGTGTGACGGCGAAAGCGGAAACGGCAGAGGCGGCCTATGCGCTGATGTCGCCGCTAGTGACAGAGCTCAGGAAGCGGCTCCCCGTAGCTAACTATCACATCGAGCAGCATGTGCGGGAAGATCTCGTGGCTCTTCTGGAGAAGACGCATCTTTCCATAAGCGCTGCCGAGTCCTGCACTGGCGGTCTCATCGGAAAGCTGATGACGGATCTTCCGGGCAGCTCTGCTTATTTCAAAGGAAGTGCGGTCACATACTGGAATGAGGCCAAAGAAAATGTGCTGGGGGTCTCTTCGGAGACACTTTCCCGCTATACGGCAGTCAGCGGAGAAACGGCAAAAGAGATGGCAGAGGGCAGCCGCCGTCTGTATGCATCAGATATTGCAGTCTCGACGACAGGATACGCGGGTCCCGGAAAGGGGGAACGCGGCGAGCCTTCCGGCACCGTCTTCCTCGCCGTCTCCGGCGCATATGGTACAGAGGTATATGAAGAACATTTCCTGGGCTCCCGGAAGAGTGTCCGCTATGCTGCCGCAGAGAAAGCGATGTACTATGTGATGGAGTACATCAGGAAATGCTCATGTACGGTAAAGAAGCAAGCAACCGAAAACAATAGATAGACCGCCAGCACTACACTATTCCGAACCAAA
>OIXL01000511.1_pt1 | contig 19131 bp, 19 predicted proteins | sample 1587761 | NCBI WGS metagenome assembly OIXL01 (sample SAMN03283246) | human gut metagenome | biome: human-associated habitat; material: feces | host: Homo sapiens | place: Peru | collected 2012 | reverse complement strand
CATGAATGTGTGCTACAATGAACACATGAACAGACGTTCAAATGAAAGGAGGCCGCTATGGAGGACCGCTATAACGTGGAGTGCTGCGAACTGATGTGCGCGCATGAGGAGATCGTGGAAAAGGTTCAGAAGGAGATGCCCGATGAGGATACCCTGTACGACCTGACGGAACTGTTCCGCATTTTCGGAGACTCCACCCGCATCCGGATCCTGTATGTGCTTTTTGAGGCGGAAATGTGCGTGTGCGATATCGCGCAGCTGCTGGGCATGACTCAGTCCGCCATTTCCCATCAGCTGCGGGTGCTGAAGGCCAACAAGCTGGTGAAATTCCGCCGGGATGGCAAAACCGTTTACTATGCACTGGATGATGACCATGTGCGCAGCATCCTCTCGATGGGCATGGACCACATTGAGGAGTAAACGGAAAACGCAGTACAAAGCCTCCGGGCGCACAAGGCGTGCCTGAGAGGTCTACATAAAATAAAGAGAGGTACCTATGATGAAGAAGACCTACAAGATCGAAGTTGACTGCGCAAACTGCGCCCAGAAGATGGAGGATGCCGCCAACACGGTCGCCGGCGTCGCAAAGGCTACCGTCAGCTTCATGACCCAGAAGATGAACGTCGAGTTCGACGAGGGCGCGGACGTCAAGACTACCATGCAGAACGTCCTCTCCGCCTGCAAGAAGGTCGAGGACGACTGCGAGATCTTTGGCATCTGAGTTTCGACTTATACTGCCGGGATGCGCGTGGAAAATGTGGAAAAATAAATCGGTTTTCAACAATTTCCACGGCATTTTCAACATCCTGGACGCAAAAATAGAAAAATGAACGCGCATTTGCGGCTTTTTTCGGGAAAACCTCGTGGAAAAGCTGGGGGAAAGCGTGGAAAACAAGCCCCTTGTGGGGAAAACCTGTTGAATCTGAGAAAACTGCCCCAAAAGGAGGCTGGTACCCGTGACGAAAAAACAAAAGAAAATGCTCTACCGCATCATCGCCGCTCTGGCGCTGGTGCTGGTGCTCAAGCTGCTGCCGCCTCTGCCCGCGTCGGTGGAGCTGCCGCTCTACTGCATCCCCTACCTCGTGGTGGGCTGGGACGTGCTCCGCAAGGCCATCAAGGGCATCAAAAACCGCCAGCCCTTGCAGAAACTGTACGTGACCGGCGTTGAATTCGACGACGAACTGAAAGCCCTCGTTTCCGACGAACTTAACGTGAAAGAAGTGCTTAACGCGTCGGGCGAACAGGACTTCGTAACGTACGAAATCAAGCCGCAACTCAAAACGATCGGTCCGAAATACGGAAAACTTTTGGGCAAAATCAAGGAGCATCTTGCGAATGCCGACGGAAAAGCAATCGTGAACGCAGTCGCAACCGGCACGTATAAGGTCGATATCGACGGCACGGAAGTCGAGTTCTCAAAGGACGATATTCTCGTGTCCGTGAAAAACAAGGAAGGTTTCAGCAGCGAAGTCGACGGCGATATTTCGGTAATCCTCGACACCGCGCTCACCGCCGAACTTATCGAAGAAGGCGCAATGCGTGAAATCGTCTCCAAAATCCAGACGATGAGAAAGGAAGCGGGCTTTGAAGTTACCGACCATATCACGCTCGGGTTCAAAACGGATTCCGCGCTCCTTAAAAAGATTATGAACGACAACACGACGGTCAGAAACGCCGTCCTTGCCGACGAAGTCAGAAACGATATCGACGGCTACACGAAAGAATGGGACATCGGTGACGATAAAATCACGCTGTCCGTCAAAAAGAAATAATGCAAGTCAATTCCGAGTGGAAAGATTACGAGGTCATCGCAACCGGCGACGGCAATAAGCTGGAAAGATGGGGCAAATACGTTTTGCTTCGTCCCGATCCGCAGGTCATCTGGCCCGAATCTTTCCCCCTTGAAAACTACAAAGGTCTGACGGCAAAGTACGTGAGAAGCGCGACGGGCGGCGGCCATTGGGAATACCTGGAACCCATGCCCGAAAACTTCACCGTGAGTTGGCGCAATCTTACGTTCAAATTGAAACTTATGGGCTTCAAACATACGGGGCTTTTCCCGGAGCAGGCGGTAAACTGGGCGAAAATGATCGACCTTATCAAAAACGCCGGAAGACCCGTTAAAGTTCTGAACCTGTTTGCCTATACCGGCGGCGCGACGGTTGCGTGCGCGTCGGCGGGCGCGGAAGTTACCCACGTCGACAGCGCGAAAGCGATGGTCGAAAGGGCGGGCGAGAACGTACGCTTGTCGGGACTTACCGACGCCAAAGTCAGATATATCATCGACGATTGCTTAAAATTCGTCCGCCGCGAAATAAAGCGCGGCAGGAAGTACGACGCAATCATCATGGACCCGCCGAGTTTCGGCAGAGGTCCTGGCGGCGAAATGTGGAAAATCGAGGACAATCTGTTTTCGCTCATCAGGGAAACGAAAGAAGTTTTGTCGGACAATCCGCTTTTTTATCTTCTCAACAGTTACACGACGGGGCTTCAACCCACCGTTATGGCAAATATGCTGAAACTCGGGCTGAATACGTCGAAAAACGCAGTAATTACCGCCGACGAAATCGGTCTGAATACCAGGGAGGAGGGTATCGTCTTGCCAGCAGGCGCAAGCGCCCTTGCGATATTTTAATGGAAAACAATGCAATCAAAGAATATCAAGGCGTAAAAATCATTTACGAAGACAACCATATTCTCGTTGCGGTGAAGCCGCAGAATATGCCGTCGCAGGAAGACGAGTCGAAAGATCCAGATATTCTTTCGATTTTGAAAAATTATCTGAAAGAAACTTACGATAAGCCCGGCGACGCGTATCTCGGGCTTGTTCACAGGCTTGACAGAGTTACGGGCGGCGTTATGGTTTTCGCAAAAACGTCAAAGGCGGCGGCAAGACTTTCGGAGGCAATCCGTGAAGGCGAGTTTGAAAAAACGTATCTTGCGGTCGTTTACGATACGCCCAAAGAAAAACAGGCGGTGCTTGTAAATCACCTGAAAAAGGATCCGAAAAGCAATACCGTCCGCGTCGTCCCGGAAGTCACCGAAGGCGCAAAATATGCGGAACTTACTTATAAGGTGTTCGAGTCCATCGGGAAACTTTCGCTTGTCGGCGTGAAACTTGCAACCGGCAGAAGTCATCAGATCCGCGTGCAGATGGCGCATATCGGAAACCCCATCGTCGGAGATATGCGATACAGCGGAAATCGTCCGAAAGCGCAATGCAATCTCGCGCTATGGGCGGCGGAACTTCGTTTTAAGCACCCCACGCTCGACCAGACGATGGTATTCAAGGTTTCCCCGCCGGAAGACGAAAAACCCTGGAATTATTTTAATCTCGAACCTTTCTTCCGCGTCAGCGTGAAAGACGCTATGGCGGAAACGTTATAAACTTATGGAATTTATCGAAAACACTTTGGGCGGCGTCCTGGACGACCTCTCAAAAAACAATCCGAACGGCTGGGCGGTAAGATATACCGACAGAAATTACTTCCGCACCTGGAAAGAACTTAACGACGAGGCGGATCTCATCGCGCGCGGAATGATGTCTTTGGGCGTCAAAAAGGGCGATCACGTCGCAATCTGGGCAACCAACACGCCCGAATGGATTCTGACGTTGTTCGCGGCGGCGAAAATCGGCGCGGTGCTTGTAACCGTCAATACTAATTTCAAAATTTTTGAGTTGGAATACCTTTTGAGGCAGTCGGACACGAAACTTCTCGTGATGATCGGCGGATTCAAAAACAACGACTACGTCGCAACCGTGAACGAGCTTCTGCCCGAACTGAAAACGACTTCCGGCGAAATAGAGTCGGAGCATCTGCCGTTTTTGAAACGCGTCGTTTTTGCAGGGAAAGAAACGCCCGAAGGTATGCTTAATTTTGAGGATTTGAAAATTCTTGGCGGCGATTTCCCCGTCGAAATTTATGAGGAAAACAAAAAAACGCTGAACACACACGACGTCGTGAATATGCAATATACCTCGGGCACGACAGGCTTTCCGAAGGGAGTAATGCTCACGCACTACAATATCCTGAACAACGGCAAAACCATCGGCGACGGTATGAAATTTACAAAAGACGACAAACTTTGCATCACCGTTCCGTTTTTCCACTGCTTCGGACTTGTGCTTGCGATGATGGCGTGCATTACTCACGGCACGACGATGGTGCCCGTCGAAAGATACAGCCCCGTCCCCGTCATGAACGCGATCAGCGTCGAAAAATGCACGGCGGTGCACGGCGTACCCACGATGTTCATCGCAATGCTGGAACACGCGCAGTTCAACAATTTTGATTTTTCAAGCCTCAGAACGGGCATTATGGCGGGCTCGCCTTGTCCCATCGAAGTGATGAAAAAAGTCATCGACAAAATGAATATGCGCGAAATCGTCATTGTTTTCGGACAGACCGAAGCGTCGCCCGGCTGCACGATGACGACGACTTCCGACAGTATCGACAAACGAGTAAACACGGTCGGCCGTGCGTTCCCCGGCGTCGAGTGCAAAATTATCGATCCCGAAACCGGCGACGAATTGCCCGTAAACACCCCCGGCGAATTTTGTGCAAGGGGATACAATATAATGAAAGGGTATTACAAAATGCCCGAAGCGACCGCGCAAGCCATCGACAAGGACGGCTGGTTGCATACCGGCGATTTGTGCACCGTGGACGAAGACGGATATTATAAGGTTGTCGGACGTATCAAAGATATGATTATCCGCGGCGGCGAAAATATTTATCCGAAAGAAATCGAGGAGTGCTTATATACGTGCGACAAGGTTTCCGACGTGCAGGTCATCGGCGTGCCTTCCGAGGCGTACGGCGAAGAAGTCATGGCGTGCGTCATTCTGAAAGAGGGCGAAGAAATGACCGAAGAAGAAGTCAAGGAATTCGTCGGCGCAAGAATGGCAAAACACAAGGTGCCGAGATACGTCAGATTCGTGGACTCGTTCCCGACGAACGCGGCAGGCAAAATACAAAAATTCAAGATGCGTGAAGAAGCGATCGAGATTCTGAAACTGCAAACCGCCGCTTCAATCGAAACCGCATAACAAGGACTTTAAGGAGGAATTTCAGAGATGAAACTTGCTTTTTCGACAATCGGTTGCCCGAACTGGTCTTATGACGAAGTGGTATCCACCGCGTCCGATCTCGGCTACGACGGCTTTGAAGTGCGTGGTATCGGCGGCGAAATCTATGCGCCAGACGTCAAACAGTTCAAACCCGAAAACATTGAAAAAACCAAAGAAAAATTGAAAAGCCTCGGGCTTGGCATTACAATGCTTACGTCGGGTGCGTCGCTTGCGGTGTATTCCGAAAAGGAAAAAGCGGTTGCGGAAGCCAAGGCTTATATCGACCTTGCGGAGTCGCTCGGCGTGCCGTACATCAGGGTAATGTGCATCAACAGACCTATGCCCGACGGCGGCGATATCCAACTTTGCAAACGACTTTACAAGGAAATTTTAAGTTACGCAAGCGGCAAAAACGTCCTGCCTCTTATCGAAACGAACGGCATCTTTTGCGACACGAAACTGTTGCGCGATTTTGTCGAAGAGTGCGACGGCGGCGTGCTGTGGGACATAAATCACCCGTATCGCTTCAACGGTGAAAGTATCGAAACAACGCTCAAAAACCTTGGCGGCAGAATTTGTTACGTCCATATCAAAGACAGCGTCGTCCAGAACGGAGTAACGAAATATAAAATGCTGGGCTACGGCGATATTCCCGTCAAAGACGCCTTGCGCGGATTAAAGAAAGCCGGATACGACGGCACCGTTTCTCTGGAATGGGTGAAACGCTGGGAGCCCGACCTCGAAGAGCCCGGCATCGTGTTCTCGCAGTTCATAAGCACGATAAAAAGATATCTGAAACAATTATAAAAATCCGAAAACAAAAGTCGCACCGATCGGTGCGATTTTTTTTGTGTAACGCAACCCGCCTTCCGCATATAATGATAAAAACGCGGAGGGCTTATGAATAACGATAAACGACTGGAAATAATTTTCAACCACATTAAAAACGGGGTGGAATTTATATCGACGGACAACGTCTTTATCGACGAAACCGTGCGTATCGGCAAACACACGATAGTTTTTCCCGGCCAGTACATAAGGGGAAATACCGTGATCGGCAACAGTTGCGTCCTGGACACGGGAAACGTCATTGAGAACAGCATAGTCGGAAACGGCGTAACAATCATAAAAAGCGTGTTAAGGAATGCAAAAATAGGCGATAAAACCACTGTCGGGCCGTTTGCCAACGTTCATACCAACGCCGACGTCGGGAAAGAATGCAGGGTTGGAAACTTTGTGGAAATCAAAAATGCAACCGTCGGACAGCGCGTCAAGGCGGCGCATCTCGCGTACGTCGGCGACGTCGATATCGGCGATTTGTGCAACGTCGGGTGCGGCAGTATCTTTGTGAACTACGACGGCAAAAACAAGCACAGAAGCACCGTCGGGGAAAGCGTTTTTATCGGCAGTAACAGCAACGTCATCGCGCCTGTCAATATTGAAAACAACGCTTATATCGCGGCGGGTACGACCGTCACCGTTGACCTTCCGAAAAATTGTATGTGCATCGGTCGAAGCCGCGAAACCGTCAAGGAAAACCGCACGAAGTACGTCAAAAACCAGTTTGATATGAAATACTTCGGCACAGACGGCATACGCGGGATTTACGGCGAAACGCTTTGTGACGACCTTGCGTACCTTGTCGGAAACTTTCTGGGTTATTCCGCGGACGGCGGCAAAGTCGTGCTGGGCAGGGATACGAGGATAAGCGGCGAAAAACTGTCCAGCGCGATTATAAGCGGTATTATCGACGCCGGCGCGGACGTAATAAACCTCGATATAGTGCCGACGCCCGCCGTGTCTTTCGTCACGCGTGAAATCGACGCAAACTACGGCGTTATGATAAGCGCGTCGCACAATCCGCCCGAATACAACGGCATAAAAATCTTTATGAGCGACGGACGAAAACTTTGCCGCATCGAAGAAGCCGAAATCGAAAAACATATCGAAAGCAAGCGGAAAGTCGTCGCAAACGAAAAAGGTAAGGTCGAAAACGGAGCAGCATATTTTGAAAACTACGTGCGGGCGGTGACGGAAATCGCCGACGATTTGTCGGGGCTCAAAGTCGTTTTGGACTGTGCGAACGGCGCGCTTTCACACGTTGCGAAACACGTTTTTGAAAGCCTGAACGCCACCGTGTATTCCTTTAACGACGAAGGGTGCGGGCGAATTATCAATTACGAGTGCGGCGCGACCGACACAAAATTTTTGCGACAGAAGGTGAAAGAACTTAACGCCGACGTCGGATTTGCGTACGACGGCGACGCCGACCGCCTTATCGCTGTCGACGAAAACGGTCGTGAAGTCGACGGGGACGAAATTATTTTCATCATCGCGCGCGAACTTCTGAAAAAAGGAAAACTCAATAAAAAGAAAGTCGTTTGCACGGTTTTAAGCAATATGGGCGTTGAAAGAAACTTAAATTCCATGGGCGTGAGTATGCTGCGCGTGGACGTCGGCGATCATAACGTGCAGGCGGCGATGGCAAAAGGCGGCTACGTCCTTGGCGGCGAGCAGTCGGGGCACATAATCCTTGGCGAGTTTGCGGCGACGGGCGACGGACTTCTTGCAAGCGTGTACCTTGCAAGCACGATAAAGAAAACGAAACTGCCGCTGAGCGTCTTGTCAAAAGTTACGCGATATCCGCAAATCAACGCAAGTTTCGCCGTGAAAAACAAGTCGGAAGTCGTCAGGAATAAGGACTTGCAAAACTACGTTTCGGCAATAAAAGGGGAACTGCCCGAGGGCAGAATACTTATCCGCGAAAGCGGCACGGAAGAAAAAATCAGACTGACCGTCGAGGCGAAAGACGAAGAAATAATGAACAACGCGTTCAAAAAAATGTCGAAATATATAAAAGAAAAATTTATGTAAAAACGAAAAAACAAAAAGAAAGAAGCAACGCATTTCGCGTTGCTTCTTCCTAACTTAAAGCAAATATATATCAGATTTTTGATATATCGAGTTTTTGGAAGCCGCCGTACATAAGGTCAGCGACGTCTTTATAGCAATCTTCGCCCAAAAACAGTTTATAGATTTCGCGCGCCTTTTCGACGTAGTCGAAGTTGAGTTTATCGGGGGCGATATCTTGATACTGCACCCACGCGTCGAAGTATGCGTCGGCGTAAGCGGTTTCGAGATTAGTGTAATAAGCGTTGTAGGGCATTTGCAGATAAATCTCGCCGTTTTGGAAAGCCGAAAGGTTGTTGAATATTTCGGGTTTTTCTTTGAGCTGGGTTTTGAGAATATAAAGTCCGCCGGCGTCAAGGATAATCCTTTGAGGATTCATTTTTACGAGTTTTTCAAGGTCGAGCGATTTCTGGTATCCTTTGTAGCCGTTCTCGTCCAGAACGTTTCTTATTTTCGAAACGTCGAAGATGGAGTAATTTGCCGACGAACTTTCAATGCCGTGCGTGCCGTAGTTGCTCTGGCAGCCGAGATACACGGTTGCTTTTTTGGACCTGTCAATACCTTCGCCAATGCTCGAAAGATAGGTTTCCGTGTCGGAAATGAACGATAAAAGTTCGTTTGCGCGTTCTTTCCTGTTCAGAATGTCGCCAAGAAGGGCAATGGATTTTTTGACGTTTGCGTCAAACGCTTCCGTCTTGCCGTAACTTAATACCACGACGGGTTTCCCGATTTTTTGCTGTAAATCGTCCATCGCCGCCTTGTCCGAAGTGTAAAGGGAAAAGACGATATCGGGGTTTAACGAAAGAATCTTTTCGGCTTCGGGCGAGCCTTGCGGACCTCCCTTGCCGCACGACGGAAGGGAATTGAACAAATCCTTGTTGACCATTTTATACGGTCTTATCGAAAGTCCGCCCCCGACGCCAGTGCCGTCTTTATCGACGTCCTCGACGCCGACAAGTTTCGACAAATCGCCGACGTAGGTGTAAAGGCGAAGAGAGCCTGCGCCGATGCATACGACGCGGTTGATTTTTTCGGGCACGGTAACTTCGCGCCCCAGAAGGTCGGTTACTGTTTTGCCGTTTGCGGTGCCTTTGTCTTTATCGCAAGCCGAAAAAGCGAAAAGCGACGACAGAGTAACGATAATCATCAAAAGAATCAAAGCAGATTTTTTCATTTTTAGTCCTCGTATATAATCGTTTTTTTGCCGTTTATTTCAACGACGTCGGCATTCACGTCGAAAGTGTCCTTAAAGTCTTGTGCGGTTACGTCGCAGGACGGGCATTGGCGCAGGATTTTCCCGTCCTTCATAAACGCGATATCGTCCGCAAATCTTAGTGCCAGCGACAGGTCGTGCACGATCGCGACGGTAATTACGTTTTTGTCCACGGTCAGTTTTTTGATGAAAGACAAAACGTCCGCCTGATTTTTCACGTCAAGATTGCTTGTAAGTTCGTCAAAAAGCAAAACCTGCGGTTCTTGCGCAAGGGCGCGGGCGATGGCGACTTTTTGTTTTTCGCCGCCCGAAAGGCTGTCGACGTTCCGCATTGCGAAGTCTTCCACGGAAAGGTCTTTGAAAAGTTTTTCCACAACGGACAAATCGTTTTCGGTAACGCCCCATCTGATGTAAGGACGTCGCCCGAGAAGCACCGCGTCGAACGCGCTCCCCGACGGGAAGAAAACGTTTTGCGGGACGTATCCCAGAAGTTTTGCTTTTTCGCGCGGTTTAAGCGACGATAAATCCGCGTCGTCAAGGGTGATTTTGCCGAAAGTCGGAGTCAATAACCCCAGAATATTTGAAAACAAAGTTGTCTTTCCCGCTCCGTTTGCGCCGAGAAGGAAAGTGCATTTCCCCGATTCCGCCTGAAAATTCACGCCGTCCAGGACTTGTTTTCCGGAGGAATATTTGAACGATAAATCAGATATTTTCAGATTCATTCTTCTTCCTCCTTAAAAGTATTGCCAGAAATACGGGTCCGCCGATAAGCGACGTTACTACGCCGACGGGAACCGACGTGCCGAAAATCGGCAGACGTCCCAGAATATCGGATATTAACAAAAGCAGCGCGCCCGCAAGGAACGACGACGGCAAAAGAAATCTGTAATCGTCGCCGACGATGCGTTTCATAAACTGCGGCGCGGTAAGTCCGACAAACCCGATTATGCCAAGAAACGAAACGGTAACCGACGTGATGAGCGACGCAAGCAACAGCGACATAATCGTCATAAACCGAGTGTTCACGCCAAGGGTTTTCGCATACGCAATCCCGCCCGACATCGCCGAAAAATCCCAACGCTTCAAAAAGAAGAACAACGTCGAAACCGCAACGACGATAAACATAATAAGGTCGGTTTTGTAGGACGCGCGCCCAAGGTCGCCGAAAGTCCAGTACACGGCGGAAGCAACTTGCGTGTCGCTTGCAAAATATTGAATGAGCGTCGTGCCTGCCTGAAAAATCGCGGATACCGCAACGCCCGCAAGCACTATCGCCGAGGCGTTCAGATTTTTAAGCCGCGCAAGAAGAAGAATCGAGCCGGCAGCGATAATCGCCGACAAAAACGAGAAAGTCGAAACAAGATAAGGATTGCTTATCGAAAGCCACGAGCCGTGCGTAGAGTGGAACGCGCCCGCCCCGACGACGATGATTGCAAAGTTTGCCCCGAAAACGGCTGCGTTGCTCACGCCGAGCGTCGTGGGGGAGGCAAGCGGATTTTTCAAAACCGTCTGCATGACAAGCCCCGACACCGCAAGACCGCCGCCCGCAATAAGCGCGGCGATGACGCGCGGAAACCTTATGCGACGGACGATAAGCCGCGCCGTTTCGCTGCCTTTGTTGAATATTGCAATGAAAACTTCTTTGAACGAAAGCGTGCCGCTGCCGACGAAAACGCTCACGACGAAAAACAAAAAAACAAGCGCGAGAAGTATAAGGATTATCGCGATTTTTTTTGCTTTGGCAACGTTGTATTGTTCGCTTACGGAAAGCGTTTTTTCGTTCTTTCTGTTCATATCGATAAAATTATGCAAAAAAAACAGTAGTTTGTCAAACAATATCTTTGGTTTTGTTCGGATAATTTAATAATAACTATACTTTACCGAACGCAATGTTTGATATGTCGAAATTTGCCGAACAAACAGTATTGACAACCGAACACGTCGTATGATAAAATAATAAAAGGAGAACACTATGAATAAAAAAATCGAAGATACAAATGAGAAAATCTACAATGCCTTTTCGGAAGTTTTGCTCCTTAAAGACTACAACGACGTGAGGATTCAGGACGTGCTGGACAAAAGCGGCGTCGCAAGAAGTACCTTTTACGCGCACTACAAAACGAAAGAAGATTTATTGAAATCGGTCTGCACGACGATATTTTCGCACGTGTTTTCGCACGTTCTGAAAGAGGAAAAAAGCCACGACTTTTCCCGCTCGTCGATTTTTGACTACAAGCATTTCATAACGCACATTTTTTATCACATAAAGGACGAAAGCCGCCTTATACACGCGATTTTGCTTTCGCAAAGCAAGGCGATTTTCCTTGACTATATGCGTGAAGGCGTCAGGGAGTTTGCGACCGCGTGCGTCGTCAACGGTTTCGTCGACCTGAAAGGATTGCCCGAAAAACTGAAAGTCAGAAGCGTTATCGAAAGTTTCATTCTTATCATCGAGTATTGGAGCGACGCGGGGTTTTCGGACACGCCCGAAAAACTCACCGATTACTTCCTGAAACTTAACGTATAAATCTTTAATTGCGACATTAAAAAGCACGCCGTAAAAAGCGTGCTCTTTTTTATAAGACTCAAAGGGAAATTACAGTTTACTTGCGGCTTCTTTGTCAAGAATCACAGTGACCGACGGGTGCAGCTGCAATACCGAGGCGGGACAACTTTCGTCGACTTTCCCCGAAATCATTCTGAAAACGGCGTCCGCTTTGTTTTTGCCGTTTGCGAGCATAAGGATTTTTTTTGCGCGCATTATCTCGCCTATGCCCATCGTGATCGCGCTTTTCGGGACCTCGTCGATATGACCGAAAAAGCGGGAATTGTCGCTTATGGTTTTTTCTGTGAGCCATACGCGGTGGGTGACGCTGTCGAAAGGCGTGCCCGGCTCGTTAAAAGCAATGTGTCCGTTGCCGCCAATGCCCAAAACCTGAATATCGACGACGGCGTTTTTCAAAAGGGCGGAATACCTTGAACATTCTTCGTCGACGTTTTCCGCCGTGCCGCAGGGGATATTGACGTTTTTCATATCGACGTCGATTTTTGAAAACAGGTTGCGCGTCATAAAGTTTACGTAACTTTCCTTGTGCGACGAGGGAAGCCCGACGTATTCGTCAAGGTTGAAAGTCCTGACGTCCTTATAAGACGTGCCGCGATCACGATGGTCTTTTACCATTTCCGCGTAAAGCGGCAGCGGCGTCGAGCCCGTTGCGAGCCCGAGGGTTGCTGACGGGTTGTTTTTGACGACTTTGTAAACTTCGTTGAACGCGGCTTTGCCGAATTCTTCTGAGTTTTCAACGATAATTATTTTCATATTTTACCTCGGATTAAATTATACTATTATCAGGCTATCGGAGTCAACACAAAAGCCAGGGTAAAGCATTATATTATATGTTGAGCGCGCGCTGTTGACACCCCGTTTTCGGTATGATAAAATATAACGGAAAGGAATTTTATGGATAACGAAAAAAAGAAATTTGCAGTCATCGTTGTCAACGACAAAAGCGGGCGCGGAAAACGCGCAAACGTCGATAAACTCAAAAAAACGATGCTGAAAACGTACGACGTACGCGTGTTTCATATCACTGACGGTGAAGGGTTTTCGTACGTGCCGTGCGACGTTATCGCCGTATTCGGCGGCGACGGCACGCTCAACTCCGTCGTGAATATGTACGCCGACAAGGAAACGAAAATTATTTACGTTCCGTCGGGCACGCTTAACGAATGCTCGAAAAACGCCGACGGACATTTTGAAATCAGGTCGTTGGGACACGCCGACGAAAAATATTTCACTTACGTCCTTGCGACGGGCACGTTCACGCCGCTCGGCTACAACGTCGATAACAAACTGAAAAGGAAAATAAAAGCGCTTGCGTATATCCTGGGCGTGTTCAAGGAACTGAAAGTTTACAGAATCCCCGCAAAAATTTGCGCCGACGGGAAAACGCAAAAGGGCGAATATTCGCTTATTATGGCGATTAAGTCAAAGCAATGTTTTAACCTTAAATTCAACCGCGCTTACAAAAAAACGGGCGGGATTTACCTTTTGACGATCGCCGCGCCGAAGCACGATAAACTCCTTGGACTTATCGAACTTTTCTTCCCGTATTTCAGGGCGTTTTTCGTCGGATTTTCAAAGGAGTATTCGTCAAAGCGGATAAAGTTTTTGAAAATAAACAATGCAAATATCACGATAGAGGGCGGCGCGACGTTCTGCGTCGACGGTGAAAAGCGAGATATGCCGCAGTCGTTTAATATTGCGGAATCAGGGCTTAATCCGCCGATTACGGTCATATCAAAGCGTTGTTTTGATAAATTGCAATAAATAAGAGGTGTCTTATGCAAACACGAAAGGTCAGAAAAGCCGTTATCCCGGCAGCGGGGCACGGCACCAGGTTTATGCCGATCACGAAAAGCGTCCCGAAAGAGATGCTCGTACTTGTCGATAAACCCGCAATCCATTACATAGTCGAAGAATGCGCCGAAAGCGGCATCGAAGAAGTCGCGATAATAGTCAGCCGCGGCAAGGAATCAATCGAAAGATACTTTACGCCGGCCTTAAACGACACGCCGGAACTTAAAGCACTTCTTAAAAAAATCAAAATCACCTTTATCACGCAGGAAACCCTGAACGGGACGGGCGGGGCAATATTGCTTACGAAAGACTTTGTCGGGGACGAACCTTTTGCGGTGCTTTTCGGCGACGACGTCGTCGTGAACGACGTGCCGTGCATAAAACAACTTATCGACGCGTACGACAAAACGGGCAAAACGGTTGTCGGCGTGCAGGAAGTCGAAAACGAACTTGCGGTGCTGTACGGCGCAATCGAAAAAGGCGAGTCGCACGGACGTTTTACCGAGTTTAAGAACCTTATCGAAAAACCCGACGTTAACAATCTTCCGTCAAATCTCGTGAGCCTTGGACGTTTCGTGCTGTCAAACGGGATTTTCGGTGCGCTGGAACAAACGCCGATGCGCGGGACGGAACTTGTTCTTCCCGAAGCGGTCTCTACCATTGCAAAGACGGAAGGCGCGGTCGCTTATACCTTTGAAGGGGCGCATTACGACATCGGAAACAAGTTGGGATATGCTATCGCCGCCGCCGATTTCTCGCTTGCGCGATTCGGCGACGACTTCAAAAAACACATAAAAACTATTTTGTAGTATTCTTTTTAAGAACCGTTATAAAGACGTCGCTTTTGCCGTAGTTTTTGTTGAAAGCGCCGTCTTTTTTGTTTGCCGAAAATGCGACGATACCGCTTTCAAAAACCTTTACGCAAGCCGCATACGCGGGATATTTTTCGATTTTTTCAATGCTTACGGCGTCGTACGAATACAACGTCACGTGTTCGCCGTCAAAGAGCGCGATTCTCCCGGACTCGTCAAAATACGGCACAAGCGTCGTTTCTGAATCGTACGTGCGCGTTATCACTTCGTCAAGGTGCGTGCAAAAAAGCGAGAGCGTCGTTTTTCCGTTTTGCGACGATACGAGCATAAGGTTTTCGCCGTTTTTGAGAATTTTCGTAAATCCTGCGGGCGGGAGTTGTTTTTCAAAAGACACGACGGCGTTTTTGTCTGCGGTGAACAAAAACTTTTCGCCGTTTTCGGGGACGAAAGATAAATCGTCGTCGATATATCTTTCGTCCCCGAAAATCGCCCTGTGTTTCGTCGGACGACAGGAAACCGTAAAAGTCCGAATACCTAACCTCAGCATAACTTTTTTCAAGGTTCACGAACATATTGACCGTTTCGTCCTTTTCGTAACACAGGGCGATTTTCGGGGACGAAAGATATATCGACGACGATTTTTCAATCACTCCGTCGCTGCCGATAACCCGTACGGACAAGGAAGAATCGCTTGTCGTTATCGAAAGAAGTCTTCCGTTTGTTTGAAGGTGCAGCGTGCCGTCGACTTCCTTTTCAAAAACCGTTCTGTTGATTACGACAAGATCGAAATTCATTTTGTACAACGCAACGTACGAGTCGGATTTCGTAAGGACGAAAAACCCGTCGCCCGTGATTTTGGACGAAAGATAATATTCCGCACCGTCGCCCGACAACGTTACGGTTTTTTTAAGGGTAAGATTTTCGTCGACAAGGGCGCACGCGACCGACGGCGCGGCGGTTTTCACGTCGTATCCGTTTGACGAAGTGTCGAAAAAGACGTATGCGGTTTTGCCGAAAGTATGTACGTTTTTAAGGATATCGTCATCGTTGCCGCCGATATTCTGGAATTGTTGCCCGTTGTACGAATACGCGCTTTTCGGAAGGGTGTTGTAAAACACGGGACGTTCGGGCTTGTCCGTTTCCGCCGTGCGTTCGGTTTTGGTTTCCGCGACGGCGGGGGCGGTGGATTTCTGGATTTTTTCAAGATATAAAAGACAAAATACGCTTATCGCAAGCATAAGCGTTACCGTAAGCCATTTGTAAAGTTTTACGTTTTTCATATTTCACCTCAGGTGAAAGTGTAGCACCCGAAAAACGTTATTTTCCGCCTTTCGCAAAAGAAGTCAGAATTCGTGCAATTGTCCTATTTCCCGCGCAAGATACGGGGCGAGTCGGCACTGTTGTGCGATATATTTCGTTTATAAAAGATTCTTCCGAAAGGTTTTCTTCGTAAAGAACGCGCGCGCCGAAATTTCTTGCGTATTCGGCGTTGTCAAGCTGATCCCCGCGCGAAGCCGATTTTGAAAGCGGGATAAGAAGCAGCGGCTTTTTGAGATAAGTCAGTTCGCATATCGCGCCCGCGCCGGCACGGGATACGACAAGGTCTGCGGCGGCGAATAAATCGCCGATATCGTTTGTGAATTCCACGGGGTGATAACCTTGTTTTTCGGGAATTTCGTTTTTGCCTTTTCCCGTGACGTGCACGATTTCGTAGTCTTTCAACAGTACGTCAAGAGACTGCGCCAGAACGTCGTTCAACTTCTTTGCGCCCATACTTCCGCCGATGACGAGAAGGGTTTTTCTGGTCTTGTCAAGCCCGTACTTTTTCACTGCCGCGCTTGCGTTTCCGAATTCCACTTCTTTGCGTAAAGGAAAGCCTACGTATATAAAATCGTCGGATAAAGTCGCTGTTTTGTCAAAACCCGTCAAAATCGTCGCGCCTTTTTTCCCGGCGATTCTGTTTGCAAGGCCAAGCGAAAGATCGCTTTCGTGGGCGACGCACGGGATTTTGAGTTTTCGCGCCGCAAGCACCGTCGGCAGGGATATAAAACCGCCTTTTGAAAACACGACGTCGGGGTGGATTTCTCTTAAAAACTTTTTTTGTTCTCTGACCGCCTTGAACAGCACGAAAGGGATTTTCAGGTTTTTGAAAACGTGCGCGCGGTCAAGCCCTACGGTGTGTATTTCGTGATAGAAAACGCCCGCGTCGTTCACAAGCGTTTTTTCGATACCGCTGCCGCCGACGAAGTATATTTTGTCAAAGTTTTCTTTTATCTCGGGCAGAAGCGCAAGAATCGGAATCACGTGTCCGCCGCTGCCGCCGCCCGTAAGCACGATTGTCTTGTTTTTCATAGCGTCCATAGTAAAATATATCCCGCGGCTTGCAAAAAATACCGAAAATTCAAAAATGACTTGCAAAGTATCGCGTTATGTTGTTATAATTAAACGTGACTTGAAAATATGATACGTTATGAGGTGAATTATGAAATACGTTAAATTTACATCTTTCGACAACACGATTTTGCAGGCATACGTCTGGGACGACGTGAAAATGCCCAAGGGAGTCGTGCAGATTGTACACGGTATGGCGGAACACGCGCGCCGTTACGACGACTTTGCAAAGTTTCTGAATGCGAACGGATATATTGTTTTTGCGGACGACCACCGCGCCCACGGCAACACCGAAAAGAAAAACGACATCGGATATCATGCGGGCGATATTTACGGCGACTCCGTCAAGGACGAACTTTTTATCACGAAATACCTTTCCGAAAAATACGCGCTCCCCGTGGTATTTCTCGGACACAGCTACGGCAGTTTCATCGGGCAACGTTATCTTGAAAACGACAGCGACGCGGTCGGCGTTATTTTGTCGGGCAGCGCGCGTCAACCCGGCGTCGTGGTGGGCGCGGGCAAGTTTTTCTCAAACACCATCACAAAGATGAAAGGCGAACAGGCGAAAGGCAAATTTATGGACAAAGTCGCTTTCGGCAGTTTCAACAAGCCTTTCAAAAAAGAAGGACACAACTTTGCCTGGCTTTCGCGCGACGTCGATCAGGTCAAAAAGTACTGCTACGACGAACAATGCGGATACGTCATGTCCAACAACTTCTATAAATGCTTTATGAACGGGCTTTCGGAAGTTTACAAAAAGGAAAACCTTGCAAAAGTCAATAAGGATCGTCCCATTGCGATTTTCAGCGGCGAAAAGGATCCCGTCGGAGGAAAGAACGCGTCGAACGTCAAAAAACTTGCCGAAATGTACAAGGGGCTTGGCGTGAAAAACGTCAGCATCAAAATTTACAAAGATTGCCGTCACGAAATCCTGAACGAACTTAACAACAAGGAAGTTTACAAGGATATGCTTGACGCCATCAACGGATTCGTCGGCAAATAACACGGCAAAACGAAACGACTTTCAAAAACACGCCCAACGGCGTGTTTTTTTTGCGCGCCTCGGTACGGATTGCGGCGCGGTTATATTTTGACCGCGTCAAAGTTATATTTGCTTTGCAAGTTATATTTTGACTTCGTCAAAGTTATATTTTGGCTGTCGCCAAAACTAAGGTGTTTATTCGCTTGCGTTTTGATAATAATGTCAAAGGGACGGTGAAATAAGTCAAAGGGACGCACAATATTTTGTGGTTTTTTTCAAAAACCGACCACAATTTACTTTTTTTATTTATAAAAATATGTTACACTAATTTGGTAGTTTAATTTTGAAACTTTTAACGATTTTGTGAGAGGAAAATAATGTCATCTAATTACAGCGCAGAAAAAATCGAAATTCTGGAAGGTCTTGAAGCGGTAAGACTTCGTCCCGGTATGTATATCGGCGGCACGGGCAACCACGGTCTTCATCATATCCTTTGGGAAATTATCGACAACAGTATCGACGAAGTCGCAAACGGATACGGTAACACCGTCGAAATCACTCTTATGGGCGACAACGTCGCTCGCGTTGCCGACAACGGCCGCGGTATCCCCGTGGACATTCATCCGAAACTGAAAGTCAGCGGCGTGGAAGTCGTTTTCACACAGTTGCACGCGGGCGGCAAATTCAATAACGACTCGTACGCATATTCGGGCGGTCTGCACGGCGTCGGCGCAAGCGTCACGAACGCACTGTCCGAGTGGCTCACCGTCGAGGTTTATAAGGACGGCAACGAATATCGTCAGGACTTCCATTCGCCCGAAGTCAACGGAAAAATCAAGTCGGGCATTCCCGTCGGCAGTCTGAAACTTGTCGGGAAAACCAAAAAGACGGGCACGCAGGTTACGTTCAAGCCGGATACGCGCGTTTTCAAAAACGAAAAATTCAATTATCAGATCATTGCGACGCGTCTTCGCGAAATCGCTTTTCTGAACAAGTCGATTACGCTTATCCTGAACGACAACCGTCCCGAAAACGAAGGCGGCACGGGAAAACAAAGCGTTTATCATTACGAAGGCGGACTTTCGGACTTCGTGTCGTATATCAACGCCGAAAAGGACGCGATTTACTTGAAACCTATTCATATCACGGCGGAGCAGGACGGAGTACAGGTTGACGTCGCGATGCAGCATACGACGGGTTATACCGAAAACATTTTTTCTTTCGTCAACAATATCCCGACTCCCGACGGCGGCACGCACGAGATAGGGTTCAAGTCGGCTTGCACGAAAGTCTTCAACGCGTATGCACAAAAAAACAACCTTATCAAGGACAAAAAACTTTCCGCGCTTATCGGCGAGGACTATCGCGAAGGAATGACGGCGGTAATTT
>OIXL01000508.1_pt1 | contig 19258 bp, 14 predicted proteins | sample 1587761 | NCBI WGS metagenome assembly OIXL01 (sample SAMN03283246) | human gut metagenome | biome: human-associated habitat; material: feces | host: Homo sapiens | place: Peru | collected 2012 | reverse complement strand
CAGATTCCTGCAATCACAGCAGTTGACAAGGAAGGCTGGCTCAAGGAATGCAAAGACATCCGCGAAAACCACTATCCGAAGTTCGGTAAACACCTTCCAAAAGAATTGTCTGCCTGCTTGGATGATTTGGAAAGCCGCTTGAACAAAGCATAGTTTTATTGAGCGAGTTTGCTGAAAGGCAAACTCGGTAAGCAAGCCGCAAGGCTTGCGACAGCAGGCAACCATGCGCAAATAGACAGACTTGCCTGTGCCACTAAAAAAATAAACCCCGAACGCATTCGCCGGGGTTTATTTTTTTGCCTTATCTATTTTTACCAAAACTATTTAAGATAAGCACCGTCTTTTCCGATTTTACCATCGATTTCGCAAGAAGGAGTTTTCAGAACGTAAATGCGCATATTATCTCTTCCAATCTTCTCAGAAGTCAAAGAACCCGAGCAAGAAACAGTCTGACCTGTTATAACTTCAATATAGTCGCCTGCAGGAACATTATTAAATTCTGCCTGACCACCAATTGCCACAAGAACAAAACTATCAACTTCATCATCTTTATAACGGCGCTTAAATGAGATTGCGCCATCACCACAGTCCTCAGTTGAATACTGCCCCTTTCGCAAGGCAGGAATTGCTCTTCGGATTTGATTTAATCTGATAATATGCTGAGCTAAATTATGATTCAATGTTTCTTCAACAGTTCCGCTAGCTGTATAAACTCCAAAATCATCCGCAACGATAGAACCTTCCAAATGATCCCCAAAATATGCACGTCCTGACTTATCAAGAGAAGTTTTTGTATTTGCAGGATCGATTGGCGCACCTGCCATAAATTCAATTTCCGAACCGTAGTAAATACACGGAATACCTCGGAATGTAAACATAAGGTTCAAGTTGCGTGGCCATTCTTCAGTTTTTGCATAACGCTGATTTTCTGGCGCATTATCAGGAGCATAGTCATGAGAATCAACATAAACAACATTCCACGTAGCATCATTAAAATCTTGGTCATTGGTATTTACAGCTGTACTAAAAGCATCATTTGCATTTGCAAAAGCCCAATGCATAGGGAAGTCAATCTGATCAAGATAGGAACGCATAGAATAATCCGGCGTATGATAATCATTTCCTTTCAATAGATGATTTGCAATTCCGTCTTTCCATGCAGGATGATTAAAATCGCTTTTATAAGTTCCAAAATGCAAAGTTGCAGAAGCGCTGTTCGCTTTGTGGTCTGTTTTACTCCATGCAAAATCCTTATTTTCTTTCCATGTATAAAATGACGGAGAAAGAGCCGGAACACCTTCATTCCAGCGGCCACGGTACCGTGCACATGTTTCGCCAAAAATATAGAAATTTTCACCGCCAGCTTCCATAAATGCTGGAATAAATTCCTTGTTGAAAGTAAGGCGTGAAATATGCTTTACAGTATCGATTCGGAAAGCATCAACACCCATATTGATGTAATTTACATAACACTCTTTTAGATAATTGAATACAACAGGATTTTCAGTATTCAAATCAACACAGTCACCTGCCATCTGACCAAGCTGACAGTTTTCACTGTTCCAGTCAATAGTTTTTGTATGGTGATAGATAAAATCTGTATCAATAGAATCTTCTTTCATTGCATTTATTCTGGCTCCATACTGCTTAGAACCGATTGCGGTATCATAATCAGAACTACCTGCCATTGTCAAACCTGCCATAAGTTTATTATAAGCATTACCATCTTTTGCAAGTTTCATAAAAGGACTACGCTTTCCACCGGCAGGAGTTGGAATATCCTTATTTATATACGGAACAGTTTCCTTGTCAAACATATGGAAAAGATTTCTTTCACCAAAATTTCCTGAATGATTAAGAACAATATCCTGAATAACCTTAATTCCTTTTGCATGACAGGCATCTATCAAATCCGCATACGTGAAATTTGTTGATTCATAACGAGGATCAACTTTGCTAAAGTCATAAGCATGGTATCCGTGATAGTCAATTCCAGAAGCATTTTCTACAACTGGAGTAATCCAGATTGCGCTGAAACCAAGAGCCTTGATATAGTCAAGCTTTTCTGCAAGACCTTTAAAATCTCCTCGCCAAGCACAGTCACCGTCGCCAAATGAAAGAAATTCTCCGCCTTCGTCCCAACAGTATTCGTTGTTCGACTTATCCCCATCATAGAATCTTGTTGTCATCAAAAAGTAAATTGTTTCATCGCGGAAGTCGCCGCTTGTCTGACTCTGCCCACGAACTTTTACGGTTCTTGAAACAGGTTCAGAAGATGCTCCCTCATCATCAGTAACAGAAAGGCTTACCATAACCTCGCCTTCAACAGAAGGCATTTTTACTGTGATTTTGCTTGTGCCGCCTCCGCTTAAAATTGCCGCACCGCCAGAAACACTCCATGAATATGATTTTATAGTCCCTTCATTCTGGTCATAAGAAAGCCCCGCGTCAAATTCTTTTGTTGATTCAGTTTTTGCATAAGAACTTCCAGAAATAACTGCCACAGGAGGGAGATTCTCGTTCTTTGTTGTAACTGAAATTGATTTTTCTTCTGAAGCGTTGTTTGCAGCATCATAGGCGACAGCACGAACATTATATGTGCCGTTTTTTACGTAGGCAGTATTCCATTCATAAGTCGCAGTTGCAGACGTTCCGGCAACATCCTGCGAGCCGATTTCTTTTGAGCCTATGTAGAACACAACTTTTTTTAGCGCAGAATTATCCGTAACCTCCGCAGTAAGCACAAGTGGTCCGCTCACAGTTCCAGAAGCGCTTGATTTGAATGAAATCACAATCGGCGCTACAGAATCCTCCGGATTTCCATCATACCACTCGCCGTCTTTGTACCACCATTCGCCGGCTTCGCGGGAAAGATCTGATGTTTTACCATCCCAATTATCTTTTGAATTTTTAAAAATTATATTCGCTTTTGGCGCAGGAATTTCACATTTATACCAACCGGCACTTTCTGCAAACATTTCATGAGATTTTTTATCAAGAGTTGAAACACCAGTTTCCCAAATATAAATTACCTTATATTTCGCATGCACAATAATCCTGTCTTCAATAACAGTTCCGTCAACGACAATTTTTACCGAGTCATTGTTTGTGATATTGATTGTATGTTTTCCGCCGTCGGTAAAAGTTCCGTAGCCAAACGCTTTTACAGCGCCAGTACTGTCCACCGCATAAATAGGCCATGTTCCAGGCGCAACTTGAAAAGTTGATTCAGAAGATTCCGAAGAAATAGTCTGAACTTCAGAAAAAGGGTCGCCGGCATAAACTTTGTAGCCGGAAATATTTTTTGAAGTCAAAGTCACGGTTGACGCAGAAAGTTTGTATTCAGAAGAAGATTTTAAGCTATCCGAAACATAGTCAGAAGCGATTTTTTTTGCATTTACAAAAGGAGATGAAACATCGGCTGGAACCGCAGCCTTTATTTTTGCAATATTAACGGAACTTAAGTCTTTTCCAAGAGAATGCAGCTCGGCAAAAACATTTCCAAGCGCAGTTGAAGCCCAGTTTACGGAAACAGAAGTATTTTCACCTGCCTTAACATCACAAACAGCGCGCATTGTAACGCCGTTTATTTTTCCGTCACTGCTATAAGCCTGAACAGTTATAATACGGTTCTTTCCGGCAGGAATTCCAGAAACAGAAAGAGTTCCTTTTCCGGCGGAAACATCGCTTTTTCCGGTTGGTTCAGAACCGTTTTTTATTCCGGTTCCGGTTACAGTCGCAACGGCAGAAACAATGCCGTCAGCAAAAATAGCGCGGGAATCTCCGTCATTTACAAAAACAGAACCCACAGCCGACGGATTTTCCGACGAATCTGAACGTTCATCCAATGAATTTGAACAGCCCGCAATAATAACTGCAGACGCCAAAACCAGCAGGAAGTTTTTAATTCCCAGCTTTTTCATAGTGTCCTCCAAAACAGAAATTCGGCATGGCAGCTTTTCCCTTACCGCCAGCACGTGCTCCTAAACACGGCCAAATCCTGCAAACACGTTTTTAGTTTTTGAATCTCTTGCCGAAATTGGTAACAATGTAAATAATATAGAAAAGTTATCTGAACATTTTTACATACAATTTATGTTAAATCCGAATATTAAATAAATCAAATAAAAAAATTGTTATATTTTAGATTGCAAAACTGTCTTTCTGCTGTTTTTCCTGGTTCATTTCCGTTATATACATGATAAAATAATCTTCCAGTGTTTTTTTAGGACCAGAAAGTTTCATTCTGTCTCTGGCGCGGGCATCGTCCCGGCGAACAGTATACAATGAATAAAAATCGCGGTAGTCAAGTCCGGCATCAGACTTTACGTGCTCACCCAAAAAAGTTGAAACATCATCGCGATTAATAGAAGAAATTCCCCGTTCACGCAGAATATTCTTCAAAGTCGCAACCTGCTCTGTGGAAATTCCAAAAAGAAACTCTTCCATAGCCTGTGTGACCTCAGGAATCTGCAGCTTGCTTTTTATAAACGAAATCCATTGCTCATCCATCTGCATACTCATCATTATAAGCTCGCTGGTTCCCATCATTGTGCCAAAAGCAGGAGCAAGGCGTCTGCGCGCGCTCCAAACCTGCTGAAGAACAGGCGCAACGGACTCTATTGTCTGATCGTTTCTGTGTTCCCACAAAAGCAAAAGCGAAAGTCCCCAGCTTCTTCTGAATTCCAGCGGCAGCGAGCCATCGTTTATAAGGTCAATGTAAACATCTTCCGCAAGAAGCGTAAACATCATCGTTACAGTTTCCAGCTGAAGAGCCTGTGTTATGGATTTTGGCGCGCCAATCTGTTCGCTTATTTTTGCCATGGAAGAAAAAGTATGGATTTTGGCGACCATATATCCTTTTCCAAGAATAGCTTTTGAAGGAAGCTGAAGCGTTGTGTCGCCTTTAGCCTGGTGCTTTACAAGAGAATCTATCAAAAGCTGAGGAGTACGGATTCCGCCTGGCAAATCATGGCGTTCCAGCAAAGAAGGAAAACGAGCGACAGCTTCGGCAAGACGCGTAAGATCCTTCATACGGCTTTCTATAACTTCAAGACGCTCCGGAGCTTTTTCCATTAATAACGGAATAAACTGATTGTAAAGGATTTTTTCCTTTGGAGTAAGAATTACAATTCCCTCATCATGAACTCTTGCAACTTCCGGCTCAGCATCATAAAAATCTGAAAGAGAAACTTCTATAAACTTTTTGTTTTCACGCGCGTCGGACATAACTTTAACATTATACATCAGAATTCCGGTTTTTAAAGAAAAATCGAAAAAAAGAATAGAAAATTTTACAAAGCCTGAAAATCGAGTTTTTTATAAAAAAAGATAAGAGCGCAAGCGGATTTACAATTCATAAAAACTCAAAATTTGAACTACTTATTCAGATTCCAGTATTTTCTTCCGATAATATAGATATGAAAAAATGTTTTCTTATTTTATCAGTATTTTTTGCATGCCTCGGAATTTTTGCGCAGAGCGGGCTTCTTATAAAGCCGGGCGACATTCGCCTTGAGCCGGAATTAAGCAACAGCTTCAGCGACGCGCAGGGTTATCATCTTTTTGTAAAAAAACTTCCCAAAGTTGAATCAATAATGCTAGTTGAAACGACAAAGGATCCTGCCGGAAAAAACGACAGCTACGCATACCGCGCGCTGGAATACAACGCAATAAACGGAGATGAAATCCGCTTTCTGGACGGAAAAAAACTTGAATCGGAATATTCAAAATTCAGCCTTATAGATTCCACACCCGAACCGGACGAGCAGTTCGGAGAAGCGTTCCACATCTACATTCCGCACCAGATGCAATACGGATACCCATGGTCAAGAAACGGAAAAATCACTATCAGCAAGGGAACTTTCATAAATATCCGCGCTTTTGAAAAAAAATATGCCGACTACACCGGCGAATATTATGACAATGCCTATATGTTCGACCTTGGGCCAAAAGTAAAAATCCACCATGAACCAGAACAAAACACCGAAGAAAAAATCATCCCTGAACCGGAAAAAATTCCAGAAAAAGAAGAAATTCCTGTTCTTACAGACGACTACAATCCTGTCGCAAGCGCAAAATTCAGCGAAATTTCAGATTTTCTAACATATTCAAAAGGGCCTGAAACAATCGTAGACGACATTATGGCCGCCATCGAAAATATCAATCCTAAAAATATGGTCGATGTTGTTTTTGCAATTGATGCAACCGGCAGCATGAAAGACGATATTGAACAGCTAAGGAAAGAATGGGTTCCGCGGCTTATAGACTCATTAAAAGATTTTAAAGACATTAGATTCGGGCTTCTGCTCTACCGCGACTACGTCGACAACTTCAGGTACAAAAACCTTCCTGTAAAATTCTTTGATTTTACAAAAGATATAAATATTTTTAATAAAAACCTGAACGGCTTTAAAATAAACGGAAAGGAAGGCGGCGACATTCCGGAAGCGGTTTACGAAGCGCTTTACGCTTCCCTGGAATTCTACGAATGGCGGCCGGATGCGCAGAAAAAAATCATACTGATTGGCGATGCAGAGCCGCACCCGGCTCCGCGCGGAACAAAAAAATACACAAAAGAACTTGTTCAAAAAACCGCGGCAGAAAAACAGATAAAGATAGACGCAATAATCACGCCGGACGAAAAATACAAGCGGGGGAGATAAGAAAAAACAGTACGAAAATCTTCCAATACAGTATTTTAAAATAATAAAAAATCAGTTGACAAAATCGTTAGTCCTATTTATATTTTAAATAAAGCAACGCCATACTTTCTTGTATGGTTATAAGCCACGCCTGTCGTGGCTTTCTTTATTTATATATAGGAGAGACATGGCACGAACAACTTTTTACATTGATGGTTTTAATTTTTACTATGGCATAAAACGTTCTGCGAAAGCTGACGGCAAATGGTATAATGCCTATTGGATTGATTTAGTAAAACTTTTCAGCGGATTTATCTCTCAAAATGATACTATAGAAAAAATCGTATATTTTACAGCTTCCCCATTGAGCGCAGGAAAAAATCAAAGACAGAGTGCTTTTCTAAATGCAAATAAGGTTATAAATGGAAATAAATTTGAAGTAATCCGCGGAAAGTATCTTGAAAAACATATAATATGCCCATATTGCAATGGTGACATATCTCGTCCAGAAGAAAAAAAGACTGATGTTAATATTTCAGTAAGAATGATAAATGACTGCATACACAACAATACTGATAAAGTAGTTCTTGTAAGTGCTGACACGGACTTAATACCACCTCTTGAGCTAATAAAGAAAGATTTTCCAAATAAAAAAATAAAAGTTTGCTTTCCACCTTCAAATTACAGTCATGATATGACAGCAACTCTATTGACTTGGAAAGTAAAACCGACACTATTAAAAAATAATTACAAACGCTTTGAAAATGCAATAATGCCAGATAGTATAGATGAGGGGAAATACAACATTCCTCCAGAATGGAAACTAAGACAAACTATCATAAAATGAACCGCAATGATTAAATAAGTGATTTCTAACAATAGCTTGTCATATTGTGAAGTATACTTCTCAATATGACAAGCCTTTTTTATTTAACATTTCAGTTCATATTTCTATGCAATGAAAAATCATCTCTGGACTGTTCCCTTGCGGATTTTTTCCGCGGTTTCGCAGCCGGCCAGAAGGCGCACAAGCTCCATTGCAAACTGTTCGGCTGTTCCGGCGCCACGGCTTGTGATTACGTTGCCGTCTGTCTCAAAAGGACTATCCGAACAGTGGACGCTTCCTTCCAAAACATCAGCAACAGAAGCCTCTTTTCCGCAATACTGCTCAACGTTTTTTTCCATATCCGGATAGCAAGTCCATTTTCTGCCCTTAAGAACACCGGTTTTTGCAAGAACAACAGCCGGCGCAGCGCAAATAGCTGAAACAAATTTTCCAGCCGCCGCGCATTTTTTTATGTACGCGGTTATCTCCTCGTTCGCGGCAAGGTTTTCAGAACCGGCCATTCCTCCCGGACAAAATATTAAATCCGGCAAATCTGAATCATCGGAAAAATTAGCCTTGAATTCTTCAAAATTCATATCGGCAATAACCGGAATGTTGTGCGAACCCATAACAATATACGGATCATTCATTGTCGGGCTTGGAACAGCGACAGTCGTAACTTCCACCTGATGACTTCTACGCAGATAATCAACAGGAGAAAGCGCCTCTATCTCTTCAAAGCCATCTGCTAAAAAAACAACAGCCTGTTTCATAAATAACTCCAATTAAACGCCGTTAACGGGCAAGAATTTCTTTAAGCTCCGGAAGTTTTTCCAGCTCTTTTTTAAGAGATTCTTCGCGGGCTTTGTTCACATAATCCTTTGACTGGAACGAATACTTAAAATTCGTGTGAACATCGTAAGTTCCTTTCATAAGAGCATAAGCGTCCTCAGTCATCACAAGTTCCTCGTCAGTCGGAATTACAAAAATCTTCACTTTTGAGTCATCAGCGCTGATTAAAGTTTCTGCATTCGAGGTATTTGAAAGCGCATTTTTCTTTAAGTCCATTTTTACGCCCAAAATCTCAAGGTTTTCTGTGGCAAGCTCGCGGATTCTTGGCGAATGCTCGCCAACACCAGCCGTAAACACAATCGCATCAACCTTTCCAAGCGCGGCAGCGTAGGCACCGATTGTCTTCTTGATTCTGTATCCTTCCATCTCCTGGCCAAGTTTACAAAGCGCATCGCCTTCTTCCGCGCCTTTTTCAACATCGCGGCGGTCAGTATATTTTCCTGTGATTCCAAGAAGACCCGATTTTTTGTTCAAAGCCTTGTCCATCTCGTCAACGCTCATTCCAGTTTTTCTCATGATATAGAAAGGAAGAGCCGGGTCAAGATCACCGGAACGCGTTCCCATAACAAGACCTGCAAGCGGAGTAAGCCCCATAGTCGTATCGTAGCAGACACCGTCTTTTACAGCGCAGCATGAAGCGCCGTTTCCAATGTGGCAGATAATAAGATTTGTGTCTTTTGGATCTTTTCCCAAAAGGGCAGCCGCGCGTTTTGCAGTGTAAAGGAAAGAAGTTCCGTGGAAACCATATTTTCTTGCGGCATACTTTGTGTACCATTCGCGGGGAATTGCGTACATGAATGAACTTTCAGGCATTGTCTGGTGCCATGCAGTATCCATGACAGCCGCGTGAGGAACATCCGGCAGAACTTTCTGAGCCGCCTCGATTCCCATGATATTTGCCGGCATATGAAGCGGTCCCAAATCAACAACAGAGCGGAAAGTGTCCAAAACCTCCGGCGTTACCAGAACTGATTTGGTAAATTTGTCGCCGCCATGCAAAACTCTGTGTCCAACTGCGCCAATAACGCTCATATCTTCAATAACACCAACTTCTTTATCAGTGATTTCTTTAAGAATAAGCTCAATCGCCTCTTTGTGGGTCGGGCACGGACTTTCAAATTCAATCTTTTTACCGTGAGCCTTGTGCGTAATGCAAGAACCTGAATCACCAATGCGCTCAACAACGCCGCTTGCCATTACAACCTTGTCATCCCAGTCATAAACCTGATATTTTGCAGAAGAAGATCCGCAGTTAAGTGTTAAAATTACCATTTTCGTTCCTCTAAAAAGATGTAAATAGCCCGATTTTCGAGTTTTATAAATTCAGCACAAAAATTGAATGAACTACCAGAAAAAGCGCGTCAATTCGCCATACTTCGCGTACAATGTATCAGACTGCGCGATTTTTTTCAAAATCGCTTGCTAGCGCTCAGAATGGCTCGGTTGCCGCTTTCTTTTTCTTCCCGCTCATTCAATTTACGGATTCAGTAAAAAACTCGACATTTGGACTAAACATTAATTATTGTAAAACTTTAATCAAAAATAGAAAAGGGCGAAAAATTAAGTAAAGAAGGATGGCAGAACTACAGTCGCACTTCGTTGAGCCTTACACACCGTGCGGGCTTTAATCGCCATGCCTACTGGCTTTTGCCCGATAGTGAAACGCACAATGCCCGGCTAAATATATTTTTCAACAAGAAGGCACGCGCCTTCAACAATCGCCTTGTGCTCTTCCGGGGCAATGCGCGCGTAAAGAGAATCTGGAGTATCGCCAGGCATAACCGGAACTTTTTTTTGTATAAGGATTTTTCCGCCGTCACATTCGCCGTCCACAAGATGAATCGTGCATCCGCTTTCCTTTTCGCAGGCAGCAATAACCGCCTCGTGAACATAATGCCCCCACATTCCAACTCCGCCAAATTTCGGTAAAAGCGCAGGATGCAGATTTATTATCTTATTTGAATATTTTTCAATAATTTTTCCAGAAAGAACTGTAAGCCAGCCGGCCTGAACAATTCCTTCAACGCAGAACTCATTGCAGATTTCAAGAACTTTGTCGCTTACGGCAATGCGCTTTTCTTCTCTTGTGGCCTTTTTGGCGTTTTCCGCGCCCATAACAGCATACGGACTTGTGATTCTAGCCGGAATTCCAGCCTTTGCGGCCCGTTCCAAGGCAAACGCATCTTTATGGTCGCTGATTACAACCGCAATACTGTAAGGACAATCCGAATTTTCTTTTTCAAAATCAATCAACGCCTGAAGATTCGTCCCACCGCCAGAAACCAAAACCGCAATCTTTTTCATAAAAAATCCTCGTGAAAATTTTTAACTTCAGTTTACATGGAATTTTGGAATGTTACAAGAAAAGGTAAAATAAAAGGACTGGGCATCAGCATGAAAAGAAATTCACAAAAAAAAAGGCTGAACGAAGAGATTCAAACTCAACATTCAGCCTTTTACAAAATTAATTTTTGTTTTTAGAAATTATTTTTTAATAATTATAAAAGATTTTGCTGGAACAGAAGAAAATTGTGCTTTCTGAGAAGAAACTACATAAGGTTTTACATCTACATCTACATCATCAAGAATAAGACCAAAATGAGAACCTGCAAGACTTAATTTTGTATCAACAGTTACAAGATTTCCTTCAATTTTGTCAAAACTTTCATCATTATTAGTTGCATTGAATACAACTGCAAAGTTTCCGTTAGAACCGTTTACTTCGTAAAGAGTTACGCCGCTTTTTAATGTTTTTGCTGTTGCACTAGATGGTTTTCTAAAAGCATCATAATCTTTTCGCAAATGAATCAAACCTTTGTAAGTGTTGTAAACATCGATGTACTTTTCTTTTAATGAAAGGTCAATTGTGTTTACATCATCAATATTGTATTTTCCAGCAGTGTTAGTCCAAGTAATTCCACCTTTTTTATCCGCAGAATAACTGTCTGGACTACCTTTCTTTGTTCTCATAAATTCCTGACCACCATTGATGAATGGAGTTCCTTGACTAAGGAAAACATAAGCCGCCGCAAGTTTATTTTCTTTTTTGATAAGATTAACTTTAGATTCATCTTTCATAACAGAATTATAAAGATTTTCAAATTTTACAGCCCAGTCGCCATCTCCAGATATAGTAGAATCCATTGAATATACAAGCTTGTCAAACAAAGTATAGTTATCGTGACATTCAACATAATGGAGTGCAAGACCTGTTTTTCCAGTATCATTGCGCTTATTTTTAGCAATAGTTTCACCGCTTAAGCCAAGTATAAGATTTGCATCTGCATAATTTCCCTGAATTTGACCACGATTAAATCCACCAAATTCAGCACCTTTTAATGCATCGCGGAAGTCGTCGTCAAATGCTCCGTACCCATTACCACTAGTACCAGTTCCCGCAGATGTTGCAGAAGATTTTGAACTATCAAGAGCTATAGTGCCACCTGTCCATGGCTCACCATAAACTAAAATACTATTATCAATTTTATAAAGTTCATCATAGATTGCCTTCATAGTATCTTTGTCATGAACACCCATAAGGTCAAAACGGAAACCGTTAATATGGTAGTCGTTTACCCAGTGTTTCAGAGAGTCAATCATATACTTTTGAACCATTACACGCTCGCTTGCAGTTTCGTTTCCACAACCAGAACCATCAGAATAAGAGCCATCTGCTTTTTGACGATAGAAATATCCTGGAACTGTTGAATCGTAAAGAGAGCCTGACAAAGTTCCACTTGTGTGGTTGTATACAACGTCCATAATAACAGCAATACCAGCATCGTGGAACGCTTTTATCATTTCGCGGGCTTCTAGCACGGCTTGAGCTCCGTCTGTATAACCTTCTGTTACATAGCGTCCTTCTGGAACATTGTAGTTATATGGATTGTATCCCCAGTTGTAATTCTTATTGCTATTAATCTGAGCATAATCGAACATTGGAAGAATCTGAACGTGGGTAATTCCCAAATCTTTAAGATGATTTGCAAATTCTCCACTTTCATTTGATCCAAGCGCATTTGTAATATCTTTGAACTTTCCTGTAGAATCTTTTGAATATGCACGGCTCCAGTCGCGAATGTGCATCTCATAAATCACAGCATCATTGTAAGATGTGCCGTTAAATGGATTTGTATAAGCTGATTCCCAGCCAGTCGGCTTTGTAGAAGCGTCATCAATAGAAACTATTTGACTTGCAACAGAATCAGGTCCTGCAACAGTATGCCAAATATCAGAAACATAATAAGTTTCATCTTCTACAGTAATTTGATATTTATAGTACTTATAGCTAGATACATCTACATTTTCTACACTCCATACGCCTGTAGCTGAATCCATAGTCATTTTAACAACAGCAGCACCAGTTGGAGCTGTTCCCCACTCAGTAGTTGTAGCTCCTGGTGCGTCAAAGCTATTTGTTTTGCTTGAATCGTAAGCGGCAACAGAATCTGCATAAAGCAATACATTTACGCTTTTTGCAGTAGGCGCCCAGGTTTTAAATGTTGCAGTTGATCCTGCAAGAGTAAGACCTAAACCTTCAACAGAATTTGCAGTATTGCCATAAAGTTCATCGATAAGTTTCATATCGATTCCAGCACGGAGTTCTTTTGTTTTGTAAATTACTTTATACGGGTGGTTTAGAACGCTTGCCCCAGAAGAAGAATCTGTAATTTCAAATTCGGCAGAATCATTAGAAATGCTTATACTTTCACCTGAAATTTTTAACGAAAGCTCTTTGTCACTAGAATCTTTTACTGTAATATCAGTTTTTGCAATAGAGTTTATAAGGCTTGTTACAAGCTTAAGTTTTGCTGTTTTTGCAGATTTATCAATAGAAGTTATAGAAGCGCTAAAAACTCCTACACAGTCATCGATTTTTTTGTAATATGCCATGCTGTTCCAGTTAAAGTAAAAACTAGTTGCAGTTTGGAAGTTTTCTTTAAGAATTACAATATCTTTTGTTTGTGGCTTTCCATCATTGCCCACTATATTGTTGAACAAAATTCCTAAATCGTATTTAGGGTCAACCTTTAAAGTATAGGTATAGCAGTCGTAACCACTTTCTGTGCCTTCTACCATTGCAAGGTTGCCTGGCCAACCAGCTGAAGTATAGTTTACATGAGAAGGAGTTATTGCCCAAGCCCAAACACCAGGTTTTTTATTTTCAGCAGGAATTCCCAAGACACAAATTTTTAATTCCACAGTTGGTTTTAATGTTGCTGCAGAAGCCCTTGCGTATCTTTCTGCAGGAACATTTTCACCTAATTCATTTGAACAAGCGGAAAGTCCTATAAAAAGTGAAAGTCCTAAAAAAACTGCAATAATTTTAGAAAGTATTTTATTTTTTTTCATCTTATTCCTCCAAAATTAAAGTGCAAACAAGAAATTGTTAGAAGTAAAATCAAGTTCACTTTCTGTATTATAACTTAATGCGGTTCGATTAGAAATTTCTTGAGTTGTTTCAAAAATCATATAATACAAAACATTTTCTGAACCAAGTTTTGACCAATAAAAAGGAACTTCTCCCGCTAAAATCCAACCATTATCATTTGAATATTCTGAATAAACTTTGCTTCCTTTCAGAGAAAAAGAAACTATTCCATTTTCATTAAACTTAAATGAAGCATTGTATTTTTCGGATTTCCAATTATTAAACAAGGTTGATTTATCAGCATTTGAATCTACAAGTCTAAGTATATCACCTATAACTACAGGAATAGTCTTGCCATCTTTTTTTACAGTTGAAATATAATAGAACAATGGAGTTTTGCCAAGATTTATAGTAACTTTTCCTGTTCTAGAATCATAAGTAAAACTTGTTGGAACAGAATATTCCTTTTCCTTTATAGTTATTTTGGATTGTTTTTCTGAGCCTTTATAAAGAGCATAAGTTCCTGCTGTTTCGGAAGTAAAAGTATATTCTTCATAGTAATCATCAGTTGAACCGTTTAAATTTAAAACTTTATTTTTTATAACAGTTTTAGCTGTTGTTTTTGGTAATTCAGAAGAACCTGAAGCATTGTAATCTACAGTTTTCCCTCCTCCATTGTCATCTGAGTCAGTTTTGCAGCCAAAAATGCTGACTGCAACAACACAAAATAACGGCAAAAGCCATTTTAAAACATTCTTTTTCATTTTTCCTCCAAAGTGGATTATTTGAACAAGCTAGATAATGACAAAAAAATCTCCAACGATAATAACACATTTTATAATCAATTTATGATAACACATATTTTTTAAAAGTGAACTAAAATGTAATAGAATTTGAGCGAAAACAAAAATAAAAGGTCATCATATATTGCGCACATAAAACCTTAATACTCCCCTTCCCAGTCATCGCCGAACTCGTCGCGCATTTCTTCCTGGGCAGCCTCATCGCCTTCCATTGCGTCATCATAAACAGACTGATAATAATTGTTGTAATCTTTTTCAAAGTCAGATTTTTTTGTTTTTGCCGGTTTCTTTTTTGAATAATCAGAAGAATCTGTTGAACCGAAAAGCAAGTCTTTTAATAAACCCATATTTCCTCCAAAAAAAAAAGGACAGAAAATTATATCATAATTTTTAAGGGTTTTTGATTTTTTACATAAAAAAAATCCTGCCTTAAAATCGGCAGGATTTTTTTTAGAATATTATAAGTTTGGCGCAGGCAAGTGCTCGGTTTGTTTTATTTACACTTTCGCGATTTCCTGCGCCACTGCTCGGAAATCGCTCACTAATCCTCGAAAAGGAGTTTTTCTTTTTGGGTTTCGGCTTTGCCTTCTGCGTAGGTGACGCGGCCGATTTTGTAGGCTTTCATGTCCGGGCAGTCATCGCGGTGGTATTTAGGAGCATTTGCGTTGAACATTTCGATTATTTCATCCGCATCCTTTGCCTTTACCGCAAGAACGAATCCGATTCCCATATTGAATGTGTTGTAAATCGTATTCAAGTCCGCTCCACGGCGAATAAGCTCTCCAAACACCGGTGGAATATCCCAGCTTGAACGTTTGATTACAGAAATCAGCTGCTTTTTTCCATCCTTTGCCTTTGGATACATTCTTGGAATATTTTCGTAGAATCCGCCGCCTGTAACGTGAACCATTCCGTGAACAGATTTTTTGTATTTTGCAAGAACTTCCATAACTGGCTTTACGTAAATGCGTGTCGGTGTAAGCAAAACTTCACCTATTGTCTTTCCAGTTTCTTTTCCATCCATAAGGAACGGATCGTCCAGATTTTGCACAAGTTTTCTTACCAGGCTGAATCCGTTTGAATGAACTCCAGTTGAAGAAAGACCAATCAGCACATCTCCTTCCGCAATTTCCTCGCCTGTAACCATATCATTCTTTTCGCCAACGCCGACACCGAAACCGGCCAGATCGTATTTTCCGACATCATAAAAACCAGGCATTTCAGCGGTTTCGCCGCCAAGCAAAGCGCATCCTGTCATAACGCATCCGTCCGCAACGCCCTTTACAAGGTCCGCCGCAACTTCCGCCTCCAATTTTCCGCAGGCAACGTAATCAAGGAAGAACAGAGTCTGAACGCCTGAACACAGAATATCATTTACGCTCATAGCCACGCAGTCAATTCCGACTGTATCATATTTTTTCATCTGGAACGCAATGTCAAGCTTTGTTCCAACGCCGTCTGTTCCGCTAACCATCACAGGATTCTTTAAACCTTTCGGGATTTCAAACATTCCGTTAAAACTTCCAAGACCAGTAAGAAGACCAGGAATCGCCGTTCTTTTTGCATGCTCTTTGTACTTATCAACAGCGCGATAGCCTTCTTCCACATCTACACCAGATTCTTTGTAACTAGCCATATCTTATGGTCTCCTAAAATTGTTTATTTTATTTCGATTTTCTAATTTTCAGCCTTGCCCAGAAGCGAAACAACAAGATTCCGCTCAAAGCGCCGCCTTTTTATCATTCAGACAGCCGGCTTCTTAATTCACTTTTTTTTCTATTAATTCACCGGGAACCCTCATCGGATACTCACCGGTAAAACATCCCTTGCAGAAACCGTACTGCTCCGGATTGCACGCCCTTAAAGCCTCGAACATTCCATCCACAGAAATAAACGCAAGCGAATCTGCGCCGATTTCTTTCCGGATTTCCTCAACGTCATGGCCGGAAGAAATAAGTTCTTCCTTTGTAGGAGTGTCAATTCCAAGATAGCATGGGAACTTCACAGGAGCTGAACTTACCCTGAAGTGAACCTCTTTTGCGCCTGCCCGGCGAAGAATCTGAACCAGACGGCGGCTAGTCGTTCCGCGCACAATAGAATCGTCAATCACAACCACGCGTTTTCCGTTCAAGTCGCTTTTAAGCGCATTCAGCTTTACAAAAACCATGTTTTCACGCGCCTGCTGAGTCGGAGCAATAAAAGTACGCCCAATATACTTGTTCTTTACAACGCCCATTGCATACGGAATTCCAGATTCCCTTGAATAACCAATTGCAGCGCCAAGCCCAGAATCAGGAACACCCACAACAACGTCAGCCTCAACCGGAGATTCCTTCGCAAGCTGCGCTCCCATCTTATATCTTGCTTCCTGAACAGGAATGTCGTCAATAATTGAATCCGGACGCGCAAAATAAACATATTCAAAAATGCACGAACGCTTCGAAGTTTTTTCCCCGAATTCAAAAGAAAGAACTCCGTCCTTGTTGATTATTACAATTTCACCAGGATGAATATCTCGGATAAAAGTGCCGTTCATTGCGTCAATAGCGCAGGACTCGCTGGCAAGAACCCATCCGCCCCTAACCTGGCCAAGACAAAGCGGTCTGATTCCGTTAGGGTCGCGAGCGCCGATCAAAGCATCCTTTGTCATTACACAAATCGCAAAAGAACCCTTTATCATCTGAATTGTATCTGTAAGCGCGCGCTCAAGCCCCTTTTTATAGCCACGTGCAATAAGCTTTACAATAACCTCAGTGTCGCTTGAAGAACTGAAATCCGCACCGGTTTCTTCAAACATCTCGCGGAGCTGAACATAGTTTACAAGCTGCCCATTGTGCGCGACTGCAATCGGACCAAGTTTTGACTGGCTCAGCATCGGCTGCGCATTTTCAATCGTCTTAGAGCCGGAAGTCGCATAGCGAACATGACCAATAGAAAGATTTCCCTGCAATTCCCGAAGATGCTCAACCTTAAAAACATCAGAAACAAGTCCCATCTGCTTGTGAATCTTAACATCGTTTCCGTCAGAAACACAGATACCCGCGCTGTCCTGACCGCGGTGCTGCAAGGAATACAAACCATAATAGCACATCGTCGCGGCATTCATCTGAGATTCATCAGAAGTTTCAGACTTAGAAGCATCCGTAGTCAGATAAACACCAACAACTCCACACTCATCGTGAAATTTATCATCTTTTTCAGTGTACAAAAATTCGTTCTCAGACATTACAGTTCCACTCCGACAGAAACACCGGCAGCGGCATCATCTGCAAGTTTTTTGCGGAAAGCCAGAAGCTTTTCCTTTAATTCCGGATATTTTATAGAAAGAATCTGAACCGCAAGATAAGCGGCATTTTTTGCATTGCCAATACCAACAGTCGCGACCGGAATCTGCGGCGGCATCTGAACGATAGAAAGAAGCGCGTCCATTCCGCCAAGACCGTTTGAACCGGCGGAAATACATTCAAGAGGAACGCCAACAACCGGCAAAGTTGTAATTCCGGCAATAACGCCAGGAAGAGCGGCAGCAAGACCCGCGCCGGCAATAATAACCTCAAAACCATCAGCCTCGCACTGCTTTACAGTTTTGTGCAAAAGCTCTCCAGCCCGATGAGCCGAAATAACAAAAGCTTTATATTCAACGCCAAATTCCTTAAGAACTTCAGCAGCCTTTTTCATTTTTTCTGTATCTGATTTTGACCCAAAAAAAATCGCAACTTTCATTCGTCCTCCTCGTTTTTGTTCTCCGCAAAAATTTTACAAAAACGATAACTGACTTTATCACAAATTTACAACATTCGCAATGTAAGAAAGCAATTTAAAAATACGGGCAAGCCGGCAACAAGTTGCCGTCGGGCTTTGCGGGGTTTCATTGCCCGCTCCGCTCGCAAAAAGCCTGCGGCTTTCCCCTCCAATCCCTCTTGCATTCAGACTTAAAATTCCTCTGCATCCACAAAGCGGAACTGTCCCGGCAAAAGATTTTCGTCAAGTTTCAGGTTTCCGAACTGAATCCTCTTAAGAAATTCAACGCGGTTTTCAACAGCCAGAAACATTCTTTTTATCTGGTGAAACCGTCCCTCGCGCACAGCGACCACACATTCCCGGTCGCTTAAAAACTCCAATGCAGCGGGCAGCGCCTTCTGTTCCGCGGCTTTCTTCTCCGCAGGCAGAACAACGCCTTCCTCAAACATTCTTTTATACGCAGCCTGCCCGGTTTCTTCAACAGGTTTTTCCAGCCGCACAAAATATTTTTTTTCAATCTTAAAATCCGGAGCCGCCGCCTTATGCGAAAAACTTCCGTTTGTCGTAAAAAGCAAAAGTCCAGAAGTATCGCAGTCAAGCCGCCCCACCGAATGAAGTTTTCCAAGATTTTCAGGAACAACAACAGAAGAAACCAGCTCATACACAACAGGATGCCTGTCGCTTACAAATGAACACACAAAGCCGGCCGGCTTGTTCAGCATAATATAAAGATGCTTTTGCTTTTTAAGAGCATTTCCGTTTACAGAAATTTCATCCCTTTCAATTTTAACAGGAAACCCGCATTCCAGAATGCGCCCGCCGTTCACAAGAACGTCATTTTTCCGCAAAAAATTGCGCGCGCTCCGCAGCGAACAAAAACCATGATTAATCAGAACACGCGCAAGCGGCTCAAAAAAAATATCTTCCATATAATTCCGTCAAGTCAGGGCAAACGCATTATAAATGTATTCAGCAAAAAACTTGCTCCCAGTCACGGTTTCGTGGTTCAAAATCGCGCAAT
>OIXL01000506.1_pt1 | contig 19271 bp, 19 predicted proteins | sample 1587761 | NCBI WGS metagenome assembly OIXL01 (sample SAMN03283246) | human gut metagenome | biome: human-associated habitat; material: feces | host: Homo sapiens | place: Peru | collected 2012 | reverse complement strand
GCAGGCGGTCAGAGCCAGAGCGGCAACGGACAGACCGGCAGCTGCCAGAAAGCTGCGACGAGAGATCTTTTTCATATTCAAACACTCCTCAAATGTACTGTATGTTTTTGCGGTACGCCGGAACGATGCGATTCATCGAACATCTGGCGAACGAATTTAGTATAGATTGTACAAATTGAAAAGTCAATACTTGTGCAAAAAATCTCATCAATTGAAACCGAATTGAAAACAATTATACAAAAAATGCGCTGAAGAAATGTATATATACAAATTATAGATATTTTGCGATCTCTTCTTTGCTCCGCTTTGGCACGCAGTAATCCCGGTTCTCGTCCAGATAATATTTTACGCCGGTCTCAGCCGTCAGCGGCACAATGTGAGCCTTGTGGGCCGGGTAGCCGAACGCCACCATGAATGCCAGCTTCTGCGGTTCTTCAATGCCCAGTAGTTCGGTGAGGGCAGGCTTGTTGATCGCGCCCATGATGCAGCTGCCCACGCCTTTGTCCCATGCGGCAAGGGTCATGTTGGCAAGGGCGATGCCGGTATCGGTGGCAAGGTCGCCGGGGATGGAAGTGTCCTGAACCACGGCCACATACAGGGTGGGCAGCTCGTCGGCCTTGGGCGTGCCCTGCTCCGGGGGCAGATAGGCCGCCCATTTGACCAGCGGCTGAACCTTTGCCACCGCCTCGGGCTTGTTCACCACCACCAGACGCACAGCCTGACGGTTGGCTCCGCAGGAGGACAGGCGGACGGCCTCGACGATATCATCCACCACATCCTGCGGAACAGCTTTCTGTGCAAAGCGGCGGTAGGTGCGGCGGCTGACAAGAGTATCCATAACAGACATAAAGAGCACTTCCTTTATATAAGTGTTGTCAAAAGTATAGCAGATGCGGCAGAGTCTTGCAACGCTCCGGCGCAAAAAGCTTGCACGTTGGGCAGTGGTCTTGCCTTTTGCGACAGGCTGCGATTGCATCCGACGAATGATATATGGTAAAATATGGTAAAAGAAGGGGGGCGGCGCAATGGTATTGGCGGCAGGCATCGTGGGTTTTATTCTGGGGGTCAATGTGGTTTTTTTGTTTGCCGGGCTGATGCGAGCGGCAAGAGAGGAACAGAAGCAGACGAGAGAGGAACAGGAGCAGACGAAAGATGAAAACGGGACATGCGGAGGATGAATAAAAATAGCACAGAACAGAAGGGGCCGCTGCAGGGAATAATGTGCAGCGGCCCTTAAATTATGATTTTTAATGTTTCCGGTGCCGCTTTGGGATGGGAACGCTGAGCACCAGCGTGATGCCGATGGCCAGCGCAACGGCTACTTTAAAGGTACTGATGCCGTTGGAGAGGGCCAGCGCGTTGTTGCCCTGAATGAAATAGTAGGCGGTGTAGTAGATGCCCGCGCCGGGCACCAGCGGGAAGATGCCGGACAGCAGGAACACTGTTACCGGCATTTTGAGCACGATGGCAAACACCCGGGTGAGGATGGTCAGCGGGATCACCGCCAGCAGGGAGGCTGCGGCACTGTCTGCCCCCAGCATCACGGCCAGCTCGTAGACGAACCAGCCCACGGCACCCACCAGCCCGCAGAAGGGCAGGCTTTTGCGCGGACAGCCGAACAGAACGGCAAAACTCAGGGTGCCTGCGCCGGCAATAAAAAACTGCGCGGCCAGCTCCCCAATTTGTGTACTGGTCAACATCATGCCACGACCACCCCCGTAAAGAATGTATAAAGGCTCAGCACAAGGCCGGTGCCAATGGCAATGCTGGCTGCAATGAGCAGCGCATCGATCATGCGGATGGTGCCAGAGAGGTAATCTCCGTGCACAAAGTCGCGGATGCCCATGGTAAAGGCGATGCCGGGGGTCAGGATCATCAGCGAACCAATAATAGAATGACTGGCCGGTGTGCCCAGCACTCGGCAGGCCAGAATGCACACCAGCGTGATAAGCGCAGCACAGCTGATCTTGCAAAAGCCGCCGGGCAGCTCGTGCTGCTCACACAGCAGCAAATAGCCGCTGGCAAGAAAGCCTGCCAGTGCCGCCGCCAGTGCACTGCGCAGTGTGCCGCCGAAGATCAGCGCAAAGCAGAATGCACCGCACATGCCGCTGACCAGCTGCACCCAGTTCTTGGGAAAAGGGATGCGCCGCGCCAGCACCAGACGGCTCTCGGCTTCGTCCAGCGACATGCTGCCCTCTGCAATCTCGCGGGAGAGGGCGTTCACTGCCGCCACCCGGCCCAGATGAGTGGTGCGGGTAGGCACATTGCGCACCTCGCTGATCTCGGCGGTGCCCGCACTGGCAAAGATGCCGTTGGTCAGCACATAGACGTGGAACTCCCGCAGATGGAAGCTGCGCGCCATGATCTCCATGGTCTGCTCCACCCGGAACACCTCCGCACCATTTTCCAGCAGGGTCTGCCCTGCGGCCATGATAAAATCCATGATACGGTGGCGCAGCTCTTCATCGGGAAAAGGGTCTCTGCTGTTCATTGCCTGCTCTCCTTGCAAAAGATGATACCCTATTTTATCATGTGCACCAGCCGCATACAAGGGCGTATCATAAAAAACGGATGCGGCAAAAGGTCGGAAACCATATCCCTACCCAAAAACTTCGTTGAAGGTGTTGACAAATGCCGCCGATGGGTTTATTATAGTGTCAATATCACAAAAATGGCTGTGAAGAGAAGAGTAAGCTTTCGCATTGATCCTTACCAGAAAGCCCGGGCGATGGAAAAGGGCAGGAAACAGGAAGCTGAAAATGGTCTCGGAGCCGTGCGGGCGAGGTGCAGGAGCGCTAAGTTCGCAACGGGATGCGCCCGTTACAGCGTCCGGCTGTAAGCAGAGGTTTCTGCCGCAGCATCGAGGCTGTGCCCGTGAGGGTGCAGTAAACCAAGGTGGTACCACGGAAGATGTTATGCCTCCGTCCTTGCTGAGCGTTTGGCTCGTGTAAGGACGGGGGCTTTTTTGTCTTCCGTTCCATGGCGTGCGCGGACTGTGCCGCACCGCCGCTGTACATTTTTTATAAATAGAGAGGGAACAAAACTATGATTACTCGCCGTGATTTTCTGAAAGTTACCGGTGCGGCTGCAGCTGCAGCTGCCCTGACTGCCTGCGGTGGTTCTTCTTCCACTGCATCCTCCACCGCTTCCAGCGCTGCTGCTTCCGCTGTGGCCAAGCTGGACAAGGTGAAGGTGGCTGTGCCCAACGACACCACCAACGAGGCCCGCGCCCTGACCCTGCTGGAGAAGAACGGTTTCTTCAAGCTGAAGGCTGACGCCGGCCTGACCGCTACCGCAAAGGACATTGAGGAAAACCCCCTGAACGTCACTGTTGACGAGGTCGAGGCTGCTCAGGTGCCCAACGTCCTGCAGGATGAGGACTACGCTGTCATCAACTCCAACTACGCCATCTCCGCTGGTCTGGACCCCATGACCGATGCTCTGGCAATGGAGGACGGCACCTCTGCTTACGTCAATATTCTGGTCTGCAAGGACGGCAATCAGGAAGAGCCGAAGATCAAGGCTCTGGCCGCTGCTCTGCAGAGCCAGAAGGTGAAGGAGTTCATGGATGAAAACTACAAGGGCGCTGTGGTGTCCGTTGTGGAAAACCCCACCGACGGCTATGACTCCTCCATCGACTACGATGCACTGAACGGCGAGACCGTCAGCTGCGCTGCTACGCCGGCTCCTCACTGCGAGGTTCTGGAGATCTGCAAGGACATTCTGGCCGAAAAGGGCATCACGCTGGATATTCAGGAGTACGACGACTACATCATTCCCAACAACATCGTTGAGGACGGCCAGTGCGATACCAACTATTTCCAGCATCAGCCGTATCTGGACGACTTCAATGCAGAGCACGGCACCCATCTGGTGACGGTTGCCGGCATCCACGTGGAGCCTATGGGCATCTACGGCGGCAAGCAGGACAGTCTGGCACCGATCGAGGGCTAAGCAGACTCCCCCAGTCACCTTGCGGTGACAGCCCCCTCGGGGAGGGGGCCTTTGCCTGACCGTTCTGTTTCAGGCTCCCTCCATGAGGGAGCTGGCAAACCCGCAAGGGTTTGACTGAAGGAGTTTATTCAACAGCAAGGAGCAATTTCTGTGATCGAGATCAAACATCTTTCCAAGACCTTCCAGATGAAGGACGGCGCGGTGAATGCGCTGAAGGACATCAACCTCACCATCCCGGATGGTTCCATTTATGGCATCATCGGCATGTCCGGTGCGGGCAAATCCACGCTGGTGCGCTGCATCAACCTGCTGGAACGCCCCACCGAGGGCAGCGTTGTGATCGACGGCACCGCTATGGAGACTTTAAACGCAGCCCAGCTGCGTGAGCGCCGCCGCGAGATCACCATGATCTTCCAGCAGTTCAATCTGCTGATGCAGCGCAGCTGCCTGAAGAACATCTGCTTCCCCATGGAGCTGGCCGGCGTGAAGAAGGCGGATGCCGAAAAGCGTGCAAAGGAACTGCTGGAAGTGGTCGGCCTGCCCGACAAGGCCAACGCCTATCCGGCGCAGCTGTCCGGCGGACAGAAGCAGCGCATCGCCATTGCCCGCGCACTGGCGACCGACCCCAAAGTGCTGCTGTGCGACGAGGCCACCAGCGCGCTGGACCCCAACACCACCCATGCGATCCTGACTCTTATTAAGGACATCAACAAGAAGCTGGGCATCACAGTGGTGGTCATCACCCATCAGATGAGCGTTGTGGAAGAGATCTGCGATCATGTTGCCATTCTGGACGGCGGCGTCGTGGTGGAAGAGGGCGCGGTGCAGGAGATCTTCGCCAACCCCAAGACCGCTGCGGCAAAGCGTCTGGTGGCGCCCAACGGCGGCAGCGCCGCCCGGGATCTGTCCAGCTTTGCGCCGGACGACCATGTGGTGCGTGTGACCTTCAACGGTTCCTCCACCGCAAAGCCGCTGGTGGCAAGCCTTGCCGCAGAAAAAGGCATTCTGGTGTCGGTGCTCAGCGCCGACACCCGCGACCTGAGCGGTCAGTGCTACGGCTCCATGCTGCTCAAGCTGCCCGCTGATGTGGAGCAGGCAAAGCAGGCTGCGGCCTATATGCGCGCCCAGCCCGGCATTACGGTAGAGGAGGTGACCGGTGAATGAGTATTGCAGATTACGGCTTTGCCATCTGGGAGACCTTTTACGTGACGGTCCTTTCCACCGCGTTTGCGCTGGTGCTGGGCCTGCCGCTGGGTGTGCTGCTCGTGGCCGGTGATAAGGACGGAATTCTGCCGCTGCCCGGCTGGCTGATGCACATTCTCAACATCGTTATCAACATCCTGCGCAGTGTTCCGTTCCTGATCCTGATGATCTGTGTATTCCCGCTTACCCGTGCCATCGTGGGCACCACGGTGGGTACCAAAGCCACCATCGTTCCGCTGGTGGTGGCAGCCTTCCCGTTCGTGGCACGTCTGGTGGAAACCAGTCTGCGCGAGCTGGACGAGGGCGTGGTGGAAGCGGCCCAGAGCATGGGCGCAACGCCGTTCCAGATCATTACCAAGGTGATGATTCCGGAATGCCTGCCCGGCCTGATCTCCAGCATGACCACCGCCCTGACCACCATTCTGGGCTACTCGGCCATGTCCGGCGTCATCGGCGGCGGCGGTCTGGGCAAGATCGCTCTGTCCTACGGCTACTACCGCTACCAGACCGACATCATGGTCGTCTGTGTCATCCTGCTGGTGCTCATGGTGCAGGTGTTCCAGACCGCGGGCACTCTGTGGGCAACCAGGAGCGATAAGCGCCTGCGGAAGTAACCGCTTGTACAAATAGACTTTGCCGGGTGGCGGATCGGGAGTTTCTCCGAAGACCGTCCGGCGGGTGGGACCCTGTTGCCGAAGGCAATAGGGCGGGCAATGGAATTGCCTGCAACAACAGTGACTGCCGCCATTGGCGGAAGCAGGGAACTGTTGTTGGGGCCGTGGCCAGCAAGACGCAAGCATAAGCGCAGCGGATGCTGGGTGCCACAACCCGAACTCGTGTCTGAGGAGAAAGCTCCCGGGACGTCACCTACCATCTACCCATACTGCCAGACCATCCGGCAGGGAAAATTTTTTCAACGTTTCAATTCCCCGCCGGAGGTCTGCCCTCCTGCGGGGAATTGTGCTATACAGAACAACCCAGTAAAGGAGTATGTAGTATGAATCGTGATACCATCTGCGTGCAGGGCGGTTACACCCCCGGCAACGGCGAACCCCGCCAGATCCCCATCATCCAGTCCACCACCTTCAAGTACGCCACCAGCGAGGATATGGGCAAGCTGTTTGATCTGGAGGCCGACGGCTACTTCTATTCCCGCCTGCAGAACCCTACCTGCGACCTCGTTGCAAAAAAGATCTGCGAGCTGGAAGGCGGCACCGCCGCCATGCTGACCTCCAGTGGTCAGGCTGCAAACTTCTTTGCCCTGTTCAACCTTTGCTCTGCCGGTGACCACATCGTGGCATCCAGCACCATCTACGGCGGCACCTTCAACCTCATCTCGGTCACCATGAAAAAGATGGGCATCGAGGCCACCTTTGTGGATCCGCTGTGCAGCGAGGAAGAGCTGGACGCAGCGTTCCGCCCCAACACCAAGATCGTGTTCGGCGAGACCATCGCAAACCCGGCTCTGACCGTGCTGGACATTGAAAAGTTCGCCAAGGCTGCCCACGCCCACGGCGTACCGCTCATCGTGGACAACACCTTCCCGACGCCGGTCAACTGCCGCCCCTTCGAGTGGGGCGCGGATATCGTCACCCACTCCACTACCAAGTACATGGACGGCCACGGCGCAGTGCTGGGCGGTGCCATCGTGGACAGCGGCAAGTTTGACTGGATGGCTCACGCCGAAAAGTTCCCCGGCCTGTGCACCCCGGACGAGAGCTACCACGGCATCACCTATGCCGAACGCTTCGGCAAGGAGGGTGCCTTCATCACCAAGGCGACTGCCCAGCTGATGCGCGACTTCGGTTCCATGCAGTCTCCCATGAACGCTTACATGCTGAACCTCGGTCTGGAAAGCCTGCATGTGCGTATGCAGCGCCACTGCGAGAATGGTCTGGCTGTGGCAAAGTTCCTCGAGAACCACCCCAAGGTGGCCTATGTGACCTACTGCGGACTGGAAAGTAGCCCTTACCATGCACTGGCCGAAAAGTACCTGCCCAACGGCAGCTGCGGCGTGGTCAGCTTTGGTCTGGCCGGCGGCCGCGAAGCAGCCAGCACCTTCATGAAGAGCCTGAAGCTGGCCGCCATTGAGACCCATGTGGCCGATGCCCGTACCTGCTGCCTGAACCCCGCTTCCAGCACCCACCGCCAGATGAACGACGAACAGCTGAAGGCTGCCGGTGTGCCCGCAGAGCTGGTGCGCATGAGCTGCGGTCTGGAAAGCAGCGAGGATCTCATTGCAGATATCGCACAGGCGCTGGATAAGATCTAAAAGGCAAACGGGCTCGCCCTCTCAGCTTCACTTCGTTCAGCAGCTCCCCCAAGGGGGAGCCGCTGGCGAAAAAGTAAACTTTGTGGTTTTGCCAAGGCCTCCCACTTTGGGGGAGGTGGCACGGCGTAAGCCGTGACGGAGAGGGCGAGGTCGCTATCAATATCCGCACCAAAGGAGTACGAAACTATGCCGCTGATCATCCCAAAGACCCTGCCCGCCTACGATGCCCTGTACGAAGAAAACGTCTTTGTCATGCACCGGGAGCGCGCCCTTGCCCAGCATATCCGCCCGCTGGAGATCCTCATCCTGAACCTGATGCCCACCAAGATCACCACCGAGACCCAGATCGCCCGGCTGCTGGCCAACACCCCGCTGCAGGTGCACATGACCCTGCTGCAGACGGCCAGCCATGCGGCTACCCACGTCTCGGCGGCGCATCTCGAATCCTTCTACAAGACCTTCGACGAGGTGAAGCACAACCGCTACGACGGCATGATCATCACGGGTGCGCCGGTGGAGACCATGGATTTTGAGCAGGTGGACTATTGGCCGGAGCTGTGCGAGATCATGGATTTCAGCGAGACAAATGTCTACTCCACCCTGCATGTGTGCTGGGGTGCGCAGGCGGGCCTGTACTACCACTACGGTGTGCACAAGCAGCTGCTGCCCGAAAAGATGTTCGGCGTGTTCGAACACCGGGTCACCCGTCCGTCAAACCCGCTGGTGCGCGGCTTTGACGAGGTGTTCTATGCGCCCCACAGCCGCCACACCGGTATCAGCCGGGAGGATGTGGACAACTGCCATGCCCTGCGCATCCTCGCCGAGAGCGACGCGGCCGGGCCGTTCCTCATGAGCACTGAGAACGGCCGGCAAATCTTCGTCACCGGCCACCCAGAGTATGACAAGTACACGCTGGACGCCGAGTACAAGCGGGATGTGGCCAAGGGACTGCCCATCCATGTGCCGGTGAACTACTACCCGGACGATGATCCGGCAAAGCCGCCGCTGTTCCGCTGGCGTGCCCATGCGCATCTGCTGTATGAGAACTGGCTGAACTACTACGTCTACCAGAACACCCCCTACGATCTGGGGGATATCCAGCGGGTGAAACACGAAGGATAAACCGAAAAAGGGCGGTATCGTGCCGAATTGCGCGATACCGCCTTTTGTGTTATACTGTGCATGCGGCCCTTCTCCATTCCCATGACCGCGGGAAGGAGGTGGAAACCATGGACGCACTCATCACATTTATCCAGACTGTCGCAGCACAGGTCGTTGCCTACTATCTGTGCAAGTGGCTTGACAGCCTGATCAGCAAGGGCAGCAAGCACTGACAAAAGAAGCACCCCGGTAGGTTCAGTACCGGGGTGCTTCGTATTTTGCGTGGAAACCACGGCTCGGCCTCATCACATTGCCTGATTCTATTATATGCACTTTGTGCCGGATGTCAACCCCGGCAGATGTGAAATGATTTTATTTTTTACGCCGCACCGGCTTTTTCTTGCGCACACTGTAGCCGAAGGTGCCCAGTTTTCTGCCCAGAGCCAGATATTCGCCGTGGCTGTAGACGATCAGTTTTGCCTTGTCAAGGCACAGCTTGCCGGTCTCGTCCAGCAGGCTCTCGTCCACGTCGCAGGCCACCACTTCGGCAAGGAACAGGTCGTGGCTGCCCAGCGGGATCACCTGAGTGACCCTGCACTCCAGGTTGACCGGGCTTTCTTCCAGAATGGGACAGCCGGTCAAAACGCTGCCGGGCGCTGCGTGCAGGCCGCAGGCGGAAAACTTGTCCACATCGCGGCCGCTCTTCACGCCGCACCAGTCGATGGAGCGCACCAGCGCTTCGGTGGGCAGGTTGATGGCAAACTGCCCGCTCTCTTGAATGAGATGGTGGCTGTACCGCTCCGGCCGCACACTGATGGATACCATGCTGGGCTGGGTGCAGATGGTGCCCGTCCAGCCGATGGTGATGAGGTTGGGGCTCTCCAGGCCGCCGCAGGATACCAGCACCGGCGGCTCCGGGTTCAAAAGGGTGCTGCCTTTCCAGCTCTGTTTGCTCATCCGTGATACTTCCTTTCGTAAGGGGCCCAGGTGCGCTCCGAGATGACGTAGCGCGGGCGGGCCTTGGTTTCCATATAGATTTTGCCGATGTACTCGCCGATGACGCCCAGGCACACCAGCTGCACGCCGCTCATGAAGCAGACGATGCAAACGATGGAAGCCCAGCCGGCCACCGAAGAACCCATCACGGCCTGAATGATGGCCCAGATGACCCCGATGAAGCCCACAAGGCTGACCACAAGGCCGGCCCCCGTGATGAGGCGGATGGGCTTGTTGGAAAGGCTGGTGATGCCGTCGAAGGCCAGCGCCAGCATTTTGCTCAGGGGATAGTGGCTCTCGCCGGCAAGGCGCTCATGGCGCTCGTAGGTGACAACCTCGTGCGGGAAGCCCACCAGCGGCACCATGCCGCGCAGGAAGATATTGACCTCCTTGTAATCGGCAAAGCTCTCCAGCACGCGGGTGCTGATGAGCCGGTAGTCGGCATGGTTGAACACGATGTCGGCGCCCAGCGCGTTCATCACGTGATAGAAGCCCTCGGCGGTAAAGCGCTTGAAGAAGGTGTCGGTGTCCCGGCGGCTGCGCACGCCGTACACCACCTCGGCACCGTCCAGATACTTGCGCACCATTTCGTCCATGGCGTTGATATCGTCCTGCCCGTCGCAGTCGATGGAAATGGTGATATCGCAGGTGCCGCTGTGCAGCGCCTCCATCAGACCGGCCAGCACAGCGTTCTGGTGGCCGCGGTTGCGGCTCTGGGAGATGCCGATGAAATGTTCATCCCGTTCAGCAAACTGCTGGATGAGGCTCCACGTTTTGTCCCGGGAACCATCGTTCACGAACAGAACCCGGCTTTTTTCGCTCACAAGGCCCTGCGCGGCAAGGCCGTTGATCTTATCCAGAAACATGGGGGCAGTGATGGGCAGCACCTGCTCCTCGTTGTAACAGGGAATCACGATCCATAAAATCGGTTTTGACATATTTAAAAATACTCCTTAAAAATAACAAGATAATGCCGTTGACGGTTACGGCCTTCCAGTGAAAAAGAGTTTTAGAAAAATCCGCAGATTTTTCTAAAACTCAAATATAAAAATAAAATTTCCGCTGAATACAGCCAAAGCGCACGCGGCGGCTATTCAAATGGTCACTGCACCATCTGCCGCAGCACATCTGGCTCCAGCAGCTTGAAACTGCTCTTATAGGTATCCAGAAGGCCGTCCCGCTGCATCTGGCTCAGCTCGCGGGAGAGGGCGCTGCGGTCGCAGTTGAGATAATCCGCCAGCTGGATGCGGGAGAATGGGATGCTGAAGGTCATGCTTCCGGCCCGCTCGGCTTCGCTCAGCAGATAGGCGCACACCTTGGCCCGCAGGCTTTTGAGCACCAGCAGGTCGATGCGGCGCGAGAGCAAAAAATATTTGTCGCTGATGGTGCGTACCAGATTGCGCAGGGTCTGCTGGTGGGCGGGGCTGCCGTCCGAAAGCAGCAGCCGTTCGTAGGGGATCAGCAGCACCTCACAGGGGCAGGCCGCCAGCACGGTCACCGGGCTGGCAAGGCTGGAGCCGCCCAGCACGTCGCCGAACACACCGCCCGGCTCCATGCGGGTGATGGGGATGCGGGCACCCTGCGGGCCGGGGCGGTAGGCTTCCAGTTCGCCGGACAGCACAACACCGACCCGGTGGTTCGGCTCGCCCGCAAGCACAAGGGCTTCGCCCTTGCCGTAACTGCGGATCACGGCACCCAGCTGGGTGAGCAGGGTCTGCAGCTCTTCGGCAGAGAGACCGGCAAATAAAGAGGTGGAACGTAACAGCGGCAGATAACTTTTCATCGCATATCCGTGGGAAAGCAGCAGGCTCCCACAGCCCTCCTGCAATTCCGTTGCACACGCAACGGTATTTTTATCCCTATTATAGTAAACTTAGACCCGCAAAGCAAATGATTTTGGAAATTTGCTCTGTGAAAATTTGGAAAAGACCGTCTGATCGCCGCTGCAGACGCTTCTGCGGCGGCAGAAAACGGACTGTCTTGGGAAAGATGAGGAAAAACTACATTATGAAGAAGATCATTTCTCTGCTGCTGGCGCTGACCATGGCGCTGGGTCTGGCCGCCTGCGGCGGTGCAGCTTCCAGCTCTGTCGCTTCCAGCGCAGAGGCTTCCAGCGAGGCCGTCTCCGAGGCAGCTTCCAGCGAGGAAACTGCGTCCGAACCGCTGTCCGCCACCGAGGCTCTGCGCATTGCCGGCCTGAAAGGCCCCACCACCATGGGTCTGGTCAACCTGTTGAGCATGGAATCCGACGGCACCGCCAGCATGGACTATGACCTGCAGCTGTACGGCGCAGCCGATGAGATCGTCCCCCTGCTGATGAAGGGCGAACTGGACATGGCTGCTATCCCGGCCAATCTGGCTGCCACCCTGTACCAGAAGACCAGCGGCGGCATCGAGGCCGTAGCGGTCAACACGCTGGGCGTGCTGTATGTGGTGGAAAAGGGCGACACCGTCCAGTCCATGGCAGACCTGAAGGGCCGCACCATCCTGTCCACCGGCAAGGGCACTACCCCCGAGTATGTGCTGCGCTATCTGCTCACCCAGAACGGCATCGACCCGGACAAGGACGTGACCATTGAATACTACAGCGAGGCCACCGAGGTGACCGCCCAGATGGCCAACACCGAGGACGCCATTGCAGTTCTGCCCCAGCCCTATGTGACGGCCGCCGGCCTGCAGGACGACACCCTGCGCGTGGCCCTGAACCTGACCGAGGAGTGGAACAAGGTCTGCGACACCCAACTCATCACCGGCGTGACCGTGGTGCGCAAGGAGTACGCCGAGGAGCACCCCGATGTGGTGGCTGCCTTCCTCAGCGACTACGCAAAGAGCGTGGACGCTGCCAACACCGACCTGGACGGCACCGCTGCTCTGTGCGAGGAGCAGGGTGTTGTGGCAAAGGCTGCCATTGCAAAGAAGGCTTTGCCCAACTGCAACATCGTCTGCCTGACCGGCGATGACCTGAAGACCAACGCATCCGCTTATCTGCAGGTGCTGTTCGATGCCGACCCCGCTGCTGTGGGCGGCGCAATGCCCGGCGACGACTTCTACTGGTCTGCTGAGTAAAAAATTCAAAAAAGCCTTTCTCTCCGGCCGCTGTGCGATTGGTACGCACGGCGGCTTTTTTGCGCCCGGAGCAGGGCACTATGGGCTTATGGGCCGGGAGTTTCTCTGAAGACCGTCCGGGGGTGGGGCCCCACGCGAAGCGAAGGGGCGGGGGCTGGAAGCACCGGTTCGTGTCTGAAGAGAAAGCTCCCGGCCCATTGCGGATTCCCTTGCCTTTCCGGCGCAAAAGGACTACAATAGGCCGTAGTAAACCAGAACAAACCGAAACGGAGGTTTCTTATTATGGCTTGTACGACGATTCTAGTCGGTAAAAATGCTTCTTACGACGGCTCCACCATGATCGCCCGCAACGACGATTCCGGTTCCGGCCATTTCACCGCCAAAAAGTTCACCGTGGTGCACCCGGAGGACCTGCCCAAGGTCTACCGCAGTGTGCTGTCCCATGTGGAAGTGCCCCTGCCGGAGGGTGCCATGCGCTTTACCGCCATGCCCAATGCCGTGGAGGGCAAGGGCATCTGGGCGGCAGGCGGCGTCAATGCGGCCAATGTGGCCATGACCGCCACCGAAACCATCACCTCCAACTCCCGGGTGCTGGGCGCAGACCCGCTGGCGGTGTATCAGCCCGCAAAGGGCGACACGCCCGAGGTGCCCGGCGGCATCGGCGAGGAGGACATCGTGTTCCTGACCCTGCCCTACATCCGCTCCGCCCGCGAGGGCGTGCAGCGGCTGGGCCATCTGCTGGAGACCTACGGCACCTACGAGATGAACGGCATTGCCTTTCAGGATGTGAACGAGATCTGGTGGCTGGAGACCATCGGTGGCCACCACTGGATCGCACGCCGTGTGCCGGATGACAGCTATGTGGTCATGCCCAACCAGCTGGGCATCGACAGCTTTGATCTGGAAGATGCCTTCGGCGCACAGAAGGAGCATCTGTGCTCGGCGGACCTGCGGGAGTTCCTTGCAAAGCACCATCTGAACCTTTCGCAGGACGGAAGCCTGAACCCGCGGGACGCCTTCGGCAGCCACGATGACGCCGACCATGTGTATAACACGCCCCGGGCATGGTGGATGCTGCGCCACCTGAACCCCACCACATGGGTGTGGGACGGCCCCGATGCCGACTACGGCCCCCGCTCCGACGACTTGCCGTGGTGCATGGTGCCGGAAAAGAAGATCACCCCGGAAGAGGTCAAATATGTGCTGTCCGGCCACTATCAGGGCACGCCCTATGACCCCTACCTGACCTACGGCGACAAGAGCAGCAAGGGCGCGTACCGTTCCATCGGCATCAACCGCAACGACTTTATGGCGCTGATGCAGCTGCGCCCGGATGTGCCGGAAGCCTTCCGCGCCATCGAGTGGATCGCCTATGCGTCAAATGCGTTCAACACCATGGTGCCCTTCTATGCCAATGTGGACACCACCCCGGAGTACCTTGCCAACACCACCGGTACGGTGTCCACCGAAAACTTCTACTGGGTCAGCCGGATGATCGCCGCCATGACCGATGCATCCTATAATAAATCGCTGATCCACATCGAGCGCTATGCCGAGGCAGTGGTCTCCGCCGCCCGGGCGATTTTGAACGAATATGACGCAAAGCTTGCAGCAGAGCCGGACGCGGCCAAGGCAGCTGCCCTGCGGGTGCAGGCCAACGACGCCATTGCGGCCATGCTGAAGGAAAAAGCTTCCGACACGCTGGATAAAGTCCTGTTTGAGCTGAGCAGCCAGATGAAGAACGCCTATTCCCGCTCGGATGCGTAAAAGCTGCTGCCATGCCCCGATACAAACAACACACGCTGGTAAAGGAGACGGAACGATGATCTATACCGTAACATTCAATCCGGCCATCGACTATGTGGTGCGGCTGGACGCCACGCTGGAAGTCGGGCAGGTGAACCGTGCCTGCGGCGAGGACTGTGTGCTGGGCGGCAAGGGCATCAACGTGTCCGGTGTGCTGGCCCAGCTGGGCTGCCCCAGCGTGGCGCTGGGCTTTGTGGCCGGCGAGACCGGCGCCTGGCTGGAGCGCGGTTTGGCCGTGCAGGGTCTGCACACCGATTTTGTCCATCTGGAAAAAGGCATGACCCGCATCAATGTGAAGATCAAGGCGGGGCAGGAGACCGAGCTGAACGGTGCCGGGCCGGATATCCCGGAAAGCGCCATGCAGCAGCTGGAAGAGCAGCTGGACGCGCTGAACGAGAACGACATCCTGATCCTGGCGGGCAGCATCCCTCGCAGTCTGCCGCAGGATACCTATGAACGGCTGCTGGCCCGGCTGCAGGGCAAGGGCGTGCGGGCCGTGGTGGACGCCACCCGGGATCTGCTGGTCAATGTGCTGCAGTACCGCCCCTTCCTCATCAAACCCAACGATCATGAGCTGGGGGAGATCGTGGGCCGGGAGCTGAAGACCGACGAAGAGATCATTGCCGCCGCCCGAACCCTGCAGGAGAAAGGCGCGCGCAACGTGCTGGTGAGCATGGCGGGCGACGGCGCTCTGCTGGTGGACGAGAACGGCAAGGTACACCGCATCGGCTGCCCCAAGGGGAAAGTGGTCAACAGTGTGGGCGCGGGCGACAGCATGGTGGCCGGGTTCGTGGCCGGGTGGATGCAGACCGACAGCTATGATATGGCTCTGCGTCTGGGCACGGCCTGCGGCAGCGCCACGGCGTTCAGTCTCGGCCTTGCCACCCGCGAAAAGATCGAAGAACTGCTGAAGCAGATTTAAGCGCAGAACCGCCCCGGAGTTTTCCGGGGCGGATAGAGCGCTTCCCGCCGAAAACGCGCTTTTTCTGCAAAGGTGGTTTCTGTTTGGGGCAAAATGTGTTATGATAGTTCCGGGAAGAAAACAGACCTTTGCCGGAAGATCCCCGGCGGAGAGAAAGGAATTATCCGCTTCATGCGAAAGAAAAGCTTCTGGAACCGCCGCTTTACCCGTTCGCGGGTGCGGTCGGAAAAAGTACAGCTGCCGGAGATGCTGTTCGGCTATATCCTCGGCCCCATGGGGGCCATGGTGTCCGGCAGCATCTTCACCAGCATCCTGCAGAGCTATTTTACGGATGTGCTGCGGCTGGATCTGAGGTTCCTCACCCGGCTGCAGCTGGTATCCACCGTGCTCATCGTGCTCGCAAACCTTGTGATGGGCCAGCTGATCGAGCACACCCGCGCGCTGGCCGGCAAGGCCCGGCCGTGGCTGCTGCTGTCGGCGTTCACGCTTTCGGCAGCCTGCGTCCTGATGTTCATCGTGCCGTTCCGCGGCACGGCGCGTATGGTATGGATCGCCATTGCCTATAACCTTTACTACGCCTTTGCGTCGCCCATTTACAGCACAGCCAGCACCATCATGATCTCGGTGTCCACCCGCGACAGCCGCCAGCGGGGGCTGCTGGCGTCCATCAACAGCATGATGGGGCTGGGCGTGATGGGCGTCTGCAGCATGGTGTTCCCCATGCTGGTATCCTTTGCTTTGAAGGATGACCTGAACCGGTGGTTCCTCACCATGCTGGGGGTAGCGGTATTTACAGGGGCTACCATCTATCTGCAGTTTGCCTACACCCGGGAGCGGGTCACGGAGGAGCGGCAGATCATGGCGGGACTGCTCGGCCCGGAGGATGAGTTTGAGGCCGCAAAAGCAGAAGAAAACCGTCAGGCGCAGCCGGAACCGCCTGCGGCAGAAGTGCCGGAGGTGACGCTGCTGCAACAGGTGAAGGCGGTGACCTCCGACCGGATGTGGTGGGTCATCATGATCTTCTATCTGCTGTTCCAGTGGAGCGGTGCGCTGAAAAACGGCACCATGACCTACTATTGCAAGTGGGTGGTGGACAACACCTTTCTGGGCAGCGCCGGGGCGTGGGGCGCGTCGCAGTCGCTGCTGACCATGATGGGCGCGCTGCCCATGACGGCGGCTTCGGCGCTGCTGCTGCCGCTCTCCAACAAATACGGCAAGCGGAAGGTCTGCGGTGTCTGCCTGCTGGCAGGTGCTGCGGGCGGTGTGATCGCGGGGCTGGGGCAGGGCAGACTGATCCCGGTGGCGGCGGGCGTGGCGCTGAAATGCTTCGGCTCGGCCCCGGCGTGTTACCTCATCGTGGCCATGGTGGCAGATGTCATCGACCATGTGGAGTACCGCACCGGCATCCGCACCGACGGCTTTACCATGTCGGTGTACAGTTCGCTGGCGGTGGCCAGCGCACCGGTGGCCAATGCGGCGTTCAGCGCGGCGCTTGCCCGTGCCGGTTACGACCAGCAGGCCAATGTGGCGCTGGGCACTGCGGCGCAGAGCGCGGCCGTGCAGCAGGTGATCTCGGCGGGCTATATCTGGACCGAGACGGTCTGTTACGTCGTTGCAGGCATCCTGCTGCTGGTGTTCTGGACGGTGGAAAACGACCTTGAAAAAGAACGGGAAACGTTTACGAAACAATAACAAAAAAGAGCCTTTTCAGGCTCTTTTTTGCATTTTGTCAGATATAGTCCGAGATGTAGGGGATCTTATGGAACAGCACGTCATCCAGCCGCTCCACGGCTTCCTCCCGGCCTTCGATGCGCTCCAACTCAAACAGACGCTCGGCGGTCTTGTAGCCCAGCAGCAGGGTGGAAAGGGTGCCGATGCCCATTTTCAGGTGGTATTCGGCGGGGGCGTCGGTCAGGGTGCAGCTGCCGTCCGCAAACCGGACGCGGAAGGTGCGGTCGTTCCAGGGCAGGAGGGTGTCTTCGATCTCCAGTTCGATGCACAGCTCGCCGCCGTCCGGGTCGCAGGGGTAATCTTCCAGAAAGCTCTTCACGTCCACGATGCGCCCCATGGCATAGGGGCGGATGGACTCCTTGATGTCGCCGTCGTCCATTTCGAAGGCGATCGGCTCGCTGAAATAGGTGTTGCCGTGCACCTCGTCGATCATGGAATCGTGGGCGTGGATATACTCCCACAGGCCTTTCTGCGCCTCGCGGTTCAGGTAGATCATTTCCTTGATGTGCATGATGTCGTTCTTGATGAGGTACACCATGTAGCCGCAGGGCTTGTCTTTTACATTATAGTAGACGGCCACGTTGGTGTCGTCCTCGTCCCAGCGCCAGTACTCCTCCCACGCGAGGGAATTGCGGAACAGGCACCCGTGGGTGATGGAAGCAAAGTGGGAGTGCAGCTCGTGGAACTCGGTGTTGTCCCAGGCCACGCGGCGCACATAGCCGGGCGCGGAGACCTTGGTGGGGATCTGCCGGTCCTTGATGTTGTAGGAGATCTTGTTGGAGATGATCTCCCAGCCCAGATGATGGTACAGCGGGATGGAGTAGGGGTACAGCAGGGCAAAGCTCTTGCCCTCCTTGTGCATCTGGGTCAGACCCTGGATCATCAGCCGTTTCATGATGCCGTTGCCGGTGTACTCCGGGTAGGTGCACACGCTGGTGACAAAGCCCACATGGTACACGGTATCGTAGATGTTCATCTTCAGCGGGTAGACCGCGAACTGGGAGACAAGGCTCTTGCCGTCAAAGCAGCCCAGCACATCGGCGCGTTCCAGCACAGGGAACTTGGACTGCTTGATCTCGTCGTCCTTCCAGCCGGTGGCGGTCAGCTCTTCTTCGGTGACCTGAAAGGTATACCGCAGCAGGGCGTTATACTGATCGACATCATCGGTCTCAAGATAGCGGATGGTATAATTTTCGGCGGGATTCATGGGGTACTTCCTCTCTTTTTTCAGGCGGTTTGCCGAACAGCTTTATTATACACCCGGAGCCGAAACCCCGGCAAGGAAATATTTCCACAAAAAAAGCTGCAAACCGGCCCGCAAAACACTGCATTTGCTGGAAAAAGCTGCCCGCACCGACTTTTGCATTGAACCGCTTTTCTGCGTGTGGTATACTAAACATGTTGTGTAAGAACCCGTCGCACCGGCGCGGGGAGCGGCCAGAAGGAAAAGGAAGCAAACGATGAAAATTGGATTTGACAACGACAAATATCTCTCCATGCAGTCCGAACATATCCGCGAGCGCATCCAGAAATTCGACAACAAGCTCTATCTGGAGTTCGGCGGCAAGCTGTTTGACGACTACCACGCCTCCCGCGTGCTGCCCGGCTTTCAGCCGGACTCCAAGCTGCAGATGCTGCTGCAGCTGAAGGATCAGGCCGAGATCGTCATCGTCATCAGCGCCGAGGACATCGTCAGCAACAAGATCCGCGGCGACTACGGTATCACCTACGATCTGGACGTGCTGCGCCTGATCGACGCCTTCCAGGGTGTGGGGCTGTATGTGGGCAGCGTGTGCGTGACCAAGTACACCGCCGCCCCGGAGGTGGAAGCCTTTGAAAAGCGCCTGAACGGGCTGGGCATCCGCACCTTCCGCCACTATAAAATTCCCGGCTACCCCAACGATGTGGCCCGCATCGTCAGCGACGAGGGCTACGGCCGCAACGATTACATCGAGACCGAGCGCCCGCTGGTGGTCATCACGGCACCCGGCCCCGGCAGCGGCAAAATGGCCACCTGCTTGTCCCAGCTGTACCATGAGTATAAGCGCGGCGTCAAGGCCGGCTACGCCAAGTTCGAGACCTTCCCCATCTGGAACCTGCCCCTCAAGCACCCGGTGAATCTGGCCTACGAGGCCGCCACCGCAGACCTCAATGATGTGAATATGATCGACCCGTTCCATCTGGAAGCCTACGGTGTGACCACCGTCAACTACAACCGCG
>OIXL01000505.1_pt1 | contig 19278 bp, 21 predicted proteins | sample 1587761 | NCBI WGS metagenome assembly OIXL01 (sample SAMN03283246) | human gut metagenome | biome: human-associated habitat; material: feces | host: Homo sapiens | place: Peru | collected 2012 | reverse complement strand
ATATCAGGATGATAGATGTAAACAGGATTACCGTGTTTGTCATATTCCTTAAATCCCTGAACAAAATATTTTTTTGCAGATTCACTCAGTTTTACAAAATCTTTTTCACAAATATCCAGAAGTTTGAGATGTCCTTTCTTAAAGACTTTGTTCTGGAAATATTCGCTTTCAAATTCATCCTTTTCATAGCAATCCCAATAAAACAGATTATTTCTAAATTCGCATCGATAACTTTTTAAACTGCATAACCTGAATGGCTTATCAGAAAAACGAAACCATGAAGTAGATGCGGCAACAGCTTCTGCAAGACCATCATCTCGATTTTTCAATGAATCTACAGGAATAAGCTTGATTTTGTATCCAATAAGCATTCTGGAAATTTCAATATAATTATCTTCATCATCTTTACGCTTGGCTAATTCGTTTCTTTTTTTATCGATAGCAAGCAGACGTTTATAATAGGCCAGCTGTTCTTTACTTTTTGTAGGACGCATATATAAAGGGTAGCATTGATTCGGATAGAAATCTGTAAACTTGTAGTTTAAAAATATTGCAATAGAAGTCCCGTTTTGTAGTGCAAAAAATAAACATTTGCGATATAAAAATAATATGACAGAACAAACAATAAACAGAATCAGAAAATTTACCGCAGACCGCGACTGGGAGCAGTTCCACACACCAGCAAATCTTGCAAAATCAATTTCGATTGAGGCAAATGAGCTTTTAGAATGCTTTCAGTGGTCAGATAAAGATTATGATTTGCAGCATGTTAAGATTATTAATAGCAAATGCGTTAAACAAAAAGCCGAAAGGGTTTTTGTAGCATTTACTTATCCCCTTGCAGATGTTATGGTGTACTGCCGTAATCTGCTGGATAAACTAGACCTTGATGAAGATGAAATCATCAATATGAAAATGACAATGAATGAAGCAAAATATCCGGTAGAAAAAGCGAAAGGAAGCAATAAAAAATACACAGAATTGTGATATAATTGACTTGTTCAATGACTTCGTTATTGAACAAGTCGTCGAGTTTAAAACAGCACAAATAGTGCTATTTTAAACATCGCATTTTAAAGTAACCAGTTTTGAAACTGAAGCTTAAAAACTGGTTTATATAAACATCGGGGTTGTAGCTCACCTGGCTAGAGCGCTACAATTTGTTGATGGATAATTAATAAAAAAAATAGTCCACTGGACTGTTTTTTTATTAATTTACAATTATATAAGGATTCAAGTCCGATCAGCTCCATTATGGGAAAAATCAAAATTATCAAAGGCGACATCACAACTTTGGCTTGTGACGTAATCGTAAATGCTGCAAATTCCAGTCTTCTCGGTGGTGGCGGTGTTGACGGTGCAATTCATTATGCCGCTGGTCCTGAACTTCTCTCTGAATGTCGTACACTTGGTGGCTGCAGAACTGGCGAAGCTAAAATTACAAAGGGATATAAACTACCAGCACGATTTGTAATCCACACTGTTGGTCCGATTTATTATGAACATAGTCCTGCAGAGGCTGAGGCACTTTTGACTTCCTGCTATGAAAATTCTTTGAATCTTGCAAAAGAAAAAGACCTTAAGACTATTGCTTTTCCTCTGATTTCTGCCGGTGTTTATGGTTACCCTCAGCGAGATGCTATTAGGGTAGCAATTGAGACGATGAAACTGCATCAAGATGATTTTGATGAGATTACGCTGGTGCTGTTCGGGGAATGGGAGTTTGGATTTGCGGGGGATGCTTATCCGGAGTTTATTTAGCAAATAATACTCATTAGATAAACTTATTATCTCTCAAGAATTTTTCATTGATAACAATAGATTTTCAAAATCATCTTCATATTCTTCAAAATAATATTTTTACATAGCAATAAACTGTATCAGGGAAACGGAAAAAGATTCCTTTACAGAGTTTTTTGAATAGATTTGTAAACTCTTCTGTATGGCAAAGGGAAAGCATATAATCCATCAAATATTCAACTTCATGTTGAGAAGCACTTGTATCAGAAATTATTCGGTTTACGATTGGAGTATAAATTTGAACAGCCTGTAAACTGAGCTGCATAATGCCTTCTGCCATTGATTTTATTTCATTTACAGACGTTTCATAACTTTCATCTTTTTCAAAAGTTTCTTCGTGATGTTCTTGCAGATTATTCTTTTTCATACAGAAATTGTAATTTTTGAAGTATAGAAAAGATATAAACTGTTAGTTTACAAAAAAAGCTTGCTTTATATCGTGAAAAAAATGAAAGACTTTTTAAGCTTATTTATGAATATATAGATAAAAGCTTTGAAGGATAGTATTGTTCCCTTTCACAAGTTGATGGAATGTTTTAGTTTAATATTTATGCGACAACTTTATTGACATATTCCGCTGATTATCAGTTTTCAAGTCCCTATTCTTGGCAATTAAGGACCAGGTTTTGTGTAAATCGTCAAAATCAATCCTTTATTCTTCCTTATCATTTTTAATTGATTCAAGAATTGCTCTTAATTCAGGTGTTTTATTTATATAATCCTGTTCAGATTCTGCAAGTTCAAGATGGTTTCTAAAGTATGATGGATGAATAAAAAGAGTTTCTGTTGTATTTTTCTTAAGGAACTTCTTTTTAATTAGCATACATTCTTCGTGCTGGCCACGTGAATAATAATCCCCAGGAGATATAATAGAAACGGTAGCATATACTGCATCTGAAATCCCTTTGTCCAGAAAAATGAACACGCTGTATTTTTCAGACATAGGTTTTACTTTCCTTGAATATTATTTTTCAAAACTTGAGTTTGGTTCTGCAACTTTCAAAGTGTCGGAGTTTAAGAAGTGCCTCGTCAATTGCAGCCGGCGCAGCCTTTGGATTAAGATGCCTGATAGAATCTTCAAGAACAGAATCATAAAGCGGAGAATGCCAGTCGCGATCAATGTCCGGCCCATAAACATGCTCCCATCCCATATTCTAGAACAACTCAATCAGAGCATTTTCATAGGCTTCTTCGTTGTAATCGGCGGACATAAAGGCTTCCTCTCAGATAATTATATCTATTCTATCATAATTTAAGAGATTTTGCATTTATAAATATTATTATTGACAATAAAAAAAGCCGACAGTATATTTATAATGTTCTCTATTTTGGGAACAATTTATACCAACTAGCAAAAGGGAACTTCTTTTTAATGCGAATAATTGCTCTAAAAACATTAAGAGAATACTGGGAAAAAGAACCGGATTCAAAAGAAGCTCTCTCTGCATGGCATCAGGAAACATTAGCAGCTTCATGGAATGGACCTGCGGACATAAAAGAAAAATATCGTTCTGCCAGTATCTTAAAGGGTAGCCGAGTTGTATTTAATATCTGTGGAAATAAATACAGGCTGGTTGTCAAAATCAATTACAAATTCAAAATCATATACATTAGATTTGTTGGAACTCATAAAGAGTACGACAGTATAAACGTGGAGGAAATTTAATGGCCGATATTAAACTTATAAAGACAAAAGATGATTATGAAAAAATCCTCAAACGTATTGATGAAATTTTTGAAGCAGAACCAGGAACTCCAGCAGGTGACGAACTGGAACTCCTTACAAAGCTTGTAGAAATTTACGAAGAAGAAAAATACCCTATAGATCTTCCAAGTCCTGTGACTGCAATAAAATTCCGCATGGAACAGCAAGGACTTAAAAGCAAAGATTTAATTCCCTTTATTGGAAGTAAATCTAAAGTTTCAGAAGTATTATCCGGAAAAAGAGCTCTTAGCCTTAATATGATTCGCAAACTTCACGAAGGTTTAGGAATTCCCGCAGAAGTTCTTATTCAGGAATCTGGAAAAGAATTACCAGACTCTTCTATCATGGAACATGGAATAAACTTTCCATTTACAGAAATGTATAAACGCGGTTGGTTTACACACTTCTTTGACGGAACTCTGTCTCAGGCGAAAGAATTAAAGGAAGAACTGATAATTAAATTTATTGGAAACTTCAATATTCAGGATGTTGCTCTTTGTTATAACAGAAAGTCAGAAAATAAAGAATCTGAAAATCTTGATGACATTCTTATGGCCTGGCGAATAAGAGTTATGAATCTTGCCGCTGCAGAAAAACTGCCAAAATGGGATAAAGATGTTCTTACAGAACAATTCTTTTCACACCTTGCAATACTCAGTGTTTTTGACCAAGGTCCAAAGCTTGCAAAAGAATTGTTAAATAAAGTAGGAATCCATTTTATTATAGAAGAACATCTTGAAAAATCACACCTTGATGGTTCTTCAATGCTTATGCCAGATGGTAGCCCCTTAATTGCTCTAACCTTACGCTATGACCGCCTCGACTCTTTCTGGTTTACACTTTTCCACGAACTTGCACATGTAAAAAAACATCTGTCAAAAAACAATGCCGCTTACTTTGATGATATTACAAATGAAATGAGCAAAACAATTGAAAGAGAAGCCGATACATATGCAAAAGAAATGTTAATACCTATGAATATCTGGAAAACTTCGGGCCTGACAATTTCTTCCACTCCAATTGCAATAAGGAATTTTGCAGAAGAACAGCATATCAGCCCCGCAATACCAGCAGGCCGTCTTCGCTTTGAAAACAAGAAATATACAGTTTTCAATAATTTGATTGGGAACGGGGTTGTTAGGAAGATGTTTAAATGAAAAAAATTTTAAAATTATTTGATGAATCAAAAACTTTGCAAATTATTTTAGATAAATGCATTATCGGAATCTTTATTTTGTTAGCAGCTTTTCTTATAAATATAAATCTTGAAAATGCAAAAACTAAAAATAAAATTGCAGAACTTTCAGTTTCAAGATTTATTAATGCAACGAATGACATTTGGAAAAAGATAGATGAAGTCGAAATGTTATCCTCTGAAATATGTAGTGATGCGTTTGTTTATACTCTTGAGGAAAAGTCTTTTGATAAATATTCATTTCAATATCAGTCTAGCTTTTCAGAGCAATACAAGTTGTATGAATTAAAAATGAATGAAAGTAAATTGTTTATAAGCAAAAATGAATATATTCTTGGACACGATGTTTCTCATTAGTTTTATATATACCTTGAATATCTAAGAATGCAAACAGATACGAAAATAGATTATTATTTATCTGGTACGAATAATGATAAAGAACGGAATCTTAAAGCTGAAGAAGAATTTTCAAAAGAAAAGAACAAATATAAATTTAATTTACTAGATGCTCAGGAATTTGCAATAAAAAGATTCTTAAAATAACAGCGACCACGAATAATTGTTTCGGTTGAAATATCTTCTTACCATCGTAAAGCCTTTTCGGATGTATTCATTCAGCCGTTTTGTTGCCCATTGACGAAACTGCGTAGCAATCTTGGATTTTATTCTGTAACCAAGAGAGATAATCATATCGAGGTTGTAATATTTTGTCTGATACGACTTTCCATCCGCCGCAGTTGTTCGGAATTTCCGAACAACTGAATCTTCTTTAAGCTCTTCTTCTTCAAAAATATGCTTTATATGTTCACTTACATTGCCTTACTCGAACCATACAAATCCACCAGCTGAGCCTGAGTAAGCCAGACCGTTTCGCCTTCAAAACGAACATCAACAGAAATCTTTTCGTCCGCTGTCTTAAAAATCACGATTTCACTTTTATTATCTGTTGGCATTGTCGTACCTCCGAATATTTTATAAGCAGGAGAGGAAGGTCTTCCCCTCGCTCCCAAGCCAAGTCGCTCCACGAATCGCCCCTGCAAGCAGTGCCGATTCTCTCCGCTTTGTTGGCTTGTCCGCTACCCTTTCTGCGGGCTCAGTCGCCGCCCGCAACGCCTGCTAGAATATATCTAATGAATGTGTATTGTATACAATTCCAGAAATAGTTTTGTTTTCGGAATCATGAGGTTTTTCTTTTGTTGGTAGCATAGTCATATAATCATACATTTGTCCATCTTCCGATTGAAATTCTTGTATTATGCATCTTTTATCATCTGGTTCTTTTACCATGGCAATATGGTTGACAGCTACATCTGTTATATTAATCCTTTTGCATATTTTTCCATTGTATAAATATTCTTCTATATGTTCACATTTTTCGAGCGGTTTTCCACAAATTGAACAAGTTCCTCCCTTAAATAATAATCCGCTGGAATTATATAATGGAAATACTGGAAATAATGTCTTTTCACAATCCATAAAGAACTTTTGCAGGTCGTTGATACCTGACATCTGTTCTTCAACTTTTTGAGAATAAGCAATATAATCAATCGCATCTTGTAAAGAACACCATGCATCATAATTTTTTCCTTCTTTAAGTTTTATCCACATATTCAGTGATGATTTCACTGAATTCATAACACATTGAAAATGGAAAAATCTATTAAGAAAAAAATCGGGAGCACCTTTCTGTTCTGCTTCAAATTTATTTTTATGTATTGCTAAGATATAAGATTCTAATTCTTAAACTGTTTTTTCTCGTAATGTTTTATCTCTTACAAAATGATTATATTTTAATGCTTCATTTATTACCTCTATGAGTTTATTTATGTATTCGTCCATTTTCATTTTAAGCCTTCATTATTTTTTCAATTTCTTTTAAGCCAGAAACAGGTCCTTCATATTCGATTTTCTTCTTTTTTTGTTTATCTTCATATAAAAATGAGCAATTAATTGAAGGATCTTTATTTTTCCCCCTTAAATAAATCATAAACATAGTTTGAAATTATATTCAAACAAAAGCTCACAGTGTTTGGATTTTGAGATATAACCATAAGTTGTATAAATATTGTCGGACCAAACCAGTCAATGCTATGATTTTCAACAAAAACGCAGTCATCTAGATTTGAAATTGCAAAATCTGCATCTAATTTTTCTTTTTTAAATAACTTATAAATTAGCAAGCTCGATGCAGTATATGAAACCTTTGATAATCCATTAAAATCAGAATTTGTATCGTAGGGTATAAATAATAATTTGTCATTTGTTGAAAAATCATCAACATCGTAGTCTGTTGTTTTTATATTCATTTTTTCTCCCAAATCAAAATAATTTCGCTTGAAGTAATTCACAGCTCTTTATTTGTCTATCAGTTATTTTGTCATCCGGATTTATTGTAGAACACAAAATTGGGCTGTTTGGATCATAAACGGTATTTACAGTTTCTTTCCAATTTGCATAACAATATATACATCCGTTTCTGCATGTGTTGTAACTACCGATATCAATACTCTCAATACAGCCACAAGCCTGACGTTGAGATTTATCTTTCTTGAAATCATATTGCAATGGACAAATTCTATTTATTAATTCTGCATTTATACAATGTCCGTGTTCAATACCAACACTTGATAAATCAATTTCCTCACAGCAGGATTCAACTTTTATATCATACTTATTACCAATAGCTGAAAGATAAAAAGCAAATTCATGCATTTGTTGTTCTTGAACTTCTGGAATACCATTAAGAATAAGACGGCTTCGAATCTTCGAATAATAATCCAAAAAACTAATTACACATTTTTCTGTATGATTTTCTAATTTTGCTGCTATGTATTCAAACCATTTTTTATGATAATCAAAATCATAATGTTCATTAAAGAAGATAGGATCATATCGCCAGATAACTTTTTCTTTTCCGATTTGATTTGATAGTTGCTTAAAACGTTCCATTAAAATAGTTTTCTTTGGAATATTTACTTCCACTTTTTGATCATATGAAGTAACAGAAAATTGAAAGTAATAACGATATCCAAGGTCATCTATAATTTTTAAATCTTTTATAAATTTTTCAGAGGGATTTTTTGTCCAAAAAACAATACATTCTATTTTTTCTGGAGTCAGAGGAATTTTTGATACTTGATGTATGTTCATTGGATTTCGGACATAAACAAAACCTTCTTTAAGGCGATTGATAAACCAATCTCCATAGAAGGCTGGGATATCTGTTCTTCTAGAGACGCTTAGAATCATTAATTACCCCCTCTGAATGAGTACATATGAACTTCTACATTCATTTATATGTATTGTATATATATCATAATTATACATTATGGAGTTAGGTTGCGCAAACTGAAGGGAATTACATTTCTCTTGTTTGTCACCTGAATTAAAATGTGCACGAGGATATCTGTTGGGATAATCAAAATATCTTTTTACAACTCTCATACATAACGAATTTATAGAATGGACCCACTTCTCAATAGCATTTCTTCCCATGTTATAGCTATTTGTATCATTTATAAGAATGTAGCTACCTTTTTTCATTTTTTTAAATATAGGTAAAACAATACTGTTTAAATATGAAATAATAGCATTATCCCTTTCAGAAATCCCTCCAGGTGAATGCTTATGAATATCTGATAAAAGATAATTTAATACTAAAAAATCAAGATTGGTCACCAAAGGATTATTTTCATCAAAATAATTATTAATAAAACTAACAGAGCAATTAGGAAGCGAATTAAAAATATTTGAAACAAAAGACTGACAATTGTTCCATAATTTGTTAGGTTCAAAACCAAAAAAACGAAAAGAACAATGAGGATTAATTGCATGTATACTTCTTTCAAACCCAAATAATTCAGTTGCTGGTCCACATCCTATGGAAACTATATCAAGTGGTGTCGGTTTATCAAAAATGAAATTGCTTTTAAGTGACAAAAAAATTTCAGAAGCATATCTATTTAAGTAACGTAAAACATAACTATATGTAATATTTTCACACTTATATATTCGAAATCGCGAAGTTTCATCTTCAAATATTCTTGATAAGCATTGTAGACAAAATTTATCAATTTTACAATTTCTAGTACACTGACAATCTGTATTACAAACTTGATTTGTGCTTTCAGAACAAACTTTTAATGAATGTCGGCAGAAAGCTAAATATTTTTCGTGCGGTTCTTTTAATACTTTTTTTATTGGAAGCGCTACCATTTTTTTCCCTTCTTTTTTTATAATAATATCTCTCCATTTATCAACTTTGGAAGTAAAGTATCACGAAGAGAAATAAGTTTTTCATTTTCCATTATACATTGTTTCATTTTCTTAAACATAGCTGAAACAATAGCTTCAAATTTTTCTAGTTGATCATCATCAGGAATCACAACTTCCATGGCATTTAAGATTTCTGTTGTCATACTTGGAACTGCAGATCCTGCGTTCATTGCATTTAAGTCTTTACCTTTTACGAAAAAATAGACATATTTTGCGATGTTTTCTTTTTTCATTTCTGTGTAAAACATTGTATCTACAGACCAAAATGGTTCATTAATGTAAAAGACATTGTTTAATGTTCCTTTTCGTGGAATTAAAACAGATTCTTTATCATATAGAAATTTATCAACATAACGCATGATTCCACCAGAGCCATAAACCGGATATTTTCCGTCATCCAATTTTTTATGGTCTTTACCATATTTTACAGTTATCAAGTTCGACAATTTTCCAACTTTCCACTCCTCGGGCATCTTACCGCCAAATGGTTCGAAGTCTACAAACCAGTTTTTAAAGAGGGCCCCAGCTTGCTGTTCGAGGTTGGTGTTTATTTTGTTGTTCAGTTCGATTTTGTCGTCGAGGGATGAGAGGATGGCGGCGATTTTTTGCTGGGTGGGGAGAGGGGGAACTCTTACAGTTAATGCTTGAAGATGATTTCTGTTTAATGTAGGAACTGCAGAACCTCCTCCAACATTTCCTGTTCCGAACAGTTGTAAAAAATATTTGATAAACTTAGGAGAATTACCTTTAAAATCACTTACATACAATGATGTATTATGAGGCCAATAATCTGTATCTATGAATTGAACTTCTCCCAAAGTTCCCGATCGACCAATAACTACACCGGGAGCTTTAACTTTATATTCATTATGATAACCCATAATTGAAGTTGAACATACAACAGGATAAGGTCCTTCTTTTATTTCAGATTTTGTTAGATCATAACCTCGATGAAGTTCGAAAAATTCTCCAAGTTTACATTTTTTCCACTCTTCCATTTTCATTCCTTTATTCTAAACAAACGGATTTGTTCAGACCTAACGGTCTTCACTTAAAAAAAAGTGAGCAACGTTAGTTGCGAACCAATCCGCTTGTTATTCCTTTTTATCATTCTTCAACAAAGTAAGTCTTTCCCACTTCAAAGAACTTTCGCCAAAATTAACAAGCAATCCTACCAGTAACTTAGTTCCATGAAGATAATTAATTACTTGCGCTTTGTTAGCATTAACAAGTTTAGAAATTGCTTTTAATTCAACAATAATTTTGTCATAACAGATAAAGTCTGCATAATATTCTTTATCAAGTTTCTTTCCCCTGTAAAATATATTTATTTTAGCCTCTCTTTCAAAAGGAATATGCATTTCTTCAAATTCTATCGCTAAAGCTTCCTGATAAACTGCTTCTAGAAAACCATTACCAAGTTCATTAAAAACATTCATACAGGCTTTAAGAATTTTTCCAGTTTCTTCTTCATATAAAAGCATACTTCCTCCGTGAGTAGCGTTAGCTACGAACAAATCCGTTTGTTCTCTATTTTATCTTAAACCCAATCCCTGCAAGATTTTTCTTTATTTCTTCTTCGAGCTCGTGGCTCTTTGCGAACATTCCGCCAAGTTCGGTGGTCAGGCGCTTCATTTTATCAGCAAAGGGTTCGTCGTCCTCCTCTTTTTCTTCTATGCCAACGTAGCGGCCGGGGGTGACTGGTCGGCGATTTGTTTTGTGGTGGCAACTGCGCAGAAGCCTTTTATATCTTCGAGGGTGCCCTTCTGGAAGGCGGTGAAGGTGTCGGCAAGGCGGGCGATGTCTTCTTCGGAAAAGTCGCGGTGCTTGCGGTCTACCATGTGGCCCATGTTGCGGGCATCTATGAAGAGGGTTTTGCCGGTCTGCTTTTTGCCGCGGGTGATGAACCAGAGGGTTACCGGAATTGTTACGCTGTAGAAAAGCTGGGTTGGCATGGCGACAATTCCTTCTATTAAATCTGCTTCGATTATCTTACGGCGAATTTCTCCTTCGCCATAAGTCTGGGTGGAAAGGGCGCCATTTGCAAGAACAAGACCGATTTTTCCGTTTGGAGCCAGGTGGTAAATCATGTGTTCTATCCAGGCGTAGTTTGCGTTGCCTGCGGGTGGAAATCCGTATGCCCAGCGAGGGTCGTTCTGCAATTTGTCCTGCCCCCAGTTGCTTAAGTTGAAGGGCGGATTTGCCATGATGAAGTCGAACTTCTGCATGGAATGCAGGTCGTTGAAAAAAGTATCTTCTGGGTGATCGCCAAAGTTTGCATCGATTCCGCGGATTGCCATATTCATTTTGGCCATTTTCCAGGTGTCGGCATTGGCTTCCTGTCCAAAGACTGAGATGTTGCTTCTGTTTCCTGCGTGCTCCTGAATGAACTTTACGGACTGTACGAACATTCCGCCTGAACCGCAGCATGGGTCGTAAACGCGTTTTCCTTCTGAAGGCTTTAAGATATTTACGATTGTTTTTACTACGCTTGCCGGTGTGTAGAACTCGCCGCCCTTCACTCCTTCGTAGGATGCAAACTGCGCGATGCAGTATTCGTAGGTGCGGCCCTTTACTTGCTTCGGTGTCGCTCATGTCCATGTTGGTGAATACGTCTACTACGTTACCAAGGACTCGTTTGTCCAGTTCGGGGTGGCGTAATTTTTTGGAAGGACTCCTTTGAGGCTTTTGTTGTCGGCTTCTATGGCTATATGGCTTTGTCTAAGATTGTGCCGATTTCCGGTGTGTGGGTTGCCTTTGCAATTTCTGACCAGCGGGCTTCCGGAGGGACGAAGAAGATGTTTTCGGCCTCATAAGCATCTGGATCGTCTTCAAAGCCATCGCCTTCTGCAACCAGTTCTGCATATTTTTTTCGAAGGCGGTTGAGATGTATTTTAAGAAGATAAGTCCTGTAAAGATTTTGCGGTAATCTGCAGCAGGGATATGTCCCCAAAGTTCGCAGGCTGCATCCCAAATCTGCTGTTCAAATCCGATGGTGGCGGAAGATGATTTAGATTTCTGGGATTTTGATTTTGCCATGATGATGTCCTTTTTTTGATATATTTATAATTGTAGCATTAATAGCATGCTTTTACTATAAAATCTATTTTTGTATAGATTCTCTCTCTTATCTAACTTCCCAGTAACCAGTCTTATTTGAACCAATACGATGAATCTTTCCCTGTTTTTCAAGTTCGCTGTAAGTGCGAGTGATTGTTGCTCTTGAAAGGCCTGTTGCTTTAGAAACTTCTTCCTTTGTCTGTTTTGGATTTTGTTTTAACGCTGCATAAACCAGATCTGCATTCGAAAGTTTTTCTTTTGCACTTGGAGTATCTGTTTTATACGATGAAAGGATTGATTTTGTTTCTTCAATTCTTTCTCGTAGTTTTTTTACCAGAGCGGCTTTTTTTTCTTCTGTAAGTCGTTTAAGAGGTTTTAGGAAATCAGTATACCACTTGTCGATTCCATCAAGATTTTCAAGATTGATAGAGGACGCAATTTTAGAAACAGGAAGCCTGCTTATCTGCTCTGACTGGGTTTCGTAAAAAGGTTTTGCACCAATCTGGCCTGAAGAAATCATATTCATTTCAAAATCAAGATGATTTAAAAACATGGACTTTCCTGTGTCGTAAACCGGAGCAAGTCCTTTCCACTGAAGTGTATTTGAATCCCTTATAAAGCTGATATTATAAGAATGGCGGTCGATGTTTGCCATGATGTAATCAACAAGAATGATTTTTAATAAATCCGCCTCCGCATTGGGAATCTTCATTTCATTGCAGCGTTTTATAAGCTCTTCATAGTCGTAGAATTTTCCATCAATCAAATGCAAATCCTGATAAACAGCATCCATTGGAACCAGTTCAGTTGATTCATCAATCATATCTGGACAATAGCAAAAATATTTATCATCACGAATTGTAAGATAATAAGGCACATAAGCAATATTGAGACGTTTGCAAATTTCAGAGGCAAGGACTTCATTTAAAGGTTCCTGCTGTTCGGTTCCAGTCCCAGCTTTTTCAAGATAGTTGATTCCATCCTTTTTGAACCAGCGTTTGGAAAGTTCACCGTTTGTTACATTATCAGGGGAGTATGAACTTGAATTTCTATTCAGGCTTTTTGAATTACTTGTAAGGCGAAGTCCGAGTGCAGGATCATAATCATTAGTAAAAAAATTAATATCTTCCCAGAAAAGTTTGTCTTTAAGCTCAACAGGACAAATCCAGTACTGATCCGAAAGGCTCAGAAACCAGCTCTTTTTGGCAAGTTCATAATTTGAAGGTATTTCAAGTTCTTCCAGTGCTTCCTTAAAATGAGGCCGGGTAGAAGGAATGAGGCGGTTATCCAGAAACTGTTCCATTTTTTCATTCAGCGCATAAAGATTATCTGCAGAAGGTTTTCCATTGAGAAACAGAGCAACCGGCAAATGTTCCTTATTATAAACCTGCAGAACTTCAATGTAGCCCTTATTTTCTGCATATCTTAGAATCGGGATATTTTTTTTATTAAGTATGTATTCCATATTTCGCCCCCTGTATTTGACATGTAAACATGTCGTTGAGTTCAAACCCGCTTAAATATCGCGGTTTTGAACATCACCTTTTAGTGTAACCCGTTCAGAATCTGAAGTTTCAGAACGGGTTTTCTTATTTATCGGCTCAAGTATATCAAAATGATAAGATATATCGGCTCATATAAGTAAGAAAAAGTGATTTTATCGGCTCAATAATGCAGTTTCAACTCGGTTTGTCGAGTTAGAATTATTTTTAATTCGAATTACCGAGTTAGAAAATTATTCAAGTAAATATACACACGAACATATACCAGAAGGCATTTTGAATAATAAATAGGGCTTAGCCACATTCACCTCACTTTGCAACAAAAACTTTGGTTTAAAACCTCAGTTTAAATTAGATGTGATTTCTACGCTAAGCCTTACTTTGATTAGGATTAGTAGTAGTGTAATTCCTTATAACATAAGGAATTAGCAGCATAGCAGGGGAGCAGGACTCGAACCTGCGGCTTCCGGGTTATGAGAAGACCAGTGGGAGCTCTTTCCCGCTTCAAATTACTTTAGATTGTCTTATTTATTGGAATTTTAGCATGTTTCTTCTATAATATGCAATTGAAATCGTTTCAGAATTTTTCAGAAAATTTACTTAAATAGCAGAGGTCGGAACTATAGTATCTTTCCGTCCAAAAATCTGCTTTTTAAGATGTTCTCGTCACAGTTTTAACTCTGAGGAATGTAAGTGAATAATCTCTTTTCATTAAATTTGACCGCCGGGTTTTTGATGAAAATACCCGACAGTCGCTGCTCAAATTTGGAAATAATTTAAGTATTTTTTTCAATAATAAGCAGTTGGATAATGTTCCTTGTTTAGTACAATAGTTCTTGATATACTGTATGTATCCTTAATGTGTTTATAAGAGTTCTTGCGAACTCAAAATAAATCATTTTTAAGGAGGTTTCTATGAAAAAGAAACTGAAAGATTTTTTTAATTTCCTGGAGGCTTCGCCAGAAGTTATTGCGCTTGGATGCAAAAAGGAAGTATGTCAGCTTCGTTCCTACGTAAGTGGTATCGAATCGAACGGCATTTATCCTTCTCCAAGAGTTTATAACCGTATTACAAAGATTACGGTTCATCTACAAAGAGTTGTTACCGATAAAGCGGTTATTCAGGAACTTAGAAAAATCCAAAGTAAGTATCAAAAGAAACATAGTCGTCAAAATCATGAAGAGTATTGGGATTCTGTTTATCCAGAAATCGATTATTCTTTATGTATGTGTAAAGATGATTATTAATCTTTGATTGCTTAGTTTCTTGCTCCTTTGTGGAAAAAAGAATTTATGGTTCGTGTATTCAGACGGGTTCTCGAATAACAACTTTGAATATACCTTATTACTCTGTAATATTGCATTTATTCATCCACTCTGACTGGTGTTTTCGTTGGTTGCTGTAAAAAGCCAAGACGCCTTTTTTGTTGCTTTCCTTAAAAATGAAAACCGCAGGTTTGTTTGCCTGCGGTTTTGTTTTTTTCAGCTTACACTGTCATCATATCAATCAAGCTTCCGTCACATTCTGGGTAATGCTTACAATAAACCAGAGATTCATCATCATAAGGAAGCTTAATTATTTTCTTTATGAATCAAGGAACAAAAATGATTATAAAAATATGATGGATAATTTTGTAATAAAAGAGAAATCTCCGTATCTTTTAATACTAATTGATGAAATAATTCGGAACGGTTTTCTGGATTTCCCAAAATGCCATTCATTTTTTGACAAATAATACGATCGCAAAAACCTTCTTCATAGAGTAATATAGAACCTTTTTCAGGTAATCCATATTTTATAATTTTTTGAAAATTATGTAATTTAGTACAGATTTCGTTATATTCGTCTTCTTGTAGATGAGGTGCTAAAAATTCAGTAATACAGTTAATTAAAATAGGTACGTCATACCCAAATCCATTTTCAAAGATATTAATAACATGTTCTATTGTAAGTTTATCACGTTTATTAACTTTTAGTATTGGAAGATTCGAGAATATTTCCAAGTATGATTCTCCTTCTGTCCATAACAACAAAGCATTATGCAAGCTTTTTTTATCTTCATAAAATTGGAAATATGAGTTTTTATTAGCATCTATAATTAAAGGCCAAATTAATGTGATAAAATCCGTAATCGATGATGTTTGAATTAATGAATCAAGATTATCTGATAACCAAGAAGAAATGGTTTTAGATTCATCAATTCCAGATAAAGATTTTGCGAAAATTGGTAAAATAGAGATATCTTCAATCTGAGAAAGGATTTTTGCTTTGATAAGTGAAAATAATTGAATAATTACTTCCTTAGTTTCATCATCTGCCAAGGAATATGCTAAAGTATTCTTTGCAACTAATTCTACATTAGTATCTGATAAATCATTTCCAAGAATCATTAAAAAGTTTTCAATTGATTTAATTAGATGTAATTTTTCATTCATCTGTGAAACTAAGTCGCTAACAGAAACATTTTCTAAATTGAAATGCTCTATAAGGTGAGAAGCAATGTCTTGATACTCCTCTGGAGTAGATTCATAATATTGATTAACAAAAGAATCAACATTAATCGAGTGAAGAATGTTTTCTCCATACCGATTTTTATATTGAAGGATATTCAAAATATTACTTAAACAATCTTCAGATTGATTTGGGTCTAATAATTTAGTTGTTTTTCGCCATTTTATATTTTCATATGGATTATTACGGTATTTATATATTTCTGGATCAGTAAAAATTATACATCCTTCTGTTAGTTTTCCTGCACGTCCAACTCTTCCAATTAAATTGTTGAAGTCTCGAACACTTATTTCTCCGCCTGCTTGGTATGTGTTATTAACAAACATATATCTTATAGGAAGATTAACTCCTTGTGCTAAAGTAGATGTACAAACTACAAATTTAATTAGGTTTTTTCTCATTCCAAATTCAATTGCAGCTCTAATACCTTTAGGAATATCTGCATGATGAGGAAAAATACCTCTTGTACATGATTTTGTAATTAATGATTCAGAACCTAAATTTTCATTACATAAAGAACCTATTTTTCTAATTTCGTCTAGCTTACCTAAAGAAGATATATTAAATTCTTCGGGAGTAGACTCCATAGCAGAGATTGTATCTCTCATGATTTTATTTACTGATTTTTTTTGACCACAAAAAACGGCAACGCCTCCTTCAGTAACCATTTTAAAAGCCATATATAAACTAATATTCGTAGGTGAAATAATTTGTAATAAAGGATTTTGAGTACCCTGTAAAAGTGGAAGAACTTTAGGAACAAAGTATTTTTCTTTTAGTGTTATAGAATCAATAAATCTAATAGAAGGTCCCATTGAGAAATCGATAAAACCTATATTCTTTTTTGTTGGAACATAACTACTTGTAATTGTTATAGCATCAGGCATTAACCAACGTGCAATTTCAGATACATTGTGTATTACTGCTGAAATTAAAACTTTTTGTGAAGATTCTGGTAAAAGAACTTTTAATTCGGTTATTAAAAGTTCATATGTTATACCTCTCGATCCATTATCAAATTGATGGCCTTCATCAAAAATCACCAAGCCAATATTAGCTGCAATAGATTTGTCTAATGATAACAAATAATAAAGTTTTTCAGGAGTAACAACTAAAATATGCTTTTTACTATCAGAAAAAAACAATGATTGTTCAGAATTTTCAAATGCGTCATTAAGTTGATTTATATCTATCAGTTTATCATTAGAAAAAGAATAACGTAATTCATCTGTTATTTCGGAACATAAAGCTTTGAAAGGGGCTACTATAACAGCTATTGAAGCTCTTTCTGAATAGAAACTAGATCTAATTATTATTTCAATTGATTTTGTTTTTCCAGAACTAGTGGGCATTTGAACAACAGCAGATTTACCCTGAAACACACCATTTTCCCCTAATAATTTTTGAGATGGCCATAATTCTTTTATAAATAATCCATTGTTTATTATTGGTAACCAAACAGAACTTTGTAGATTTGAGTAAAGAGGTAGAAGTTTTAAACAAGAATTTTTAATTTTTTCAATGATAATTGAAGTAATCAGTTCACTAAAAAATAACTCTCTTGAATTACCGTCAATATATGCATTTTTTCTGAATGAATTTGCTATATTAATACATAATTCTTCTTCTGTAGATTTATTAAAACAACGGTGAAAATAAAAAGAAAGCATAAGAACATGACTATTATATATACCACAATCCCAATCAGGAATGTTTTGATAATCATTTTTTAATAGCCAATATAGAAAATGGTCGAGCTTTGAACAGTTAAATTCATACTCGTAATTTTCGGGTATCTTATTTATAAGAACTTGAGAACTTCCTGGTAGATCACAAAGATAATATGCTGCCGCCCCGACCAAAAGTTCATAAATTGGATTTTTATCTAGATTTGAATTTGCATATGATTCCAAAAATTCGGCTGAGTATAATAAGTCTGATTGAAGTTCTTTTTTCTGAGGGTTCTCATAATCTGTATTAATTAATCTTGCATAATCTCCTAATAATCCAATAGAAATAGAAAAAAGCTTTTCAGGTTTCTGGGCTGTCCTTAATTGCCTATCATCTTCAGGAACATGGAATTCTATCATTTTTGCAATAGATTGAGAAATACTAAGTAAGTTTTTTGAATTTGTCTTAGGCTTCATCTGCAGCTCTCTTATATAAACTATTAATTAAAGTCTTCATTTCTTTTACACTTATCACTATTAATCTTAGAATATCATTGTTAGAATGTTCGGTACAATCTACTGAAATAATCCTGGTTGGTAGAAAAATATTTTCATCAAAAAGAGCGGCTGCACCATATTCTTGTATATAAGGAATATCTGCTGGATCTTGAAAACGTTCTATTTTATTTGCTTCATTAAATTGTTTTAAATCAATAAACCTTTGTTTTATTGCATTTAAGGATTCGGCTTTTCGTTTTTCATCTTTTTGTGAACCGTTTACTGCATCTTGAAGACGGTCATAATTATCCTTAGTTATAGTATAACCTGCTTTTACTTCAAAAATACATAATTGATCGTTTGTAGAAAAAGCGGTTGGAGATGTAAATTTAAAAGCAAGAACATCAGTTCCTTTTTCTGATTCATCTTTTATTGTTTTTCTATTGTAACGAGTTCTAGGAACCCAATAATTTTCTAAGAATTCAAGAAAATCTGAAATTACAATTTCACCAAAATCTCCAGTCCTAATTGAAGGTCCGGGAGCATGAGATGGATCAGGAAATTTAATTTGATTTAAATAATCTTTTCGAGATTGATGTTTTGGCTTTAGAAAATCAATTTCAGCATCATCACAATATTGATTTCTAAAATGAGTAGCCCATTCAGACATAATGGCATCATTACTCAAATCACAATTTAAAGAATAAATTTCAATTGTTTTGCCATCGACAGATAATAATGATGTTTCTTTTTGTAACCAATTAATATAATCCACTTTTATATCTCAACTTTATTAAAAGAATCTAATTCAATAATCTATTGCCATTATCTTTCAACCACAGTTTAGCATCCTTATACCATGGGCAGTACTCTGCAACTATGGTCCAGAATTTTGTACTGTGATTTAATTCTTTGCGGTGGGCAAGTTCATGAACAATTACATAGTCTCGCACATTTTCTGGCATCTTCATTAAAAGACAATTGAAACTTAAGTTACCAGTTTTTGTGCAACTGCCCCAGCGGGTTTTCTGGTGGCGGATTGTGATGCGGTTATAGGTTAC
>OIXL01000504.1_pt1 | contig 19298 bp, 15 predicted proteins | sample 1587761 | NCBI WGS metagenome assembly OIXL01 (sample SAMN03283246) | human gut metagenome | biome: human-associated habitat; material: feces | host: Homo sapiens | place: Peru | collected 2012 | reverse complement strand
TTAAGGAAGATGATGACGAAGCTATGTATAAAAATCCATATGAAATCCGACTCTGCGATTTAATCAGCGTTTCCCTAATTTCAAACCTCCGCGGCGCTTCTATATTCTTATGCGCCGCACCGCCCCCGCCCTACCCATTGACCTCATAGAACCTGCCGAACCTCTTTCGCACGCAATCAAAGGGCGCCCCGCCCCATGGGCTAACCCTGAACCCCGAACCCCGAACCCCGAACCCTTTCCCATTCTCTATTGCTGAACGGTTCCCCATTCTATATAATGATATACTGAGATAGGATCATAGAAAAAATATCATTTTCCATGTCAGGAGCCCATCTATGCGATTCCTCGCTTCGAAAAAGAACATTCAGAATCTTTTATATGCGACACTCTTTCTGCTGCCGCTTCATCCCTATGTGTTTTACGTGACACTTCTCCCATGCCTTCTTCTCTGGGCAGTGAATCATTGCACCACAGGCGAAGTGAAAGGCGTGCGCCCTCGCCTCTGGGGACTGCCGGCGGTCTTTTTGGCGTGTGCCTTTTTCTCCGGCTTCCACGCTCCCGATCCTGCCTTTTCACTCATGAACTGGGCCTTCCAGCCATTGATGTATGCCGCGATCTACCTTTTGATCCTTTCACTTCTTTCCTCCGTGCGAGAAAAGGAGAAGGCGCTCTATGCCTTCCTGGCAGGAGCCATCTGCGTGGCCGCCTATGGCTTCATCCAGTATGCGAATGTGGCAGGCATGGCAGCTGATATGACGGCGCAGAGCTGGGTCGATCCCGAGAGATTTCCTCTCCTTCGACGCCGCATGTATTCGACACTGGAAAATCCGAATCTCCTCGGAGCCTATGCCGTTATGATCATCAGCATCCTTACTGCTTTCTTTCTCAGGGAGCGGCAGAAAAAAAGGAAATGGGCTTTTGCCATCATTCTCTTCATCCTGCTTCTCTGCCTTGCGCTGACCTATTCACGCGGCGCATGGCTGAGCCTTGCGGCTATCGTCTTAGGGCTCACCCTCTTCTATGACAAGCGATTCGGCTTTCTTTTCTTCCTCATCCCTCTTGTTCTCTTCTTCTACCACGGACAGATGGTCGAGCGTTTTCTGTCCCTTTTCTCCGGCGAAGACACCTCTGTCGGCCTGCGATTTGCCCTGTGGGAGAGCACCATCGCCATGATCGAAGAGCACCCGCTTCTCGGCGTGGGGTGGGGGAGCTATTATCTGGCCTATCCCGACTACAACTTCTTCATTCAAGATGAGCACGTCCTCATCTTCCATGCGCACAACATGTATCTCAATATGCTCGCCGAAGTCGGCATCATAGGCGGAGCAGCCTTCCTTTTGACCTTCTTCGCCCAGGGCTTCCTCTGCTGGAAGCTCTATCGGGGCAAGGCCAGCCTCTTCACGCGAACGATGGGGCTTGGCGGCCTGCTCATGGTCATGGCCATCGCCGTCATCAGCATGAGCGATCATGTCCTTTTCGGACGCTCGATCTCCTTCTGCTTCTGGAGCCTTTCCGCACTTTGCGTAGGAAGCGGGGATAGGTGAGCGATTATCGGGGGAAAGCATGAAGGGGGCAGCGATGCCAAAAGCGATGCACCGGTCCTTACAGATCACCTTCGCAGGAAGCTTTCGAGTGCGGCCCGGCGGCGCTCCCCTGTACCATTTCTATAACCTACACTGCGAGGATCATCGCTTTCATAGCCTGTAGACTCTGAGTCACATAAATGATGATTTGTCTAATAGGAATTATTTATAACATCCCTATGAGAATTTTAAAAACAAAGAACTTACTTTTTACGAACCTTTCGAAAAAAGTGTGATATAATAACAGTGATGACTGAAGAGGTCACAAATACAGTCGGTGAGACCGATGATACCAAGGAGGAGTTTTTCTGATGTTATGAGACATGTTTACATGCGGTCATAGGAAAGCAGAAAGGACTCCTTTTTCTTATATACTTCGGAAGCACGGCTGTGTTTTTATGAGGCAAAAAGCTCCAGACCATAGAGAAAGCTCAAAGAGGTACTGGACTTTTGATATTTTTATATTTTTGGGAGGATGATAGTAATGATCGACACCAATGATAGCGAATTCCTTAGCAGAGTAGAAGGCGCAGACCTGAAAGCAAAAATTTGCGACGCTAAGACAGCAGCAGCTATGATTCAGCCAGGCGACATCCTTGGTATTTCCGGATTCACCCCATGCGGCTATCCGAAGATCACCATGCATGAACTCGCAGAACGTATGAAAGAAACTCCGTTCCAGGTAGACGTATGGACCGGCGCTTCCACTGGCTCCCAGATCGATAGCGAACTGATCGCTGTGAACGGCGTAAGAGTTCGTATGCCATACCAGACCAATGGCAACCTGAGAAAAGCCATCAATGCTGGTGCTCTGGATTATTTCGATCTTCACCTGTCTCATGTAGCTCAGCAGATCCGTGCTGGCTTCTTCACCAATGCTAAAGGTGAACGTGTCACCGGCCCAGATGTCGCTGTAGTTGAAGTCTGCAAGATCGGACCGAACGGCGAACTGTACACCACCACTGCCATCGGCAACTCTCCGGTATTTGTAGATACCGCTAAGAAAGTCATCGTAGAAGTCAACACCACCCAGCCGCTGGCTCTCGTAGGTATGGCTGATATCTACATGCGTAAGAACCCGCCGCACTGCGAACCGATCCCGATCACTTCCGCTGGCGACCGCGTAGGTACTCCTTACATCCCATGCGATCCGGCAAAGATCGTTGCTATCGTTCCATGCGATCTGCCAGACGTTACCCGTGCACTCGCTCCGCTCGATGACGATGCAGAAGCTATGGGCAACAACCTGATTGACTTCCTGAAAAACGAAGTTAAACATGGCAGACTGCCGGAAAACCTGCTCCCACTGCAGTCCGGTGTAGGCAACGTTGCAAACGCTGTTATCCATGGCCTTGTAGAATCTGACTTCAAGAACCTCTCCGTATACACCGAAGTTATTCAGGATGGCATGTTCGACCTGATCGATAAAGACAAGATCGACATGATTTCCGGTACTTCCCTCTCCCCATCCCCGGATGGACTGAAACGCTTCTACGACAACATCGACAGATACAGCAAGAAGATCATCCTTCGTCCGCAGGAAGTTTCCAACAATGGCGAAGTGGCTCGTCGTCTCGGCGTCATCGCTATGAACACCGCACTGGAAATGGATATCTACGGCCACGTAAACTCCACCCATGTAAGCGGCACCAAGCTGATGAACGGTATCGGCGGCTCCGGCGACTTTGCTCGTAACGGCTTCCTGTCCTGCTTCTTCTGCCACAGCACCGCTAAGGGCGGCAAGATCTCCGCAGTTGTTCCGATGTGCTCCCATGTTGACCACACTGAACATGATACCCATGTATTCATTTCTGAACAGGGCGTCGCTGATGTTCGCGGCCTGTCCCCGAAAGAAAGAGCAAAGGTCATCATCAACAACGTCGCTCATCCGTCTTTCAGAGATCAGCTCATGGACTACTACGAAAGAGCATGCGCAGCTTGCGGCGAAAGCCAGACCCCGCATCTCCTCGCAGAAGCATTCAAATTCCATGAAAGCCTCGCTGAAACCGGCGACATGCACTTCAAGAAATAATTTAATTATTCAAGAAGCCGCATGAGGCAAGGCATTTAATGCTTTACAAATACAGATAATACTGTATAATTACCTATGGTGATATCTGTCACACGACAGTGTCAATACATGGGTCAGCAAGAGTCCCCAATCGCTGCTGTAAGAAGACTCGAATGAGCACTGCAGCAGCCAAGGGCTTTGCGTGACCCCATTGGGAAGATAGTTCCTATGTAAGTGGTAAGAAGAACACAAAGTCGCGGCCACCGAAGTCAAGGAAAAGCTTCCTAGAGTTTTACATACTTACTTTTTTAGGAGGAAGATGAACTCATGTCTAACGAATCCCTGAAAGCTAAACTTGCAGCTTACAATGACACCTATGCAAAACAGTGCGCAAAACATCCGGAAAGAGTTGGTCTGAAACACAAGAACCTGTACACCCCACTCGATCTCGAAGGTTTCGACTATGAAAGAGACCTCGGATTCCCGGGCGAATATCCATACACCCGTGGCGTACAGCCGACCATGTACCGTGGCAAACTCTGGACCATGCGTATGTATGCTGGTTTCTCCACCGCTGAAGAATCCAACAAACGTTACAAATACCTGATCGCTAACGGCGGCACCGGCCTGTCCTGCGCATTCGACCTGCCAACCCAGATCGGCTATGACTCCGACGACAAAATGTCCGCTGGCGAAGTTGGTAAAGTAGGCGTTGCTATCGACTCCCTCTACGATATGGAAAGACTGTTCGACGGCATCGACCTCGGCAAAGTTTCCACTTCTATGACCATCAACGCACCGGCTTCCGTACTGCTGGCTATGTACATCGCTGTAGCTGAAAAACAGGGCGTTCCGGCAACTGCTCTTCGCGGCACCATCCAGAACGATATCCTGAAAGAATACGCAGCTCGCGGCACCTACATTTTCCCGGTTAAACCGTCCATGCGTCTGATCACCGATATCTTCGAATACTGCTCCGAAAATGTACCGAAGTGGAACACCATCTCCATTTCCGGCTACCATATCCGTGAAGCAGGCTCCACCGCTGCTCAGGAAATCGCATTCACCATCGCTGATGGTATCGCATACATCGAAGCAGCTCTGAAAGCTGGCATGAAGATCGATGAATTCGCAGGCCGTCTGTCCTTCTTCTGGAACGCTCACAACAACGTACTCGAAGAAGTTGCAAAATTCCGTGCATCCCGTCGTCTGTGGGCTACCATTCTGAAGGAAAGATTCCATGCAGAAGCTAGCAAGTCCATGAAACTGCGTTTCCACACCCAGACCGCTGGTTCCATGCTGACCGCTCAGCAGCCAAACAACAACATCATCCGTGTTGCTCTCCAGACCGCTGCAGCAGTTATGGGCGGAACCCAGTCCCTGCACACCAACTCCCGCGATGAAGCTCTGGCTCTGCCGACCACTGAATCCGTAACCATCGCTCTGCGTACCCAGCAGATCGTAGCTTACGAATCCGGCCTGGCTGACGTAGTTGATCCGCTCGGCGGCTCCTACTATGTTGAAGCTATGACCAATGCTATCGAAGCAGAAGCTAAAGAATACATCCGCAAGATCGATGAAATGGGTGGCGCAGTAGAAGCTATTGATAAAGGCTACATCCAGAAAGAAATTCAGGACGCTGCTTACGCTTGGCAGATGTCTGTTGAATCCGGCGAAAGAACCATCGTTGGCGTCAACAAATTCACCATGGAAGAACCACCGGTTACCGGCCTGCTGAAGATTGACGCATCCGTTGGCGAAAAGAAGAAAGCTCAGCTCGCTCAGGATAAAGCAAACCGTGACCAGGCTAAAGTTGCTGAAGAACTGGCTAAACTTGAAAAAGCAGCTCAGACTCCGGCTGAAGGCCCAGACCATGTCAACCTCATGCCAGTCATCCTCGACTGCGTACGTGCATACTGCACCGAAGGCGAAATCTGCGGCGTTCTGCGTAAAGTTTACGGCGAATACAAACCGCACAACACCCTCTAATCTAAGGGCAGCCTGAAGCAAAGATAATTACATTACTCAAATATTTCTGGAGGTAATTTACAATGGCAGACAAACGTATCAGAGTACTGGTAGCTAAACCGGGTCTTGATGGACATGATCGTGGCGCAAAAGTTATTGCTCGTGCACTTCGTGATGCAGGCATGGAAGTTATTTACACCGGTCTTCGCCAGACCGTTGAACAGATCGTTGAAGCAGCAGACGCAGAAGACGTTAATGTTGTAGCTCTGTCCCTGCTCTCCGGCGCTCACAACACCCTCTTCCCGGAAGTTGTTGAAGCACTGAAGGCTAAAGGAATGGGCGACGTTCTCGTAGTTGGCGGCGGCGTAATTCCGGAATCCGATATCCCAGGCCTGAAAGAAGCTGGCGTAAAAGCTATCTTCACTCCTGGCACACCAACCAAAGAAGTTATCGACTTCATTAAAGAAAACGTAAAATAATCGACTTTTAGACTGATTAGCTTGACAGTTTATTAGTTGAAATGTAGCTTGCATGGGGCTGGGGGGATACTCAGTCCCATTGCAACTATATTATTTACTCTTCGAAAAGGCGGTGCATCCATGGAATTTTCTATGAAGGATTTTTGGAATGGATCCAGACGTGCCTTAGCGAGAGCAATTACCATCGTTGAAGACGAACGGGATGGATTTGAAGATATCATGAAAGAAATCTATCACCATACCGGTCGTGCACAGGTCATCGGTATTACTGGTGCGCCTGGTGCGGGTAAGAGCACACTGTCAGATGCCCTCATTAAGCAGTTCCGTAAGCAGGGCAAGACGGTAGGTATCGTAGCTATCGATCCTACCAGTCCATTCTCCGGCGGAGCCATTCTTGGCGACCGTATCAGAATGAACGACCTGACCTTGGATAAGGGTGTTTATATCCGTAGTATGGGTACGCGCGGCAGCCTCGGCGGACTTTCCCGCAAGACTGCAGATGCGGTCAAACTGATGGATGCTTTCGGTCTCGATGTTATTCTCATCGAAACAGTAGGCGTAGGACAATCAGAAGTTGATATCGTTAAAAATGCGGATACGACACTTGTTGTGCTCGTACCTGGACTAGGCGACGATATTCAGGCTATCAAAGCAGGTATCCTTGAAATTGGTGATGTATTCTGCATCAACAAATGTGATCGCGATGGCGCAGATCGTTTGAACGTCGAAATCGAAATGATGCTTGATCTGGGCGAAGCTCAGAACTGGCGTCCTCCGATTGAGAGAACGATTGCGAACAAAGATCAGGGCGTAGCGGAAGTTGTAGCAGCTCTGGGCGAACATAGAAAGTACCTCGAAGAGTCCGGTCTCCTTGAAGAAAGAAGACGTGAACGGGCTAGAAGCGAGATGCTCGAAATGATTCACGATCGCATTTCCCGTCATATTGAGGAAAATATTTCCTCGACGGGTGAATTTAGTGACTGCGTGGAAGACGTCTTTGAACGGAAGACAGATCCGTTTACGGTCGTTGATTCCATTGTAGGCAAAATATTCAAATAATTTTAAAGGAGGAGTTTATTATGGCATTCAAAGTAATTTGTGTGGACCATGTAGGCGTTGCTGTTAAAGACCTTCAGGCTATCAAACAGCAGATGAAAGACATCCTTGGACTGGATCCATCCCTTCCGGATGAAACCGTCGAAGAACAGCATGTAACCACCAGCTTCTTCAAACCGTCTGCTCAGACCGAAGCTTGCGAACTCGAATTCCTGGGTTCCACCACTCCGGACGGCCCGATTGCTCGTTTCATCGAAAAAGCAAACGGCGGCAAGAATGGTTTCCAGCATGTAGCACTTCGTGTCGACGACATCGAAGCTTGCCTTGCTGACCTGCAGGCTAAAGAAGTTCCGCTCATCGATAAGAAATATCGTATCGGTGCTGGCGGCTGTCACATCGCTTTCCTGCATCCAAAGGCTACAGGCCTTCTGCTTGAACTGACAGAACGCCCAGGCGGCCCATCCTTCAAGGCTTAATTGAACGATGGCAAATGCCTTGCCCACCGGGGTAAGGCATCCCCCTCACGGGGGTCCCTAAAATTTTTGGAGGTGTAAGAATGGCAACTGTTGCAGAAAGAATTGAACTTCTTCACAAAAACCTCGCTCACGTAGAGGCTATGGGTGGAGAAAAGAAAGTTGAAAAACAGCATGCAAAAGGCAAACTGACTGCTCGTGAAAGACTCGCTCTTCTGTTTGATGAAGGCACTTTCGTAGAAGTCAATGCCCTTGTAAAATCCCGCTGCCACAACTTCGGTCAGGAAAAGAAAGATCTCCCGGGCGAAGGCGTTGTTACCGGTTACGGTACCGTTGACGGCAGACTCGTATTCGCATTCGCACAGGACTTCACCGTTGAAGGCGGCTCCCTCGGCGAAATGCACGCTGCTAAGATCGTTCACGTAAATGAACTGGCTCTCAAAGTCGGTGCTCCTTGCGTAGGCCTGAACGATTCCGGCGGAGCTCGTATTCAGGAAGCTGTCGATGCACTCTCTGGCTACGGCAAGATCTTCTGGTGCAACACCATTGCATCCGGCGTTATTCCGCAGATCTCTGCTATCATGGGACCATCTGCAGGCGGCGCTGTATACTCCCCAGCTCTGACCGACTTCATTTACATGGTCAAGAAAACATCCCAGATGTTCCTGACCGGCCCGGCAGTAGTTGAATCCGTAACAGGCGAAAAGATCACCGCTGAAGCTCTCGGCGGCGCTATGACCCACAACCGTACTTCCGGTGTAGCTCAGTTCGCTTGCGACAACGACGAAGACTGCATTAAACAGATTCGTTACCTGCTCTCCTTCCTGCCGAGCAACAACATGGAAGATGCTCCTATCGTTGAAACCGGTGATGATCCGACCAGAACCGATCCGGCTCTCGATACCATCATGCCAGAAAACTCCAACGCTCCATACAACATGTATGACGTTATCAAATCCGTTGTAGATAACGGTGAATACTACGATGTAGCTAAAGAATTCGCTAAGAATATCATTACCTGCTTCGCACGTTTCGACGGACAGACCGTTGGTATCATTGCAAACCAGCCAGCATTCATGGCAGGCTGCCTTGACTACAATGCATCCGATAAATCCGCTCGTTTCATCCGTTTCTGCGACTGCTTCAACATCCCGGTTGTCAACATTGTCGATGTACCAGGCTTCCTGCCAGGCAAACAGCAGGAATATGCTGGCGTAATTCGTCACGGCGCTAAGATGCTGTTCGCATACTGCGAAGCAACCGTTCCGAAGATCACCATGATCCTCCGTAAAGCTTACGGTGGTTCCTACATCGCTATGTGCTCCCGTGAACAGGGCGCTGACCAGGTATTCGCTTGGCCAACCGCTGAAATCGCTGTTATGGGACCTGCAGGCGCTGCAAACATCATCTTCAAGAAAGACCCGAACAAAGAACAGCGTACAGCTGAATACGTCGAAGAATTCGCAACTCCATACAAAGCTGCTGAACGTGGCTATGTAGACGCAGTTATCGATCCGAGAAACACTCGTCCGACAATCATCAATGCACTGAAGATGCTTGCTTCCAAGCACGAAGTACATCCAGCAAAGAAACACGGCAACATTCCGCTGTAATATTTGCTGCAAGAAAAACTCTAATTGAAAGGATGGGTACAGATGGATAACAACACAGTTATGTATATCGCGGTATTTGCTGCTATCGTAGCAGTAGTAGCGCTGATCATGATCTGGCAGGTACGTTCATCTCTCAATCAGTCCGCAGCACCGGCACCGGCAGCAGCTCCGAAGAAGGCAGCTCCAGCTAGAGCAGCAGCTCCTAAAGCAGCTGACAATGGTGCAGTTGTAGCAGCAATCGCTGCTGCAATCGTTGCTATGGGTGGCGGCGAAATCGTCTCCATCCGCCCGGCAGCTAGAAGTGGCTGGACCTCTGCATCTCGTCTTGCAGGCGTTTCCGGCACTCAGCAGTTCTAATTGAAAGTTGAAAGTACAATCATTTAGGAGGAAAGACAATGAGAAAATTTACTGTAACAGTTAACGGCCAGGATTACGATGTAGTAGTTAAAGACGGCGGCGCTGCAGCAGCAGCTCCGGTAGCAGCAGCTCCGGCTCCGGCAGCAGCTCCTGCTCCGGCTCCGGTAGCAGCAGCTCCGGCACCGGCTCCGGCTCCAGCACCGGCTCCGGCTCCAGCTCCGGCAGCAGCTCCTGCAGGTGCAGGCGAATCCGTTGAAGCTCCGATGCCGGGCAAAGTTATCCGCATCAACAAACATGTTGGCGATGCAGTTGCTTCCGGCGACGAAGTCCTCGTTCTCGAAGCTATGAAAATGGGCAACCCGATCATGGCTCCATGCGATGGCAAGATCACCGGCATGCCGGTATCCGAAGGCCAGTCCGTACAGGGCGGCGACGTTCTCTTCACCGTTGGCTAATAGCCGATATGAAAAAGCAGCGCGTAAGCGCTGCTTTTTTGTTGCAATAAACCGGAGTGTTCAAAAAAATCGAACACCCCGGTTTTTCATTTTTTAGAAAGGGAGCATCGTCGCTTGAAAAAAGAGCCTTTGATCCGAGCGTAGCTCTCCCACCTGTGTTTAGTTCTATTTTGGCTTCAAGGATTAAATGAGCTTCATAAAACACCGTTTACCACTTTCTTGCCTGTATCGGATCCCCTTTTTCATGCCTCAGATCATCGATGGAAGACACATGAAAAAAGATCACTCCGCTTCGCTCAGAATGACGACACGAAGGATGGTGTTAAGGAAACACTGATTAAATCGTTGTCAGGTTTTACTCTTGAATTTTTAGGCATAGCGAGGAATAACCTGACGCGAATAGCGAGCTATATAAGGAAGGCTATGACGAAGCTATGCCTAAAAATTCTTGTAAAAGCTGACTCTGCGATTTAATCAGCGTTTCCTTAATTCCATGTATAGCAGGTGCTTGAATTGGCATATGCGGCACATTCTGCCTTTCAGATGTGAATATTCTGAGCAGAAGTCTGAGGTCTGATGTTTGATGTCTTGCTTGAGCTAATCCTATTCACTATTCACCAGTCACCAGTCACTAGTCACTAGTCACTAGTCACTGCTCACTCAGTACGCATCCTCTTCTTCCATTTCCTGCTTTTCTCTTGCGATCAAGATACGGAGCATGGTGAGGGAAGCCTGGAGGTAATCGTAGTCTTTGGCGAAGGCACAGAGGATGCCGTAGCGGAAGAGAGGTTCTTTTTCTTCGGCTGGCACCTGATGGACAGCGATCAGGATGTCATCACGGCCATAGAGGGCGAGGGCACGCGAGAGGGCGACAGCATTCTTGCCTCTTGCTTCACCGGTTGTGGTGTAGAAGACGAAGTGAACGTCATTGTCGGCTGCTCCCTTGGCGGCATCCTCTGGCTGCTGCGCCGGGCTGACGTCGACGTCCCAGCCGGAGTCTGCAAACGCATTGGCAGCGAGTTTTCGTTCTTCACGATCACTTTCGAGATCGTTTTCCATTTCTATGAGGAGAACGCGCGGGCGCCTGCCATCAAGTTCAGCAAATTCTTTAGAAAGCCGAAGGGCTTCTTCTCTAATGGTTTCTTTTGTTTTCGGATCGAGTGCCATAGTTAGCTCCTTGTATGAGAACGAAAGCAATAATAATAAAAGAAAACCTCAATACAAAACTATTATAATATAATTCATAGGTGCTGTTCAATGCAAAAATTGTTATTTTAGATATAACATTAACAGGAAATGTATAAGACGAAGAAAAACATTGATTGACACTGAGAAGAATATGAATTATACTGAGACTGTAGTCATTTAGACAATTTCATATGGCTGGCAGATGCGAAAGCATAAAAGAGAATCCGGTCAAAGCCGGAGCGGTCCCGCCACTGTAAGGAGGAGTCTCTCACAGATATGTCACTGGGCGAAAGTCTGGGAAGGCGTGAAGAGATGAGGAGTCCGAGCCAGGAGAACTATCTGCCAATGAATCACCGCGAAGGAAGTAGGGATCTATCCAAGACATGATTTGATTCTGTCTAAGATCATGGCTTGTGAGAAGATCAGTATTTCCGTCAACCTGCGAGAGATGGGGAGGGGATTGAGATCGGTCCTGGTCTCATTATTTTCCGGCTGCCCCCACTGGGTCAGTCGTTTTTTTATGGTAGGACCAAGACGTGAACCTGAAGGAGGTGAACTTTCTGTCTGAGTGAAATTGTCTAAAGGGGCGCTCTGATTGATTTGCACTGGCAAGTCAGTGAGTGACCATAAATTATTAAAGGAGGAACTATTTCATGGATGAAGTAACAAAAGCAACATCCGCGGAAAATCAGGAAAGACAGCTTACCGATAAGGAATTGGAAGCGATTCTGAAACAGTCGGAAGGCAAAACCGATTTCCCACAGGTCACATTTGATGAATTCACACCGCCAACCTACGAGGAATGGGTAGATGCGTGCAACGCTCTTTTGAAGGGCAAGCCGTTCGATAAGCTGATGTATACCAAGACTTATGAAGGGATCACCTTCAGCCCGATTTATACCCTGCGTACAGGTCCGGACGCACAGGATGCGATCCTGCCGACTGATGACTATCCGGGCATGGGAGATTTCATGCGCGGCCAGAAAGTCAATGGTTACAAAGAAGAACCATGGGGCATTGCACAGTCTTGTGATGAAGCACTTCCGAAGGAAAATAATGAGCTCCTGAAACACGAAATCGATCGTGGTTCCACGGTATACAATGTACGCCTTGATGTATCCACTCTGCATGGCATCGATGTAACTGATGCTGAAAAACCAGGTGAAACCGGCGTTTCTCTGACCACTCTCGAAGATGTGCATAACCTTCTGGACGGTCTGGATCTTGCAAAGTATCCATTCATGATGTATACCGGCGAATCTGCACTGGCACCGCTTGCTATGGTGGCTGCCGCAGTCAAAGCACAGGGAAAAGATGTGTCCGCGCTTCATGGCGTGATCGGTGGAAGCCCGTTGACACAGCTGCTGACTGATGGCAAGAATAAGGAAAGCCTTGAAAAAGCATACGACCAGATGGCAGAGACCATCCGCTGGGCTCGCAAGAATGCACCGAGCGTAGCGACCGTATTCATCACTTCCGATGTATTCTCTCTGGGCGGCGCACAGGCCGTACAGGAAATCGCATATACCTTCGGCGTCGCTGTAGAGTATGTCCGTGAAATGCTGAAGAGAGGCATTTCGATCCATGATATCGCACAGTCCTTCTACTTCGGCTTCAATGTAGGCGCTACATTCTTCATTGAAATTGCAAAGCTTCGTGCAGCTCGTCAGGTATGGTCGAACATCATGAAGGCTTTCGGTGCAGAAGAAGAAGATCGTTCGATGAAGATCCATGCAAAACCGGCATTCTTCACAAAGACCATTTTCGATGTGGGCGTGAACATGCTCCGCAACACCACCGAAGCATTCTCTGCTGTCGTTGGCGGTGTAGATACCTACGAAAATGCACCTTATGATGATACTGTCAGAAAAGGTGATGAATTCTCCCGCCGTATCGCTAGAAACCTGCAGATCATGCTGCAGGAAGAATTCGGCATGCTGCGCCCGATCGATGCAGCTGGCGGCTCCTGGGCGATTGAAAAACTCACCAAAGAGATGGCAGAAAAGATCTGGGCTGAATTCCAGAAGATCGAATCTCTGGGCGGCATGACCAAAGCGATCGAAGAAGGCTATCCGCAGAAGGAGATCAAAGCCGTCCTTGAAAAGCGCTTCAAAGCACTGGATCTCAGAAAAGACCGTGCTGTCGGCAACAACATGTACCCGCTGATGGGCGAAGTGCTTCTCGAAGCTCGTCCGGAAGATACGAAAGCCATTAAGCAGGAACTTGGCGATGCAGCCAAAGCATATCGTGCAGACCTTGATCTTGCCTTCAGAAGCCAGGCACTGGCAGAACTGAAAGCAGCTGGTGAAGGTGAAGTCGTCGACAAAGCGGCTGCAGCAGCTGCTGCCGGTGCGACCATTGGCGAGATCAATGAAGTCGCTGGTAATGCAGAAGGCTCCGTTGCTATCGAAAAGATCGATGCACATCGCTGGACGGAACGCTTCGAAGCACTCCGCTTTGATACCGAAGCATACAAAGAAAAGACTGGCAAGAATGTCGAGATCTTCCTCGCAAACATGGGCAAAATCCCGCAGCATAAAGCCAGAGCAGACTTCTCCACCTCCTTCCTGCAGGTCGGCGAATTCAATGTCCATCTCAACAATGGTTTCCAGGATGACGAAGACAAACCGGGCTCCCGCTGGGATAAGTGCGTAGAAGCACTGAAAGCCGGTGCTGATGACAAAGGCACCCCATATGATGTGGCTGTCATCTGCTCCACGGATGCGACCTATCCGGAAGATGTACCGGCTCTGGCTCCGAGACTGAAAGAAGTCCTGGGCGACGGCACCCTCTTCCTCGCAGGCGCAGCTCCAAAGGATCTGGAAGAAACCTACCGCAAGGCTGGCGTAGATGATTTCATCAGCGTCAAAGCGAACTGCTACGAAATTCTCCGCATGCTGCAGAAAAAGAAAGGAATGATTGAATAATGGCAAACACAAATCCTGATTTCACACAGCTGTCTCTGGGGGAACATCCACACTGCTCCTATGATGAGTGGAAGGAAAAGCTGGAAGCCAAGACCGGCAAAGGCTTTGATGCACTCTATGAACCGACCATGGAAAAGATCCCGGTCGCTCCCTTCTATACCAAAGATGTCTATGATGACTGCAATCATCTGGACTTCATGAGTGGTATTCCTCCATTCCTTCGCGGACCATACTCCACCATGTATGTATTCCGTCCATGGACCGTTCGTCAGTACGCTGGTTTCTCCACCGCCGAAGAATCCAACGCTTTCTATAAGAGAAACCTGGCAGCAGGCCAGAAAGGTCTGTCCATCGCATTCGACCTTCCGACCCACCGCGGCTACGATGCGGATAACCCGCGCGTTATCGGCGACGTAGGTAAAGCAGGCGTATCCGTATGCTCCATGCTTGATATGAACATCCTCTTCGACGGCATCCCGCTGGACCAGATGTCCGTATCCATGACCATGAACGGTGCCGTTCTTCCGATCCTGGCATTCTTCATTTCCGCCGGCATCGAACAGGGCGTCGACAAGAAGATCCTCGCTGGTACCATTCAGAACGATATCCTGAAGGAATTCATGGTTCGTAACACCTACATTTACCCACCGGCTATGTCCATGCGTATCATTGGTGATATTTTCGAATACACCACCAAGTACATGCCGAAGTTCAACTCCATTTCCATTTCCGGCTACCACATTCAGGAATGCGGTGCTACCTGCGATCTGGAAATCGGTTACACGCTGGCAGACGGCATGGAATACATCCGCTGCGGCGAAAAGGCTGGTCTGCCGGTCGATGCTTTCGCAAAGCGTCTGTCCTTCTTCTGGGATCAGGGCAAGAACTACTTCATGGAAGTCGCAAAGATGCGCGCCGCTCGTGTCCTCTGGGCGAAGATCCTCAAAGGCTTCGGCGCAAAGAATCCGAAATCCATGGCTCTGCGTACCCACTCCCAGACCTCCGGCTGGTCCCTCACCGAACAGGATCCATTCAACAACATCGGCCGTACCTGTATGGAAGCTATGTCTGCAGCTCTCGGTCACACCCAGTCCCTGCATACCAACGCACTCGACGAAGCAATCGCTCTGCCGACCGACTTCTCGGCACGTCTGGCTCGTAACACCCAGCTTTACATCCAGGATGAAACCAAAGTCTGCAAGATCATCGATCCATGGGGCGGCTCCTACTATGTGGAATACCTCACCAACGAGATCATCAAACGTGCATGGGCTCATATCCAGGAAGTCGAAGCGCTGGGCGGCATGTCCAAGGCAATCTCCACCGGCCTTCCGAAGATGCGTATCGAAGAATGCGCTGCTCGTCGTCAGGCAGATATCGACTCCGGCCGTGAAACCATTGTCGGCCTGAACAAGTACAGACTGGCGAAGGAAGATCCGCTGAACGTTCTCTCCATCGATAACACCGCTGTACGTAACGCACAGATCAAACGCCTCGAAAAACTCAGAAGCATCCGTGATCCGGAAGCTGTCCGCCGTGACCTCGAAGCCATCACCAAGTGCGCTGAATCCCGTGACAACGGCAACCTGCTGGAAGCCGCTGTCCAGGCAGCACATGACCGCGCGTCCCTTGGCGAAATCTCTGACGCTGTTGAAAAGGTATCCGGCCGCTTCAATGCAGTCATTCACACCATTTCCGGCGTATACTCCAATGAATTCGATGACACCTCCGAACTGGACGAAGCAAAGAAACTGGCTAACGAATTCGAAGCTCTCGAAGGCCGCCGCCCGCGTATCTTCCTCGCGAAGATGGGCCAGGATGGTCACGACAGAGGCCAGAAAGTCCTTGCTACCTCCTTCGCAGATATGGGCTGGGACGTCGACGTAGGCCCGCTCTTCCAGACTCCGGAAGAAGCGGCGCAGGATGCCGTCGACAACGACGTTCATATGGTCGGCTTCTCTTCCCTGGCAGCAGGTCATAAGACCCTGCTCCCGGCTATCGTCGAAGACCTGAAGAAACTCGGCCGTGAAGATATCCTCGTAGCTATCGGCGGCGTTATCCCGCCACAGGATTACGAATTCCTGTACGATCATGGTGCAGTTGCTATCTTCGGACCAGGCACCAACATTCCGAAATGCTGCATCAAGCTGCTCCAGATGCTCGTAGACCGTGCTAAGGAAGAAGCTAAGGCAGAATAAGGTCGCCTAACGTTTTCTGACACTGTCATTCAATGCGTATCGGCAAAGGGTTCAAGGTTCAGGGGGTTACTGGAAATGGTGATACCCTAACCTGAACCCCGAACCCCGAACCCTGAACCAATGACCATTTCGCAGCTGGAATAGTGACAGAAGCGTTTTAAAGAAATCTGATTTCTTGTCCTGCGCGGAGCCGAGGGCGACCTCGGCTCCCTAGCAGGGCTTGCAATCTTGTTTTATGGGGGCTGGTAGCTTGTGACTGGTGGCTAGGGATTAGTGGCTAGGGATTAGGGGCCTCGAGTGACTGGTGACTGAAATGCCACCTTCGGGCATCGCCACTATTTATACTCCGCGGCGCTTAGATCCTTCGACTCAGCTGCCATTATTCAGAGAAGCGTTTCCCTGACATACAGCCTTTTTCTCCGCTCAGGATGACGAAAAGCGCCGCACCACCATTTCGCATTCTCATTTTTCACGCCAGCGAAGGATTCAAACATAATCAAATCCAGGGGCTAACCCAGAACCCAGAACCTTGAACCTTGAACCTGTAATTAAACCACTTTTTACATCATAACGATTTTCCCATATGTTCATTTCATTTGGTTTCCCTCCTTTTTATGCAGTACTCATGGGGGAAGAAGCCAGGAAAGGGAGGGTATGACAAATGCCTGAAAACAATGATGATTTAAGACCCAGCTGGGTACCGGAAGAGAAAAATCCTGAATTCGCCTGCTCTGTCATGCGTGGGATAGATACCACGGCAAACAGCATCACCGGGGCGAAGGAATACCCAGATGCTCCGCTTCGAAAAGTGCCGCTTCGTAAGAAAATGACCGTTGAGCAGTACATCGACGGTGTGGCCAAAGGGGATCGTGTGACGCTGTCCAAGGCCATCACGCTGATCGAAAGCAATGCGCCGAAAGATTTTGACAAAGCGCAGCGCGTACTGCAGGGACTTCTCCCCAGAACGGGCAAGGCTCTCCGTATCGGTATTACCGGTGTACCGGGGGCCGGCAAATCGACCTTCATCGAGTCCTTCGGCCAGATGCTCTGCCATCAGGGCTACAAAGTTGCTGTCCTTGCCGTCGACCCGACCTCATCCATCACCGGCGGCTCTATCCTCGGTGATAAGACACGTATGCAGAATCTGTCTCGTGAACCGAACTGCTTCATTCGACCATCTCCATCCAAAGGCACTTTGGGCGGTGTCGCGAGAAAATCCCGTGAGACTATGCTCCTCTGCGAAGCTGCCGGCTGTGATGTCATCCTTGTCGAGACCGTCGGTGTCGGCCAGTCGGAGACCACGGTCCGCTCCATGGTCGATTTCTTCATGCTCGTCGTACTGACAGGGGCCGGCGATGACCTCCAGGGCATCAAGAAAGGCATCATGGAGCTTGCCGATGCCATCGTTGTCAACAAAGCGGATGGGGATAACCTCGAGCGTGCCAAGGTCGCGCAGGGCGAGTATGAAAGAATGTGCGAATTCATCCGTCCGGCTACCGAAGGCTGGAAAACCCATGCTTACCGCTGCTCCGCGATCAAGAAAACAGGTCTTTTGGAGCTGTGGGCCGTCATGCGTGAATTTGAAAAGGTCACAAAGAAATCCGGCATTTTTGAAAACCGCAGACAGCGCCAGATCCTTGACTGGGTGAACAGCATGATCGACGAACATCTGCATAATCTCTTCTTTGAAGATCCGCTCATCAAGAGCCGTCTGCCATCCGTCAAAGCCGCTGTCCTTGCGGGCGTCGTCTCCCCGAGCCAGGCCGTCACCGAGCTCATCCGCTCCTTCGATATGGATCGCGCGTCCATCAAGCATTTGGAAGAAACGGAAAAGTAACTTTGTGACTAGTGGCTGGTAGCTAGTGGCTAGGGATGAGCGACTAGTGACTTGTGACTTGTGACTGGTAGCTAGGGATTAGTGGCTAGGGATTAGGCTTCCGATGCGAGAAAACCGCCAGTTTCAAACCTCCGCGGCGCTTCTATGTTTTTATGCGCCGCACCACCATTTCGCATTTCTCATTTCTAATTTCTCATTCAAGTGAGGCTTTCATCCCTAATCAAGGGGCGACATGCCCCTAGGGCTAACCCTGAACCCTGAACCCTGAACCTTGAACCTTGAACCGTTTACGCGTATTTTGTACGCAGCATCAAAAGGAGATTTCCTAATTGTTTACCAAAGATCTATATCTGGCCGGTGGCTCATTCCATGGGCTGCAGGAAGTGTTTTCCAGGATCTACGGTGTCGTAGATACCCGGGCGGGCTATGCGAATAGCCGGATCGAAGCCCCGACGAAGGAGCAGGTCGCCGATGGGAGCGCAGAGGCTGTGGAGTGCGTGAAGGTCACGTACAATCCGAAGAAAATCGACATCGGTATGCTCTTGAATGTATTCTTCACCATCATCAATCCTTACACCGATGGCATTCAAGGGAAATATGTCGGCCCGCAGTACCGAAGCGGGATCTACTACACGAGCAAGGAGGATGTGCCTCAGATCAGCTACTTCCTCGTTTTCCTGCAGAATCGCGGCGTCGCTCATCAGATGACGGACAATGCCCTTGTTGTCAATGAATTCGAAGGAGAAGGGAAGGTGCGCCCGAAGGTCAGGACAGAGATGAAAGAGCTGGTGAATTTCTATCCTGCGATCGAAGAGGAGCAGCACTACCTCAGAAGTCATCCTGACGCGTATACACCGATCGATATTCATTTGCTGGAAGAATTAAAGATCATACAGTAAAAAGGAGCTGTGAAGAAATGAATCTGCATTTCTTCACAGCCCCTTTTTACTTTGCTTTCATTTGGTTCAGGGCTCTCGTGGCGGCTTCGTCACCTTTTTTAGAAGATGATATTCTCATATCGCAGCCTTCCCCTCTAGGGAATGCTATTAAGTTAAGGAAATCGTTAGCTGCGTAACGTCTTGCTTCCCCCTTCGGGGGAAGTGCCGAAGGCAATATGTGCAAGCGAACTGGATTTTTAGGAGCGAAGCGACGC
>OIXL01000497.1_pt1 | contig 19550 bp, 17 predicted proteins | sample 1587761 | NCBI WGS metagenome assembly OIXL01 (sample SAMN03283246) | human gut metagenome | biome: human-associated habitat; material: feces | host: Homo sapiens | place: Peru | collected 2012 | reverse complement strand
ACAGCACCGATGAACTGATCGAGATGTCCACCTCTCTGGCCAAGGAGAACGGTTACCTGCACAACGGCGAACTGGCTGTCGTCACCGCCGGCGTGCCCGTGGGTGTGTCCGGCACTACCAACATGATCAAGATCCACATGGTAGGCAACTGTCTGGCCACCGGCGTGGGTGTGGGCCGCGAGAATGCCGACGTGACCAACGCCACCGGCAAGGCCTGCGTCTGCCGCACGCTGGAAGAGGTGCGCGCCAAGTTCAAGCCCGGCATGGTGCTTGTGGTGCCCTCCACCAGCAACGAGATGATGGACTTCGTCCGCGACGCTGCCGCCCTGGTGGTGGAGGAGCCCGGCCTGAATAGCCACGCCGCCATCGTGGGCAAAGCCCTGCAGAAGCCCACCGTCGTGGGCGCCGCCGGCGCCACCAGCCATATCCGCGACGGCCTGATGGTCGCTGTGGACTGCGCTCACGGCAGCGTGCAGCGCCTGCAGGCATAAGCCGGAGGAAACGCAGATGGAACGCATTGCAAGCTTCTGTGTGGATCATACCAAACTTGACCGCGGCATGTACCTGAGCCGTCAGGACGGCGACGTGCTGACCTGGGACATCCGCATGAAAAAGCCAAATCAGGGCGATTACCTTTCCACCGGCGCTGCCCATACGCTGGAGCACCTGTTTGCCACCTACGCGCGCAACAGCAAGTTCAAGGACGGCGTCATCTACGTCGGCCCCATGGGCTGCCGCACCGGCTTCTACCTGCTGACCCGGGGCCTGTCCCCCGCCGAGGCGCTGGAGCTGACGGCGGAGTCCTTCCGCTTCATGGCTGCTTTCGAGGGCGCTGTGCCCGGTGCCAGCGAGGTGGAATGCGGCAACTACCGCGACATGGATCTGCCCGCCGCAAAGGCAGAGGCTGCCGCGATGCTGCCCGTTCTGGAAGCCCTGACTGCCGACAAGCTGCACTACTAATAACCCTCTCAGGCGCTGACGCGCCAGCTCTCCCGAAAGGGAGAGCTTTCTTGTTGCTTTTTGGGAACAGAAACGACAAAAAAAGGCGCAGCTGCATAAAATGCTATGCAGCTGCGCCTTTTTTTATATCAGGTTGTCCAGCGTCTGCCGGGCGGCACGGACTTTTTCCTCACTGGTCTGCCACACCTCAAACTCCGAAAAGCCCGGCAGACCCATGGGCACGCCTTCCCGCCGGAAGGTCATCCGGCTGTCCAGCACCTGTTTGCCGGAGAGATGGAACGCCCGCACCCCGGTCTGCGCCGCAAGGGCCGGGATGTTCTCCGCCGAGACTCCCGCACCAGCAAGGATCTCTACCCGGCTGCCCGCCCGTTTTACCAGCTGCTGCAGCAATTCCGCACCGGCAGGTGCGCTGGCCGCCTGCCCGCTGGTCAGGATGGTGCACACGCCAAGTTCCACAGCTGTTTCCAGCGCCGCAAAGGGGTCGGCACAGACATCGAACGCCCGGTGCACCGTCAGCGCTACGGAGCGGCCCGTCTGCGCAGCAGCCTCCGATGCCGCTGCGTAAATAGGGAGCATCGCTTCTTTATCCAACTGTCCGTCCGGCGTCAGCACGCCGGTGACGATGCCGTCCGCCCCGGCCTTTACCAGCTCTGCCGCCGACTGCACCATCTGCGCCAGCTCCCAGCGGTCATAGCAGAAATCCCCGAACCGGGGCCGCAGCAGCGCCCGCACCGGCAGTCCGGTCTGTTCCTTCACCTGCCGTAGCAATGCCAGACTGGGCGTCGTGCCGCCGATGATGAGGTCGGCGCACAGCTCCAGCCGGTCTGCCCCGCCCCGTTTTGCCGCCAGTGCACTGGCGGTGCTGTCCACACATACTTCCAGAACCGGACGCATTTTCGTTTCCTCCCGTGTTTGTCGTTTCTTTGATTTTACCACGTTTTCCGCATAACGGAAAGCCTTAAAGCAGCAAAGCTCCTGCAGAGAATTTTCTCCGCAGGAGCTTTTTCGTTAAATCAGGCCCAGCGCCTTGAATTCTTTGGTAATGCCGTCATCATACACCGAGGGTGCCACGCGGTCGCAGCGCTTTTTCAGGTTCTCCGAGCCGTTTTCCATGCACACGCTGATGCCGGCCACATCGGTCATCTGCAGGTCGTTGTCACTGTCTCCGAAGCCGATGGTATCGGCCAGCGTGCAGCCCAGATGGTCGCAGATGGCTTTGATGCCGGTGCCTTTGTCGAACTTGCGGTTGATGAGTTCGCCGTTCACAAAGCCGTCTGTCAGCTTGTCCAGCTTGCTCTCGCAAAAGACGAACTGATCTTCGTACAGCTGCTTTGCCTCGTCCAAATCGCTCTCATGGCCGGCGATGAACACGATCTTATAGATCGGCTGTCCCCGGTATTCGCTCAGCGGCGTGATGGACATGCCCTCTTCCATGGCCTTGCGCCAGCGCTCGGCCTCACTGTTCAGCGGCTCATCCTTTTTATGGATAAAGCTCCACCGCTTGATCATCTCGCTGCCGCCGAAGGTGGCGTCACGGGCTTCCAGCGTACACTCCACGCCGTGGCGCTCCAGTGCGGCCTGCACTCCCTCGGCCTGCTGCGTCTCCATGGGGAGATCCGCCAGCACCTTGCCGTCGCAGAGCACATAGCCGCCTGCGCTGCACACCGCGCCCGCAAAGCAGTCGTGCCGGAGCAGCGGCTCAGTCATGCGGTAATTGCGGCCGGTGCAGAGGAACAGCTTGTGGCCGTTGGCCTTGGCCTGTTCCAGCGTGCGCAGCGTACTCTCCGGCACCAGCATATCGCCCGGCGGCAGAAGGGTGCCGTCGATATCCAGAAAAATCAACTTCCGATCCATATATTTTCCTCGTTCAGATGGAGCCGCGCTCCACGACCCGGTAGCCCAGCGTCACCTGACGCACCGGGCCGCCATGTTCTTCCTTTGTTTCCAGCATCTGCAGCAGCATCCGGGCAGCTTCCTCGCCGATCTGCTTCTGATAGAACTGCACGGTCGTCAGCCCCGGCTCAGTCACACTGCCGGCCCAGCTGTCGCCCACGCCGGCAAGGCTCACGTCCGCGCCGATCTTTCGCCCGGCCTGCTTCAGTGCATGCATGGCGCCAAGCGCCACTGTGTCGGTCACACAGACCACACCGTCCAGCTCCGGGCAGGCCGTCAGCAGCTCCTTCATGCAGCGCTCGCCCTCTTCCATGGTGAAGGCCGTGCAGCAGATCCGCGTCAGGCTTTCGCCGGTTTGCCCGGCCATTGCCAGTGCATCCTGCACGCCGGTGCGGCGCATCAGGCCTACAGCCTGATCGTGCTCATTGCTGCCGATATAGACGATCTTTTTCCGGCCGCGGTCCAGCATCAGCCTTGTCAGCTCCCGGGTGGCGCTGCGGTCGTCATTGTACACGCAGGGCACCTCCGGAAAGCGCTGCCCTGTGACTACTACCGGCATGCGGCAGTCCTGCAGGGCCCGCGCCAGCTGCGGCGTGTAGCTGCACCCCAGCAAGATGATGCCCGCCACATGGTTGCGCTGCATGGCTTTCAGGTAGCCGATCTCCCGCTGTGCGTCCAGCCCGGTGTTGCCCAGCAGCACCAGGTAATTTTTGCTGTCCAGCTCCCGGGCGATGCCCTCGGTGATCTGCCCCACCGACTGCGAACCGATGTTGGGCGCAATAACGCCCACCTGATTTACTTTTCCGGTGCGCAGGGTCTGGGCGGCGGAGTCCGGGTGGTAGCCGGTCTTTTCTATCACTTCATGGATGGCGGCGCGTTTCTGCTCGCTGAGCGGGCCGCCGTTCAGATAACGGCTGACCGCTGCGCTGGACACCCCCGCCATTTTTGCAATGTCACTGATGGTCATTGATTCTACTCTCTCTTCTGGGACACAAGGAACCGTGTAAACGTTTTCACGTTTATTATAAATCCCTTTCATCCCGTCCGCAAGATGCGCTTTTCCCGGTTTATTCCGGAATCGGTCTCAACTTTCTGGTCACTCTGTCCAAACCGAGCAGACTGCCGTCACCGAAAACCCGGCTCATTCCCGGAACCGGTGCTTTTACAGCAGTCCCATGGCGAGCGCCCGCATCAGCAGCCCCAGCACCACAGCAGCCAGCAGCACCGCCCAGACGGTTTTGTTCTGCACCGCATTCTTCTGTTTTTTGGGGGTTGCCCTGCCTCTGTTTCCGGCGGGCTGTTTCTTTTTTCCGGTACTCTTTGCCGCCGGGCGGGGCGTGCTCTGCTTGCGGCTGTTTTTGCTCTGTGCAGAACCGGAAGCCGCACGGGATGTCCGCCGTTCTGCGGGCTGTTCCTGCTCCTCTGCGCGGGGTGCCGACGGCTCCTTTGCGCCGCAGCGGGCCAGAAAATCCTCTGCTTCACGGTAGTACCGGGCCAGCTCATTTTCCCGGAACGCTGTGCCTGCATATCCCTCTTCCAGGCTTTCTACTGCTTCATTGAAGAGGATCGCCGCCTGCGCGGCCTCGGTGCGGTCGGCAGCATGGGCGGCCTTGTTTCGGGCAGTGCGCACGGCATTGCAGGCTCGGCGTGCTGCACCCGGATGTTCTGTGTTACCCAGCAGGTCCAGCGGGCGGGACGCGTCCTTTTCCGGGTCCAGCAGCACCCGCATACAGATGGTAGTATCCAGCTGCTCCCAGCTGGTCTTACCGGAGAGATCCGGCATACGGTCATAATAGTCCGGGCTTTCCTCCCGGCGCTGTGCGATGTGCTGGAGCAATGCGTCCAGACTGCGGCTGCCGGGTTTGTGCTCCCAGTGCCAGCGCAGCAGTTTGCGGCTGATCTCGTCGCAGGCTGCCTTGACCTCAAAGGCTGCCTGTAAAGCTTCTTCCTGCATGGTTACCTCTCCCTTCCGGATACGAAAAAGCGGAGAAGGTACACTGCCTTCTCCGCTGTGGTCATTCTTTTATAGCACGAACTGATAATAGATGAAACCGCACAGAGCCACGCCTGCGCAGAGGATAGCGGTGAGCGGCGGCACCCAACGGATCAGGGCCTCTGCCACACTGTCGCGCTCATCTCCATAATCTTCCTCGTCGTCCTCTCCCGGAGCCTCAGGCACCGGCTGGGCGCGACGGGCATCGGCAGGAACTACACGGGTCCCGTCGTCCGCTTCGCTGCCGGCTGCATTGCCCGGGAAGCGGGCGCGTGTCTCTGCATCCAGAACGCGGGTCTGCTCGGCAGGCGCTTCTTCCTGCCGGGGTGCCGGGGCCGCACCCACGATCCGGGTCGGCTCCTCCTGCGCAGGCTGAACCGGATATTTTGTTCCCAGAACACGGGTCGGCTCTTCCTGCGAAGGCTGCGCCTCCGGCGCGATCACCGTTTCCACCTCTTCCTCTGCAGCAGGCCGCTCGGGCTGCAGCAGGGTGTTCAGCGCGTTCTGCAGCAGAATACGGTCGCAGCCGCACTCAGAGCAGTAAACGGTATCTTCCTCTTTCGGGTGGAAGGCGCCGCAGGCGCAGTACCAGCCGTTTTCAAACACCTGGGGCTGATATTTCAGGCTGGTGCGGTTCATGCGGGTCTCCAGCGCCTTCTCCAGTTCCGGGGTCAGGCGGCGGGGTGCCGGCAGGCGGACGCGCTTGATGCTGTCCAGCTTCACCACACGTTTGCCGTTGTACACATTGCACAGTGAAACGTCCACACTGGTAATGGCCTTTGCGGTGATAAACACTGCATCATCCTGGCCAAACTGCTCGCCGGGCTTCACATTCAGGTCACGGTACTCAAACTGATCCTCACACAGGATCACGCCGCCCGCGCCCTTGCACTTGAAGTGGATCTCCAGTGCAGTCAGATTGACCTTGGAAATGTTCCTGAAGGTCAGGCAGACAGCGTGCTCACCGCTGACATCGCCCTTCAGCAGTTCCACACAGACGAACTGCACCGGGCTGCCGGGGGTATAGTAATTTGCGCGCGTCCGTGCAACCAGATCAAAATTTTCCTCCACGACACTCGCTCCTTTCATTGCGGTTGCTTGCCGGTGTCATTCCTGCGGCTTATCGGCGGTCTCCGGAGCTTCCGGAGCCTGCTGTGCCGTTGCAGTTTCTGCCGTTTCAGCCTTCTCTGCCGGTTCTGCAGATTCTGCTGTTTCCGCCGGCGCGGGCTGCACGGTCTGCTCCGGCTGGGCAGGCTGTTCCGGCTTCGGCTCATCATCTTCACGCGGGGGCAGCGTGCCGCCGGCCATGATGGTGTTGAACTCCTGCTCGTTGAGCTTTTCGCGCTCCATCAGGGCCTTGGCCAGTGCATGCAGCTGGTCGATGTGCTCCGTCAGGGTGCGGCGGCAGGTCTCATAGGCCTCGTCGATGATATCCCGCATCTCGCCGTCGATCTCGGCAGCGGTGGTCTCGCTGTAGCCCTTGCCCTGACCCAGATCGCGGCCCAGGAAGGTTTCCTCCTGCGAGGTACCGTACACCACAGGGCCAAGCCGCTCCGAGAAGCCGTACTTGGTGATCATCTGGCGGGCAATGTTGGTGGCCTGCTGCAGATCATTGGAAGCACCGGTGGAGATATCCTCCAGGATCAGCTGTTCGGCCACGCGGCCGCCCAGACTGGAAACGATATCCTCGAACATTTCGCCCTTTGTCACGTAGCTGCGGTCTTTCTCGGGCAGGTACATGGTGTAGCCGCCAGCCTGACCACGCGGGATAATGGTGATCTCGTGCACACGGGGGTGATGCTTGCAGTAGAAGCCCGCCACCGCGTGGCCTGCCTCGTGGTAAGCAGTCAGCTTCTTTTCCTCCGGGGTCACAACGCGGCTCTTCTTCTCCGGGCCAGCCATCACCTTCATGGAAGCTTCCTCGATATCCTCCATGGTAATGGCCTTGCGGTTGCGGCGTGCAGCCAGCAGAGCCGCTTCGTTGACAAGGTTCTCAAGGTCTGCGCCTGCAAAGCCTGCGGTGCGCTGTGCAATGACCCTGAGAGAGACATCCGGGGCCAGCGGCTTCTTTTTGGTGTGGACCTTGAGGATCTCCTCACGGCCCTTGACATCCGGCAGACCCACATAGACCTGACGATCAAAGCGGCCCGGCCGCAGCAGGGCCTTATCCAGAATGTCGGCACGGTTGGTGGCCGCCATGACGATGATGCCGTCGTTGGCCTCAAAGCCGTCCATTTCCACCAGCAGCTGGTTCAGGGTCTGCTCGCGTTCATCGTGGCCGCCGCCCAGACCGGCACCGCGCTGACGGCCCACAGCATCGATCTCATCAATGAAGATGATGCAGGGCATGGACTTCTTTGCCTTATCGAACAGGTCACGCACGCGGGATGCACCCACGCCGACGTACATTTCCACAAAGTCAGAGCCGGAAATGGAATAGAAGGGCACACCGGCCTCGCCTGCGCAGGCGCGGGCCAGCAGGGTCTTGCCGGTGCCCGGAGGGCCTACCAGCAGCACGCCGTGGGGAATGCGTGCGCCCAGAGTGTTGAACTTCTCCGGGCTTTTCAGGAACTCCACGACCTCTTTCAGCTCTTCCTTTTCCTCGTCCTCACCGGCAACATCGGCAAAGGTGGCTGTCTTTTGGTTCTCGTGCTCGTCCTTCACCTTGGCTTTGCCAACGTTCATGATCCCGCCGCCGCCAGCACCGCCGCGCATCATGGAGAACAGCAGGAAGCCGGTGCAGCCCAGCATTGCCAGATAGAACAGGATCTCCATCCATGGGATGCTTTCCTTGACAGGGGTATAATCGTACACCATGGGAGCATCCGGGTTTGCTTCGTCATAGGCGGCAATGTAGTCGCCCACATACTTGACGAACATGGATGCATAGGGCAGCTTGTAGCGCACAGTCACAGTGCCGTCGCTGTTCTTCTGCGCAGCAGTATCCTCATCCGAGGAGGACAGCATACCGCTCAGCAGTCCGCCGGTGGCCTGCGTGGTGCTCTGGGACGTGGTATCGGGCAAGGGCAGGTTGTTCTTGCCGCCTTCCTTGAGGTTCATGGTGATGACACCGGTGTTCAGGTCCAGCGAGAACTGCGTGACCTGCAGGCTTTCAAAATAATGCACCACCGTGGAATACTCCATGGAAGAGCTGCTGGCAGAGCCGGTGCCGCCCAGCACCGACCAGACCATCAGCACCGCCGCCAGCGCCAGAGCAAGGATCAGCGGATTGAAACGGGGTCTTTTGGATTGCAAAAAAATCAACTCCAGTTCTTGGATGAATTATAGTGTGAGAAATCACTTCTCGTAGACTTCAGGCTTGAGCACACCCACATAAGGCAGGTTGCGGTATTTTTCATCGTAGTCCAGACCGTAGCCCACCACGAACTCGTCCGGCACCTGGAAGCCCTCGTAGTCGGGCTGGATATCGGCCTTTCGGCGGCTGGGCTTGTCCAGAATGGTGCAAATCTTTACCGAGTTGGGGTTGCGCATCTTGAGCATGGGCACAAGATTCGAGAGGGTGACGCCGGTATCCAGAATATCCTCCACGATCAGCACATCCTTGCCGGACAGATCACCGTCCAGATCCTTAATGATCTTTACAAGGCCGCTGGTAACGGTGTTGCTGCCACCGTAGCTGGACACCACCATAAAATCGATGCTGCAGGGAATGCTCACCGCACGCATCAGGTCGGCCATAAACACCACCGAGCCCTTGAGGATGGATACCAGAACAAGGTTCTTGCCCTCGTAATCCCTGCTGATCTGGGCACCCAGCTCAGCAACCTTTGCCTTTAACTCTTCTTCACTGACCAGAACGGTCTTGATATCATCATGCATGCTCATGTTATTTCCTCCCTATGTTCCATTTCCATCTGCAGCACCTGCGCAGTGTCTGCATCCGGGGCAAGGCCCTCGGCAAAGCCCGCACCGCAGACCCACAGTACTTCGCTGCCCGCCGCCAGCAGCGGCAGCTGGTCACGCAGCTGCGCGGGGATGCCCGCTTCGTTCATCCACTTGCGCAGCCGGTTGTGCACACTTCGCCCCGCCGGGCGGTATACATCTCCCGGCTGGCGGGTGCGCAGGACAAGACCAGCATACAACGTAGTTATTCTAGCATAATCCGCCTGATTTTTTAAGTCTTTTTTATGAACGACTTGTATTTTTTCTTCAAAATCAGCCGTAAAAAGCCCTGCAGTCACCTTCCAGCCGCCCGCAAGGCAGTATTCTGCCTGTTTTTCCGGCTGAAAGGGCTGGCTTTCCGGCCGTTTGTCTTTCTGCTGCCGGGGCCGTTCCGGCACAATCTCCTGCCAGAAGCATCCGTCTCCGGCACAAAAGCGCACCCGGTCAGTCAGCTGTACCGCACCGCTGCCACGCCGCACAAGGCCGCACAGCAGCTGCACATATTTTTCCTCTGCGTCACGCACGGGAGCCGTCAGCGAATGCATGGCTGCTTCCAAAACAAGCGCATCCGCATCGGAAAGCGGGTCCAGCCGCCACACCGTGCAGGCTTCCGGGCTTTTGATGACAGCCTGTGCCGCATCCAGACGTGCAGCAGAAAGCAGCTCTTCGGCCTTCCGGGCAAAATAGGCATCCGCGCGGGCTGCCTTCTCGCAGAAGCGGGCAAGGTTTTCCGCCGCTGCGCCGTTGGTGCTCTGCAGTGCAGGCAGTGCCGCACGGCGCACCCGGTTGCGGGCATAGGCATCGGTCGCGTTCGTCTCATCTGTGACCCATGCCTGCCCGGCTGCACGGCAGAAGCTTTCGGTATCCTGCCGGGTAAGGGCCAGCAATGGCCGCAGGTAGCACCCGCGCTTTGGCCGGATGCCTGCCGCACCGTGCAGCCCCGTGCCCCGGGCCAGCCGCAGCAGCAGGGTCTCAGCCTGATCATTTGCAGTATGGGCCGTTGCAACGACATCTATCCCCTCCCCGCACAAACGCGCAAAGCAGGCATAGCGCAGGCGGCGCGCCCAGTCCTCCCCGGCATGTTCCGACGGCAGGCCCACTTCGTCGGCCATCTCTGCAGCATGGAACACCCGCAGCGGCACACCCAGCCGGGCGCATTCCGCCCGCACAAAGGCTTCGTCCCGGTCGGCGCTCTCACCGCGCAGGCCGTGGTTCACATGGCAGGCCGAAAGCACAAACCCGAATTCCGGCTGTAGGGCCAGCAGGATGCGCAGCAGTGCCATGCTGTCCGCCCCGCCGGACACTGCCGCGGCCAAGTGCAGCGGCTCGCCCGGACAAAGCAGCTTTTCTCGCAGAACAAACATGCGCACATGCGCCAGAATTTTTTCATTGTTCATCAGCGTTTAAAGTCCACATCCATAAAGCGGGTGTGGGCACCATCCCAGCCCAGCGGCACCGTGCTGGTCTCGCCGTGACGGTTCTTCGCCACGATGCACTCTGCCGTATCGGCATCCACCTCAGCGCCGTCCGGGTTCTGGCTGGCATAGTAGGAATCGCGGTACAGGAACAGAACGCAGTCGGCATCCTGCTCGATGGAACCAGAATCACGCAGGTCGGAAAGCTGGGGCCGGTGGCTGGAATTGTTGCCCTGCTTTTCCACTGCACGGGACAGCTGAGAAAGTGCGATGATGGGCACATTCATTTCCTTTGCCATGATCTTAAGGTTTCGGGTGATGGAGCTGATCTCCTGCACGCGGTTCTCGCTGCGCTGGCCGGTGGTCATCAGCTGCAGATAGTCGATGACGATGAGGCCCACATTCGGGCGGGTGGGGTCCTGATTCACCCGGCGGATCTTCGCCTTCATCTCGGTGATGGTGATGCCGGAGGTATCGTCCATATAGATGGGTGCATCGTGCAGCTTTTCGGTGGCAAGGGCCAGATATTCCCAGTCCTCGGCGCGCAGGGCACCGGTGCGGAATGCCTGACTGTCGATGCCGGCCTCAGCAGAAAGGATGCGGTTCGTGAGCTGTTCCTTGGTCATTTCCAAGCTGAAGATCGCCACCGGCACCTTCTGCTGCATGGCCACGCGGGTGGCGATGTTCAGCGCAAAGCTGGTCTTGCCCATACCGGGGCGGGCCGCAAGGATGATGAGGTCGCCGCGGCCAAGGCCGGTGAGCACCGTATCCAGCAGGCGGAAGCCTGTGGGGATGCCCTTGTATTTGTCCGCATCCGGGCCGCTGATCTTCTGCAGGTTGGTCAGGGTCTCCACCATGCTGGAGGAAAGCGGTGTCAGTGCGCTGGAATCGCGGCCGGAGCGGATCTCATAAATGCGCTGCTCCGCGTTTTCCAGCAGCAGGTCGGCATCCGGCTCATCTCCGGCATCCTGCAGGATGTCCTTTGCCACCCCCATCAGCTGGCGCACCAGATACTTTTCCTGCACGATCTGGGCATAGGCCTTCACGTTGGAAATGCTGGGCACCGTCTCGGCAAGGCCGGTCAGGTACACCTTTGCTTCGTCGGCACTGGGGAACACGCCGTCCGAGATAACAGCGTCCAGCAACGTCACAAAGTCGATGGTCTGGTCGGCGGTGAACAGGCGCAGCATTTCGGAGTAGATCTGCGCATTCTGCCGGGTGTAGAACATCTCCGGCCGGATGATCTCCACCAAGTCGGTGAGCGTTTCCGGTTTGAGCAGCACCGCACCCAGCACGCTCTGCTCTGCCTGCATGTTGTAGGGCAGGTTGATGCCCACGCTTTCCAGATTCAGTTCATTGGAATAATGTCGTTCATTCGGCATGGTAGTTTATCCTTTTGCATCATTTCGCTGAAAAGCCAAAAAGCGCCCCCTGCTGTGAGGGGGCGCAGATGGCAGAAAAATCAGGCCTGTTCCACTTCCACCATGATCTTGAAAGAAGCGACCACACCAACGTGCAGACGGACCTTGCCGTTGAACACACCGGCATCCTTGATGTCCTTGGTCTCCAGCTCGATCTTCTTCTTATCGATGGGTGCGCCTGCCAGCTGAGCCAAAGCATCGGCAACTTCCTTGCCGGTGACTTTGCCGTGCAGACGGCCGGATGCACCGCCCTTGGCCTTGATGGTCACGGTCTTGCCCTCGATCTTTGCGGCCAGATCCTTGGCAGCAGCTACGGTCTCAGCCTCGTGGAAATCGGCAGCAGCTTCCTTGCTGCGGGCAACGTTCACAGCGCTGGCATCTGCCACAGCGGCCAGCTTGCGCGGGAACAGATAGTTGCGGGCGTAGCCGTCGGAGACCTCGTGGATCTCGTCCTTCTTGCCAATGCCCTTGATATCCTGCTTGAGAATCACTTTCATGATAGTATCCCTCACTTCTCACCGGAAAACCGGTGCAGTTGTTGTGTTTATAGTATAGCGCATTTGTCGCTTTTGGGCAAGAGGAAGCGCCTGACCATTTAAAATGGCCGCCGCTCCGCTCTGGCCATATTCAGCGGGAATTTTATTTTTAATTTGTAAATCAGAAAAATCTGCGGATTTTTCTGATTTACTTTTTCACGGGAGGGGTCGTAACGGCAAACGGCATATGCTGCTGTCGGCCTGCGGGCACCGCCGTCCTTTCTGGTTCTCTTTTGGCACACAAAAGAGAACGTACCCGGCGGCCATGCTTCTTGCAAAAGGCAAAAAGCCTGCCCCACACGACCACATTCTGCCCGGGAAGCGGTTACGCCAGTTCCTTTGCAGCCACGTCCAGAGCTACCTCAATGACCTTGTCCATGTCATAGTACTTATACTCGCCCAGACGGCCGCCAAAAATCATGTCCGGCTCCGCATCGGCCAGCTTCTTGTACTCGGCATACAGGGCACCGTTCTTCTCGTCATTGACGGGGTAGTACGGCTCGTCGCCCTTCTTCCACTCAGCGCTGTACTCGCGGCTGATGACCGTTTTGGGCTGGGTGCCGAACTCAAAGTGCTTGTGCTCGATGATGCGGGTGTAGGGAGTTTCCGCATCGGTATAGTTGACCACTGCGTTGCCCTGATAGTTGTCGGTGTCCAGCACCTCGGTCTCAAAGCGGACGCTGCGGTACTGCAGAGCACCCAGCCTGTAGCCAAAGTAGGCATCCACCGGGCCGGTGTAGACCACCTTCTCGGCCAGAGCGTTCAGATTTTCGCGGTCGGCCAGATAGTCCACATTCAGCCGCACCTCGGTGCCGTCCAGCATCTTTTCCACCATGGCGGTGTAGCCGCCATTGGGAATGCCCTGATACAGTGCGTTGAAATAGTTGTCGTCGTAGGTGAAGCGCACCGGCAGACGCTTGATGATGAAGGCCGGCAGTTCGGTGCAGGGGCGGCCCCACTGCTTGCCAGTGTAGCCCTTGATAAGCTTTTCGTAGATATCGGTGCCCACAAGGCTGATGGCCTGCTCTTCCAGATTCTGCGGGTCGGTGATGCCTGCTTCCTTCTTCTGCTCTTCGATCTTGGCCTTGGCTTCGGCAGGGGTAACAACGCCCCACATCTTATTAAAGGTGTTCATATTGAAGGGCAGGTTGTAGATCTCGCCGTGGTAGTTTGCCACCGGGCTGTTGGTGTAGCGGTTGAACTCTGCAAACTGGTTCACATACTGCCACACAGCCTTGTTGTTGGTGTGGAAGATATGTGCACCGTAACGGTGGACGTTGATGCCCTCCACCGGCTCCGTGTAGATATTGCCTGCAATGTGGCTGCGCTTATCGATCACAAGGCACTTCTTGCCTGCCTTTTTTGCTTCCTGTGCAAAGACCGCGCCGTAAAGGCCGGCACCAACGATCAGGTAATCGTACTGCTTCATGGGTGTGATCCTCTCTGTTCCGTTTATTTTCCTTCTACATCGCCCTTTTTCTGCGATGCATAGTATTTGTCGATGGCACCTTCGATGCGGGCACGGGCTGCTTCCGGCGTGATATGCTTGAGCTGTGCTGCTGCCATGGTCTGGTGGCCGCCGCCGCCCAAAGATTCCATGATCACCTGCACGTTCACGGCACCCAGACTGCGGGCCGAGATGTTCACGCCTGTGCCCACCTGCACTGCCACAAAGCTGGCATCCACGCCCTGAATGGTCAGCAGATCATTTGCCGCCTGTGCAATGGCCACGCGGGCTTCCGGTGCCACCTCGCCGCTGACAGAGATCGCGCAATTTTTGTACATGCGTGCTTTTTCCACCAGATCAGCCTTGGCATTGTACTCCACCATGGTCACATCGAACAGCTGGCGCACCCGCTCCGTCTCCGCGCCATAGCGGCGCAGCGCAGCGGCAGCTTCAAAGGTACGCACACCGGTGTGCAGGGTAAAATCGCGGGTATCCAGCATGATGCCGGACAAAAGGCCCTCGGCCTCCACACGGTTGGGCTTGTCGTCGCGCTCGCCCACGTACTGCAAAAGCTCCGTGACCAGCTCACTGGCCGAGGAAGAATACGGCTCATGGCAGACTAGCGCCGGGTTCTCGATGTAGCCCACGCCCTTGCGGTGGTGGTCAATCACGGCTACCTTGCCGCATTTTTCCAGAATATCCTTGCTTTCCACAAGGCCCACCTGATATGTATCCACCACGATGCACAAGGTGCGCTTGGAGATGATGGGCAGTGCGTCCTTCGGGTCGATAAAGTCGTCCTTCTGGCCTGCACGGCACAATGCATCGATCAGGCTGCCCGCAAGGGTAGCGTCACGCCGCACCGCGATCACCGCCGGGACATCGCATATTTTGCAGATGCGCAGCACGCCCTCGGCGGAGCCGATGGCATCCAGGTCGCTCATGCGGTGGCCCATAATGACTACATGATCTGCTTCCTTGATCAGCTTCACCAGCTGATCGGCCACGATGCGGCTGCGCACCTTGCTGCGCTTTTCCACGCCGTGGCTCACGCCGCCGTAGAACGTAAAGCCGTCCGGTGTCATTTCAGCGGCCTGATCGCCGCCGCGGCCCTGCGCCATATCCAGCGCCTGCACGGCCATATCCTGGGCTTCCCGCAGGGTCTTGGCCCCGCGGCCAATGCCGATGGACAGCGAAAGGTTCACGCTGGGATCCAGCGCACGGATCTTGTCCAGCACATCGTAGCCGCGGTTTGCGAACTGCTCCATCTGGCGCTCTTCCACCACAGCGATATAGCGGCCGCTGGCCACACGGCGCAAAAAGCCGCTGCCCCGGCCGATCATATCCTCCAGCGTGCGGTTGATGCCTTCCAGCAGGCGGGCACGCTCGCTGTCCAGCATGTCACCGAACACATCGTCGTAGCCGTCCACCAGAAACACCAGATAGCCCGGACGGCTGGCTTTGTATTCCGCCTCCACCTTGCGCAGGGCGGTCTCCTCGTTCAGCACCAGCAGGGTCATGCTCTCCGCATCGCCGGGCACCGTGGAGCTGTGTACGCTCCACATGCCGTCCGCGAGGGTCAGCAACTGGCCCTCCTGCTTGCGGCACTGCTGCAGATCAAGGCCGGGCAGCACCTTCTGCACGCGGCTCACCAGCGCATCCTGCCCGTTCAACAGGCGGGTGCGGAACTGTGCATTGTACCACAGCACCGTCTCACCGGAAAGCAGCGCGGCCGGCTGAGAGAGCGGCTCCAGACTGAACTGCAGCTTGGAGCCTTCAAAGCTGCCGCCGCACATCCACCGGGCCACCCACTTGCGCAGCTGGCAGCGGAACAGCACCACCACAACGCCCCACAGCACCACCAGTGCCAGCAGCGCCGGCCATGCCGTGGGCCGCTGGATCAGCAGCACCAGCACCAGCAGGCCGCACAGCACGGCCAGACTGGCGGTGAGCATCTCCAATGTCCATCTTGGTTTTTGTTTCATCAAATCTCCTGCCTTCCGCCGCATTGTTTGCGGCAGCGTGCCCGGATCAGACCTCCATCAGGATGGGAAGGATCATCGGGCTGCGCTTGGTGCGCCGATAGATATAGCTGCTCAGTGCCTCGCGCACGCGGGTCTTGACGCTGTTCCAGTCGCGCACATGTTCATCCACGCAGCGGTCCAGCGCATTTTCCACGATGCTCTGTGCACCGTCCATCAGGCTCTCGTTCTCGCGCACATACACAAAGCCGCGGCTCACAAGGTCCGGGCCGGCCAGCACCTTGCCGGTCTTGCTGTCCACGGTGGCCACGATGATGACCAGACCGTCCTCGGACAGGTGCTTGCGGTCGCGCAGGACCACATTGCCCACGTCGCCCACGCCAAGGCCGTCCACCATCACTGCACCGGCGGTGACAGGCTCGCCCAGCTTTATCTCGTCCTGGCTGAGAATGACATTGGAGCCGTTCTCCGCGATCAGGATGTTGCTGGTAGGGATGCCAAGGCTTGCGGCGGTGAGGGCATGCTTTTTGAGCTGCTTGTACTCGCCGTGTACCGGCAGGAAATACTTGGGCTTCGTCAGGGTGAGCATGAGCTTCTGTTCTTCCTGGCAGGCGTGGCCGGAAACATGCACATCGTACATGCTCTCGTAAATGACCTCTGCACCCAGCAGCAGCAAACCGTTGACGATCTTGGTCACGCTCTTCTCGTTGCCGGGAATGGGATTTGCCGAAATGATAATGAAGTCGCCGGGGCCCACGCGCACCTGACGGTGGCTGCAGGATGCCATACGGGAAAGGGCACTCAAGGGTTCGCCCTGGCTGCCGGTGGTAATGAGCACTACCTGCTCCGGAGGATACTGGTTCAGCTCATCCACGCTGATGAGGGTGCCCTCCGGGATATGCATATAGCCCAGCTCCTGCGCCATGGCGGTGTTGTTCACCATGCTGCGGCCGCTGAATGCCACCTTGCGGCCATCCTCCACGGCCAGATCGATGATCTGCTGCACGCGGTAGATGTTGGAAGCAAAGGTGGCAATGATGATCCGCTTGTTGCGGGCACGGGCGAACAGATTGCGCACGCCTGCAGCCACCTTCTGCTCGGTGGCGGTAAAGCCCGGACGCTCGGAGTTGGTGGAATCGCTCAGCAGGGCCAGCACGCCGCGCTGACCGTACTCGGCCAGTGTGGACAGGTCGGTGACGCCGCAGGCCAGCGGAGTGTAATCGATCTTGAAGTCGCCGGTCTGGATGATGGTGCCCGCCGGGCTGTCGATGGCAAAGGCCACCGCATCCGGGATGGAGTGGTTCACATGGATGGGCTCAATGGTAAAGCAGCCCAGCTTGATCTTCTGTCTGGGGGTGATCTCCACGAACTTGGTCTTTCCTGCCAGACCGAACTCCTCCAGCTTGTTGCGGATCAGGCCGCAGGTCAGGCGGGTGCCATAGATGGGCAGGTCAAGTTTCTGCAGCAGATACGGGATGCTGCCGATGTGGTCTTCGTGGCCGTGGGTGATGAGCAGGCCCTTGATCTTATCCTTGTTCTGCACCACAAAGGTGAAGTCCGGGATGACCATGTCCACGCCGTACATGTCGCTGTCCGGGAACACAAGGCCGCAGTCCACGATGATCATGTCGCCGTTGCACTCGTACACGGTCATGTTCTTGCCCACTTCGCCCAGACCACCCAGCGGATAGATGTGGATGGGCACAGCGGCCTCTCTGGGCTGCTGCGGGCGGCGGGGCCGACGGTTATAATAAGGGCGGCGGGTGGTGCGGGGGCGCTTTTCGCCCGTCTGCGCGACGGGTGCGCCGGTGCTCTGAGCAGCAGCTGCTGCCTTGCTGCGTGCGGAATTATTGGTATTTTCTTTCGACTGTGCCATTCTGACCTCCAAAATAATTACAGCGCAGGCCGTCCCCGCTTGTGGGAACAGCCGCGCTGTGCATGGGAAGCACCTTGAAAAATCGCATCGGCTTCCGTTGGATGCACCGTATAGAATTTATTTCTCAGCGTGTTTTTTGCAAACCGCTGCCTGTTCCGTAAGAGGTTTTGTGCCAGATAGGTCCATCTGCTCGATGCGACCGTGGCTTTTCTGTTGGAACGCCCGGGCACACGCCTGCGGTGCGCCCCTATACGCATTTTGTTAGGATAAGTATAGTATTTCCCGGCGTTTTTGTCAATTCCAAGGTTTGGCAGCTCCGGCACGGAATATACATTCGCACTTGACAGAAGCCGGAAAATAGCGCTAAATAGAAGTAACTCATTTTATAAGGAGAACCGCATGAAGCAGGTCGAAGTGTACACCGACGGCGCATGCAGCGGCAATCCCGGCCCGGGCGGCTGGGGTGCCGTGCTGCGCTACCGTTTTAACGGCAAAGTTTACGAAAAAGAGCTGAGCGGCGGCGACGACAGCACCACCAACAACCGCATGGAGCTGACAGCCTTTATCGAAGCACTGCGCCAGCTCAAGGAGCCGTGTGAGGTACGGCTGTGCTCCGACAGCCAGTATGTCATCAACGGGCTTCAGAAGGGCTGGGCCAAAAACTGGCAGCGCCGGGGCTGGAAAAAAGCGGACGGCTCCCCTGCCCTGAACCCGGACCTCTGGGCACAGGCACTGGAACAGGAAGCCCGGCACAAGATCACTTACGTCTGGGTCAAGGGCCACGCAGGCCACCCGGAAAACGAACGCTGCGACCAGCTGGCCGTGGCACAGAGCAAAGCACATGGCGGGAGGCAAGGAACATGAGCGACGCATTTTTGCCCGGCAACGGGTTCGACACCTACGAAACACAGGACAAGGTGCTTGTCAGCATGGATGGCTCCGTAGATTGCGGCGTTGTGGTGCGCATTTTGCAGCAGCAGGGCTTCGGCGTGGCCGGGGCTGTGGTGCAGCTGGCCGCTGACCAAAGCGCGTGGGCCGCAGCCGCACGGCAGGCTGCCGAGGCTCTTGGCATTGAGTGCATCGTGCTCAAGGCAGAAGCACTGGCAGACCAGCCCGCCGAGGTGCTGGGCAGCGGCAACGACGCCCGGTTTGCCGCCCTGCTGACCGCTGCCGACAAGCTGGGCATCCAGTACATTGCCACCGGGCACCACGCCCGGGTGGAGCTGGGCAGCGACGGCGTGCACGCAGTCTGCCCCGCTGTGGACGCTGCGCTGGACGAAAGCGCTGCACTGGCAGCGCTGCCGCAGGACACCCTTGCCCGGCTGCTGCTGCCCTTGGGCGAGTTTACCGCCGCTGATGTGCAGGAGATGGCACAGGATTTTAAAGTGAACGGAACGGTCTGAGCCAACCGCTTTCTACGCAAAAAGAAGCGCCGCATCTGTACGATGCAGCGCTTCTTTTTCACATACTTTAGTTCTGGGGGTGCACGATATCGCGCCAGTCCAGATCTCCGCGCTCAAGGCCGTGGATCAGCACCTCGGCGGTGGCGATGTTGGTGGCCATGGGGATGTTGTGCACATCGCACAGGCGCAGCAGAGTCATCTCATTCGGCTCGCTGGGCTTGGCATTGATGGGGTCGCGGAAGAACAGCAGCAGGTCGATCTCGTTGCAGGCAATGCGGGACGCGATCTGCTGGTCGCCGCCCTGCACCCCGGCCAGAAAACGCTGTACCTGCAGGCCGGTGGCCTCGGAAATCAGTTTGCCGGTAGTACCGGTCGCCACCAATTTATGCTGGCTCAGAATACGGCAGTACGCCGTGCAGAACTGAACCATCAGCTCCTTTTTGGAGTCATGCGCGATCAGGGCAATCGTCATCTGTAGATCTCTCCTCTATTGAAACATTTGTATATAAAACACTTGCTAAATTTCCTTTGCTATACATGATATCACAAACGCAGCTCATTTACAACAGGTTTTTGGACACAATATTCAAATTTTCGTTCAAGTTCACTTCTTTGCACGCAGCTGCACCTTACTGCGCAAGCAGTGCATCGTTATTTTCTTCCTCTATCACCCCTGCGGGGGCAGTTGTCTGCTGCGGCTCCGCGGCTGTGGTATCGGTCT
>OIXL01000494.1_pt1 | contig 19725 bp, 15 predicted proteins | sample 1587761 | NCBI WGS metagenome assembly OIXL01 (sample SAMN03283246) | human gut metagenome | biome: human-associated habitat; material: feces | host: Homo sapiens | place: Peru | collected 2012 | reverse complement strand
TGCTGTCTCACATCAGGCAATGAGCGTTCTGCCATAGAGATTTCTCGGCTACGCTCGAAATGACGACGGCGCGAAGCTCTATCAAAACTCCGCGGCGCTCTATATTCTTATGCGCCGCACCACCATTCCTAATTCCTCATTCCTAATTCCTCATTTGCGCAAAGCTTTCATTCATAATCAGTGGATGGAGCCGCCCCACGAGCTAACCCTGAACCCTGAACCCTGAACCTATTTCCTTATTTCCAAATAATCTATCACACAAACAACAAAAGAAGGAATCATTATGGCTAAAAGACACTATGAACTGCATGTCGCTGGATGCACACGCCAGCTGCCGATCATGAATATTTCCGACACCCTTGCCATCGCGGGCTTTGTCATACTGGGTGATACAGAAATCGTCACCCGCACCGCAGAGGAATTGGCGAAGAAGATCCCGGAGGGGACGGACATCATCCTCACTGCGGAAACGAAGGGCATCCCGCTCGCCCATGAGATAGCGCGTGTGCTTGGCATGAAGAAATACATCGTCGCGCGGAAAAGCGTGAAGGCCTATATGGAGAATCCGATCTGCGTCGAGGATGAATCCATCACGACCATGGGCAAGCAACGCCTCTACCTTTCGCAGGACGATGTCGATCTCATCCGCGGGAAGAAAGTTCTCCTCGTCGATGACGTCATCAGCACCGGCGGCTCCATGAAAGCAATGAAAGAAATCACGGAAAAAGCAGGCGGACAGGTTATCGGAGAAGCAGCCATTCTGGCCGAAGGCGATGCAGCGAAAAGAGAGGATATCATTTTCCTCGCGCCGCTCCCGCTCTTTGAAGCAGAGTGACTGGTGGCGGGGATGAGTAGCTAGTGACTTGTGACTGGTAGCTAGGGATTAGTGGCTAGGGATTAGGAGTCTCAAGTGACTGGTGACTCGTGACTAGTGACTGGAATGCCAGCTCATGGCATCGCCAGTATTTATACTTCGCGGCGCTTAGATCCTTCGACTCATTTCTCATTCAATCGAGGCTTTCAAATGTAATCAAGGGGCGAGCCGCCCGAGGGGCTAACCCTGAACCTCGAACCCTTACACCCTTCCTTCTTCCCCTTCATCTATGCTATAATAAACAATACGAAATATTCCATTCACAAGATTCATTTCCTACAGGAGGAAAACGATGAAGCATCAGGAAATTGTGATGATTGTTGACTTTGGCGGACAGTATGCCCAGCTCATTGCACGCCGTGTGCGTGAGTGCGGTGTCTACTGCGAGATCCTGCCATACAACAAAAGCGCAAAAGAAATTTTAGCCCAGCAGCCGAAGGGGATCATTTTCTCCGGCGGCCCATCCAGCGTCAATGCAGAGAATGCACCGGAAATCGACCCGGACGTATTCAAGGCAGGCGTGCCGATCCTCGGCATCTGCTACGGCATGCAGCTCATGGCCAAGACCTTGGGCGGCGAAGTTTCTAAACCTGAAAAACATGAATACGGTCACACCGATTTCTACAGAAATGGTAGCTCCGCGCTCTTCGAAGGCGTCTCCGAAAAGACGGCGGTATGGATGAGCCATGGCGATGCCGTCACAGAGATGCCGGCAGGCTTCGGACTCACCGGTCATACCGACCTCACCCCGACTGCTGCGATGGCAGATGAAGCCCGCCGCTTCTACGCTGTTCAGTTCCATCCGGAAGTCGTCCACACCCCGGAAGGCACCACCATGCTGAAGAACTTCCTCTTCCACATCTGCGAATGTGAAGGCGGCTGGTCCATGGGCAACTACATCGACATCGCTGTCGAAAATATCCGTGAAAAAGTCGGAAATCACAATGTCATCTGCGCCCTCTCCGGCGGCGTCGACTCCTCTGTCGCAGCTGTCCTCGTACACAAAGCCATCGGCGATCAGCTGACCTGCGTCTTCGTTGACCACGGTTTCCTGCGCCTCGGCGAAGCAGAACAGGTCGTCGATACCTTTACGAACAAATTCAACATGAAGCTGGTGCACATCGATGCGTCCAAGCACTTCATGTCGCTTCTGGAAGGCGTCACCGAACCGGAAAAGAAACGTAAGACCATCGGTGCGGAATTCATCCATACCTTCCAGGAAGAGGCGAACAAGCTCGAAGATGTGAAATTCCTCGTACAGGGCACCCTCTATCCGGACGTCGTAGAATCCGGCACCGCGACCGCTTCTACTATCAAGTCCCATCATAATGTAGGCGGTCTCCCGAAGGATATGAAATTCTCCCTCATCGAACCACTTCGTGAACTCTTCAAAGACGAAGTCCGCGAGCTCGGCCGTCAGCTGGGCCTTCCGGAAGAAGTCGTCAACCGTCAGCCATTCCCGGGACCGGGCCTTGCCATCCGCATCATCGGCGACATCACCCCGGAACGCCTCGATATCCTGCGCCGTGCGGATTTCATCGTGAGAGATGTCATCCATAAGCATGGCCTCGACAATACCATCTGGCAGTCCTTCGCCGTCCTTCCGGCAGCGATCCGCTCCGTCGGCGTGCAGGGCGATGAAAGAACCTACGACTACACCGTAGGCATCCGTGCCGTCACTTCTTCTGATGGCATGACAGCCGACTACTTCCGCTTCCCGTGGGAAGTGCTCGACGAAATGAGCCGTCGCATCTGCAACGAAGTTGCCGGTGTGAACCGCGTCGTCTACGATATCACCTCCAAGCCACCGAGCACCATCGAGTGGGAATAATAAATCATAATCATCAAAAGTCCCGCCTCTCCCTTGTGGAGGGCGGGATTTTTGGATGGGAGAAATGAGAGATTAGAAATGCGAAATGGTGGTGGTGGCTTCGCCGAGTTCCTTCGGCTCAATTCTCCATGTTCTGAGCACGATTTTTCTAATAAAAAAGCATTTAACTCCGCACAGGATGACGAAAAGGACGATGCCCGTTAAGGAAACGCTGATTCGTTTTCTTAACATATTCAGAATGTGCATAGGGGGATAGCGGCTTTCTCGTATCGTCATGAGGACCGAAGTGGAGGGATCTTTGTTGTTCGCGGTATAACGGAGGACTGGGAAAAGTTAAAAATGGGAAACCTGTTATCTTGACTGGCGTATAATACGGTGTTTCATACAAAAAGTAACGTACCCGACGTGGATTTCCGCTGCAACAAAGTTCCTTCGGCTAAGCTCGGGGTGACGGAGCAAGATCAATTTTTGCCTGGCATTGATTTCCCTAGGTAGAGCCAGTCTTGGAATATGAATCTGCACTTTCAAATGTGGTAGAATACAAAGAGGAGTGCAGAGAGTTTTTCAATCCAGTCCTATGAGGAGGGAACTTATGATCGATGAAGCTGAATTTCAAGACGCGCTGGCATGCTATAAGCGGGATTTCGTTAGTAAACAATGGCCGCGGGAGAAGTGGAAGTGGGAAGCGGTGAAGTGGTTTCAGGATCATTGGGATATGGAAGCGGAAGATTTTGCGGAAATGTTGGAAACTTCTCTGTCTAAGACGTCTATCTTGCTTGCGGCTAATAATAACTATCCTAGGCAGATGATAATTGGTTTTGCACAAGCAGCTCCTGAAGAAGTACGAGACATGTTTCGCCAGCTCTTTGACGAGAAGCAGGATGTTATCGATAGAATCGTTTCATTTAAAGAGAAATCGGTCACGCTGTTGGATAGATATGGGGGCGGAGCGAAGAGCCATTATCAGACAGAGAATGCAATCAGCGTGTATTTATGGCTTCACTATCCGGATAAGTATTACATCTATAAGTACGGTGAAATCAAGGCCGCTATTCAAAAACTTGGTGGAGATGTCCATTTTGTGAAAGGACATTATGAGGAGAATCTCCGCAATTTCTATCGTATCTATGATGAGGTTTGCGCTAAACTGAGTCCGGACGAAGAGATGAAGCGCCTGCTGCAGTCGCAGTTGACAGACACCTGCTATTCGGATCCGGCGTTGAAGACGTTGACGTTTGACTTTGGCTTCTATATCAGTCGTTATCTTGTGAATCCCACGCCGGTACCGACTGTCCCAGAGCCTGAGCCCATCGTTTCTTCGGGAAAATCAAACTACTGGTTTCTGTCCGCGAATCCAAGAATTTGGAGTATGTCGTCGCAGGCGGTGGGTGAAGTACAGGCTTTTACGCTTTTGAATGACAATGGGCACAAAAGGCGTATTTACCAGAATTTCCTCGATGCCAAGGTGGGGGATCGTGTGATCGGTTATGAGTCTAGTCCGTCGAAGAAAATCGTGGCCTTACTAGAGGTTAGCCAGGCGCAGGATGGGGAAAAGATTTATTTCAAGAAGCTGGAGGGACTATCAGTTCCGATTGACTTTGTCGCATTCAGAGACACGAAAGAACTGCAGTCGATGGAATATTTCAATATGACGCAGGGAACGCTCTTCAAGCTCAGTAAGAATGAGTACGACTGTCTGATGAATATGATTCGTGAAGAGAATCCTGCGTCGCGCGTGAATGAGCCATACGCTGCCTATACGAAAACGGATTTTCTCAAAGATGTCTACATGAGTGAAGACAAATATGACCGTCTGATTTCCGTGCTGAAGCGGAAGAAAAATATGATCCTGCAGGGGGCGCCGGGCGTGGGGAAGACGTTTGCCGCCGAGCTGTTGGCGTACTCGATACTTGGGAAGAAAGATACTTCCCATGTGTCACTGATCCAGTTTCACCAGAACTATTCCTATGAAGATTTCATCATGGGGTATCGTCCGACGGAGAATGGTTTTGTGTTAACGCCCGGGGTTTTCTATGAATTTTGCCAGAAGGCGCAGCAACATCCGCGGGAAGACTATTTCTTCCTGATCGATGAAATCAATCGCGGGAACATGAGCAAAATTTTTGGCGAGCTCCTGATGCTGATCGAAAACAGCTATCGCGGAAAGCCTGTGGCGCTTTCCTCTAATGGGGAATCGTTCACTGTGCCGAAAAATCTGTATGTGGTCGGCATGATGAATACCGCCGATCGCAGCTTGGCGATGATTGACTATGCGCTCCGGCGGCGGTTCAGCTTCATTGAACTGGAGCCTGGCTTTGAGACGGAGGGGTTCAAAGCCTATCAGAAGGGGCTTGGGAATGAGACGTTTGACAAGCTGGTCGCGGTGGTCGAGCGGCTGAACGAAGAAATAAAAAACGACAGCTCGCTGGGGAAGGGCTTCTGTATCGGGCATAGCTATTTCTGTGGACTGGAAAATCTAAAGGACTCGATGGTCGGACGGATGCGCGAGATTGTAGAGTACGACATTCTTCCGATGCTCGAAGAGTACTGGTTTGACAGTCCGGCGCAGGTGGCAAAGTGGGAGAGTGAGTTGCGCGGGGTCCTGGCATGAGAAAGGATCATGGACACCTCATCCGAAATATCTATTACATGCTCTCCTATGCGTTCCAGTCGCTGGAGGCGAAGGCCTATGCTGAGGTGGCGGCAGAGGATTTCCCTGACATGCAGAATTTTTTCGCTGCGATCCTTGCGAAGGGCATTAGCTGGCAGATCAAGCAGGGGCTTTCACGTTCTTACGAAGAAAAGTGTGAAGTGTTAGCAGGTGTCCGCGGCCGTATCGATATGCCGGAAAGCATGCGACTCTTGCTACGGAAAAAACGCAGGCTCTTCTGTGAATTCGATGAACTTTCAGAAAACCATCTGTTGAATCAAGTCATCAAGACCACGGTCATGCTGCTTCTCCGGCATGGAAGCGTAGAGCCCAAGTACAGGAAAACGCTCAAGAAGCAGATGCTCTTCTTCTCGCAGGTGGATGTTTTGCGCCATACGTCGATTTCCTGGAATACGATCCGCTATCAGAGAAATCAGCAGAATTATCGCATGCTGCTTGCAATCTGCCAGATGATTATGGAAGGACTGCTGCAGACGGACCAGCAGGGAACATACCATGTGCGGAAATGGATGGATACGCAGCGCATGAGCCACTTGTATGAGAAATTCATTCTCGCCTACTACCGGCGGCATTTTCCTGCGCTTTCTGCCGGTGCGCCGCAAATTCCCTGGGCGCTCGATGAGGGAAATGGTGCGCTTCTCCCGGTGATGCAGACCGATGTGCAGCTTGAGCAGGGTGGGAATGTGCTGATCATAGATGCCAAGTACTACAGGCATATTCTGCAGTCAAGGTATGAGACGGCCAAACTCCGCTCAGCGCACTTGTATCAGATTTTCACCTACGTCAAAAACCGGGCGTATGAGCGGCAGGAAGGGCAGCGTGTATCGGGGATGCTTCTCTATGCAGGTACCGACGAAGCCTTGCAACCTGACCATATTTATCAGATGCATGGCAATCAGATCGAGGTCAAGACACTTGACCTCAGCCGCCCCTTCAAAGAAATCGCGGGCGCGCTGGACGCGATAGTGAAAACCTATTTCCCTTCCTGCCCTGCAAGAAAATAGAAAGGAAGCCGCGCACGGCTTCCTTTGCTTTTCAGATCATGGAGGGCAAAACGAGGTTGGCATCCATAATTTCAAACCTTTGGATCCCTCGGTTCATACCTCATCAGTTCGAGCTATTTAAGGAAGCTAGGTATAAAAATTCTTGTGGAATCTGATTCTGTGATTTAATCAGCGTTTCCTGACGACTACTGTTAAACACATGACGTTTTCCTCCGCTTAGGATGACGAAATGAGCTGCAGAATTTTATATAAATATGGAACGACCTGTTTTTTATTATGAGAGGGGTATTGGGGCGCTCTATGAATTGTGCGCCCCTTCCACTACTCCTCACTCCTAATTCCTCACTCCTCACTTTGACTCAAAGCGAGTTACAGCTTTGTTGTCTCATATCCAGTTAATAATATCAGGCAGCAGCCCCAAGTGTCCATTCGAAAGGAGCCACCCATGAGCCTTATCAGACGAAACCCCGATCTTGCTGCAGCGGCGCTCCTTGCGCTCGTGACGGCATGTTTCTCGGATATCAGCCTTTCCTCGCTGCGTGAGAGTATCAATTTCCCGCTCCTGGCGCTTCTTTTTTCTCTCATGACCATCGTAGCGGCTCTTCGGCGCGCCGGATTCTTCAGCGGTCTTTTCTGCCATCTCTTTCAGAAGCCCATGAATAGCCGGCGGATGGGGCAGGTATTCCTCTTTCTTTCCTTCTTTACCTCCATGGTATTCACGAATGACGTTTCACTCATCATCTTCGTGCCGCTTGCGATCTCTCTCTTCAAAGAGGCCCATGCCCTCCGCCTGGTGATCCCTGTCCTCACATGGATGACCATCGCGGCGAATCTGGGCAGTATGCTGACACCCATCGGAAATCCGCAGAATCTTTTCATCTATGCCTACTACCATCTGCCGCTTGCCGAATTTCTCTCCATCACCGCACCCATCACCGTTCTTTCGGCCGTCCTGCTCCTCCTTGCCAGCTATACGCTCGAAGACCGGCCGCTCATGCTCCGCTTCGCAAAGCCGACAGGCATACCGCGTCTTCGCATCGCGCTCTTGCTCCTTCTCTTTGCGCTGTGCCTCTTGAACGTCCTTCGCCTTCTTCCGATCTCATTCCTCCTTGCGATCGTCATCCCTGCTTGTGCTGCTCTTGACCGGAAGGCTTTCCTCGAGGTCGACTACAAGCTGCTCGTGCTCTTTCTCGCTCTTTTCATCGCGGTAGGAAATCTGACGCACATCCCGGGGCTCCAAGAGAGACCGGCCGCGCTCCTTGCCGGACACGAATTCTGGATTTCTCTTCTCCTTTCGCAGGTCGTGAGCAATGTCCCTGCGACGGTCATGCTCTCTCCGTACACGGAAAACTATACCGCGCTTCTCCTAGGCGTCAATATCGGAGGCCTCGGTACCCTCATCGCGTCCATGGCGAGTCTCATTTCATTCAAGGCGTATCTCTCGATGCGATTCCACTTTGCCCGTGCCTATTTTCTTGTCTTTACCGGGGCGAATCTGGGCTTTCTGGCCGTTCTGATCGGGGCGTACCTGGTGCTGTGGGGGGATTAGGAATGAAGGTAGTGCCGTACTGGCGTATACGCTAAAAAGCCCGCCTCTTTCATAGAGAGGTCGGGCTTTTTGTCATGCCTGTCAGGGGGAAGAAAATGCGACTGCTCTGGACAGCCGACAGCCGCTATTTCTTTGGCTTTGGCAAGGTGAAGGAAGAAATGAGCGGGATGAGAGTGATCAGGGCGATCATGTAGAAGGTCGTCTCCAGACCATACATGTCGCCGACCTTTCCGAGGAGCGGCGCTGTGATGCCACCGACGCTGACGGCAAGGCCGAGCGTGATGCCCGAGGCGAGGCCGACACGGTTCGGCAGGTACTGCTGCCCCAGGACGACCATCGGGCTATACGTAAGATTCAGAGCCGCACCGAGGACGATGAGACAGAGGATACCAAGAATGGAGCTGTCCGTCCATGCGAGAATGAGCGCAGCGGGAAATGCGAGGAGGAAGCCGAAGCGGACAAAGGTGCGATAGCCATGCTTGTCGCCCAGCTTTCCGCCGATCAGTGTGAAGAGCGCGCCGATGCCATAGTACACGCTGAGGAGCAGGTTGCTGAAATTCTGTGATTCATGGAAATGATTCATGAAGTAAAGTACGATGAAGGTATTCAGCCCGAGGTACATGATAGAGCGGCCGAAAACGACGGCGCCGAGACGACAGAAGGAGCCCCACTGGTCCGGTGCGTCCGTCACGGCGTGTTTCTTGTGTGAGGAGATCGATCTCTCGCCGATGGCCTTCAGACGGGGATAGAGAGCGAGAAGGAGCACGCAGATGATGATTTCCGGGATAAAGAAAATGAGCGTGCCCGGCAGGCCGAAAAAGGCGATCGATGCAGAGATGATCGCTGCGCCGAAGGTGAAGCCCATATTGCCGCCAAAAGAAAAGACCGAAAGACTGATGCCGCGGTTGTCATCTGTCGAGACGCGGTTGACCATGAGCGCACCCTGCGGGTGGAACATCGCGACACCGATGCCGGAGATCATCGTGAAGAGGCAGAGCAGATAGAAATCTGACGTGACGCCTGTCAGTGCGATGCCACCGCCTGCCATGAAGAGGCCGAGCGGCATGATCCAGGGCCAGTTGTGCTTGTCGGAGAGAGTCCCTAAGAGTGGCTGGATGAGTGAACCGATGATGTTTGAGGACAGCACCAGCATGGCAGCGGTCGCGTAGTCATAGTGATAGGCCGCGACCAGAAAGGGCAGCACCGCCGCCAGTGCGCTCTGATTGATGTCCGAGCAGAAATGGCATGCGGCGAGCAGGGTCTGATAACTGAAAAATCTCATAATACCTCCTGAGGGACTGGGGACTTGTGGCTAGGGACTTGTGACTAGTGACTCTCTCGTATTGTCATTTCGAGCGTGAGCGAGAAATCTTTGTCATTCGTGGTCAGGCGGCCGATGTAAGGAAGTCCCGAACGGGAAACCTGCTATCTGCTACCATTCAGGCATCTCCGTTTACAAAAATCAGCGCAAAGCGCCGCACCTCGTAGCCTTCCCCTCGAGGGGAAGGCTACGATACGGGAATACCATCATCTAACATGGCGGCGAAGCTGCCAACTTCATTCCTCATCCGAGCAGAACTTTCATCCACCACCATGAGCCAACCTTATAAGTATATTGTAAAACTTTAGTCAAATCTATAGAGCGTCGATAAGTCACTGCGCGATTTGAGTGCGGCGCAGAAATGTGCCTCCGGGGCTGTCCTGCGGGCCATCAGGCTGCGTCGCCATGCCAGTCGAGCGCGATTTCCTTGACAGGGAAAAGGCTCTCATGTTATATTTGCTACTACATAGTAACAAAACCGCTGCTTCGCCACCGGGTGGAGCAGACAGGCGTTTCAGCCATTCTCCGTAGGTACGGCGCAGCCGGGAGAGAGTGGTTGGAGCGCCTTTTTCTTTGAAAGGAGAATCTTCATGCTTGCTCTATGGTGGCCTGTCGCTTTGATCGTTGTGGCTGATGTGATATACCAGATCTGTGCAAAGAAGCTGTCGTCAGCAGCCTCTCCGCTCGCGGCGCTGGGGGTGACGTACCTGGTGAGTGCTTTGGCCTGCGTGCTGCTTTTTGAGGCGCTTTCTCCGGCGGGAGATCTCATGGCGGCGCTTGCTACTGTGCCGTTTCCGGCGGCCATCGCAGGGGTCTCCATCGCAGGGCTGGAGGTGGGGACGATCTACATGTATCGTGTGGGCTGGCCGATGAATGTGGGATTTATCGTGTACACGGGGATCATTGTCGTGCTGCTGCTCTTCATCGGTTCTTGCATTTACACGGAACCGATGGGGCTTATGAAGCTCGCCGGGGTTGCACTCACCTGTTTGGGTATGTTTTGTATTGTAAGGTAAGGAGAAAATAGATGTTTTCGACTTGGTGGCCGCTTCTTCTTGTTGTCGCATCCAGTGTGGGATATCAGGTGGGGATGAAGGAAGTCTCCGATATCGGGGATCCTATGGCTTCTCTCTTGGTGACGTATCTTGCAGCGTCTGTCGTTTCCTTTGTGATCTACTTTTTTCAGTCTTTGGGGAAGGAGAGCTTTTTGCGCGGCGCATTTTCCGTGAATCTTTCTGCCATAGGGATGGGACTGTCGATCGTCGGCATCGAGATGGGGACGCTCTTCATGTACCGGGCCGGCTGGGCGGTGAATGTGGCTTTCGTCGTGTCGAACAGTCTCATCGTAGCGGCGCTTATGCTGACAGGATTTCTGATCTATAAAGAGAAGCTGACTCTTCGCCAGCTCATCGGGGTGGGGATTTCTCTTGCGGGGATCCTTTGCATCGTGATGGGATGAGCCTTTGATCACGCGGGATTGACAATTCCTGCAAAACCCCGTATAATCAAGCCATATTCATATCAAAAGCAAAGGCGCTGCCCACGGGCAGCGCCTTTTTGCGTAAAAAGAAAGGGAGAGAACCTATGAAAAAGACCTGCAAGATCGCACTCACCATCCTTGCCATGACAGCAGCTGCTGCCTCCGCATCCATCACCTCTGCGGTAGAAGCAGCGGAGAAGAAGCCGGTGATCGGGATTTCCTGGAAGAGCCCGACACAGGACTATGAAGCCTTCAAGAAGATCATCGAGGCTGCAGGCGGCATAGCGGTCGAGCTGCCGCAGGTGACGAGCAGCCATGTCCCCTACAACGCTGACAAGACGGTCGCAGCGGATGCCATCTATCCATCGGGCATGCTGAAGGAAGAATATGCCGATGCCATCAAGGCGAATCGCTTCGATGAGACGAATGTGAAGGAGATCATGAAGGGCATCGACGGCGTATTCTTCACCGGCGGCGAGGACATCAGCCCATCTCTCTTCAAAGATCCGAAGAAGGAAGAAAATATGGGTGAGGGGATCAATGCGACCCGCGATATTTCTGATTATACCCTGATGTCGTACTGTGTACAGAAAGACATTCCTGCCTTTGCGGTCTGCCGAGGCGAGCAGATGATGGGCATCGTCCATGGCGTCACCTTCATTCAGGATCTTCCGGTGTACTATCAGTCGAAAGGCGTGTACTATGATGGGCTGCATCGCGCGCCGGTCAATGCATGGGGCCGCGACTATGTGCGTCATGATGTGACACTCCTCCCCGTGAAATCGCATCTCCGCGAGATCGTAGGTGCTGATAAGCTGGAGAATGTATCCTCTTGGCATCATCAGGCGATCTTGAGCGTCGAAGGTACGGATCTGATCCAGACGGCAGAGACGGTGGATAAGGGCGGCGTCTCGATCGTCGAAGGCATCGAGAACCCGACAAAGAAATTCTGTGTAGCGGTCCAGTTCCATCCGGAAAATGATCTGAAGCATGTGCTGGTGGAAGGCGAGGATCCCAAGGACTACATGGATCAGACGATCGCACTCAGATTCTTCCAGGAACTCGTAAAGGCTGCCGCTCAGAAATAAAACTTTCGTGACCGGTAGACGTCAGATGACAGAGGTCTGATGTCTGAGGTCTGAGAACGGAAGTCTCTAAGTCTTCCAATTTTCCATACCCGTTGACAAATAGGGGACACAGATTATAATAACTACAGGTGCAGAAACGCACTGCCTTTTAGCTGGCATCGCTTGCGCGGGCTGGACTGCAGAGCGCGTTCGCGCCTGTATTTTATTGACGGCTTATATCTCACGGAGAATAAGAACGGAGGAACAGGTATGGAACAAAACAATCCCCATCAGAATCAGACTTTTATGAGCATTCGCGAGCTGACGATTTCCGGGCTGCTCGCAGGGATCACGATCTTTCTCGGACTGACAGGCTATGGATTCATCCCGCTCGTCGTGATGAATGCGACGATCCTGCACATCCCGACCATCATCGGGACGGTCGTCGCAGGGCCGAAGGTCGGCATTCTGGTCGGTTTCCTTTTCGGGCTCTTTTCTTTCATTCAGACGCTGCGTGCGCCGAGCCTGATGATGCAGTTCGCACTGCAGTACAGTGTCATCGCCGATGCGTTCATCTGTATCGTGCCGCGGATCTGCATCCCGATCGTGGTGTGGCTTCTTTATAAGTACATTCCGGGAAATGCGCATCTGCGTGCCGGCATCTCAGCGGTGGGCGGAGCGATCACGAATACGGTGCTCTTCCTGGGCTCCTTCTTTCTGCTGGTCGGCGCACCGTATGCAGCAGCGAAGGGGATCTCTGTCGAAGCGGTCGGTCTGATGATCATGGGGATCGTCACTGCAAATGGTATCCCGGAAGCTCTCGTCTCCGGTGTCATCGTGGTGCCGATTGTCATGGCACTCAAAAAAGCAGGATGGAAAATGAAATAAGAAAGCAAGCAAAAAGCCGGATGCATGGATTGTGCATCCGGCTTTTGAAATGGTTCGGGTTTAGCTCGCGAGGGTGGGCGACCTTTGAATGAGAAAAATGAGAAATTAGAAATGGTGGTGCGGCGCTTTTCGTCATCCTGAGCGGAGAAAAGCGTCGTATGTTAGAAAATGGCTAATCTGGAATATGAGAACTGAGTCGAAGGATCTAAGCGCCGCGGAGTTTTGATAGCGCTTCGCGCCGTCGTCATTTCGAGCGTAGCCGAGAAATCTCTATGGCAGAACGCTCATTGCCTGATGTGAAACAGCACCAATACGTCGTTTCTCCTCAGTGCATACGTGCTGATTATTGCAGTGCAATAAAGACCCTCGGCTACGCTCGGGATGACGCTACGGGGAATCCTTAGTCCCCAGTCACTCCCAATCCCTAATCTCTAAACTACGCTTCTTCCTTCCCGCGCAGTCTTTCATCGCAGAGAGCGATGAGCTCTTTGGCATCTACATTTGCTTCTTTACAGAGAGTGCCGATGGTGGTTTTCATATCCTGCGGCATGGCGATGGATTTCTTCTGGAAGACGGGAAGGAGCTGCGGGTAAAGGGTGAGAATGGTCTCCATCGGCGTGTCTTCGGTGAGGAGAGGCTTCTTGTATTTATCAGCGATGAATTCGTTCATCTCACCGATGATCTCAAAGACGTCGATGCCGTGGCCCTGGGCAGCCTGCCAGAGGTTTTCATCATAGGAGACGAAGCAGCCGACGCAGGACATGCCGTATTCCATGAGGAAAGGTCCCATTTCCGGGTATACTTCGATGATCTGCATGATGTTGTTTTCCGGACGTACGAAGTCGCCTTCCTTGAGCGGCGGTACATCGGGGGCGCCCCAGGAAGAGCCATAGTAGTCATTTCCGGCATCATTTCCCGCTGCGGTGTTTCCGAGGACGGTATCGCGGAAGGCTTCATAGCCCATGGCATCGATGAATTCTTCCAGAGACTGGTAGGACTCATGTTCCAGATAGTAGGTGCAGGCTTTCACCATGATGGAGAGGGCATCGGCAGGGAACTGTGCAAAGGCGAAGAAGGTCTTCTTGCCGGTGTAGATGTCCCAGCCGTCCGACATGCCGACCGCACGGATCGGGAGCGGGGAGACGATGGTGGCGGTCAGGATGCATGCCGGCCAGGTGCCGAAGGCGAGGAGACCGAGCTCCTTCAGCGCACCTTCTACGTCATCCTTGGAAAGCCCGGAGATGATCGGGCGGGCTTTCGGATCGAGGATGTAGGTACCGTCAAATTTCTCGGAAACGCTCTTCATGCTCTTTTTCAGTTCGGCGCGGCCGTCCTGAATATCCGGGATGAAATCGATTTCAATGGAAAAAGTCAAGTTATCTGCTGTCATGTAAACAAACTCCTTTCAAAGAGCAAAAAATTTCTATACATTGAGATGCTACGCTGATGACAGGCTCGCAAACATACATATTCTGTGCTTTCACAATGTCCTATTATAGCATAGAAGGAAATCGATGGGAAAGATGTTTTATTGGCGAGAAAGTTTTGGTACAATGGGGGAAGCTGAAAATAGTGACTAGTGACTGGGAGACATCAGACTCCCGTATCGTCATTGAAAGCGTTGCCGAGAAATCTTTGTCATCCGCGGTCAGACGGTCGATGTTTGGAAATCCGAAACGGGAAACCTGCTATGCAAGAAACCTTCGGGCATCGCCACCATCTATACTCCGCGGCGCTTCTATTTTTTATGCGCCGCACCACCCCCGTTGAACCCTCTGAACCTGTTGAACCTCTTTCGCACGCAATCGAAAGACGGCACGCCCAAGGGGCTAACCCTGAACCATTTCATAATATATACTCAAAAAACGCTAAGGAGACAATCGCATGCATATTTTTTTGACGAACGATGATGGATATGAAGCGCCGGGCATTGTTGCCATGGCAAAGAAACTGGCGACGCTCGGGCGCGTGACGGTGATCGCGCCGGATAAGGGACGGAGCTCCTGCTCCTCTTCCCTGTCGCTGCAGACATACCTGCGCCTGTGGTACAAGGAAAGCTACGGGGAAAACATCACTGTACTTGCCTGCAGCGGGACGACGGCGGACTGCGCGAAGCTCGCGCTCTGCCACTGGCTCAAGGATGATATGCCGGACCTCATCGTCTCGGGCATCAATAACGGCTACAACACGGGGAGCGACTGCATTTACAGCGGGACAGTCGGCGGCGCGCTCGAAGGCATCTTCGCAGGGATACCCTCTATCGCACTCTCGGCAGAGACGACAAAGGAAGCGGACTTTCTGGAAAAAGCATCAGACTTTGCCTTGGATATCGTGAAGCGATATTTCATCGAGAAGAAATACCGCGGCATCCTGAATCTCAATATGCCAAAGCCTGCCGAACATCTCTCCTTCGCACATCTCAAGGTGAAACGCCTTGGTCTGCAGCACTATAAAAATGCGATCCAGGAAATGAGAGATCCTTCCGGCCATCTGGGCTTCTGGCTCTCCGGCAAGGCGCTCTCCTGCGAAGATCCGGAGACGGATGTGTACTGGGCGCACCGCGGCTATCCGACCCTGACGCCGATCACATGGGACCAGACGGAAGCAGGAAAGATGGATGTAGTCAAGGAAATCGTGACCGGGGCTGAGGAGCCTTGAGTGACTGATGACTAAAAGACAAGGAGACGTCAGACTCCCGTATCGTCATTGAAAGCGTTGCCGAGAAATCTTCCTTGCAGAGCGATAAGCGATGATTGTTTGAAAGCAGGGATGAGTGGCTAGGGATTGGGACTTTCGAGTGAATGGTGACTGAGAGACTGAGAGACTAAGAGACGTCAGACTCCCGTATCGTCATTTCGAGCGAAGCGAGAAATCTTCCTTGCAGACCGATAAGCGATGGATGCTTGAAAGCAGGGATGAGTGGCTAGGGATTAGGGATTAGGAGTGACTGGTGACTAGTGACTGGTGACGAAATACCATCTTCGGGTATTGCCATTATTTATATTATACTTCGCGGCGCTTAGATCCTTCGACTCAGTTCTCCTATTTCAGATAAGCCATTTTTTAACATACGACGTTTTTTTACGCTCAGGATGACGAAATGCGCCGCACCACCATTCTCATTCAAGTGAGGCTTTCAAACGTAATCAAAGGGCGGCACGTAACCATAAACCTTTCTCAAAGAGCCGGCATGTGCATTGCGGGCTCTTGACTTTTTTAATTGACAGAAGACCCCAGGGGGGTGTAGTCTATGGGTGACTGGTGACTGGTGACTGGTGACTGGTGACTGGTGACTGGTGACTGGTGACTGGTGACTGGTGACTGGTGACTGGAGTGACTTAAACCGCCTTCGGGCATCGCCCCGTATATTTGCGGCGAAGCCGCCACCACACTTTGAAGTTTGAAAGCAGGGATGAGTAGCTAGGGATTAGGGATTGGGGATTAGGAGTGACTAGTGACTGGTGACTGGTAGCTAGTGACTGGTGACTTAAATACCGCCTTCGGGCATCGCCACTATTTATACTCCGCGGCGCTTCTGATTTTTATGCGCCGCACCACCACCGTTGAACCTTCTGAACCTGTTGAACCTATTGAACCCGCTGAACCTCTTTCGCACGTAATCAAAGGGCACCACGCCCCAGGGGCGAACCCTGAACCCTTCCCACTTTATTTCGAAAGGACATCTTTCATGACTGAAAAACTAACAACCACCACCTGTGAGTGCTGCCGTCACACGGAACGGACGGAGCGAGAAAGAAAGCGTCTGATGACGCGGCTCAAGACCATGGAGGGACAGATCCGCGGGATCGAGAAGATGGTGGAGAATGATGCCTACTGCCCCGACATCGTGATGCAGGTCTCTGCCGTGTCGAATGCGCTGAACAGTTTCAATAAGCTCCTTCTGGCGGCTCACATCCGCGGCTGCGTTGCCGAAGATATTCGGGAAGGCAAAGAGGATAAAGTCGATGAGCTCTGCGCGATGCTGGAGAAGCTGATGAAATAGAAGGTTCAGGGTTAGTCCCTGGGGCGAATCCTGAACCCATTTTCTCGGAGGTGAATTTTGCATACGATCGATAACAAAGCCCATTTCATCGTCACTGGCATGACGTGTGCGGCGTGCCAGGGGCATGTGGAGCGGGCGGTGAAAAAAGTGCCCGGCGTTTCCAAAGTTTCCGTCTCTCTTTTGACGAATTCCATGATTGTCGAGGGCACGGCCGGAGAGGATGCGGTCGTGCGTGCGGTGGAGAAGGCGGGCTATGGAGCTTCGCTCATGGAAGATCCAAGGTCTGCGGGAAGTCCGCTGATGTCCGCCGAAGAGGAAGCGCTGAAGGATCGCGAGACGCCGCGGCTGGCGAAGCGACTCATCTGGTCTGTCCTTTTTCTGGTGCTTCTCATGTACATCACGATGGGGCACAATATGCTTTCTTGGCCGGTCCCGTCATTTCTGGATCACAACCATCTGGGGCTGGCGCTTTCGCAAATGCTGCTCTCGCTCTTTGTGCTGGGCATCAACCGTGACTTTTTCATTTCCGGTTTCCGCTCGCTCTCGCAGGGCGCGCCGAATATGGATGTGCTGGTCGCGATGGGATCGGGGATTTCCTTTCTCTGGTCACTCTGCATCTTCTATCGGATGACATGGCTCATCACAAATGGTGTGTCGAACATGAATATCATGCCGCTCTACCATGACCAGCTCTATTTTGAGTCTGCTGCGATGATTCCAGCACTCATCACTGTGGGAAAGCTCCTCGAAGCTCTGTCGAAAGGGCGCACGACGGATGCGCTGAAGTCGCTCATGAAGATGGCACCGAAAGAGGCATTGCTCCTCCGAAACGGAGAGGAAATCCGTGTCCCTGTGAGCGAGGTCAGAGCAGGCGACATCTTTCTGGTGAAACCGGGCGAAGCGGTCCCTGTCGATGGCGAAATCCTCTCGGGGACGGCGGCGCTCGACGAGTCGGCGCTGACGGGCGAGTCGGTGCCAGTCGATAAGGGAGCCGGCGATGCCGTGCGCGCGGCTTCGATCAATACGAATGGGCACATCACCGCAAAGGCGACGCGCGTGGGGGAGGATACGTCCTTTTCTCAGATCATCCGCATGGTGAGCGAGGCGGCTGCGACGAAAGCGCCGATCGCCCGCATGGCAGATCGGGTCTCCGCCGTCTTTGTGCCCGCAGTCATTGGCATCGCGGTGCTTGTCTTCGCGGTGCATCTGGCATGGGGAAGCAGCACGCGGGAGGCCCTGACCTATGCCATTTCCGTCCTCGTGATTTCCTGCCCCTGCGCGCTGGGACTTGCCACACCGGTTGCGATCATGGTGGGAAATGGTCTGGGCGCGAAGCATGGCATCCTTTTCAAGACGAGTGAAGCGATGGAAATGACGGGCCGTGTCCAGATCGCTGCGCTCGATAAAACGGGGACACTCACCGAGGGCGCGCCCCGCGTGACTGACATCGTACCTGTAGCGGGCGTCACGGAAAATGAGCTGCTTCAGGCGGCGTATGCGCTTGAAAAGAAATCCGAGCACCCGCTCTCGAAAGCGATCGTCACGGCGGCCGAGGCACGCGGGCTCTCCGCGGAAGAAATCGAAGATTTCCGCATTTTTCCTGGACTGGGGCTCGAGGGGATATGGAAGAGCGCGAAGCTTTCGGGCGGCTCTCTTGATTTCCTCGCTTCTTATATAGAGATCGGACATCTTCGCGGCGAGGCCGAAGCACTGGCTGAAAAAGGAAAGACGCCGCTCTTCTTTGCGGAAGACGGGCAGCTCCTGGGTCTCATCGCAGTGGCAGACAGTCTGCGTGATGATTCAAAGCAGGCGATCCGCGAACTGAAGCAGATGGGCATCGAAGTCGTCATGGTAACAGGGGACAACGAACGAACCGCCCGTGCAATCGGCGAAGCAGCAGGCGTCGATACCATCCTTTCGGGGATTCTGCCGGATGGGAAAGAAGCGGCTGTCAGGAAACTCGCAGAGCGCGGACGCGTCCTCATGATCGGCGACGGTATCAATGATGCGCCTGCCCTCACACGCGCTGACGTCGGCATGGCGATCGGAGGCGGGACAGACGTCGCGATTGATTCGGCGGATGTCGTACTCATGAATTCGCGCCTGACAGATGCAACGGCCGCCATCCGCCTCTCGAGGAAGACTCTGCGGAATATCCACGAGAACCTCTTCTGGGCTTTCGCCTACAATGCGCTTTTGATTCCCATGGCAGCGGGTCTGTATCCCGGGATTTCCTTAGACCCCATGTGGGCGGCGGCAGCGATGTCGCTCTCGAGCCTCACCGTCTGCCTGAATGCCCTCCGGCTCACCCGCGTGAACATCCATGATGCAACTCATGACAAGCCGATCCGTCATCGCGCCAGCGTCAGGGAAAACGAAGCTGCTCCCGTAAAGGAGGAAAGCCCCCGCTGCGCTATCATCCATGTCGAAGGCATGATGTGTGAGAACTGCGAAGCGCATGTGAAGAAAGCACTGGAGACGCTCCCCTCTGTCACCTGCCTGAAAGCTGATGCGAAGACGGGGGAGGCTAAGATCCGGTACACCCTGCTGCCCCGGGAAGCCGACCTCAGGAAGGTTCTGGCGGCGGCAGACTATACATACCAAGCAATTCAATTTCCAAAGGAGGAAAACGAAATGAAAGAAACAGTCAAAATCAAAGGCATGATGTGCGGTCACTGCGAAATGGCAGTGAAGAAAGCTCTGGAAGCGCTGGACGGCGTCGAAAAAGCAGAAGTCTCTCATGAGACAGGCACGGCTGTCCTGACACTTTCCAAAGAAATCCCTGACGCAGACATCAAGAAAGCGGTCGAGGATAAGGACTATACGTTTGAAGGCATTGAAAAGTGACTGGTGACTGGTGACTGGTATGGCATAGCGCTGTTCAATGCTTCCATGGCGTGTGCCACCACTTCATGCTTCTGACTTCTCACTTATTATTGACGCACTATCGATAGATATGCTACAATACATACTATCGATATGCCGGAGTGGCGGAATGGCAGACGCACCAGACTCAAAATCTGGCGATGGCGACATC
>OIXL01000493.1_pt1 | contig 19728 bp, 14 predicted proteins | sample 1587761 | NCBI WGS metagenome assembly OIXL01 (sample SAMN03283246) | human gut metagenome | biome: human-associated habitat; material: feces | host: Homo sapiens | place: Peru | collected 2012 | reverse complement strand
TGAAGAAGGCCATCGCTCTTGCACTGGAAAACGACCGCAAGGTGGTGTTTGAAGCCTTTGTGGACGGACAGGAAGTGGAGTGCGCCGTCATCGGCTCCGACCCCGCTGTTGCCACCCGCCCCGGTGAGATCCTTGCCGGTGCAGAGTTCTACACCTATGATGACAAGTACAAGAACGGCGTGAGCCAGACCGTCATCCCGGCTCACCTGCCGGAAGCAAAGCTGGACGAGGTGAAGACCTACGCCGCCATGGCCTACACTGCTCTGAACTGCGAGGGCCTTGCCCGCTGCGATTTCTTTGTGGAAAAGGGTACTGGCCGGGTGCTGATCAACGAGATCAACACCTTCCCGGGCTTCACGTCCATCAGCATGTACCCCAAGCTGATGGAGCACGAGGGTCTGCCGGTGCCGCAGCTCATCGACCGGCTGATCGCGCTGGCGCTGGAAAGAAAGGAAAAGCAGCATGGATAACCGCCCGATCGGCGTATTCGACAGCGGCCTTGGCGGCCTGACCGGTGTGCGGGAGCTGCGCAAGCGCCTGCCCCACGAGGAGATCATCTATTTTGGCGATACCGGCCGCGTGCCCTATGGCAGCCGCAGCCCGGAGACCATCCTGCAGTATGCCCGTCAGGACGTGGCATTCCTGCTCTCTAAAAATGTAAAGTGCATCATGGCGGCCTGCGGCACCGTGTCCAGCACCTACCCGGCTGCAGAAGCGGCAAAGCTGCCGGTGCCCTATCTGGGCGTGGTGGATGCTGCCGCCCGGGAAGCAGCCTTTGCTACCCGCAACCGCCGCATCGGCGTGATCGGCACCGCTGCCACCATCCGCTCCCGCAGCTACGAAAAGCTGCTGCGTCAGCTGGTACCGGGGGTGGAGATCACCGCGCAGGCCTGCCCGCTGTTCGTGCCGCTGGTGGAGGCCGGTTACGTGGACCACAGCGAGGAGAGCCGACAGCAGGTGACGAAGCTGGTGATCGCTCAGTACCTGACCGAGGTGCGTGAGGCCGGTGTGGACACCCTGATTTTGGGCTGCACCCACTACCCGCTGCTCAAGACCATGATCGGCGAGTTCATGGGCCAGAGCGTGACGCTGGTGGATCCGGCCAAGACCGCCGCCCACCATCTGGAACAGATGCTCTCCGAGCGCGGCCTGCGCGCTGCACAGGAGCACGAGGGTCAGGCGCACTTCTACGTGAGCGATGTGCCGGACAGCTTTGTGCAGACGGCAGACCTGTTCCTGGGCGAGTACAAGGGCGGCCCGGTGGATCAGATCGCCATTGATAAATATTGATAAGGACAGAAAAACGTGAGCAAACCGCTGAAGGAAGATTATATCATCCGCATCAAGAGCCGCATTGAGCAGCATGTGAAAGAGCCTGTGGAACAGGAAGAAAAGGAAGAGTTTGTGGAGCTGATGACCCGCGGCCAGTTCGTGCAGAAGGGCGGCAGCTACTACATTACCTATAAAGAGACCGAGACCACCGGCTACGAGGGCTGCACCACCACCCTGAAAATTGCCGCCGACGGCAGCCGCGTGGCGATGCTGCGGTTTGGCAAGGGCGGCGGGGCCGGCACCCAGCTGCTGATCGAAAAAGGCAAGCGCAACCTCTGCCACTACGAGACAGGCTACGGCTCTATGACGCTGGGCGTGACTGCCGACGAGATCGAGTGCGGCCTGACCGAGAAGGGCGGCACCGCAAAGTTCGGCTACCTGCTGGATGCCAACAGCGCCGAGCTTGTGAGCCGCAACCGCCTTGAAGTGACCGTGACCCACGTAAACTGAGATATTTCCCAGACTGTGAAAGGAACCAGACCAATGACTGAATTTGAAAAGATCTACCAGAACTATAACCCCCGTCAGGCTGCGCTGGACGAGGCACGCGCTCTGCTGACCGCTGCCGCCAAGGCCGCCATGGCCGATGGTGCTCTGCCGGAAGCTGAGCTGCCCGCCTTCATCGTGGAGATCCCCGCCGATACCAAGAACGGTGATATCGCCTCCAACATCGCCATGGCCGGTGCACGCAGCTGGCGCAAGGCTCCCAAGATGATCGCGGATGCGCTGCTGGCACATCTGCCCTCCATCGAGAACAGTGTGTTTGCCAAGGTGGAAGTGGCTGGCCCCGGCTTCATCAACCTGTTTTTGGCTCCGTCCTTCTGGGCCAGTGTGGTGCTGGCTGCCTGCTCCAACAAGGAGTATGGCCGCACCGATCACGGCAAGGGTGCCAAGTACAATGTGGAATTCGTTTCCGCCAACCCCACCGGCCCTATGCACATGGGCAACGCCCGCGGCGGTGCTCTGGGCGACTGTCTGTCCGCTGTGCTGGACTGGTCCGGCTATGATGTGACCCGTGAGTTCTATATCAACGATGCCGGCAACCAGATCCAGAAGTTCGGCAAGAGCCTTGCCGTGCGCTACCTGCAGAAGTACTGCGGCGAGGAGGCCTATCCGCTGCCCGCCGAGTGCTATCAGGGCGGCGACATCAAGGTGCTGGCCGGTGAGTTTGCCGAGCTGAACGGCGACAAGTACGTTGCCGCTTGCAAGGGAATGGACGAGGAGGCTCTGTTCGAGAGCGAGGCTTTTGCCGCCCTGAAGGACGCACTGGTGGCCTACGCTCTGCCCAAGAACATTGCTGCCCTCAAGCGCGATCTGGGCAAGTACCGCATCGACTACGATGTGTGGTTCCATGAGAGCACCCTGCACGAGTCCGGCGCGGTGATGGCCGTGGTGGATAAGCTGCTGGAGCTGGGCGCATGCTATAAGGCAGAGGACGGTGCCATCATGTACCGCAGCGCCCAGTACGCTGCCAAGTACGGCACGGTGAACAAGAAAAAGACCGAGGACGGAACCGAGGAGGAAGCCAAGGACGAAGTGCTCGTCCGTGCCAACGGCATCCCCACCTACTTTGCCGCCGATATCGCCTACCACTACAACAAGCTGGCCACCCGCGGCTTTGCCAAGGCCATCGATGTCTGGGGTGCAGACCATCACGGCCATGTGGCCCGCATGAAGGGTGCCATGGATGCCATCGGCCTGAACGGTGAAGATCTGGACGTTGTGCTGATGCAGATGGTCAACCTGATGCGCGACGGCCAGCCTGTGCGGATGTCCAAGCGCACCGGCAATGCCATCACCCTGACCGACCTGCTGGAAGAGGTGCCCATCGACAGCGCACGCTTCCTGTTCAATATGCACGACGCAGGCAGCGGCATCGATTTTGACCTGGATCAGGCTGTCAAGACCGACAACGATAACCCGGTGTACTATGTGCAGTATGCCCATGCCCGCATCTGCTCCATTCTGAAAAAGATGGAGAGCGAGGGCGTGCAGTTTGCCGGTGCCGAGAAGGTAGATGCCACCCTGCTCACCGAGCCTTCCGAGATGGATCTGATCCGGATGCTGGCAGCCTTCCCGCAGGAGATCGTCATGGCGGCAGAAAAGTACGACCCCAGCCGCATCAACCGCTTTGTCATTGATCTGGCCAGCGCCTTCCACCGCTTCTACGGCAACTGCCGCATTCAGGGCGCAGACCCCGCCGTGCAGCAGGCACGCCTTGCCTTGTGCATCGGCGTGAAGAATGCCATCTTCAACGTGCTGACCATGTTCAAGATCAACGTGCCGGAGAAGATGTAAAGGCGAACGGGCTCGCCCTCTCAGTCTGCTTTGCAGACAGCTCTCCCAAAGGGAGAGCCTCTGGCGAAACCAGAAACTTTCTATGGACTGCCAAAGCCTCCCACTTTGGGGGAGGTGGCATTGCGTAAGCAATGACGGAGAGGGCGAAGCCGCTGCCCGAAATAACAAAAAAGGCTCCTCCCGGTGGAGGAGCCTTTTTAAATCAATCAGATTTGAGGAAACCTATGGAACCTTTGAAGATCGGCAATATCATCCTGCCCCACCGGGCGGTGTTCGGCCCGATGGCGGGCTTTACGGATGCACCCTGCCGCCGCCTGATGGCCCAGCACGGTGCAGGCTTTACTGTGAGCGAAATGGTGTCCAGCCGGGCGCTGGTGTACGGCGACCACAAGACGGTGAGCCTGCTCAAGGCCGAACCCAACGGTGCACCCTATGGCGTGCAGATCTTTGGCGAAGTGCCCGAGATCATGGGCGAAGCCACCGCCGCCATCGAACAGTACGAGTTCGACTTTGTGGATATCAACATGGGCTGCCCGGCCCCCAAGATCGTTTCCGGCGGCGCAGGCAGCAAGCTGATGCTGGACCCGGACCGCTGCGGCCGCATCGTGGAGCAGGTTGTGGCAAATACAAAACGGCCTGTCACCGTGAAAATGCGCAAGGGCTGGGATGCGGACCACATCACTGCAGTGGAGTGCGCCAAGGCCTGTGAGCAGGCCGGCGCAGCCCTCATTGCGGTGCACGCCCGCACCCGGGAGCAGATGTACACCCCGGGCATCGATCCGGAAATCATTGCCCGGGTGAAGGATGCCGTCAAAGTGCCGGTGCTGGGCAACGGCGACATCCACTCGGCTGAGGATGCTGTGTGGATGATGCAGGCCACCGGATGTGACGGTGTGATGATCGCCCGCGGTGCTCTGGGCGACCCGTGGCTCTTTGAGCGGGTGAACGCCGCCATTGAAGGCCTGCCCGCACCCAAGGCACCCAACCTGCAGGCCCGCATGAATGCGCTGCGCCGTCAGGTGGAGGAAATGGTGGAGCAGAAGGGCGAGTTCGTCGCCATGCCGCAGGCCCGCTCTCAGACCATGCACTATATGAAGGGGCTGAAAGGTGCGGCCAATCTGCGCCGCTGCTGCTGCACCCTGACCCATCTGGAAGATCTGGACGAGCTGATCGATGCTGTTTTTGAAGAGCAGCGCAAAGCGGGCATCGACCCGGACGACGTGCGCGAGGTGCCGTTTCCGTAAGGGGAATATTACTGCTGCCGGGTCAGCTCATCCAGATTCTGGGTGTAACAGGGCAGACAGTGCTCTATGAACCAGTCGGCTTCCGGGCAGTGCATGGCCTGCAGGGCCGCTTTCTGCTGGGCCAGCGCCGCGTCAAACTCGTGGTTGCCGCTGCGCTGCTCCTCCATGCATTTGATGAGGGCGCTCAGCCGGTCGGCGGCCTTCAGCAGGCGCTTTTCCTCGGCGGTGAGCAGTTCCCCGGAGATGAACGGGGACAGCTCTTCGCTCAACTCGTCCGGCAGAAGGCCGGTCATGCAGTGCACGCTCTCGGTTTCCAACGCCTTATAGGCATCCCGCAGGGTGGGGCTGCTGTACTTGACCGGTGTGGGCATGTCGCCGGTAATGATCTCCGGCGCGTCGTGGTACAGCGCCGCCACGGCTACCGTTTTGGGGCGGCAGGGCGTGCCGGTGTATCGCCGTGCGATCAGGCAAAGCATGTGGGCCAGCAGGGCGGTATCGCAGGTGTGCTCGCTGAGAGATTCGGCCCGGGTGGAGTGCATCAGGCTCCAGCGGGTAATGTATTTCATGCGCGCCAGCAGGGCGCTGAACGGGTACAGCATGGCAGCTTCCTCCTTTTTTCTCCAACATACCTGTCCGGCAGAGCGTTGTCAAGCCCTTTTTTCTGCGCAGTGTTCGTGCTATACTAAAATAAACCAACTTTCTGCCGCTTTGGCAGAGAAAAGAGGAAACCATGGAGCGGTCTGGTACTGCCCGGCAGCCGCAGCTGCTGGGACAAAAAAAGGATAAATTCTGGCTGACGGTGGGCCTGTGTGCCCTCACGGCGGCCCTGTTCTTTCTGCCGTTTTATATCATCGACGGCGGCTTTTTCCACTATGCAGGCGATTTCAACAGCCAGCAGATCAGCTTTTACCGCTATATGAACGGCTTTATCAAGGGCGCAGGCTACCCGGACAGTGCGTTCACCTCGGTGCACAATACCTTCTCATGGGCTACCGACCTTGGCAGCGGCGTGATGAACGCCTATTCGTTCTACCTGTACGGCTCGCCGTTCTTCTGGTTCTCGCTGCTCTTCCCGCAGGGGTGGCTGCCCTACCTCATGGTGCCGCTGCTGGTGCTCAAGTTTGCCGTGGCGGGCGGCGGTGCATACCTGTATCTGCGCCGCTACGTCAAAAATATCGACTACGCCGTGCTGGGAGCCTGTCTGTATACCTTCTCCGGCTTTACGGTATACAATGTGTTCTTCAACCACTTTGTAGATGTGGTGGCGCTGTTCCCGTATCTGCTGTGGTCGCTGGACGAGGCCCTTTACAACGACTGCCGCAGCTGGTTTGCGTTCTGGGTGGCGGTGAACCTTGTCAACAACTACTTCTTCTTCATCGGTCAGGTGGTATTTCTGGCCATCTACTTCATCTGCAAGTTCAGCACAAGGGACTTCCGTCTCACTGCAAAAAAGTTCGGGCTGCTGGCCTTTGAAAGCCTGCTGGGCGTTGCCATGGGCAGCATCCTGCTGGTGCCTGCGGTGCTCTCCATTTTGCAGAACCCGCGCACCATCGACCTTTCCTCCGGCTGGGGCTTTCTGACCTACAGCAAGGTGCAGCAGTACCTTGCAATTCTCGTCAGCTGGATCATGCCGCCGGATTCTCCCTACCTCACATCCATCTGGTCGGAGGGCGTGATCAAGTGGACCAGCATGTCGGCCTATCTGCCGCTGTGCAGTCTGGCCGGTGCCGTGGCCTACTGGAAAGCAAAGTGCGGCGACAGTAAAAAGCGCATCGTGGGCACCTGCGCCGTGTTCGCACTGGTGCCCATCCTGAACAGTGCGTTCTACGCCCTCAATTCCAGCTACTATGCGCGCTGGTACTATATGCCGGTGCTGGTGCTGGCCGCAATGACCGTGAACGCGCTGGAAGACCACAACACCGATCTGGACAGCCCGGCCCGCGGCATCAGCTGGCTGATGATCGCCACGGTGGCCTTTGCGGTGGTGCCGGTGCAGGACAGCGACACCGGCAGCTGGTCGTTCGGCGTGCTCAAGAACCCCGGTCAGTACTGTGCGGTGCTGGGCTTTGGCCTGCTGGGCCTGCTGTTGTACCGCTATTTCTGCCAGAAGTGGCGGGGCGACAGCCGCTTTGCCCAGCGCATGACGGCGGCAGTGCTGGCGTTTGCCTTCCTGTTCAGCGTGGTGCACATCGGCATTGGCAAGTTCGGCCAGTGGTATACCGACAGCGACCTTGTGAAGCAGGACACAAGCGCCCTGCTGCTGAAAAACGACCTGCCTGAAGGCGATTACCGCGTGGATACGTACAAGATCCACGACAATATCGGCATGTGGCTGGATAAGAGCTGCCTGCAGTATTTTGGCAGCACGGCAGCCCCCAGCATCCTCAGCTTCTACCCGGCGCTGGGGGTCAAGCGGGATGTGCGCAGTGAGCCGGAGCTTTCCAATTATGCACTGCGGGGCCTTTTGAGTGTGGAGTACCTTATCACCACGCCGGAAAAGCAGACCGACTTTGAAAACGAAGCCGACGACGGCTGGGAATATGCCTTTACAAAGGACGGCTATGCGGTCTACCGCAACACGAACTACGTGCCCATGGGCTTTACCTACGACTGCTACCTTACCGAGAGCGAGTACGAGGAGACCGCCAAGACCACACGCTCCAACCTGCTGATGCGTGCACTGGTGCTTACCGACGAGGATGCTGCAGTCTACGGTAAGTACCTCACCCATCTGCCGGAAGGCAGACGGGAGGAGCTGTACTATGAGTCCTACGTGCAGGACTGCCGCGAGCGCCGTGCCACGGCTGCCAGTGTGTTCCAGATGAACAACTCGGGCTTCCACGCCGAGATCACGCTGGAAAAAGAGAACCTCGTGTTCTTCTCCGTGCCTTACGATGACGGCTTTACGGCCTATGTCAACGGGCAGGAGGCTGCTATTGTGGAGGTGGACGAGGGATTGATGGCTGTGCTGTGCCCGGCGGGTGAAAACAGCATCGATTTTGTCTACCAGCCCGACGGCATCCGGCTGAGCCGTGCGCTGACTTTGGGCGGCATTGTGGTATGGCTGGCGTACACGGCGTACTTCGTCTGGTGCAAGCGCCGCACAAAGCGGGCCTGATGCACGGAAGAATGACTTTGTGCTGTAGAAAAAAGAAATTTTTGAAATTCCCTCTTGACTTTATGCCAATAAAGTGTATAATGCAATCAAACCGATGAGGCGGAAGAGAACCTGCACAGCGCATCTTCAGTGAGCCCGGACAGTGAAAACGGGCGAGAGCGGGGCAGAGCTTCGTGGGCCGCCGAGGGCCGGGCAAATGGGCAGCAAGCCTTAGTAGCTTTGGACGGAAGTCTCCGTTACAGGACAGGGGAGTGTTGGCTCTCCGTGAGAGGCTCTGCAGTTTGCAAAGCAGGGCAAGCAAGGTGGCACCGCAGAATCGAACTTTACCGATCCTGTCCTTGTGGATAACACACAGGGACAGGGTCGTTTTTATTTGTAAGACCCGTCCCGCAAAGGGAGCGGGTCTTTTACTTTTGCCGCCCGCTCCGGGAAAGGAGTTTACTATTATGAAAAACGTTACCATGATCTCCCGCCGCAGCTTCCTCAAGGCCGCTATGGCTGCTTCCGCCGTTTCTGCACTGGCATTCACCGGCTGCGGCGGCTCCGCTTCCAGCACCGTGGCTGCATCTTCCACCGCTTCTTCCGCTGCCGCTTCCGCAGCAGCCAAGGGCGGTCAGACCTTCAAGGTGGGCATCGTCAACTACGTGGATCATGCTTCCCTGAACCAGATCGTGGAGTCTGTGGAGAGCCGTCTGGATGAGCTGGGGGCAGAGAAGGGCGTTACCTTCGACTACGCCGACTACTACGCAAATGCACAGGCTGACCAGTCCAACCTGAACCAGATCGGTGCCGACCTCGTAGGGGACGGCGTGGATGTGATCGTGGCTGTGGCTACCCCCACCGCCGCAACCATGCTGGCCGCTGTGGAGGATACCGATATCCCCGTTGTCTACTCTGCTGTCACCGACCCCGCTGCTGCAGGCTTTGACGGCGAGGAGAACATCACCGGCACCTCCGACGCACTGAACACCGAGGCCATCATGAACTTGATCACCGCTGTCAACCCGGATATTGACACCATTGGCCTGCTGTACGACCTGAGTCAGGATGCCTCCACCCAGGCCATTGCCGATGCCAAGGCTTTCTGTGATGCCAACGGCATCAAGTACATTGAGAAGAACGGAACCACCACCGCTGAGGTGCAGATGGCGGCTGAGGCTCTGATCGCCGCCGGTGTCAAGGCCGTGTTCACCCCCACCGACAACACCGTGATGACCGCAGAGCTGTCCAACTACGAGACCTTTACCGAGGCAGGCGTGCAGCACTACACCGGTGCCGACAGCTTTGCACTGAACGGGGCCTTTGTGGGCTACGGCGTGGATTACGTCCAGCTGGGCGAAGCCACTGCCGACATGGTGGCGGAGATCCTCTGCGACGGCAAGACTACCGCAGACCTGCCCTACCAGACCTTTGATAACGGCATCGTCACCATCAACACTGAGACCTGCGAAGCGCTGGGCCTTGACCTCGACACCGTGAAGGAAGCCTTCAAGCCCTACTGCACCGAGATCGTGGAAGTGACCACCGCAGAGAACTTCTCTTAAAAAAGAACCCTCTCAGTCAAAACCTGACGGTTTTGCCAGCTCCCCCGAAGGGGGAGCTTTTGGCGGTTCTGCGGAAGTGTTTTGCTGCACACAGTGCACCGCATCACAAGAAGCTAAATTAAATAAGTCCGGTATCTTCGTGGTTAGCAGGCTCGCCCTCTCAGTCAAATCCTACGGATTTGCCAGCTCCCCCAAAGTGGGAGCCTTTGGCAGTCCACGTAAAGTTCATCTTTCTGCCAAGGCCTCTCCCTTTGGGAGAGGTGTCACCGTAGGTGACGGAGAGGGCGAGCCTGCTTTCCGTCACGACCCTTCCCGTGAAAATGGAATACCGGAGCGTCCGCAGACGCTCCGGTATTCCGAAATAAAAAACTGATTCCTTAAATTATGGCCAGAGCAAAAGCGGAGGCCATTTTAAATCGTCCACTCAAAAAGAAACATAAAAGGAGCACACACATGCTGGCGAGTATCTTTTCGCTCAACGTCCTACAGACGGCGCTGGAACTGGGCTGTATCTATGCCCTGGTGGCGCTGGCACTGTTCCTGAGCTATTCCATCCTGAACATCGCAGATCTTTCCACTGACGGCTGCTTCACGCTGGGCTGCGCCGTGGCCTGTCAGGCAGCACTGACCGGCCACCCCATTCTGGCCCTGTTCGCAGCCATGGCGGCAGGCGTGTGCTCCGGCTTTGTTACGGCTTTTCTGCAGACCCGCCTTGGCGTGGAGAGCATCATGGCAGGCATCATCGTCAACACCGGCCTTTACACCATCAATCTGGCGGTGATGGGCTTCTCCTCCACCATGTCGCTGGTCAAGACCGACACTGTTTTCTCGCTGGCAAAGGGCTCACTGAGCTTCCTTGGCGGCTGGTATAAGCTGGCCATCGCGCTGGTCATCATCGTGCTTGCAGGCGCGGCGATGTTGGGCTTTCTGGGCACCCGGCTGGGCCTGTCCATCCGCGCCACCGGCGATAATGCCGCCATGGTGCGCGCTTCCAGCATCAACCCGGCCTTCACCATCACGGTGGGCCTGTGCGTTTCCGGCGCATTGTGCGCCCTCTCCGGCGGCCTGCTGGCACAGTATCAGAAGAGCTGCGATATCAATGTGGGCACCGGCATGGTGACCATTGCACTGGCTTCCCTCATCATCGGCGAGACATTGCTTGGCAAGCGCACCATGCCGCGCCGCATCATCGGCGTGGTGTTCGGCAGCTGCCTGTACCGCTTTATCGTGGCTGTGGCCCTGCGCTTCAATGTGCCGGCCGCTGCCATGAAGCTGGTGTCGGCCATCATTGTGGCCGTGGCCATTTCGATGCCAGCCATCCGGGAGCATTTTGCCTTTGAAAAGCGCAAACATGCCGCCCGTGCTCGCCGCGCCGCGGCCGTGAAGGAGGGAAAGTAAGATGGAAATGCTGCAGCTGAACGACCTGCATAAGACCTTCAACCCCGGTACCGTGAACGAAAAGGTGGCGCTGAACGGGGTGAGCCTGCACATGGAAGCGGGTGACTTTGCCACCATCGTCGGCTCCAACGGCGCGGGCAAGTCCACCCTGTTCAACGCCATCACCGGCGGATTCATCGCCGACGAGGGCAGCATCATTCTGGGCGGGAAAGACATTACCTTTGAGCCGGAACACCAGCGCAGCAAGGTCATCGGACATTTGTTTCAGGATCCGCTCAAGGGCACCGCGCCCAACATGACCATCGAGGAAAACCTCGCGCTGGCCTATCTGCGCGCCGGCACAGCTCCCCACGCCATCTTCTCCCGCATCTCCCGCAAGGACAAAGAGGTGTTCCGCGAGAAGCTGGCTCTGCTGGATATGGGGCTGGAAGACCGCATGAAGCAGCCGGTGGGCCTGCTTTCCGGCGGTCAGCGGCAGGCGCTGACCCTGCTCATGGCGACCCTCGTCACCCCGAAGCTGCTGCTGCTGGACGAGCACACCGCCGCCCTTGACCCGGCGACCGCCGAGAAGGTGCTGGAACTGACCAAGAGCATCGTGGCGGAAAAGAAGATCACCTGTCTGATGGTCACCCACAACATGCATCAGGCGCTGGAGCTTGGCAACCGCACCCTGATGATGGACAGCGGACGCATCGTGTTTGATGTAAAGGGCGAGCAACGCAGCAAGATGACCGTGGACGACCTGCTGGAAAAGTTCCGCGAGAATGCGGGCAAGAACCTCGACAACGACCGTATCCTGCTGAGCAAGGTGGAGCAGTAAAAGGGGAGAGGGCAGGTAGCGGTCGTCGCCGCCCTTTTCGAATCCCTCCGGATGCAGCATCCCCGGTAGACATTCCTATGGGGTGGGACTTGCAACAACGACGACCGCTGCCTGCGGCAGAAACAGGGAGGAGTTGTTGGGGCAGCGGCCAGCAGGATGCGAACGCCGCGCAAGGCGTGAAGCAGACGCTGGGAGCCGCAACCCGTGGCACTAAGCAACAGCCCACTGGGCTGATTGCTTACCCTGCTGCGCAGGGTCGTGCTTTTCGAATCCCTCCGGTCCGATATAAAAATAGCACCCATGCCGTATGGCATGGGTGCTATTTTTATGGACCTGGAGGGATTCGAACCCTTGACCTCTCGGATGCGAACCGAACGCTCTCCCAACTGAGCTACAGGCCCTTATGAGGACGCTGTTAGTGTAACTCTAATTGGGGAATTTGTCAAGAAGTTTCTGCTTTGTAAGGGGCTGTCAGCGGTTGCCCAGCTGCCAGAATGCCACGGCGCTGGCGGCTGCAACATTCAGCGAATCCACCCCATGGGACATGGGGATCTTTACGGTATAGTCGCAGGCGGCAATGGTGCTGCGGGCAAGGCCGTCGCCTTCGGTGCCCAGCACGACGGCCAGCTTCGACTCGGCGGAAAGGGCTGCATCATCGATGCTGACCGAGCGGTCGCTCAGCGCCATGGCGGCGGTCTTGAAGCCCAGCTCATGCAGCTTTGCAATGCCATTTTCCGGCCAGTCGGCGGGGCAGGCGCCAATCTGCGCCCAAGGCACCTGAAACACGGTGCCCATGCTCACCCGCACGGCGCGGCGGCACAGCGGGTCGCAGCAGGAAGGGGTAATGAGCACGGCATCCATGTTCAGGGCGGCAGCGCTGCGGAAAATGGCACCCACGTTGGTGGAGTCCACGATACCTTCCAGCACAGCCACCCGGCGGGCATTGCGGCACACTTCCTCCGCGCTGCGCGGCAGCGGGCGGCGGAAGGCGCACAGCACGCCCCGGGTCAGCTCGAAGCCGGTCAGGCTGGCCAGCGTCTCCCGGTCGGCGGTGTATACCGGCGCATCTCCGCAGCGGGTCAGGATCTCTGCCGCGGGGCCGGTGATCTGCCTGCGCTCCATCAGCAGGGAGAGCGGCTGGTATCCGGCATCCAGCGCCCGGGCGATCACCTTCGGGCTTTCGGCAATGAAGATGCCTTTTTCCGGCTCCAGACGGTTGCGCAGCTGCGCCTGGGTCAGCCGGGCGTAAACGTCCAGCTCCGGGACGGAAAGATCTGTGATCTCAATGATATTCGGCATAAGGAAATTCTCCTTTGAACAAAGCTTTTTCTTATTCTAACACAACCCGGCCGGGAATGCAAAAAGAGCCGCTGCGCAGTGCAGCGGCTCTTGCCGGATCCGAAAAAATTATTCCGACCGCAGAGCGATCACGGGGTTGCTCTTGGCGGCGCTCTTTGCAGGGATCAGGCCGCCGAGGATGGTCAGGAAGGTGGCCAGCACGATCAGGATCAGCGCAGCCGTCGGCGGCAGGGAAGCCGTGACGCTGTCGTTGCCGGCAATGTTGTGGATGAGCATGTTGCCCGGGATGAGAAGCAGCAGGCTCAGCACCACGCCCATCACGCCGGAGCACAGGCCGATGATGAAGGTCTCGGCGTTGAACACCTCGGAGACGTTGTGCTTGGAGGCGCCGATGGCGCGCAGGATGCCGATCTCCTTGCGGCGTTCCAGAACGCTGATATAGGTGATGACGCCGATCATGATGGAGGACACCACCAGCGAGATGGCAACAAAGGCCACCAGCACATTGCTGACCATGCCCACGATCTGGGTGACGGAGTCCATCAGGGTGCCCACGGTGTCGGTGTAGTGGATCGCTTTGTCCTCTTCGCCCTTTGCTTCCATGGCGTCGTTGTAGGCGTCCAGTTTTTCCACGATGCGGTTCTTGGCCTCAAAGCTGCTGGGATAGATCCAGATAGCATCCGGCTTTTCGTAGTCTGCATAGCCGAGAGTGTTGAGCAGGCTGTCGTAGCTGGAAGAAGAGCCGTTGACCGCGCTCTTGACCATTTCGGTCAGCTCCGAGCCGGACATGTTGAGATGGATGGCATTCTGGAAAGCGGAAGCGTCGATCTTCAGTGCGCCTTCCATCTGGCCGCCCAGCTGGGAGATGTTGTCCTGCAGGGCGGTCTGCAGCTGTTTGCTGAACTGGGGCAGAAGCTGCTGCATCAGCGCTTCCATCGAGGAGCCGAGCTGGCGCTGCAGCGCAGATGCAATCTGGGTCTGCAGCGCTGTGCCGAGCTGTGCGGCCAGCTGCTGGCCCAGCTCACCGTTCAGCTGGTCGCTGATCTGATCACCGATCTGCTGCATCAGCTGCTGCCCGACCTGCGCGGAGTAGCTTTCCATCACGCCCTGCAGGTTCTTCTGCAGCGCTTCGGTGAACTGCTCCTGCAGCCCGTCGGTGTCCAGCAGTTCGCCCATGGAGCTGGCGAGGATCTGCTTGAATTGGTCGCTCTCCATATAATAGCGGAAGCTGATCTTGTCCAGATGCAGGATGCCGTTGCCGATGACATAGTCTTTGTAACCGGTCAGGATCTTTTTCATCAGGGACTGCAGCGCGTCCGGCGGGATGGAAATATCCATGCCGTCAAGCAGCTGGCTCATATCAAGGTCATCCATGGGAGGCAGCTCAATGCTGCTGAAATCGATGCCGCTCAGATCGATCCCGCTGAGATCGATGCTGCTGAAATCGACGCCGCTCAGGTCGATCCCGCTGAGATCCAGCGAGAAATCGGCAGAATTGAAAAGAGAACTCAGATCGAGGGAGCCGCCGCTCAGGTCGAATGCATCGCTCAGATCAAAATCAAGAGCACCGGCATCGAACTGAAACGCATTTTTCAGCGCGTCGGTATCCACCGAGAACATGGAGGCAAGATCGATGTCCGTAAGGTCTTTGGAGTCAAACGGTTCGCCGGTCAGAACGTTGGTCTCGGGGTCGGCCAGCTGCTGGCGGACGATCTCACTGTTGGCTGCTTCGTCGATGACGTGGTTGGTCAGGTCGTGGAGATAGGCAACGCCGGCCGGCAGAATGGCAGAGGAAGAGTCGGCCTTGGGCTGGACGATGCCCACGATCTTCAGATCCATGCTGCCCGCCACCACGTTTTTCATGAAGTCCTCATCGCCGGACTTGTCCAGCCAGATGCCGTGGGCCTCGTCGTAAGAGTAGCAGTCGGCCTGCGAGACGATCTTGAACGTTTTGCCGAGAAAATCGTCATACGAGTAGGTGCCGTAGTCCTCCGGCAGGGTGATATTCTGGTTCTGAGCGTACTGCTGCAGAGCTTTGTCCAGCTCTGCCTGATCCCGCAGACCCAGCGTATAGAGCGCGTAGTCCGAAATGCTGCCGTCGGCGTTCAGCACCAGAATGCACTCGTCGTATTTTTCGGCCCAGCGTCCGGCCTTGATGTCGTACTGATCTTTGTACAGCTCGGGGGTCTCGGCCATCTCGCCGAAAACATTCGGGCTCATCATGGAGGACATGATGTTGGTGGTGGAAAAGCTGCCGCCGTTCAGCTCCGAAAAGGTGGTGTCCGGATTTACCTTATAAATGCTGCCGTCGGCATCCTGACGGTAGATCAGCGGAGAAACGGCGTAGGAATACTCCACGGCGGAAGCGTCGTCCTGAATGGTGCATTCATCGCTGTCCAGATAATCCTTGAGTGCGGTCAGGTTGTTGGCGCTGACGCCTGCGGTGAGCCGGGAAAGGATGTTCCGCACACTCACCATGCCCTCCGGCGCAGAGGACGACGAGCTGCCGGCCGTGCCGAATGCATCCGAGTTCATCAGCGAAGTGAAGTCGAACCCGCTGCTGGAGATCTGAAGCGGGTACTCCGACAGGGTGGATTTTTCCATGTCCTCGATGTAGCCGTTGACGCCGTTGGACAGTGAAAGGATCAGCGCAATGCCGATGATGCCGATGGAACCGGCAAAAGCCGTGAGCAGGGTGCGGGCTTTTTTGGTGAGCAGATTGTTGAAGCTCAGGGAGAGGGCTGTCAGGGGCGACATGGAGGAATGACCCAGATTTTTATGCACCGGCGGGGTCAGGGCAGCAGTGTCCGGCTCAAAGGGGTCGGTATCGGAGCGGATGACGCCGTCCTTCAGCCGGACGATGCGGGTGGCGTACTGCTCGGCCAGCTCGGGGTTGTGAGTGACCATGACCACCAGCCGGTCTTTTGCCACGGTCTTGAGCAGCTCCATGACCTGAATGCTGGTGTCGCTGTCCAGCGCGCCGGTGGGTTCGTCTGCCAGCAGGATATCGGGGTTGTTCACAAGAGCGCGGGCAATGGCAACGCGCTGCATCTGGCCGCCGGACATCTCGCTGGGGTGCTTGTGCAGCTGGTTGCCGAGGCCCACATCCTCCAGCGCTTTAGCCGCTCTGCGCCGCCGCTCGGCCTTGGAGATGCCGGAGATGGTCAGCGCCAGCTCCACATTGGCCAGAACCGTCTGGTGGGGGATCAGGTTGTAGCTCTGGAACACGAAGCCGATGGTGTGGTTGCGGTAGGAGTCCCAGTCGCGGTCGGTGTACTTTTTCGTGGAAACGCCGTTGATGACAAGGTCGCCGCTGTCGTACCGGTCCAGACCGCCTACGATGTTCAGCAGGGTGGTCTTGCCGGAACCGCTGGGGCCGAGGATGGCAACAAATTCGTTGTCGCGCAGATTCAGGCTGACGTCATCCAGCGCTTTCTGTACCAGCTCGCCGGTCCTGTATTCTTTTCGGATGTGTTTGAGTTGAAGCATGTGCCGTGCCTTTCCGCTGCTTTTTGTTGAAAAGCAACGCTGTTGTAACTTTTATGATGAACGGGAAATGATCTTTCCGCAAAGCAATAAACGATTCTATTATACCAGAAGATTATGAAGAAACTATGGAATCCGACCGGAAAATCTGCGGGGATACGGCTGGCGGGGGCGGTATTTCCCGGATGGAAAAGTGTCGGGGTGTAAAATTCAGGAAAAATTCAAAAATGATTGCATCCGTGCAGGATTCGTGCTATCTTAAAAAAGAAGGCCGAAACGACGCAAAAGAAAGACCGGAAAGGACTTTTAAAACAAGAATCCGACACATTTTACAGAAACCGCAACAAGAAACCGTGATAAAATACGTCGTAACACGAAAAAGCACGACGCAATCGGGCCGAAAATTACGATACGACAAATTTCACTGAATGTTCGGGATTGTACGAATTCCTCCTGACCCTTTACAATAAGAACGAGAAACAGGGAAATGCAAAAAAACGTCATAAAAAGCCCTGTGGCGAGGAGGAAATCTTATGGAACGTACATTTTCGCCCATGATCCGCCAGTTTTCGTCGATCGATGGGCTGCAGAAAGCATATACGCTGGTTTATTCACTGGACGCAGAGGATGAAAACGGCTGCCGGCTGACACTCTGCCGCACCGGAAGCGGACCATGCATGGAAAGCAGCTATCTTGCAGCATCTCCGGAATTTGGCTACCGTATTCTGCGGTATCTGTGCGAAAATGGTGTTCAGCCGGAGATCTGGCAGGATGTAGTTTCAGAGCTGACAACGGCAGAGCAGTTCGGAAGGAAAGGCGGGGCTCTGCATGGACAGTGAGTGCAGGATCGGAACGCTGAAAATTGCAGTTGCAAGCTACGACCGCAGGGAGCTGCGGGTCCAGAAGCACTATCTGGAAGAGGAAGGCCCTTTCATCAGCTGCTCGTGTTTTCAGAGCGGCGAACGCCTGCTCCGGGAACTGCAGCAGGAAAATGCGTTTGATGTCGTGATCCTCTGCAGTGAGATGGAGGACATGACCGGGCTGGAATTTCTGATGAACGCCCGGAAGCTGGAGCACCCGCCCATCCTTCTGGTCTTTGATGAAGCACACCGCAACAACGACTCGGCGCTTTATATGGAGACGGAGAACGGTATGATCTGCCTTGGCCGCGCCGATCTGAAGAATCTGCTGCGGGAACTTTACCGGATGCCGGGCCAGCAGGGACAAAAGCGGGAGCGGCAGTGTCAGGAGCTGTACCGCAGCTGGGGGCTTCAGCTCCCGGATGTGAACTGCAGCTATCTGACCAGTGCAGTGGATGTTGCGTTCGGCAACTCCCAGAAGATGGCCATCCGCAAGGAGATCCTGCAGGCTGTGGGCGAGAAGTACGGCATTTCGGTTTCCGCTGTGGACAGCGGCATCCGGAGAATGCTGGATCAGCTGGAAGCAAATAACACCGAGGCATGGGCGGCTTTTAAAGAGGAAAACGGGTTTGCTGGTGAGAAGCTGACCACCGGAAAACTGATCTATGCGGTCAAGAACCAGCTGCGCCGCCAGGCAGATCAGTGACCGTCTGAGAGGAGAAACCACGATGGAGCAGATGCAGCAGAAAGAAGAAGGTTCGCTGAAGGTTCAGACGATCCCGCAGAAAGAGCTGGAACAGGCCTGCTTTCATGCGCTGGGGCTGATCACGCGCAATTGCGAATATCTGGAACAGCATCTTGCACATACCGGGGCGGACGCAGAGTCCTGCCAGGCAGTGGCGGACATCGGCGCGGCCACGGCAAGGCTGGACCGCACCGTCAACGAGATCATGGCCCTGCTGGAATATCTCCGCACAGAGGAGCTGCCGCAGCTTTCGCCGATGGATCTGTGCGAGCTGCTGCAGCAGATCGCGGCGCAGGCGGATATGATCCAGGAGCAGCTGAAAGTGGAGCTGAAGCTGGAATGCGGCGGCTGGACCTCCTGCCGCGTGATGGGCGACCGGAACGACGCCGAACTGTTGCTGCTGCATCTGCTGTCCAATGCACTGCATGCCTGCAGCGCAGGCGGAAAGGTGCGGATCCTTTTGCGCCGCAGCGAAAGTTTCTGGCAATTGACCGTGGAGGATAACGGCTGCGGCCTGCCGGAAAGCAGCCGGGAGGCATGGATCGAGAACCGCCGGTGTTTTCTGGGCAGTGCAAAGGTGGGCCTGCTGCTCTGCCACGAATGCTGCCGCCGCATGGGCTGGGGCCTGCGGGTGGAAAGCGCACCGGAGAAAAGAACACAGGCGGTCGTGACCATTCCGCTGTGCACCGACCGCTCTGCGGAGTATACACCGGAATTGCACAGCGATACCGAGCTGCAGAAGTCGAACCGGCAGTATCAGCTGCGTGCAATGCTGGTGCGGGAACTGCGCACCATGCCCGAGCGGGGAAGCGCCGACGAGTTGTGACCGCAAAAAAAAAACTGAAAAAAGATGGCCGCTGTGCGGAAGAGGATCCGCGCGGCGGCCATGCTGTTTATATGCGGTTAAGAAACTTTGCCGTCAGGCAGAAAAGAAGCGCGTTCCAATTGTGAAATTCACAAAATGTTTAACTTTTGAAGCGGAAAATACTATTTTTTCTGTGTAAAATAAAGAACGCGGATTGATTGTGCCGAAAAGTTGGATTATAATATCCTTGTATGCGAATTGGCAAAATAATTCGTTAACAAACTAATTTTGGGCAAAGAAAACCGCCTTTGCCGTATACCGGGGGCTGCGCCTCCGGCATTTGTCCTTAGGAGGAAAAACAACGTGAGAGTAGGTCTTGACATCGGCAGCACCACCATCAAGTGCGTGGTGCTGGATGAACATGATACACTGCTGTATTCTACATACGAACGACACTACAGTCATATTCTGGAAAAGGCGCAGGAGCTGCTGCGCCGCATCGATGCCGAGCAGCTGCACGGTCAGAAGGCTCTGCTGAGCATCTCCGGTTCGGCCGGTATGGGCCTTGCCGACAGCTGCGGCGTGCCCTTTGTGCAGGAGGTGTTCTCCACCCGCGTGGCGGTCAAGCGCTTTGTGCCTGCCACCGACTGCGTGATCGAGCTGGGCGGTGAGGATGCCAAGATCCTGTTTCTGACCAACGGTACCGAGGTGCGCATGAACGGCAGCTGTGCCGGCGGCACCGGTGCCTTCATCGACCAGATGGCCACCCTGCTGAAAAT
>OIXL01000491.1_pt1 | contig 19774 bp, 17 predicted proteins | sample 1587761 | NCBI WGS metagenome assembly OIXL01 (sample SAMN03283246) | human gut metagenome | biome: human-associated habitat; material: feces | host: Homo sapiens | place: Peru | collected 2012 | reverse complement strand
CTGCCACTACTGCGCCATCCCCGCCATCCGCGGCCCGCTGCACAGCCGTGAGCTGGCCGACTGCGTGGCCGAGGCCCGCTGGCTGGCCGGTGAGGGCGTGAAGGAACTGATCATCGTGGCGCAGGACCCCACCGCCTATGGCGAGGACTGGGGCAAGCCGGGCAGCATCTGCGAGCTGCTGGATAAGCTGAACAAGATCCCCGGCATCGAGTGGATCCGCATCATGTACGCTTACCCGGAGCGCATCACCGACGAGTTCATTGCCGCCATGAAGCGCAACGAGAAGGTGCTGCCGTACCTTGATCTGCCCATCCAGCACTGCAATGATACCATCCTGAAGAACATGAACCGCCGCTCCAACCGCGCCGAGCTGCTGGAGGTCATCGGCAAACTGCGCCGCGAGATCCCGGGCATCACCCTGCGCACCACCCTGATCGCAGGCTTCCCCGGAGAGACTGAGGAGCAGTTCGAGGATCTGTGCAACTTTGTCAAGGAAGTGCAGTTCGACCGTCTGGGCTGCTTTGCTTACTCGGCCGAGGAAAATACCGTTGCAGCAAAGATGGACGGCCAGATCGAGCAGGAAGTCAAGGATAAGCGCGCTGAGCTCATCATGCAGATCCAGACCGGCATCATGGCGCAGAAGCAGGCGGAGAAGGTCGGCCAGACCGTCCGTGTGCTCTGCGACGGCATCGATGAGGAGAGCGGCCTGTATCTGTGCCGCACCGCAGGCGATGCCCCCGAAGTGGACGGTAACGTCTGCGTTTCCAGTGAGGAACCGCTGTATCCCGGCCAGTTCTATGATGTGCTGGTGGATGACAGCGACCTTTACGATCTGTACGGCACCGTTGTAAAATAACAAATTGGAGGCGAACTTTGTATGAATCTGCCCAATAAACTCACCCTGACCCGCATCATTCTGGTGCCGGTGTTCATGATCTTTGTATCGCTCACCAGTGTCGGCGGCATTGCGGACGGCACCTTTCAGCCGGTGTATTATCTGATCGCAGGCATCGTTTTTGCGCTCGCCAGCATCACCGATTTTCTGGACGGTCATCTGGCCCGCAAGTGGAACATGGTCACCGACTTCGGCAAGTTCGCCGACCCGCTGGCCGACAAGCTGCTGACCACCGTGGCCTTCATCTACATGCTGCGGGACGGCGTGTGCAGCCCGGTGGTGCTGTGCATCATCCTGGCCCGCGAGTTCGCGGTGTCCGGCCTGCGCATGATCGCCGCCGGTGCCAAGGACGGCAAGGTGATCGCCGCCAACATGTGGGGCAAGGTCAAGACCGTACTGCAGATGCTGAGCATCATCTTCTACTTCTTCGGCACTTCGCTCTGCGCCATGACCTCCGCCGGCTCGGAACAGGCTGTGCGGGTGGTACTGGTGGCCGCTGTGTCCATTGTGCTGTGCTGGCTGGTGGCCGCAGTCACTGCCATTTCCGGCATCAAGTACCTGTGGGACAACCGCAGCTTCATCAATACCGCAAAGTAAACAAAAGGGCAGGAAAACCTGCCCTTTTTTCAAAACTCTACTGAAATATTACAATACGGAAAAGTTGCTTTCATGGAAAAATTCAAAGATACCTGCCGCCGGCTGCTTTCCATCGCCCTGAATCTGTTCATCGTCTGCGCAGAGCCAATTGCTCTGCCCATGAGCTGGGACTGGGGCCGGGAACAGATGTTCCTGTTCTACACCGAAAACTCCAACATTTTCGCAGCGGCCGTCTGTGCCATGACGGCGGCGGGACAGCTGGTGTGCATCTTTACCGGCCGGGAGCTGCCGCGCTGGCTGCACACCCTCAAATACATTGCAACCTGCTGCCTGACCATGACCTTTCTCACCGTGGTGCTTGTGCTGGGGCCGATGTATGAGGACGGCAACGGCTGGTATATCATGCTCTGCACCAGCTCCATGCTGTACCACCATCTGCTCAACCCGCTGGCGGCCATGCTCTCCTTTGTCCTGCTGGAGCGTGTCCCGCGCCTGCCCCGCAGCACGGTGAAGTGGGCGCTGCTGCCCACAGTGCTGTACGGCGGCGTGATGCTGTGGCTGAACGCGCAGCGTATTGTGGACGGGCCGTATCCTTTCCTGAAAGTATGGGAACAGGGGATCCCGGCCACGGTGCTGTGGAGCGTTGCCATTCTGCTGATGAACGGGTTCTATGCGTGGCTCTTGTGGAAGCTCAACGGCGGAAAGAAAAACTGAAAATGCCCCCGGAGGCGGCAGCTGCCGTTTCCGGGGGCATTGTGCGTTGTAAGGGTCAGGAAACTGTGGTGCGGGCTTCCAGCCAGTCCAGCACGCAGGACTGCAGTGCGTTCAGGTGGGCGCGGTTCTGGCCGTAGGTGGCAGCATAGGTGCTGTCAGCCTGTGCGATCTCGTCGTCGGTCGGGGCAATACCTTCAGTCTCGGCAACGGCCTGGAAAAGCAGGTCCTGTTTGGCCAGATGCTCAAAGTATGCATCCGAAGCGGCCAGCATGGCATCGGCATCGGTGTAGCCCTGAGTCTGGGCAAAGGCGTTCAGATCCATGCCGTAGGCGGTGGCGTACTGGCTGTAGTAGTTCAGGAACATGCGGATGTAGTAGGCGGTGATCTCACTGGGCAGTTCCTTGAATTCGGCATTGGACATCAGGTGGTCTACCACGGCGGTCTCGTAGTTATTCTGGTAGAGAGCATCGTTGAAGTAGCTGCGCAGAGCGTCGGCGGTGTGCAGGCCGTCCGAAGCACCGAAGTTGGAGTCCACCCACTCATCGGTCAGCTCGGGGGTGACGCTCTGAGAGATGGAGTTGAGCGTCACGCTGAACACAGCGGCCTTGCCGCTGAGGGTGATGGCGTTGCCCTCGGCGTCGGTGGAGTCGCCGTAGCCGTCCGGAAAGGTGACGTTGACATCAAAGGTGTCGCCGACGTTGTGCCCGACGATCTGGTCCTCGAAGCCGTCGATGAAGTTGCCGCTGCCCAGCACCAGATCATAGCCGGAGGCGGTGCCACCGGTAAAGGCCACGCCGTCCACGGTGCCAGTGTAGTCGATGTTCACGGTGTCGCCGTTCTGGGCGGCGCGGCCGGTGACCGGCTGGCTGGTGGTGTACTGGTTCAGCAGGCTGTCCAGCTGGAACTGAAGCTCGTCATCGGTGGGGGTCAGGTCGCTGCCGGACAGGGAGATGGCGTTGTAGTCCTTGGGCAGGGTCACATAGTCGGTGGCCTTGATGCCGGACCAGTAGCCGTTTTCGTCCAGATCTTCGCTGTAGTCAAAGGTTTCGTAGTCGAAGTCGGCAACAGCGCCGAACTGCGAGACGGATGCCGCAGCTGCTTCTTCCGGCTGCTTCTTGCGGGTGAGGGTGAAAAATGCAAAAATGACGCATACTGCCGCCGCGATGACGCACAGGATGCAAAGGATCTTGCGAGTGGTGCTTTTCAAAAGAAATACCTCCTGTAGATCGGCCCGGTGGGCCGTGCAAAGCAAATGATACTGTCCTATTATAAACGTTCTGACGGTAAAATGAAAGTTCTTTGCAAAAATTCCACAAATCCGGCGGGCAGTTCGTATCACTTTTGCCCGTTCTGCGCCGCAAAAGTGGGCAAAACCGGTGGAAATGCCCGGGCGGTTCTGTTACAATAAAAAGAGTGAGTGCACCCTCTCAGTCACCTGCGGTGACAGATCCCAAAGGGAGCGCCTTTGGCAAAACAGCAGACTTTGTGTGGACTGCCAAGGCCTCCCACTTTGGGGGAGGTGGCAATGCGAAAGCATTGACGGAGAGGGCGAGGATGCGAACCGTAACGGAGGAAATTTAAATGGATTACAATAAAGCAGCTCTGGAAATGCACGAGACCCACAAGGGCAAGGTGGGCATCGTGAGCAAGGTGGAAGTAAAGACCCGCGATGACCTGTCCACCGCCTATACCCCCGGCGTGGCCGAGCCCTGCCGCAAGATCAAGGCGAACCCCGACGATGTGTATAAGTACACCTTCAAAGGCAACATGGTGGCTGTCGTTTCCAACGGCACCGCCGTGCTGGGCCTGGGCGATATCGGCCCGGAAGCCGGTCTGCCGGTCATGGAAGGCAAGGCTGTGCTGTTCAAGGAGTTCGGCGGAGTGGATGCCTTCCCCATCTGCATCAACGCCCACACCGCCGAAGAAGTGATCGCAGCCTGCAAGGCCATTGCGCCCACTTTCGGCGGCATCAACCTGGAGGATATCAAAAGCCCCGAGTGCTTCGAGATCGAGCAGACGCTGGAAAAGGAACTGGACATCCCCGTGTTCCACGATGACCAGCACGGTACGGCCATTGTCGTGACGGCTGCCCTCATCAATGCTCTGCGCGTGGTGGGCAAGAAGATGGAGGATGTGCATATCGTGCTGAACGGCCCCGGTGCTGCAGGCACCGCCATCATCAAGATGCTCATGACCGCAGGTGCAAAGGATATCATTGCCGTGGACCAGTTCGGCACCCTGTATAAGGGCTGCAACAGCGCCGAAGCCCACAAGAACTGGCTGGGCGAGGTGACCAACCCCCGCCAGATCAAGGGCGGCCTGAAGGAAGCCATCGCTGGCGCCGATGTGTTCATCGGCGTGTCCCGCCCCGGCATCCTGACCACTGAGCTGTGCAAGACCATGAACAAGGACGCCATCGTCTTTGCCATGGCCAACCCCACCCCGGAGATTATGCCGGACGAGGCCAAGGCAGGCGGCGTGCGCGTGATGGCCACCGGCCGCAGCGACTTCCCCAACCAGGTCAATAATGTGCTGTGCTTCCCCGGCCTGTTCAAGGGGGCTCTGAGCGTCCGCGCCCGGGACATCAACGACCAGATGAAGCTGGCCGCCGCCTACGCCATTGCAGACCTCATCACCGATGACGACCGCAGCGAGGAGAACATCATCCCCGGCGCCTTCGACCCCCGTGTGGCCGAGGCTGTGGCCAACGCCGTGGCAAAGGCTGCCCGCGAGACCGGCGTGGCCCGCCTGTAAGCGGAGGGATATTATGAGAACCATTTCCGCACAGGCAATCACCGACACCGTTGCACGGCTGTGCATCGAGGCCAACACCCGTCTGCCGCAGGATGTGCAGGCGGCGCTGGACAAGGCCCGGCAGGAAGAGCCGTGGCCTCTGGCAAAGAATACTCTCGACCTGCTGTGGTCGAATCTCTCTGCAGCCAAAGAGGAAAATCTGCCCATCTGTCAGGACACCGGCATGGCCTGCGTGTTCGTGGAGCTGGGCACCGATGTGCACATCGACGGCAGCTTTGAAGCCGCCATCCACGAGGGCGTGCGCCGGGGCTATACCGACGGCTATCTGCGCAAGAGCATCGTAGCAGACCCGCTGCGACGCGGCAACACCGGTGACAACACCCCGGCGGCCATCACGGTGCATCTGGCGGACGGCGACGGCTGCCGCATTACGGTGGCACCCAAGGGCTTCGGCAGCGAGAACATGAGCCGCATCCAGATGCTCAAGCCTGCCGACGGCGTAGAGGGCTTCAAGAAATTCGTTCTGGACACCGTGAAGCTGGCCGGCTCCAACCCCTGCCCGCCCATCGTGCTGGGCATCGGCGTGGGCGGCAGCTTTGACAAGGTGGCCTATCTGGCCAAAAAGGCCCTGCTGCGCCCGCTGGATGTGCCCAACCCCGACCCCTATTATGCACAGCTGGAGCAGGAACTGCTTGCCGCCATCAATGAGCTGGGCATCGGCCCGCAGGGCTTCGGCGGCAAGACCACCTGTCTGGGCCTTGCCATTGAGCAGATGCCCACCCATGTGGCGGGTCTGCCCGCAGCGGTGAACGTGTCCTGCCACGTCACCCGCCGCGCCAGCGCCCAGCTGTAAGGAGGGAGAAAAATGGAATACAGACTGACCACTCCCTGCACCGCGCAGGATCTTGCCCCGCTGAAAGCAGGCGACACCGTACTGCTCTCCGGCGTGGTGTACACTGCCCGCGATCAGGCGCACAAGCGCATGACTGAAGCACTGGACAAGGGCGAACCGCTGCCTTTTGATCTGGAAGGCAGCGCTATCTATTATGTCGGCCCTACCCCGGAGCGCCCGGGCGAGGTGATCGGCTCAGCCGGCCCCACCACCAGCGGCCGCATGGACGCCATGAGCCCCCGCCTGCTGGATCTGGGCAATAAGATCATGATCGGCAAGGGCAAGCGGGACGATGCCGTCAAGGCGGCGGTCGTGCGCAACGGCGCGGTGTATCTGGCAGCTCTCGGCGGTGCCGGTGCCCTGATGGCAAAGAGCGTGCAGACGCTGGAAGTGATCGCATGGCCGGATCTCGGCTGCGAGGCGGTGCGCCGCCTGACCGTGAAGGATATGCCCCTGACCGTGATCCTGGACGCCCACGGCGGCGATCTGTACCAGTCCGGCCCGGCGGCGTATCTTGCCAGCGAAAAGTAAACGGGTTTTGTCCCCTTTGCACAAAACAAAACCGGTCAAGAATTGGCAAAACCGCTGTTTTGTGCAGAATAAAATTGGTTTGTTTACACAAACTTCCTGCGAATTGCTTGCACATCGGCACAAAGTGTGATATCCTGTACTATATGAAACCGTGGTGCTTTGCATCCCGGCACAGACAGGAGGCAAACATACCATGCAGATCCACCAATCCGCAGAAGATTATCTTGAAACGATCCTGATGCTGAGTCAGCGTATGGGCAAAGTGCGCTCCATCGACGTGGTCAATGAGCTGGGCTTTACCAAAGCCAGCGTCAGCATTGCCATGAAGAAGCTGCGCGAGAACGGCTATATCGCGGTGGACGGCGAGGGCAACCTGACCCTGCTGGCACCGGGCCGCGAGATCGCAGAGCGCATCTATAGCCGTCACCGTCTGCTGACCCACTTCTTTATGCAGCTGGGCGTGGACGAAAAGACCGCCGCCGAAGATGCCTGCAAGGCAGAGCATATCCTCAGTGAGCAGACGCTGGAAAAGATCCGTGAGCGCGCCATTGAGACGGATGCGGAGCTTGGCAAGACTGTCAAGTGATCCCCGCAGCATTCCAAGATCGTAAAATGATCCCGTTCCTGAAAAGGAACGGGATTTTTTTGTATGGAAATTGAGCGGCAGATCCCTCTTGCATCCGGGGTGCGGGTGCGGTATTCTTATAAGATAAGAAGGTTTTACAGCCAAACCGGGAGGGAACAGCCATGGATGCAGACGAGATCCGCACGCTTTTGGGCGATAACATTTTTGAGCGGGCCAAGAAATACCGCAAGCGCATCCAGCAGAGCACCTGTACCGTGAACGAGGACGGCGTGCGCCATATTTCGGCCATGGTACAGGGCAGCGGCGGCAGCTATTACTATACGCAGGCATGGCTGCGGGAGAACGGCAGCTTTGTCAGTGCGTCCTGCAGCTGCCCGTATAACCAGAACGGCGAGGGCACCTACTGCAAGCATATCGGCGCATTGTTGCTGGACGATGCCGAAAAGAATGCCCCTGCACCGGCGGCAAAGCCGGATGCGATTCCCGGTGTTGTGCGCGGCGCGGCGGGCCTTGCCCCGGAACTGGCCCGGCGGGACAGCTATGCCTCCGGGCTGGAAATGCTGTTTGGAAAAAAGTGGCACGGCGAAACGCCGGTGTCGGATCACGAGGCCCGCAGGCTGCTGGATACCTACAAGGAAGCAGCCCTTGAAAACCTTGGCGTGGACGAGACCGCCCAGCGCACCGGCTTTGCCCATCTGGAACCGGAGCTGACCCTCGTGCCCGGCGCACAGCCATGGCTGCGGCTGCGCATCTCGGACGGCGGGCGGCAGTATGTGGTAAAAAGCATCCCGAACCTGATGGAAGCCGTCGAGATGGGCAAAAGCGTCAGCTACGGCAAGGCACTGGCTTTTGTGCACCGGTGGGATGCCTTTGATGAAGAGTCCCGTGCGCTTTTGCAGCTGCTGCGCCGTCAGGTGAACGCAAGGCAGAGCATGGATAAAGCCGCCGTGCGGGTGTACGGCGGGGCCGAACAAGGCCCGGCGGGAGGTATGATCCTGACCGGCGAGATCTTTGATGACCTTGTGCAGCTGTACGAACATACCGGTTTTTTGGGCGGGTACGAGCTGCGGGAAGGTCTGCCCGTCATTACCATGACCGTGGAGCGCCGCCGCGGCGGTGTGCAGGTGGAAGGCAGCCCGGCCCTTGCCAGCGTGCAGGGCCTTGACTATGATTACCTGTTCAGCGAGGATACGCTCTGGCGGCTGCAGCGGCCCGGGTGCACCCGCATCCTGCCCGCATTGCAGGCGCTGGGCGGCAAAAGCCTGTTCTTTACCAGCGCAGATGCCACGGCCTTTTGCAGCTATGTGCTGCCGGAGCTGGGCAGCAAGCTGAACATCGTGGACCCGGAACGTCTGCTGTTGAACCAGATCCCGCTGGAACCGGTGGTGCAGTTCTATCTGGACGCACCGGACAGCTTCCGCATCGAAGCACACGCGGAGTTTTTGTACGGGGAGGATAAGGTCACGCCGTTCGTGCCGTCTCCGGCAGGGCTTTTGCGGGATGTGCGCGCCGAGAGCCGGGCAAAGCGGCTGCTGGCCTCTTATCTGCAGCCCGGTGTGGGCGGCAGAGAGGAAGTGTACGGCACCGCTGACGAGGACGAGATCTACCGCATGTTGGAGGAGGGCGTGCCGGCCTTGCTGGCCGAGGGTGAAGTATACCTGACGGATGCCTTCCGCAGCCTGCAGGCCGCGCCGCCTCGCATCACGGTGGGCGTTTCGGTGCACGGCAGTGTGCTGGATCTGGAAGTGGATACCGGCGAGTTCCCGGTGGCAGAGCTGAAAGACCTGCTGCGCTCCCTGCACCAGAAAAAGCGCTACCACCGCCTGCGGGACGGCCGTCTGCTGCGGCTGGACGACAGTCTGGAAGGGCTGGACGAACTGAACGATACACTGGAACTTTCCGGGGCCAAGCTCAAGAGCGGCCACGCCGAGCTGCCGCTCTACCGTGCACCCAGTCTCGACTGGGCGCTCTCGGGCCAGAACGGCCTGCGTTTCAACCGCGACGATGCGTTCCGCCGCATCAGCCGCAGCTTTCACGCCGTGAAGGACAGCGAGTATACTCCGCCGGAAAGCCTGCACAATGTGCTGCGCAAGTACCAGCGGGATGGCTACCGCTGGCTGCGCACGCTGGACGGCTACGGCATGGGCGGCATTCTGGCCGACGATATGGGCCTTGGCAAGACCGTGCAGGTGCTCAGCTACCTGCTGGCCGTGAAGGAAAGCGGCCAGCGCCTGCCCAGCCTCATCGTCTGCCCGGCATCGCTGGTGCTCAACTGGCAGGAGGAATGCCAGAAGTTCACGCCGCAGCTTTCCTGCGTGGCTGTGGACGGTGACGCTGCTCACCGGGCAGAGCTGGCAAAGCAGTGGGCGGAAGCCGACCTTGTGGTGACCAGCTATGACCTGATGCGCCGGGACGAGGAGCTTTACAGCGGGCAGCAATTCTACGCCTGCATTCTGGACGAAGCGCAGGCCATCAAGAACCACACGACCCAAAAGTACAAGGCGGTGTGCGGGGTGAACAGCAAAGTGCGGTTTGCCCTTACCGGCACCCCGGTGGAGAACCGCTTGGGCGAATTGTGGAGCATCTTCTCCTTCCTGATGCCGGGGTATCTGCCGCCCTACAAGACCTTCTGCGCCCGGTTTGAAAAGCCTATCGTGCAGGAGGACGACAAAGACGCACTGCGCCGTTTGAACCAGCTCACCGGGCCGTTCATCCTGCGGCGCATGAAGTCCGAGGTGCTCAAAGAGCTGCCCCCCAAGACCGAGAATCTCCACCGTATCGAGCTGGACGAGCAGCAGCGCAAGCTCTACCTTGCCGCTGTGGTGGACGCGCGGGAAAAGCTGCGCGCTGCAAAGCCGGAGGATAAAATGGCGGTGTTCGCAGTGCTCATGCGCCTGCGGGAGATCTGCTGCGACCCGCGCCTTGTGGCAGACAACTGGGACGGCGGCAGCGCCAAGCTGGATGCCTGCATGGAGCTGGTGACGGCTGCTGTGGAGGGCGGACACCGCATCCTGCTGTTCAGCCAGTTCACCTCCATGCTGGAGCTGCTGGCAAAACGGCTGGACGAAGCGGGCGTGAGCCACTTTACCCTGCAGGGCTCCACCCCAAAGCCGGTGCGTGCAGAGCTTGTGCGCCGGTTCAACAGCGGCGAAGCGGACGTGTTCCTCATCTCGCTGCGGGCGGGCGGCACCGGCCTGAACCTGACGGCGGCAGATATCGTCATCCACTACGACCCGTGGTGGAACGTGGCTGCGCAGAATCAGGCCACCGACCGCGCCTACCGCATCGGCCAGCGCAATCCGGTGCAGGTGTACAAGCTCATTGCGCAGGACACCATTGAAGAAAAGATCGTGGAGCTGCAGCAGGCAAAGCAGGACCTTGCCGAGACGGTCACCGGCTCGGCAGACGGAGCGATCCTGTCCATGAAACCAGAGGAATTGCTGCAGCTGCTGCAAGAGGAATAAAGAGGAGAAAAGATCATGAAAGTCTGGGATCTGCACTGCGATACCCTCAGCGAGCTGCGCAAAGCCGAACATGCGGGCCGGCCCAAGAGCTTCGCGCAGAACGATCTGCATATCGACCTTGAAAAATTACAGAAAGGCGACTATCTGCTGCAGTGCTTTGCAGCATTCGTCAATCTGGGTGATAAGACGCCCGGAGCGGACCCGCTGGTGACAGCGCTGGAAGAGATCGACTGGTTCAAGCGCATCATGGCGGCATACCCGGAAAAAATTGCTCCGGTGTACACGGCGGCGGACATCCGCCGGAATGCTGCGGCGGGAAAGATCAGCGGGATGCTCACCATCGAGGAAGGCGCCTGCTGCAAGGGCAGCGCGGGGGTGCTGCGCCGGATGTATGAGCTGGGCGTGCGCATGATGACCCTGACATGGAACCACGAAAACGAGCTGGCAAGCCCGCAGCGGAACCCCGGCGGGGTGCTGGTGCCCCAGACCGAAAAGGGCCTGACCGGGAAGGGCTTTGAATTTCTGGCCGAGATGGAACGGATGCACATGATCGTGGATGTGAGCCACCTTTCGGACAAGGGCTTCTGGGATATCGCACGGCACAGCACCCGGCCTTTTGCGGCCAGCCACTCCAACTGCCGTGCACTGGCACCCCACACCCGCAACCTGACCGATGAGATGATCCGCGCCCTTTCGGAGCACGGCGGCATTGCGGGCCTGAACTACTATGCGCCCTTTCTGGATGCCGACCCCACCCACCCGGAAAAATGCCGCAGCACGGCGGCGCTCATTGCGAAGCATGCGGCCCACTATAAGCAGGTAGGCGGTGCGCAGATGATTGCCCTTGGAAGCGATTTTGATGGCATCGATGGCCCCCACCAGCTGGAAAATGCTGCCTTCCTGCCGCTGCTGGCGGATGCCCTGCGCAAAGAGGGCTTCACCGAGGACGAGGTGGAGGGGGTCTATTTCCGCAACGCCATGCGCTTTTTTGAGGATAATTTGTAATAACAACGGAGAATATGCCGACATGGATAAAAACATGACGCTGGAAAAGCGCATTGCTGCGGAGCTGTACTGCTATCAGGGCAAAATGAGCGTGTTCGTGGACGACCTGCAGGGCCATACCGTGGAGGTGGGCGCGGACGAAGAATTTGAGACGGCATCCACCATCAAGGCGTTCATTCTCGCTGCATTGTATTTGCAGGCGCAGCGCGGCAAAGCAGACCTTGCCGAAGAGATCACCTATGAGCAGAGCCAGTTCGTGGACGGCAGCGGTATGCTGCGCGCGCTGGGCGTGGGCGCAAAGCTCAAGGTGAAGGACACCGCTACCATGATGATCATTTGCTCGGACAACATCGCCACCAATATGATTATCGACTATCTGGGACTGGATACCATCAACGCCTGCATCCGGGAGCTGGGCTTTGTCCACACGGTGCTGCACAATCCGCTGCACTTTGACCGCTACCGCCGGCTTGGCACCACCACGCCGCGCGACTACGCGGCGCTGTTCGCCCGCATTGCAAAAGGGGAGCTTGTCAGCCGGGAAGCCAGCGCGGAGATGCTTGCCATCCTGCGCCAGCAGCACTACAACACCATGCTGACCCACGACTTCCCGCAGTATTATCTCGACTGCGAGGAGACCGGCGCGCCGGAGCTGATCTGGGTGGCCAGCAAGAGCGGCAGCATGAACGCCTGCCGCAACGACGGCGGCATCGTCCACACCCCCTACGGCGAGTATGTCATCGTGCTGATGAACAAGGACTTTCACGATATCATCGAGTACAATGAACACCCCGCCATGGTGTACGGTGCCCGCGTCTCGCGGATGATCCTGGATCAGGTACTGGCCTGTGAGGGCCGACTGTCCCTGTCCTGAGACGCACGTTCTCCCAAAGAACAAAATTGGAAAAATAAAAGGAATTATAACAATGGGTATCACGCTCTCGCCATGGATGATGGCGTTTCTCGTTCTGATGACGGGCTTTGCAGGCTTTGTGGATTCGGCAGCCGGAGGCGGCGGTCTTATCAGCCTGCCGGCCTATCTGTTTGCCGGGCTGCCGCCCCACTACACCTATGCTACCAACAAATTCAGCGCCGCCTGCGGTACCACTTTTGCCACCGCCAACTTTTTCAAAAACGGTGCAATGAACCTGAAGGTGGGCATCCTTGCAGCCATTGGCAGCTTTGCGGGCAGTGCACTGGGGGCACATATCGTGCTGCTGCTCAGCGATGAACTGCTGCGCACCATGATGTTCCTCATCCTGCCGGTGGCGGCGGTGGTCATTTTGTGGCAGCGCGACCTGCCGGACAAGAACCGGGACGATGGAACCCTGAACCTGAAAAAGATCCTGCTGGCGCTGGGCATTGGCTTGGGCATCGGCCTGTACGACGGCATCGTGGGCCCGGGCACCGGCACCTTTGCCATCATTGCCTTTACCACCCTGATGGGCTTTGACCTGCGTACGGCGGGCGGCAACGGCAAGGTGCTGAATCTTGCCAGCAACTGCGCCAGCCTGTTCACCTATCTGATGAACGGTCTGGTGGTGTTCCACATCGGCATCCCCTGCGCTGTCAGCAACATTCTGGGCAACCTGCTGGGGTCCCATTTCGCCCTGAAAAAGGGTGCACGCTTCATCCGTCCCATGATGCTGGTGGTGCTGGTGCTGCTGCTGGGCAAGCTCATCTCGGACGCAGTGCTGTGAGCGCCGGGCGCGCCAGAGGCTCCCTCTCTGAGGGAGCTGGCAAAACCGTCAGGTTTTGACTGGGGGAGTTTGCGCCCGTTTCCCGCTGCAAAAAACAAGCCGGGCAGCCCGCAGGCTGCCCGACTTTGCTCGGATGATTTTTTTTCGGTGGTCGCTTATTCCAGCACCAGCTCTTTGTCAAAGAATGCCAGACCAAATGCACCGGGGCCTGCGTGGGTGCCGATGACGCAGCCGATCTGGCGCACCAGCGGTTCGCCCATGTGCAGATTTTCACGGAAGTAGTTCTCGATGGGCTGCACTTCCCGCAGGCTGGAAGAATAACCGGCAACAGCGGTAAAGTCCGGGCTGATGCCGCCCAGCTCTTCGATCTTCTTGAACAGGGCCACATAGGCACCGGGCAGGCCGCGGGCCTTACCGGCCATGGCTACCTTACCGTCCTTGATGGTGATGAGGGGCTTGATGCCCAGCATCCCGCCCGCGACGGCCACAGCGGCAGGCAGACGGCCGCCCTTGCGCAGATACTTCAGATCGTCGATGGCGGCAACCAGATGCAGATGCTCCTTGGCGTGCTCCAGATCGGTGGCAATCTGCACCAGCGTCTTGCCTGCGTCACGCAGCTGCACGGCCAGACGCACCAGCAGCGATTCACCCAGACACACGGTGGCACTGTCCACAAACAGCACGTTGTCTACATTGGCGAGGTCTGCGGCCAGCTTTGCGCACTGCCATGTGCCGGACAGCTGGTGGGACAGGAAGATGCCCAGCACTTCGTCCCCGGCGGCAGCGGCTTCCAGATAGAACTTCTCGAACAGCTCCGGGCTGGGCTGGCTGGTGGTGGGCAGCTTGCGGCAGCTGGCCAGATGGGCATAGTATTCGGTGGGGGTCATGTCGATGCCATCCCGCAGGATGCTGCCATCCTCCAGCGTCACGTTCAGAGGGATCACGGTCACGCCCAGCTGCTCGGCTTCGGCGGGCAGGATGTCGGACGCAGAATCGGTGAGAATACGGATCATAAAATACCTCCGGATTTCCGGTAAAAACAAATTCAAGTCATGTTTCCCGACGCTTTGCAATAAAACGTCGGGAAACATTATACCAGAATCTACAGGGAAAAGTCAATTACCTGAGCGAAAATTGCTTCGTCCCAGCGCAAAATACTTGCGTAAAAGCCGTTACCTATGATAAGATAGGCGCTGAGAACCGCACGGCAGGGAGGGCAGGCCATGGAGCAAAAGGCAAAAACAAAGGCGCTGCTGGCTGCGTTCGGCTGCGCACTGGCCTACCTGCTGGCAGGCAAAGCGCTGGCATTTCTGTCTGCCCCGGCGTGGAATGTGCGGGCGCTGAGTTTTGTGCACCACTGCATCGCTGCACCTGTCGTGGAGGAACTGGTGTTCCGCGGGGCCATCCAGCAGCTGACGCAGCCCTTGGGCAGATGGCAGGCCGCGGCGCTGCAGGCGGTACTGTTTGCGGTGCAGCACGGCACCCCGGCGGGCATGGCGTGGGCGCTTGGCTGCGGCCTTGTGCTGGGCGCACTTCGTGAACGCACCGGCAGGGTATGGCCGGGGATGCTTTTGCATACATTGAATAATCTGCTGGTTTTTGCAGCAGGATAAAGGGGAACCTATGACCGATTCTGAACTGATGGGCCTTGCGCTGGAAGAAGCCCGCAAGGCGGCTGCACTGGGCGAGGTGCCGGTGGGGGCCGTGGTGGCCCGCAACGGCGAAGTGGTAGCTGCCGCCCACAACACCCGCGAGACCGAAAAAAACGCCCTGCATCATGCAGAGCTGCTGGCCATTGATGCCGCCTGCAAAAAGCTGGGCGGCTGGCGGCTGTGGGAGTGCGAGCTGTTCGTCACGCTGGAGCCGTGCCCCATGTGCGCCGGGGCCATCATCAACAGCCGCATCCGGCGGGTGGTATACGGCGCGGCAGACACCAAGGCGGGCTGCTGCGGCAGTGTGACCGACCTGTTTGCAATGCCCTTCAACCACCACCCGGTGGTGGAGCAGGGGCTGCGCGCAGAGGAAGCACAGGAGCTGCTGCAGGTGTTTTTCAAGGATCTGCGGGCACGGCTTGCGGCCCGGCCGAAGTGGAAACCGCCTGTATGACCGGCACGGAATATGAAGAAACCGTAAAAAAGTGGAAGCTGCGTAAAAAGTAGGCGGCTTCCACTTTCTTTTTTCGGCAAATTGTGCTATATTATTTAATGGTGTTTTGTCGAAACCCATCTTATACAGCTGTCTGCCGCGCCGAGCACCGGACTTTGACCGGATAAGAAATGGACGCTGAACGGACGGCGATGGGCCGCACAGACATCTCCTGCACGGCATACCTTTGCAGTGCAGAGATCACGACAGGAGGACTATACTCTTGTACGAAGATGAATTTGAACTGACGTTCAATCTGTCGGGTGAGGAGCCGCAGCCGGAACAGGCTGCACAGGAGCCGCCCGTACCGCCAAAGCCAAAGGCGGCATCACCCGTGGTGGACGAACCCACCCGGGTGATGGTGCTGGAAAAGCCCCAGCCTGCGCCGCAGCCGGAAATGCCGGAGCCTGTGCAGGAAGAGCCGGAGAAAACACCTGCACCTACCGTGCAGGCAGCAGCCAATGGCCGCTGTGTGCTGATCTCCGGCGGCGACCGCGGCATTGGTGCCGCTGCGGCCCGGGCGTTCTATGCAGCGGGCTACCGCGTGGCGGTGCTGTACCACAGCAATGCCAAAGCCGCTGCAGAGCTGGAAAAACAGCTGCCCGGCATCACCGCTGTGCAGTGCGATGTGGCGTCCCGCGCCAGCTGCGAGCTTGCGTTCCGCACCGCAGAACAGGCACTGGGCCGTGTGGATGTGCTGGTGAGCAATGCGGGCATCGCCCAGCAGAAGCTGTTCACCGACATCACCCCGGAAGAGTGGCAGCATATGCTGGATGTGAACCTGACCGGTGCGTTCCACCTGTGTCAGCTGGCGCTGCCGGGTATGATCCGCCGCAAGGCCGGACGCATCCTGACCGTGAGCAGCATGTGGGGCCAGACCGGCGGCAGCTGCGAGGTGCATTACTCTGCAGCAAAGGCAGGCCTGATCGGCCTGACCAAGGCTTTGGCCAAAGAAGAAGGCCCAAGCGGCATCACAGTGAACTGTGTTGCGCCCGGGGTCATTGATACCGATATGATGGCAGCATTCACCGCCGAGGATAAGGCAGCGCTGGCCGAAGAGACCCCTGTGGGCCGTCTTGGCAGCGCAGACGAAGTGGCGCAGCTGCTGGTGTTCCTTGCCGGCGAGGGTGCGGGCTACATCACCGGTCAGGTGTTCGGCGTGAACGGAGGACTTGTGATCTGATGCGCAGGAACACTTTATTACAGGATTTCCCCCGGCGGGAGCATCCCCGGAGCAAGAAGGAGAGAGCAAAATGGGCATGACTTTAAAGGAACTGTTGACGAAAGGCGAAGGCACCATTTCGGCCAAGGAGGCCAAGGCGCTGGCTGCACAGTGCAGAATGGATGAGGAAACGCTCTACACCCTTCTGGAAGAACGCGGCATCAAGGTTCAGGAAGAGGATGCAGAGCCTACGCTGGATGTGGACAGCATCATGGCCGAGGTCGAGAATGCCGAGAACAACAACGATGATATGGGCATCAGCGAGGACGAGGAAGAGCAGAGCGAGGAGAACCCTGCAGACCTGAAGGCTGCCATGGACGAACTGCTGGACGACCCCGTTAAGAACTACCTCAAGCAGATCGGCCAGATCCCGCTGCTGAGCGCGGAGCAGGAGGTGGAGCTGAGCCGCCGCATCCATGCCGGTGCCGAGGCGGCGCACATCCTGCAGGCCGACCGCCAAAAGTACGGCGGGCCGGAGTACATCAAAAAGAACAGCGCCCGCTTCTCGTTTGAAGAGGACGAGAACAGCCGCAGCTATACCGAAGATCTGGACGAGGAGGGCAACGAGAAGCCCAGCGAGGATGCCGAGGAAAAGGCTGCCGAAGAGGAAGCTATGGAGGCTGTGGAGAACGGCCCTCTGAGCGACGAAAAGCGCGCTGAGCTGCTCAAGACCCGCCGCGATGGCCTGAACGCCCGCCGCAGCCTGAGCGAAGCGAACCTGCGTCTGGTGGTGTCCATTGCCAAAAAGCATGTGGGCCACAATCTGGCATTCCTGGATCTGATCCAGGAGGGCAACATCGGCCTGATCAAGGCTGCCGAGAAGTTCGACTGTGACCGCGGCTTCCGCTTCTCCACCTATGCCACCTGGTGGATCCGCCAGGCCATCACCCGTTCCATTGCGGACCAGGCCCGCACCATCCGCATTCCCGTGCACATGATTGAAACCATCAACAAATTGATGCGCGTGCAAAAGCAGCTGGTGCAGGAGTACGGTAGGGAACCTACTCCGGAAGAAATCGCGGAAGAAATCCATCTTCCTGTGGAACGCGTGCGTTCCGTTTTGAAAATGGCCCAGCAGCCCATTTCCCTGCAAGCCCCCGTGGGGGATTCCGACGATACCTCCTTCGGTGACTTTATTGAAGATAAGGCGGCGGAAAATCCCATGGAGGAAGCCTCCTTCTCTTTCCTGAAAGAAAAAATCAAGGATGTTCTGGACACCCTCACGGATCGTGAACGCGAAGTTATTGAACAGCGCTTCGGCCTCCGGGACGGCAGTCCCCGCACTCTGGAGGAGGTGGGCCGCCAGTTCAGCGTCACCCGCGAACGCATTCGCCAGATTGAAGCCAAAGCCCTCCGCAAGCTGCGCCATCCCACGCGCATCAGCAAGATCAAGGGATTCCTGGAAATGACGGAATCCTGACCGGATTTGCGCCGCATGCCGTGCTACGCTTCGTGGTCATGAAGACTTGCGTAGCTGCGGTATGCGGCATGTTCATGTTACTGGTTTCCTGTTCCGGCAGCAGGGAATTCAAACCGGCGTTCAATCAGCCCCTTCAGCCCGTGATGCAGCCGGGCTTTGTGTATGTGGACCAGGTGGCTCCGCTGGTGAAGACTAATTTGAAATATGCCGGGTATGACAATTTTGTAGGACGTCCGCTGGACGGTTACCACGGTCGGCGCGCCATCCTGCGCACTCAGGCGGCGCAGGCGTTGAAAAAAGTCTCGGAAGATTTGTATCGTCAGGGTTACCTGCTGGAAATTTATGACGCCTACCGTCCCCATACCGCCGTGCTGGACATTTGCAAATGGGGAACTGACGACGGGGATCAAAAGATGAAGTCCCGGTATTATCCCCATATTGACAAGGCCAAGGTGTTCGGAGACCACTATGTGCGCGATTTTTCGGAACATTCCCGGGGCGTGGCTGTGGATGTTTCCCTGCTGTACGCCAAGACCGGAAAGCCGGTGGATATGGGCGGCCATCATGACCTGCTGGATCCCAGTTCCACCACAGACTCTACATTCGTGACTCCTTCCCAACGCAGAAACAGGATGATTCTGAAAACGGCTTTTGAAAAACAGGGTTTTGCCAATTATGCTCCGGAATGGTGGCACTATCGCCTGTTGAATGAACCTGAACCTACCCTGCATTATTACTTTCCCGTGTGGGACGGCATGACTTCCGCGGGCAGGCCATAAAAGAATTTTACATATCAAATTTTTGTAAAAATTTGTTTGTTAGCTGAGTGGCCGACCCCGTGCTGATTCCTATCAAGCAGAATGTAGAAGATCGTACTGACACCTGGAAAGGATACATTAGAGTAGAAAAAGCAGAACGGCATTATTTCCTCATCGACGGAGACGATGTTATGACTCTCCAATGGCGCGAGTCATCTATGCGGAAGCCGATACGAAGGGTGCCGAGATAAGGACGAGTGCATTGGTGATGTTGAATCGTCCCGGCAGCACGAAAGGGAATGCTTATCGAAATCCCTTGTTGAGTATATTGACGGAATTTGGCGAAATCAAAGACGGTAAGAATCCTGATTGGGCCTCCGTAATAAATCAGCAATATGCCAAGGTTGAAGTGGATGAGTACATGGATATTGACAGGCTGAGCTGTGAAAAACTGGAAGAAGCCAGAAAGGCGCTCCTTGAGGTTCTGAGCGGTGGCGTGACTGTTCCTTATGATGAATTTAGAACGGCAGTCACTACTCCCACTCCTCATGTCACTATTGGCGGAACTGACTTTTTAACTGAAAAGCAGTATCGGAACTGTATTGTCAAACCAGACGGATGCGATAGTTTGTCTGTCTGGCCCGGTGGACCTTTGGATAGATAAATCATTCTGAAGCATCATCAGGCGGATCAGATGATTGAGACTTGAGCCGTCTTTTTGACGAAGTAATATCTGGAGGATGAATGCCTCTCTTAAAACGCTTCTTTTCTCTTGCCGCACGGTTCCCCTTGTTATGGCTTTTGACGTGCCTTCTCCCCTTGTCGATCATCCTCCGGTGGATGTTGCCGCCTTGCGTTTTCACAAGCAGGAGATGACTTTTCTGGAAAACTGTTTCCGGGAGAATCCGGATAACAAAGTAATTTGGCAGGCGGACCATGAAGCCGCATTAGTGTGGAGAACGCCGAGGGGAGCCAATTTTAACAGTTATGAATTTAAGGCTTTTCTGCGCCAGCAGGACGGTTCATTCATGGAAATGGGGAGGTATTCCGTCATGTCTAGCTATGGATATTGGGATGAAAAAAATATCCAA
>OIXL01000490.1_pt1 | contig 19774 bp, 15 predicted proteins | sample 1587761 | NCBI WGS metagenome assembly OIXL01 (sample SAMN03283246) | human gut metagenome | biome: human-associated habitat; material: feces | host: Homo sapiens | place: Peru | collected 2012 | reverse complement strand
ATGAACAGTTCGTCCAGTGACTCTTGGGTCTGGAATTTGTTTAGATAACTTAATTATGCTCATTTTGTAACTTTTAATTGTTTAATTATTCCTTACAAAGATACAAAATATTTTTGATATAAACAAATTTAAATGGTTAATAATCAATAAGATACAGCATTAATATCTATCTGTTAAAAGATAAAAAGTTTGATGCGTTTACCCTGCTGCTCATAATAGTAGTTTTTGGCACAAAACAGCTCACGATAGTGATTTTTCACACAATGACGGGGTTGTCTACAGACTGCTGAACCTCTCTATGAGTTTGCGCCGATAGAACCGCCCCACCTTTACATGAGTGAGCGTTTCGAAGGGTGGATAGAAATGGCACACGTTGTCGACCACCTCGATGAGATAGTTCATATTGATGATGCATCGCTGGCTCACCTGCACAAACTGGCTGTCGAAATCGAGCAGTTCCTCGCTCTTCAGTGTGCGCTTCAGCCTCACCGGAGTCTTGCATCCTGCCACCACAGCCTCCCAGCACCGCACCTCATGGTTGTACTGAAAGAGACACACGTCGCGCTTGTCCACGAGCCGAAAGTCTACGGTGTTGGTATAGAGCAGAAACTTGTCGTCGCTCTTCTTGCCGTCCTGCAATTCCTTCTTGCCGTCGCTTGCGGCTGTCACTTTCTGCAGTCTGCCCATTACCGTTGCCAGTTCTTTCCCGTCTATGGGCTTGAGCAGTACATCGAAGGCTTTTTTGCGGAAGGCAGGCAGCACAAACTCATCATAGGCGGTGTACATCACTACACGGCAGCGTCCATGCGTGAAGATGTCGACACGGTCGAGGAAGTCGAGCCCCGAGATGTCGGGCAGCTGTACGTCGAGGAATATCAGGTCGGGCTGATGCTCGCTGACCATAGTCAGTCCGTCGAATCCGTTATAGGCGATGCCTGCCAAGCTGACCTCGTTGTACTTCCCAAGATGCTCAGCCAAGCTTCGGGCTGCATCCGTATTGTCGTCGATAATGATTGTCTTCATGAGCTGTATGTGATGTTGGTTTTGGTTTTTGTTTTCTTTTACTTTCGGGGTTTAGAAATCCAGCCTGAAGTCGTCGGGCACCATGATGACCGCCTCGCATCCACAGGCGTTACCCGCCTCGTCCTTCCTGTTGGTCATGGCGAAGGACATCTTGTTTCTGTTGCGCTCGTTGACGATGGCTATGGTCTGCGTGATGATGCTGAGCCCTGTGCGCTTGCTGTGTTCCACGCTTCGTATGTCGAAACCGGGGCCGTTGTCGCATACGGCTATCCGTATCATCTTCTGCCTGCGTTCCACGCTGATGTCGAGTTGCTTGTGTCCCTTCCATCCTCTGAGTCCGTGCACAAAGGCATTCTCTACCAGTATCTGCACAAACATGGAGGGAATCTTCACCTTATTTATATATACATCGGGAGCAATATGAATCGCAAAGTCGAAGTCATCGCTCAGCAACTGCTGTTCTACCTTCACATACTGGTTCACGAAGTCGAGTTCATCGCCCAGGGTTACAGCCAGCTGGCACGAGATGTCGAGGTTGGCTCTGATGAGTCGGGTAAGCTCCTGCAGTTCGTGTGCTTCCTGCTGTTCGGAGTGTACAATCTTATTGTTGAGCACATTGAACACAAAGTGGGGCGAGATGCGGTTGCGTGCGCTTCCCAGCCTCAGTTTCATGATGTTCATCTTCGTCTGCAGGTCGCGCTTTCGCGTACGCAATATCCACAGTGCGAATATCAGTGCCAGCACCAATGCAGCCGACACGACGGCAAAGGTTGTGGCATGCGCCTGCTGTATGTCGACATTCTTTCGTTCGAGTTCCAGGGAATGATGCAGCTTCAGTGTGTCCTGCGTGAATCGCTCCATGATTTCCGAGGCCCGCATATTGATGCGGTTGTGCTCCAAGGAGTCGTTCTTCCTCATGTCCTCTCTCAGGTTGTCGTAAGCCATGCGGTAGTTGCCCGTCGACTCATAGTAGCGCCGCAGGTAATTGTTGCGCACCTGTCTCATCGTAAAGGCGATGTTGGTTGTGTCAATTCCCTTCTCCGTGTCGAGGACCGACTTCACTTCTGCCATGTTGCCACGCTTCATCGCCAGGCCTATACGTATGGTGTTGCAGTAGTAGGTGATCAGCGCATCATTGGTGCGGCTGGCAAAGGGCTCCACTTCGTCAAGATAATGAGCTGTGGAGTCGAGGCGATTGAGGTTCAGATACACATCCGCCAGGTTTACCTTGCAGATGAACATATCGAAATTGTCCTGCATGTGATGTTTCTCCAACAGGCTTTTCAGGGCGACGAACTTCCGGAGCGATGCCTCGTAGTCCTTGGCGTAATAATAGTAGTTGCCATAGTTGTTCAGAAAATAAGCCTGCATTCCCACCGACATGGATTTCATGCAAGCCTCCGTCTGCTGATAGTAGCGCAGCGATGTTTTCCAGTCGTTGAGTTGCTGATAGATGGTGGCAAGACCCATGTAGAGCGTCACGTTGTCTTGCTTGGGCAGCTCGAGCGAATCCACCAGGAAGAGTGCTCTTCTGTACCACGCGGCAGCCTCTACGAGGCGGTTCTTGAAGAGATAGGCGTCAGCCAGATTGGCACACACCAGTGGGCGCTGACTCTGCAGATTACTCTCCCCCAACAGCGAGTCGGCACGATGATAGAGCCTGATCACCTCGTCGGGGGCTTTGTGGAAGTTGTGCAGGTTGACAGCCTGGCAATTATAAGCATAAGCCAACAAAGCGTTGCATCTCGACGATGAGGGTTGTCTCTTGGCAAAGTCGATTGTCGCCTTCAGATAAGGTGCCATGGAGTCGGGAGTGGCAGAAAGACAGTACATCTTGCCCATCCTGACATAGCATTCATAGTAAGCGATGCTGTCGGGCGCCTCAGCCATAGCCTTGAGAATCATCTGTCGGGCATGCGGCGACTTGGCACCTATTGAATCCTCAAGCTGCTGCAACAGGAGCTGCTCGGCATCGGGCACAGCCTTTCCTTCCTGCCGACTACAAGCCGCCACAAACAGCAAGCACAGGCTCACTGTCGCCAAGATCATGTACTTCAGATATGTTTTCACTACTTTTTTATTCCAAATAATCTGCTGCGAAATTAATCATTTTTTTTGAAACGACAAAGCCTTGACTACAAACTTTCTTTGCTTTTATCTTCTAACTTACGATTATTTTTTTACCACATAGGCACGTTTTTCGACAGTATAAGCACTCCTTGCACCCATTTAGACACGATGTGAGTTTTTCTGTGTTTGCACTTTCATAAGAAATGCTTAACTTTGCCGAACAAGATATTTTGCCCAATGACACGACGGTGTCATAACATCATCAGGAAAATTATGTCTGTTAAACCCCTTTTCTGACAAAGGTTGGCGCTCCTCTCGCATTCTTATGTCGAGGGAGCGTTTTTTGTATATTTGACAGAAGTTCCCTCATTTGCGAAACTTCAATAAAAATAAATGAATTTATTTTGTATTGTCTTCGTTTTGCACTACCTTTGCAAGCAAAAAGACAAGATATGGACAAACAGCAAAACAGAAATCAGGCACACTTGCCCTACCGCATCATCGCACTCGACTTAGACGGAACTCTCACCAACCACGACAAGGTGATAACTCCCAAAACACGTGAGGCGCTGCTCAAGGCACAACACGAGGGTGCCATCGTGGTGCTGGCTTCGGGAAGACCGACCTATGGCATCGTGCCGCTTGCCAACGAGCTGAAGCTCGACACACATGGCGGTTTCATCCTGGCTTACAACGGTGGAAAAATCGTAGACTGGGGCACACAGCAGGAATGCTTCGCACAGCACCTGCCGCCATCTGCCATCCCCGTCATCTACGAATACGCCAAGCGGAAGGGACATGCTCTGTTGGGCTACGCCGGAAACGAGATCGTGACGGAAATGCCCGACGACCCTTACGTGAAGGAGGAGTCGCGCATCAACAAGATGAACATCAGACGTGTGGACAACCTGCTGATGCACTTGGAGCCTAACCCCACCAAACTGCTCATGACGGGAGAACCGACAACGATGATCGTTGCCGAGGAAGAACTGGCTGAACAGCTGGGCGACAAGATGGATGTGTTCAGATCGGCACCTTTCTTCCTGGAACTGGTGCCGAAGGGCATCGACAAGGCGCAGTCGCTGTTGAGACTGTTGGCTAAAGTGAACCTCACGCCTGCGGATATGATTGCCTTCGGCGACGGATACAACGACCTGAGTATGCTGCGATTGGCGGGAATGGGTGTGGCCATGGCGAATGCTGCGCCAGAGGTGAGAGCCGACGCCGACTACGTGACGCTGTCGAACGAGGAGGACGGTGTGGCTGTGGCGATAGAGAGGTTTTTGAATATTTAATGAAATAATATAATATGTTACAGCTGGACAATTTCTACAAGGCTCGCTTCGTGCTGAGCAAAGTGATTAGAAAGACTGAGCTGGTTCACACTCCGCGAATCAACCCAGAGAGTGATGTGTTTCTGAAGCCGGAATGTCTGCAGAAGACGGGATCGTTTAAGATTCGTGGTGCTTACTACAAGATTTCGCAACTCACTCCAGAAGAGAAGGCAAAGGGTGTGATAGCTTGTTCGGCGGGCAACCATGCCCAGGGTGTGGCGCTTGGTGCTACTGCCATGGGTGTGAAGAGCCTGATATGTCTGCCCGAGGGCGCTCCTATATCGAAGGTGGAGGCTACCAAGCGATTGGGCGCTGAGGTGTGTCTGGTGCCGGGAGTCTACGATGATGCTTATCAGAGGGCACTGGAGCTGCGCGACGAGCACGGCTACACCTTTGTACATCCTTTCGACGACGAGAACGTGATTGCCGGTCAGGGGACGATTGGCCTGGAGATTCTGGACCAGCTGCCCGAGGTGGAGGCAGTCGTGGTGCCTGTGGGCGGCGGCGGACTGATTTCGGGTGTGGCGTTTGCCATCAAGTCGCTCAACCCCAAGGTCAAGATCTATGGTGTGCAGGCTGAGGGTGCTGCCAGCATGGTGCAGAGTCTGCACGACCACAAGCAGGAGAAACTGCCCTCGGTGGCAACTGTGGCCGACGGCATCGCTGTGAAGGAGCCTGGCAAGCTGACTTTTGAGACTTGCTCGAAATACGTAGACGAGATTGTAACGGTGAGCGAGGACGAGATTTGTGCAGCCATCCTGAAACTGATAGAGAGCGAGAAGATGGTGGCTGAGGGCGCCGGTGCTGCCAGTGTGGCTGCCGTGATGTACAACAAGGTGCCGGTGAAGGGCAAGAAGACTATCTGTATCGTGAGCGGCGGTAACATCGATGTGACGATTCTGAACCGTGTGATTACGCGTGGTCTTGCCAAGAGCGGACGCCTATGCACCATAGAGATGGAGCTCGACGACAAACCGGGCGAACTGGTGGAAGTGTGCTCGGTGATAGCAAGCTTGGGTGGAAACATCACGGGTGTGCACCACGACCGTTCTGCCAACCGCCAGAAGGTGAACTCATGTGTGCTGCGTCTCACCATGGAGACCCGTGATGCTGATCACGTGAAGGAAATCAAGGGGGCGCTCGAAGAAAAGGGCTTCCACCTGTATATTGTTTAAAGGTAAAAAAGTAAAAAGGTAAAAAAAAATAAGAAATTAAAAGGTAAAAATTATGAACGCAATTCACACAGACAACGCGCCTGCTGCTATAGGACCTTATAGCCAGGCTATTGAAGTTAATGGTTTCGTATTTGCATCGGGTCAGATTCCTATCGACCCTGCAACGGGTAATTTCGTAGAGGGTGGCATCAAGGAGCAGACCCGCCAGGCGCTCACCAACGCGCAGAACATCCTGAAGGCTGCCGGCACCGACCTCGCCCACGTGGTGAAGACTACTGTCTATTTGGACAGCATGGACGATTTTGCAGCCATGAACGAGGTTTACGCCGAGTTCTTTAGCCAGCCTTTCCCTGCCCGCTCTGCCGTAGCTGTAGAGAAGCTGCCCAAGGGGGCCTTGGTAGAGGTTGAGGTATTGGCAGCGAAGTAAGCAGACCTTATCATCGTAACGGAAGTTAATTTATCTTCTTCCGTTACGATTTTTTTATTGTCATAAAAAATCATACCATCTGCACGAGATGGTATGATTCACACTAACACTTAGGGCGTATAAGAAACACCATGCTACTGGGCCTGCTGGCTACTCTTTCCAGAGGCGTAACGCAGCATGTTGAGCAAGAGCTGGCGGCCTACGGCGTCGGCTTTGTTCATGCCTTGCGTGTTGAAAGTATTCATCGATTCGTTCATACCGTCGAGGTCCACCTTCTTGTTATAGGCGGCTGTGCCACGCAGACAGGCAGGAATGTCGAGCGTGGTGATGAGCACGCGTCCTCTGCCTACGGCTATCTCTGAGAGGGCTGAATACACCTCTTTGCGATGATCGGACACACAGCCTACGAGTACGTCGCCATTCATGTCGCGCAGACCGACGCGGCGGCGGTTATAGGCTGCAAAGCACTGATACTCCCAGTTGAACACACAGTCGGTGGGCAAGCCCTCGAAGATGGGGTGTGACCGGCAGAAGAAGTTGCCTCCGTACCAGGAGCGCCCCAACTGCTTGAATCCCCGGTAATCCATGATCTCCTTATCGCTGAGCAGGTCGGCCCAGCGCAGGGGATTGTCGACGATGACTACCGTGTGACCTGTGCTTGCCCATTCGAGGATGTCGCTGTAGCCACTGCCGAACTGGGTTGGCTCGAAGGCTCCCACAATCATGAAATCGCCCTGCGGACGACCAGCCTTATAGTCTGTAGTCTGTATGCCCTGACTCTTGAGATAGGCGGCGAGCACTCCTGTGGTATCTGCCACCACGCACGTGCCCTCTATGCTCTTGGCGTTCATGGCCACGGCATAGATGCGGTCGCTGCCTGCTGCCACGGTGCGGCCCTGCTGCACCAACTTGGCGTCGACGCTGACATAGCCAGAGCCTGTCACCTTCCACTGCCATCCGGTCATCAGGTTCTCGCCATACACTACACCACCACTCACCTTCACCTTGCGCTTGGTCTGAGCCAAGAGGCGCCCTTTGGCATCACGGGCGGTCAACACCAACTGTGCCGTGCCGTGTACGTTCTTTCGATTGACGATGTACACATCGGTGGTGGTGGTATCGCCTACAGCCAGCACCTTATTGGTCAGCTTTACTGCCAGGTAGAGAGGGCGGTTGTAACGGGCAATGAGGTCGGCGTCGCCCTTCAGGTTGCGGTAGTTGTCGACGATGCCCGAGTGGTTCTCCAATTTCATTGATTCCCATCCGTTGACGGCGTAGGCATCGACGGTGTTGCTGATGTGTATATTCTCTATCACTCGTCCCTGATAGTAGTAAGCCACGTTGCCCATCTGCCTGGTCAGACTGTCGACACAGGGGAAGGTTTTGTTGAAGCCACGCTGGCGCAGGAACTGATCGTAGGCATCGTACCAGGCGAGGTAGTCTTTGGCTTCCCATCCTGTGGTGCGTCCGGTGCGCAAAATCTCATCGCGTATCAGCTGCAGGCGTGGTGGTGTGCCGATGGCTCCCTCCTCGCCCCAATATACGATCTCGCCCTTGTTGGCGGAGTAGCGCAGATAGTTGTCCTTACCTTTATATATATAGTCGTGATAGACACCGGGGCCTCCGGCATGATGGTTGTCCCACCACCCTACGTTGTAGAAAGTGGTATCGTTGGGCATCAGGTGCAGTTTGAAGTGATCGTCGGGCTCTCCTTCGGGGTTCTTGCCGTTGCACGAGTTGTAGGTCAGGATGCGCGAAGGATCCAGTCGATGTCCCATCTGCATCTCGCGTCGGTCTTCAGCCTGCGGAGACGCTCCGCGCTCGTTGTGCAAGTTGTAGATGACGAGCGATGGGTGCGAACGGTCGCGGCGAATCATGCGTGCCAGCTTCTCGTTGCGATAGTCGAAGTAGAACTTGGTATAGAGAGTTCCGTCATCAAACTTGCCTGCGGGATACTGGTTTCCACCAGGCTCCTCGAAATAGAGCAGTCCCAGTTCGTCAGCGGCATCGAGTACATCGGGGTTGCCGATGGTGCGGTGAAAGTTGAGCATCGTCATGCCCAGTTGTTTGGCGTCACGCACCTGCTTGTAGGCCAGTTCCCTGGACGGCGTGATGCCGTTGTCGGGCCAGAAGCTCCACGATATGGCGGTCACGAGGGTGATGCGCTTGCCGTTGAGGTAGAACTGCTTGTCGCCCTTCACCGTGCGCACCTCGAACCAACGGAAGCCAAAACGCTTCTTCACCTCGTCGTTGCCCAACCTCAAGGTCAGTTCGTACAGGTTGGGGGCGTCGACACTCCACAGTCTGGCCTGTGGCAATGACACCTCGATGGTTTTCTCGGCTGTGGTCATCTGGTCGTTATGACGCCATACCACCTTCTGGCTGCCACGCTCCCTCAACTCCATTACCAACGGAGTGTCGGCAGTAAGTCCTCCTGCTGCAACATGAACCTTCACGACAGAGGGGACAGGGGTGTTCTCGACAAACACGTCATCGATGTACGTTCTGTCGGTGGCACACAGATGCACACGCCCCGTGATGCCGCCAAAACCATGCGAGGGATTGGTGAGATAGTTGCCCCACGCATAGCACTGCGAGTCTTTCCAGTTGAAGTTGCCGTTAGGGTCGGTGATGCGGATGGCGACATCGTTCTTCTGCCCCAGCTTGACGTATGGGGTGATGTCGATAGAGAAAGGGGTACTGTTGACGAGGTCGTAACCTGCGAGCTGGTGGTTGACGAACACCTCGGCGCGAAAGCGTACGGCATCAAACTGCAAGGTGATGCGCTTGCCTGTCCAGTTGGCAGGCACGTCTACCGAGGTATTGAACCACGATACGCCCACATAGTTTCCTGTCACACCGTAGGTCTGTCCGTTCCATCCCCACAGCTCTCCCTCGACAGTGGCAGGCAGTTGAACGTTGCGCTTCTGGGGAGTGTCGAGCAACTGCCATCCTCCTGTGGGCTGATGAACGGGGAGCGCAGCAACATTGACGGGCGAAACATACAGTTCGTCGCTGTTCCATTGAGCCTGGGTGTCGAGCGTAATGTTCCACCCTAACGAAGAAAGGTCGACCGACTCTCGTGCCATCGACTGCAGCGATACCACAGCCAAGGCCAATAATAGTTTGTTCTTGATTAACATAGAGATTAAGTTTTTAAGTTTTAAAATAAAGAAGTGTAAATGCCAAATAAGTTTGTTTTTATTCTGTCTTCCTGTCGGCCGTGTACATACCTATGAGGATGCAGGCAGCACCTGCGAGGAAGTAGGGAGTGATTTTCTCGCCCAGTACCCAGGAGGCAAAGATCATGGTGGAGATGGGGTTGAAATAAACCCAGTTGGTGGCTTTGACGGCTCCCAACTTGGAGATGCACCAGTTCCACGTGAGGAAACACACCATGGAAGCCAGGCAGCCCAGGAAGAGCAGGTTGGCAAGTACCACGGGATGCGTGAGCACCTCCGGGGAGGGAAGACCTGGCACCACGGCATAATAGGGCAGAATGGTGAGTACGCCATAGAAGAACACCTTTCGCGTGATGAATGCGGCACTGTACTTGTCGGACATCGACTTCATGAGCAGCGAATAGACAGCCCAGCACATACAGGCTGTGAAAGCCAACGCATCGCCCACGGGAGAGAGATGGAGCACGAAACGGCCGTTGAGCACCACGATGACCATGCCCACAAATGCCAACAGCGAACCCATCAGCTGAACCACATGAATGTGCGAGGAGCGATAGACGAGCCTCACCAACAAGGTGGCGAAAAGAGGACACGAGCAGACGATGAGCGAGGTGTTGGTGGCGGTGGTGAAGTTCATCGCCTCGTTCTCGCTCAGAAAGTAGAGTGAGCCGCCCGTAATGCCCAACAGCATCATCCTGCCCTCATCGCGCCACGACGAGGCGAAGAGCCGACGGTGGTTGAAACACAGCATCAGCACATAAGCCATGAAGAAACGAAGGGTGAATATCTGGGCTGGCGAAAGGCCATGAAGCATCAGCACCTTGGTGGAGACAAAGGTGGTTCCCCATATCGCCACAGTGATGAAGGCGACAAGATGATAGAAAAATGTACTGTTATGTTGTGTCATCGTGATTTAATAAAAACTTATTCAAGTTTCGCAAGCTCAGAAGTTAAAGGAGTTAAAGGAGTTAAGACAACAGTCTTTTTGGCGTAGTTTTTTAAGCAGCAAGACATACGTCTTAACTCCTTAACTTCCTTAACTCCTTTAACTTCCTGATATGCGAAAGTTCAGAAACTTTTGCAAAGATAATGCAAAATTCTGAATGAACGAAAAGAATATAAAAAAATATCGTATCTTTGCAGCATGAAATTTCATCCAATACATATAGACCCAGCCTCGGGCATCCGGTTGCCCGAGAGAATGAACAATCCGTTCTGTTATGAGCCGCACACTCTCTGCATCATGGCCTGCAAGGAGCTGCAGGAGAAAATCGCCCAGCGTGACGACTGGCGCGAGGAGATAGACCGTGGCAAGATGTTCGGCGTGCTGATCGTGGAAAAGCCCCGGAAGGACGGCGAAGCGACAGAGCCACAGACAGGCTATATAGCAGCCTACAGCGGACAGATAGGTGGCCGGAGCGACTGGAGTGGCTTTGTGCCTGCCGTATTCGACTATCTGAAGCCCGATGGATATTTCAAAAAGCACGAGAGCGACATCTCGGACATCAACGTCGCCATACACGATCTGCAGAACGATGAGCGGATGAAACAGATAAAGACGGAAATCGACTCCCTGAAAGCCCGCTGGCAGCACGACATCGACGCCTATCAGCTACAGATGAAGGCAGCCAAAGCACAGCGCGACGCCCGACGCAAGGCGGGCAACCTGAGCGAGGAGGAAAAGGCAGAAATGGTGAGGGAGAGCCAGTTTATGAAAGCCCAGCTGAGAAGACTCAAGAAAGAACGGGACAGGAAGACCGACATCGAGGAGGAATACGACAGAAACCAGAAAGACATCAGGTATCTGAAACAGCTGCGCAAAGAACTCTCCGACTCACTGCAACGATGGCTGTTTGGCAAGTTCAGTATGCTCAACCCACAGGGCGATCGCAAGAACCTCTTGGAGATTTTCAAGGACACGGCAGCCAAGATTCCACCGGCTGGCAGCGGAGAATGCTGCGAGCCCAAGCTGCTGCAGTATGCCTACAGCCACGGTTATCGTCCGCTGCAAATGGCCATGTTCTGGTGGGGAGAAAGTCCGAAGGAGGAAATACGCCATCACCTGAACTTCTATCCTGCCTGCAACGGCAAGTGCAAGCCCATCCTGCAATGGATGCTGCCCGAGGCCACCTGCTCGCGGACGGAAGAATACAAGGCGGAGCTGAAGACTATCTACGAAGATGAGCAGATAGCCGTAATATGCAAGCCGGCAGGAATGCTGTCGGTTCCAGGAAAGAACGGAGCCGAGTCGGTGTATTCCATCATGCGGAGCAGAATGCCCGAGGCCACAGGACCGCTCATCGTTCATCGGCTCGACATGTCGACCAGCGGACTGATGGTGATTGCCAAGACCGAGTTTGCCTATCATCGTCTGCAGCAGCAGTTTGCAGCCCGACAGGTGGAAAAGCGGTATGTCGCCGTCGTGGGTTGCCAGGACAAGGCAGCAGCCGACCGCATGGCGCAGGAAGGAACCATCAGTCTGCCTCTGATGCTCGACTACATGGACCGTCCACGCCAGATAGTGAGTCATGAGCATGGCAAGGAGGCAGTCACCGAATATCGGGTGCTCGCCCGCATCGACGACACACACCTGCGCCTCGCCCTCTGGCCCAAGACCGGCCGTACACATCAGCTGCGCGTGCACTGTGCCCACAGCGAGGGACTCCATGCCCCCATCGTGGGCGATCCGCTTTATGGCAATGAACCGGCACAGCGACTCATGCTGCACGCCGAATCCATCAGTTTTGAGCATCCGCTGACAGGCAAGAAAATTTGTTTGGAAGAAATGATTAGTATTTAATTCAGGAGTTAAGGAGTTAACTCCTTAACTCCTTTAACTCCTTAAAAAGATAACTTCTTAAAAAAAACTATACGAAAAACATGATCAGCACTTGGGCGATAATCACCCTGACAAACATGCCGAGGGGATAAACCGTGGCATAACTGATGCTTGGCGTGTCGCCGTCGATGGTGTCGTTGGCATAGGTCAGCGCCATAGGGTTCGCCATGCTGCCACACAGAATGCCGCAGATGCTGCCAAAGTCGTACTTCTTGGTTTTCAGAATGATGAGTCCCACTATCAGCACAGGCACCACGGTGATGGCAAAGCCTATACCTACCCACATCAGTCCCTCAGGGCGAATCACCGTCTCGAAGAACTGTCCGCCAGCCTCCAAACCCAAGCAACCCAGATAGAGCGCCAGTCCCAACTCACGAAGCATCAGTCCGGCGCTGCGCGTCATATAAGAGATGAAATGCACACGTGGACCCAGGGCACCGATGAGGATTCCCATCACGATAGGACCGCCCGCAATACCGAGACGCACAGGAGCCGTCATACCGGGAATGTTGAAAGGTATCGTTCCGATGGCAAGACCCAGGATGATGCCCAGGAAGATGGCGCCAAGATTAGGCTCGTTGAGCGTCTTGACAGCATTGCCTAAAAACTGCTCCACATGGTCGATGCTGGCAGGATCGCCCACCACGGTGAGGCGGTCGCCATACTGCAGTCGCAGGTCGTCGGTGGCAAGAAGGCGAATATCGCCACGGAGCACACGGCTCACATTCACGCCATAGGTGTTGCGCATGGAGAGATGGCCCAGCAACTTGCCGTTCAGCCCCGGACGGGTCACCACGATGATGCGGCTCTCCACCTTGGCATCGATGGCGTTCCAGTCCACCTTCTCGCGGTTCCAGTCCTTGTCCACCTTCTTGCCGAAGAGAATCGACATGGCAGAAACCTCATCCTTATTGGTTACCACCAGCACACTGTCGTTGGTATGCAGCACGGTGTCGGCCTGAGGCACAATGACCTGGTCGCCACGCCACACGCGCGAGATGATGAACTTGCGGTGTGTGAGCATCGAAATCTCGGCTATGGTGTTGCCATTCAGGGCAGGATTCACGATGATATACTGTCCGATGGCAGTATGGTCGTCCTCGTCGTTTCGTCTTATCTCCAGGTCGGCAGGCTTCACAAAGAGCTTGCGCATCGTCATCATCGCCAGGATGACGCCCACCACGCCCAAAGGATAAGTCACGGCACAGCCCAGGGCAGCACCGCCGCTGGGAAGTCCCAACTGCTGCAAAGCCTGCTGGGCAGCACCCAGGGCAGGCGTATTGGTTGTAGCGCCGCAGAGAATGCCCACCATGTCGGGCAGACTCACGGGCAGCAGCCAGCACAAAACCAGGGAGAAGAGCGTTCCCACCACGATGACAGCCATCGACCACAGGTTGAGCGCAATGCCCTCATGTCGCATGGAGCCGAAGAAGTTGGGGCCGACATAAAGTCCCAGTACATAAACAAACATGGTGAGTCCGAAGCTCTCGGCAAACTCGAGCATATCCTTGTCGATCGAAAGTCCGAAATGACCGGCAATGATGCCCACAAAGAACACGAAGGCAATGCCGAGAGAAATGCCACGCACCCGAATCTTGCCAAGGGCAAGACCCAGTGTGCATATCAAGGAGAGTATGACGATGCCCTGCACCGCCGAATGATCGTAGATTAATCCATTAAACCACATGACAATCTATTTCAGCCTTTTATTTCTGAGTTTTTTTGTTATTTGCTTTTATTCAGCTGCAAAGGTACAGCATTTTTTCGACAGAGCAAAAGATTGGGTATTAATTTTCGGAAAATATACATAAATCGTCCGAAAGGTATTGGCTCAACTTTCGCATTTTGCTCAACATGAGTCACTTATTCAACTTTCGCGAGTGGTTTATGTTATGTACGGGCTGAAGGCCCAAAAGCTCCAGAAGCTCTTAGCCCAGGGCAATGGATACAAGCAGCACGCCCTGAAGGGCGTGTGGGACAAAACTTGCTCAACTTGAATCACTTATTATCCAAAATCGTTTGCCGTTTCGGAGAATTGTGGTAACTTTGCACACAGTTTCAATGCATCAGAAGCGACAGGGTGCAGCATCGTGAAACCACAACACAGACATAATAGAAAAAAAGACAATGACAGATATTTGTTGTATAGGACACATTACTAAAGACAAGATAGTAACTCCCAACCGAACCGTATATATGGCTGGCGGAACCTCATTTTATTTCGCCTATGCCATCAACCAACTGCCCAAAGACGTCACCTTCTCGTTGGTGACAGCGATGGACCCAACCGAAACCGAACCGGTGGACAGAATGAGAAAGGCAGGCATCAACGTGACGCTCAACGCATCGCGCAACACGGTGTTCTTCGAAAACCGCTACTTCGGTGAGAACCAGAACGAACGCAAACAGCGGGTGCTTGCCAAGGCCGACCCCTTCACCATCCCGCAGCTGAAAGACGTAGAGGCCAAGGTGTTTCACCTGGGCAGTCTGCTGAGCGACGATTTCTCGCCCGAGGTAGTAGAATATCTCGCCACCAAGGGCAGAGTGTCTATCGACGTGCAGGGCTATCTGCGCGAGGTGAGAGACGAGAAAGTTTATCCCGTCGACTGGCAGGACAAGCTGAAAGTTCTCAAGAACACCTATTATCTGAAGGTGAACGAGACGGAGATGGAAACCATCACCGGCAAGAAAGATCCGCGCGAGGCTGCCCTGCTGCTGCATTCCTGGGGCGTGACCGAGGTCATCATCACCCTGGGCAGCGAGGGCTCGCTCATCTATGTGGACCAAACCTTCTACGAGGTTCCAGCCTATAAGCCTCACGAGGTGGTGGATGCCACAGGCTGTGGCGATACTTACTCGGCAGGTTATCTGTACAGGAGGCTGCAGGGCGCCTCGCCCTTAGAGGCAGGCAAGTTTGCCGCAGCCATGTGCACCATCAAGCTGGAGCACAATGGACCTTTCAACCGCACGCAGAAAGACATTCTGCAGATTATGGGAGAGGTTTAATGTTGAGTGTGCCTATCTGCTCATCGACCGAGCAGTGAGGTCGAGCAGGTTTTGCAGATAGTCGTCGTCGGTGTCCTTCTTCATTTTGATGAGGGCATTGGCGCAAAACTTCTTCTCCTCGGCGTTGAGAAGAGAGCCGTGGTCCTTGCAGAGTTTGATAATCTTGTTGGCAATGCCCGTCTGAAGGTTGCGGCGCAACTGCGACTGGAATCCCCATCGATACTGATCCTTGGCATTCTTGAAGGCAGCACGCAGGTTGTTGAGCTGGGTAAGGAACTCGGCGCTGTTTTGGGGCTTTGGCTCATTGGCAGAATACTTCTTGGCAAGGTTTTTCCAGTACTTCACGGTCTGTCCGTTGACCACCACCGAGTCCACGCCGTCGCTGCTGCTTACCACCATGCTGCTGAGTCCGTCAGACAGACTGTTCAGGTCGGCCTCCAATCCCTTCAGATCGTCAATCTCAGTGACGGTTCCATCAGGATTGATGATGGTGGCACATCCTGTGACGCGATGGGCTCTTTCCCATGCCGGGTCCCTGCCATAGAACAGATAGATGGAACCTTTGATCAGCTCCTCGTCGCCGTCCTTCCTGTCCCGCCAGCTGTTGCTCTCGTCATTGCTGCTGTACCACACCAGAGTGTACACATATCGCATGGTGCTGTCCTTGGGGTCGCGGAAATACTGCAAATTGTAGTTGCGTTCCTTGTGCGCACCGAAGATGATGTTCTGCGAATTCTTCTCGCCGTAAGCTATTCTTTCCTGTTTGTCAGCGTAGAAGCCCTTCTTCTTAATCATAGAAGAGTAAGCAATCTTGTTGCTGGCGAGCAAAGTCTGGTTGTAAGTCTCTATCGGCTTGGCTTTCCTGGCGGGGACAGCATAATCGTAGGAAACGACATACCCCTTGTCGTATTGTTTCTTCGACGAAGTAGCGACATAGTCGTTGGCAGTGAGCCAGGCAGCGAGGTTCTCGAAAGCCTGCTGAGGCATCTGGATGGTTTTCTGTGCGAAGGCTGTGCCCGAGAGTATCATCAGGCAAGCCATCAAGGCGATTCTGAGATTCTTTTTCATCTTGTTTTCCTTTCTTTATTTTTGCGTTATTTGACGTTTTCCTGTTCTTGTCCGTATTCATCCTCATCGTTATACGACGCCAGGTCTTCAGTCTGCAGGGCGCTGACGAGGTACAGGCGGAAGAGCATTTCGTTCTGCTGTTCTTCGAGGGCTTGCAGATGCGCCTCAGCCAAGGCTTCGGGAGTCTGCTGCATAGAGTCGATGACGGTCTGCGCAATCCATGTCGCAGGAGGTGCCGGACTGTGTAGGTGCTTGCGGTATAAGCCACGTTTGCGAGGTCGCAGCTTAGGCTTTACCGTCTGTTTTACATTGTTCTTCATCTCCGTTTCTGCTATGGGGACAATGGCCTCGGCAGAGTCTTTTTCAGCTTGTGCCAGCGTTGCAGAAGGTGTGGCGGTGCTGTCGCCATTCTGCGTAGGCCATGTCATAACAACGAGCAAAGCCACGGCAGCGGCAGCAGCAAGGAGGCTCCACAGAGGGCGCAGACGCAGACGATAGCGAAGCGGCTTGCGGATTTCTTCCTCGACAGGCATTTGCTTATCTTCAGACAATTGCTTATCTTCCGACAATTGCTGATCGATTGACATTCCCTTATCGGTTGGCATTTGTTCATTTATTGGCATTCCCTTGTCGAAGTAGGCAAACATTTGCTGATAAGGCTTCAGCTCGTCGCTCACATCAGTGTGTACGGCAAACCATTGGCTTATTTGTTCTTCTTCCTCAATCGAGGTGAGTCCTTGCATGAATCGCCCGATGAGTTGTCTTATATTCTTTTCTCCGTTCATTTTTATTTTAATGTTTAATGTTCAGTGTTTAATTAAGGAGTTAAGACAAATGCTTTTGTGGACTTGAAATTCTCTTTCCCTCTAAGGCTGTTGTCTCTTAACTTCCCGAGCGACCGGAGGGAGCGATAACTTCCCTTAACTTCTTTAACTTCCCCAAAAGGGATAACTTCCCTCATTTCCTCGAAATCTCCATTCTTTTCCTGATTTCCAGCAGCATTTTTTGTCGGGCTCTCGACAGGATTGTGGCTGCCGAAGCAGGAGTGATACCGATGATACCGGCAATCTCTTCCATGCTTTTCTTCTCCACCTGTCTCAGGTGCAGCACCTGGTATTGCGTGGATGGCAGTTCGAGCAGTTTCTGTTGCAGCCACATATCGTTCTCCTGCTTTTCCATCATCATGTCGGGAGGCGGCTCGTGGCTTTCAGCCTGAAGATGCGGATACAGCAGCAAGGAGACTTCCCGCTTTTTGCGGTGTCTGTCGATACAGAAGTGTTTGGCGACACATCCCGTCAGACCTTTAGCATGTTGCGCAGAGGTGATGTCCTTTCTGATGGCCCACAGCCTGAGCATGGTGTCTTGCGCCACGTCTTCGGCAGTCATGCCGTCGGTGCCACAGCCCCTGCAGACGTGCAGGGCTGTTTGCCGCAGCTCGGGAACCAGTGAGGTGAATTCTTTCTCTGTCATGTGTGCCTTGTTTGCTTGTTCTGATGTATAAACGCAGAAATCGGAATTTTATCAACACCTTTAACTTCTCTTAACCTCTGAGGGGTCAGAAGTAATTACTCAGCACCCATATTGTCATGAGTTGTTACGTTAATGTGAGTCAACTCGTATTATCAATAAAGCGTAAAGTGGTCAACTAAAATCGTTAAACCACAAACTAAAATCGTTAAACCACAATGCAATAGGCTTCAACTGCTTACGAAGCCGCTTTCTTTGCTCTACGAAATAGGCTTCATTGACTATCGAAGCCTATTTCATATTTCGAGCCTTTTCTATTCAAAGTTTTCAATAGGGGTGCTGAGTAGTTACGGTCAGAAGTCCTTAATGACAACAGTTCGAGTTTCACTTATTACAAAAATGAGGACTTAATTGACGAAACATCAGTCATCAATTAAGTCCTCACATCAACGGACGTAAGAATCCAAGCCCCTTTTACAGGGAAGCCACCGCCATTCTAAAAGTTCTTACCAGTGCCAGAGTCCATAAACTCAGCATCAGAGAAAGTGAAGTCAGCCGAGCTCGTCACACCGAAGAGATCGCCGGTGGTGTATTTCGTCACATAGTTGGTTTTCAGATGAACGTTCTCAAAGGACAGACTCTTCAGCAGCGAGCCCTCCGAGTCCAGCATCTCCACATCCACCTTGATATTCTCCTCCTCCGCCGAACTCAGGAAGACATAGGTGTGCAACCGGGACATGGTTTTGTCCACCTCGATTGTCGGAGTCACCACGCTCACGTCAGCCGCCAGACCTGTCGTAGGATTCCATTTGTTGCTGCAGTTACCCGAAATGCGGAACTTCATATTCTTCACCACGTCCGTCGTGGAACCAGTATTTTCAATGGTAAACTTAGCCACAGAACGTTTCATGTTGCAATTAAAAGCATTGTTTCCTTCCTTTACCTTTATCTTCTGGCAAACAGCCGCCATGTCTGTCACCTTGTTGGGGAAGACAACCTCCGTCACAGAATTAATCTTCACATCGGCATTCTTGCTGGCTACAGCCACCATATCATATTCACCCACAGGAACCCGCATACTGACATGACCGAAGTTGTCTGCCATTTCAGCCTTCACCTGTCTGAAAACGATAGTTTTGCCCGTGCCATTGGTAGGGATCAGGGAAATATCCAAGTAAGTAAACGGGCTGTTCTTCAAAGCAGTACTCGTACTGCTTTCGTCTGCTCGAGTCTTTGCCTGAGAATTCTCCAATGACTGCATGGTCACTTGGTAAAACGACAAGCTAACTTGCTGGTTCGCTACATGGGATGATTCATTACCCCCCCCGTTTTCGGTTGTACAACCGGCACTAACTAATAGGGCAATAGCCATGAATAGGCTGGTAAAAGGTTTTTTCATTTGTTATTATGTTTTATGTTGATTTACAATGTTTTCTGCGGAGTTAAAATCTCGTCTCAAAAATAAGAATTATTAATAAGAAAATATAAAATCAGAACTAAAAATTGATTTATTTAATATAATTTGCACTGATTTTGCAAATATTTATCTAAAGTCGGTCTCGAAACGTCCTGACTGCATCAGTTTGAGGTGGTCAGAAAGCTGAAGCGCCATTTCTATATCATGAGTGGAGTCGAGGTCGTGGATGAGTAAACTATTCTATCTGATACCATTATCTCTATCGCTATTGTTCAGCTTACGGTTGCCTGCATGATATCTGCGGCCATTGTTGAAGCTGGCGGTAAAGACGAGCATGTTGCTCTGGTCTGCAAGGCGCACCTTGTTCTTCTGCTGCACATACTTGTTGGAAAGTTCTTTCTTATACACGCAGCCATGAGGATAGAACACGAATAATCCGAGTACGCCCCCTTTCGCTCATACGCGTAGACCTGTTGTCACGTACGACTATGTGACTTGCCTATAGGCTTGGGCAATTTCTAATCATGCTGAACTTTTAAAACTTCCCGATTTGCAAAAGTTGAGTGTATTATATATTAATGTACGTGCGCGCAAGAAAAACTTGCTTCCTACTTTTTGGTAAAAAAGTACTGTTTAAAATTCAAAATTGAGTTAAATATCTATAAAAGTAAAACACTTGAGTTTGTAACTTACACATAATTAAATAAAAATGTGTACTTTTGCAGTCCGATTATTTGCGGGGATACGCTTAGAGTCCCCTGGGCAG